>QWCE01004863.1_pt1 | contig 12830 bp, 17 predicted proteins | sample 1972531 | NCBI WGS metagenome assembly QWCE01 (sample SAMN09866716, study PRJNA288562) | Human gut metagenome isolate term4_stool, whole genome shotgun sequencing... | reverse complement strand
CCTTTAGATATTGAATATATTCGTAAGATGTTACCTAATATTTCTAGTGATGTATTAGACAAGCAAAAAGTTCTACAACCAGGTAACTGTGTAGGATTTGGAAGTGCATTTAAAATTAATATGATTATTAAAATGGAAATGCCAAATCCAAGCCCATATTCAAATTCATGTAATGTTTCAGCAAGATGGAGATTACCTCAACAAAGTACAAATATAAATCCTAGTGCAGTAGCTAGTGCTCAAGCTGCTCAAAATGGAGCTTTACCAGGAGCTATTAATCCAATAATGCCGAATTAAAAGAAGATATTTCACTATCTTCTTTTTGTTTTTTTGTAAGAATGAGATTTTTTTACATCATCTATACTATGCAAAATGCTTTTAATATCAAAAAACGTTAAATTTTTAATATTATTTATATTTAAGTATCCTTCTTCACAAAGCATATTTTCTAATTTGGATACTAGTTTATATTTTCTAGACCCACACAAAGAATTTAATAAAACTTGTCTTAATTCATCATTGGTAAAAATTGTATTTATTGTGTAAGAGCTGGTTAAAAATAATCTATTTTTTGCTATATCTTCTTTTATGCATATGCTATTAGCTAAATTATTACATACACTAAATGTTGTCAATGCTAATAAACCAAAAACAGCTTGGTTTTTGAAAGATGAGTTAGTAATTAATATCTCCATTAATTTAGATGCCATTATATTAGAACCTTCAAGTAACAATATAGTTTTGATTATCATAAAGAGCATGTCTTTATTGTCTCTATGGTATGCTATAACTTGTTTTTGCATTTTTAATAACAACTTTTCAATATTTCCAGGATTTTTATCCATTAATTTAAAATCATTATTAGCAAAATTAACTTTTATTTTATTGTCATCTACATATTCAAAGTCTGTAATAAAATTACGCGCTTCATTTTGTGTCAAATCTGCATATGGTAACATTTTATAATCAACCCCTTTTTTAATGGGTCTTATATTATCACAAATATTAAAAAAGTCAATAAAAAAGAAATATATTGTATATTTTATAAATATTATGCTATAATAATAATACCTAGAGTAATTGGTTTGTTTTACATAAAACCGACTAAGTGATACATTGGGAATCTAATTGCATTTTCGTGTTGAATACTGAGCCATTAAGTGATTCAGGATCCTAACAATTTGCATGTGATGCCCACCTCGCGTGAGCGGGTTTTTATCACAGCAAACTAATCTCTAGGTTTTTATTTGGAGTGTTATATATGAATGAATTTGATAGATTTAAATTACTAATTGGAGAAAAAAGTTTTAATATAATAAAAAATAAAAGGATACTTATTGTTGGAGTAGGGGGAGTAGGTGGATATGTTTTAGAAACATTAGCTCGATCTGGAATAGAAAATATTACTATTATTGATAATGATATAATTGATATTACTAATTTAAATAGACAAATAATTTCATTAAATAATAATGTTGGAAGTAATAAAGTTGATGTTGCTAAAGAAAGAATATTAAAAATCAATTCTAAAGCAAATATAAAGCCAATACAAGCCTTTTTAAATAAAGATAATATAAGTATACTAGACGAACTCAAATTCGATTATATAGTCGATTGTTGTGATACAATTGAGACTAAGATATTATTGATAAAATATTGCCTAAAAAATAATATAAAAATTATTTCTTCAATGGGTGCAGGAAAAAGATTAGATGCTACTCAAGTTTGCATTTCAAGATTAGATAAAACTTTTAATGATCCTTTAGCTAAAGTTATTAGAAAAAGATTAAATAAAGAACATATTTCATTAAAAATACCTGTTGTATTTAGTAAAGAAACTCCTTTGAATATTAAAAGTGATGTTATTGCATCTTGTTCCTATATACCCGCAACTTTTGGCTTGTTTATTACTAATTATATAATTAATGACATAATAAAAGATTATCAAAATGATAATCTAAATATTTAAGATTCTTAAAATAGGATCTTTTTTTCTGCGTAGAAAATAAGGCTTATATAAATCTACTAAACAAAGAATCATTTCTTTACAGGAATTATTAATAATATATTCCATTTCTTCTAAATCTTTAATTGTAAAAGCATACTTAGGATGTTTATAATAATTTGGCTCTATTATATGAGCCTTTCTTTGAAATTTTTCTATTTCATTATAATCTTTATGTAAATATTCTAATTCTTTTAAATGGTATAAAAGAATATCAATAGGGGCAAATACTATATCTGGATTATCAATAAAGTCTTCTAACTGTCCCATTATTTCATTAGTAGGAAATAATATTACATTTGTTTGTTCTAATAATAAGAGCTTAATATTATCAATCTTGTTTCTATTATACATAAAATAAATATTACTGCGACTAATAAATTCATTCATTTCTATATCACCTAATGATATATATGCTTTAATATTTTTATTTATTACTTGAATTTAACCATTCTATTAAAATATTTGGATCTTCATTTTTAAACACTATATCATATAAAGTATTTATAAGTTCACTTTCTACATCAATCCTACTTAATATTTTACTAATAGAGTTTAAACTGCTGTATCCTTCAACGGTATTATCTATTAAATAGTTATTTTTTTCATTTAATGTAGCATTAATTAAAAATTTTCCAAAACTAAAATTACGGCTTTTTGTACTAGTGCATGTTAATATAATATCTCCAATGCCTGCATAACTTAGAATAGTTTTTTCATCACCATTTAAATGTTTTATAATATTTTTTATTTCATACATTGATTCAGTAATTAAGAATGATAATGTAGATTCTTGATAGCCAAGTCCATTTATGATACCTGCTGCTATAGCAATAACATTTTTAATAGCACCACATAATTCAACTCCAACTACATCTTGAGTTTCTTGTAATTTAACAGTAGGAGAGTTTAATGTTTTACTCACTTTAGCTATAGCGTCTTTAGATTTGCTTGCTAATGTTAAAGCTACAGGATTGTTATTTGCTACATCAATGGCAAAGCTTGGACCTGACATCACTACAACATGCTTACATTTAGTAACTTCTTCTGTTATTTGATGAATAAACTTGCAAGATTCTTGTTCAATTCCTTTAGTTCCAATACATATTATTGAATCATGATTAATAAATTTCTTAATATTATTCATAGTTTCATAAATATATTGAGCAGCTACAATAACATAAATAACATCTTTGTCCTTTACACATTCTTCTAATGATGTAGTAAATTCGATTTCTTTTGGAATTTTTACGCCTTTTAAAATATCATTTAATTGATGCTTTTTATTAACTAAGTCAACTTTTTCTTTGCTCTCTGACCAAATTGTAACATTATTGTTATTTTGATTTAATCTTAAACTTACTGCTAAGCTGTATGCTCCACAGCCGACCATTGCTATTTTCATTTTTATTCACTTCTTCTTTCTTTATCAAATGCCATTAAAGCATTTTCATATTTGTTATTTTTAGGAGTATAATATTTTTTATTTTTAATATTATCAGGAAGATATTGCTGCTTCACATAAGAATTAGGGTAGTTATGAGGATATTTATAATTTGGATTATGATTTCTTATATGAGGCGGTACATTCCCTGTATTGCCATTTCTAATGTCATTTAATGCGCTGTCTATAGCACTTATACCACTATTACTTTTTGGGCTTTTTGCTAATTCAATAACCACATCAGCTAAAGGTATTCTTGCTTCAGGCAATCCAACTAATTTGGCGGCTTCTATAGCACTCATAACTTTGACTCCCATCATTGGATTTGCAAGTCCAATATCCTCATATGCTATAACACTCATTCTTCTATAAATACTATCTAAATCACCGCCTTCAATTAATCTAGCTAAGTAGTGAAGCGCTGCGTTAACATCACTTCCGCGAATAGATTTTTGAAATGCAGATAGAGCTTCATAGTAGCCATCTTCGTTTTTATCATGAAAAAATGTTGGCTTAGAATTAATATTTTTTACATTATCTATCGTTATTTCATGATTATTAGAAGAGTAATAACATATTTCTAATAGATTTAAAGCACTTCTAAAATCACCACTGGATAGTCTTGCTATATATACTAAAGCTTCATTTTCTATTTTAATATTTTCTAAATAATTGCAAGCACGTTTTAAGCCAGTAACTATATCATCTAAAGTTAATTCTTTTAATTCAAATATTTGTAATCTACTTCTAATAGCTGGATTGATACTGTTATACGGATTTGATGTTGTCATTCCAATTAAAATTATCAAGCCATTTTCAATATATGGTAAAAGTAAATCTTGCTTATCTTTATTTAGACGATGAATTTCATCCATGATAACAATCATTTGACCTTCCATTTTTGCTTCTTCAATTACAATATCAAAATCGCTTTTATTATTAATTGTTGCATTTAAAAAACGATAGGGCATATTTAATTCATTAACTAATGCATAAGCAATACTGGTTTTCCCAATACCAGGTTTTCCATGTAAAATACATGAAAATAGTTTCTTATTATCTACTAAATTTCTTAATACTTTGTTTTTACCAACTAAATGTTGTTGACCTATAATATCATCTAATTTAGTAGGACGAATTTTATTTGCTAAAATTTCCATATTAAACACCAATATCTATTATAAACTATTATTTATTCAATTAATAGTTTTCTTGTGATAAAATGTAAATATAGAGGTAAAATATGATTGAAAAATATATTGATTATTTAAAATATGAAAAAAAGTTAAGTGAAAATACTATTAATTCTTATAAAAATGATTTAGATTGTTTTAAAGATTTTTTTAAAAAAGATTTAACTAAAATAAATTTAGATGATATGCATAAATATTTAGATCATCTAAATAAAGAGAATAAAAAAGCAACAACAGTAGCTCATAATATAACAGTTATAAATTCATTTTATTCATTTTTGATAAACGAAAATATAATAGCAACTAACCCTTGTACTAATATTATTAGTCCTAAATTAGCCAAGAAATTGCCTAATTATTTAACTGAAGAAGAAGTTGATAAACTTTTAAATATTCCTCTAAAAACGGCATATGATTACCGAAATAAGGCTATGCTTGAACTTTTATATGCTACTGGAATACGAGTTAGTGAGTTGATTAATTTAAAATTTGTTAATCTAGAGTTGCAAGATGATTTTATTAGAGTAATGGGTAAGGGAAGCAAGGAAAGAATAATTCCAATGAGTAATATTTCTAAAAAATATCTTATAGAATACATTGAAATTTATCGTAAAACTTTATTAAAAAGCAAAGACAGTGAGTATCTTTTTATAAATAATCAAGGTAATGTTATATCTCGAGTAGGTTTCTTTAAAATCATAAAAAAACTATGTTTAAAAAATAACATTAGTAAAAATGTTAGTCCACATATATTAAGACATTCTTTTGCAACTCATCTTTTAGCACATGGTGCAGATTTAAGAGTTATACAAGAATTATTGGGACATAGCGATATTTCAACTACTCAAATTTATGCTCATTTAATAAATGATAAACTAAAAAAAGACTACGAAGAGTTTCATCCTCATAGTCATAAAATGTAAAAGGAAATACTAAATCATTTCCTTTTTATTTTTAATTACTAACGAGCGTTATTTTTTGCTGAGTTAGAATTTGAATTTTTTGCACTATTTTTTGCACTATTTGAGTTTTTTGCTGTATTACGGGCATTATTACTGTTTTTAGCGCTGCAATTTCTTGCACTGTTAGTATTTCTTGCATTACTCATATTCAATTACCTCCCACTATTATTATGGCTGAAAGTAGATTGCTTATTCATTTAAATTATGGAAATAAATGGGTTTATTTTCATAAATCAATTTAAACATTCATATATATAGAAAAGGGGAGGGCTTTATTTTGAAAATAGTTTATCCTTTAATAATATCGTCTATTGCTGGGCTTTCTACAGTATTAGGATCATTAGTTATCTTTTTTAAAATATCTAAAAATAACATTAAAAAATTTATTACTTTTTGTTTATCATTTTCTTTAAGCATTATGATATCTATATCAATTACAGATTTAATTCCTAATTCAAGTTTTGTTTTAATATCAAAATATAGTTTATTCAAAGGAAGTATTATATCAATAATATCGTTTATAGTTGGTATATTGTCCATAAAATATTTAAATAAATGTATTAAAACTCAAAGCAACAATAATAATTTATACAAATTAGGTATTTTAAATATGGTAGCTTTAATGTTGCATAATCTTCCAGAAGGTATTGCGACATTTATGAGTGCGTATAAAGATATAAATTTAGGTATATCACTTGGAATAGCGATAATGCTTCATAATATACCAGAAGGAGTGTCTATTGCTGTTCCTCTTTATTATTCAACAAATGATAAAGGATTAGCAATTAAGCGAACATTTATTTCCGGGTTAGCAGAGCCTTTAGGAGCACTTTTAGCATTTATATTTTTGTCTAGATTTATTTCAGATAGTTTAATTAGTATTGTACTTATTTTTGTTGCTGGTCTAATGATAAGTTTATCTATTAATGAACTTTTGAAAGAAGCTTTAAAATATAAAGAAGATAAATATATAATATATGGTTTATTAAGTGGTGTAGCTATTATTATAGTAAATCATTTATTATAATATTTATATTGGTTAACATAATATATATTATAGGAAGTTAGATATAAATAAAAAAGATTCAATATTTAGTTGATATTAAACCTTTCTTGATTGAATTTCAGCTATTTTTTCAAATACTTCAGATGCATTAGATTCATTAATAGTTGTATATCCAAGTTCTTTTAAAGCTTGCACTTTAATAGTATTAAGTTGTTGAGTTCTACTTAAAGTTTCTTCCTTTTTTTGTTCTATTTCTTGAACAAAGCGTTTATGAGAATCCATAATTCTACTACGAGAAGCACCACCATTATTATATAAATTTAATGCAGAGTACAATATACCCTCAAATATAAATTGCTTATCTTCATTGAACTTGTATTCATCAGGATTAGTAAAACCAGTAGTTTTAGACATATATCCAAATATATATTTAATTTCTGGAACATTTTCAACTGATTGTAGCATGTGATATAAGTATAACATTAAATAATAAGTTTTCTCTCTTTCAGATTCATTTTCACCGCAATCTACAATTTTTTCTTTTAGTAGGTAAGTGATATCCGAAAGTAGGGTTTGTTCATCTTTTCTTAACCCTTTTAAATCAAAGATGCTGTCATACTCCCCTGCACTCTTTATACTTTTACTTAATTTTGACTCAATATTCATTAAATAATCAGTACTAATATGTATATTAGCGATAGTTTCGTCATCACCATCATCTATATCTAATAATTTAAAAAGCAAAATTTTCTTTTCTTTTGGCCATTTATTTAAACTATCTAATTCTAAATAGTTATATACCATTTGTCTAGATACTCCTAAATATTTAGCTAATCTAACTTTGGAAATACCTAATTCCTGCAATAATTCTTTTAAGTTGTTCATGCTTGACATCCCTTCTCTATGTTTACATATATAATTATATCACTTAACAAATTAGTGTCAACTATAAAGTAAATTATAATCTATAACAAAAACTAATTATTTTACTTTGCATCTATTAATTTAATAATAGTATCTTCCTTATGAATGCATTTTCTAATTCAATTACTGGTCTTGTTTTTATTTTACCACCATTATCAATATATCTTTTTCTTTTATTATCATATTAGTACTCCTCGTATAATATTAAATATTATATTTTGAAAACTATAAGTACCATAATTTTTGATTGTTTTTATACACTTCTTTAATAATTCCACTGCCTATGCATTGTTCACCTAAATATAGTACACATGCTTGACCAGGCGTTACAGATTTTGCTTTACCATGATATCTTACCAATGCTTGATTATCATCTAAATATTCTACAGATACTGGATGATCTTGGCCGCGATATCTAAATTTAGCAGTACAAAATGTTGGTGCTGTTGGACTAATTAAATTAACTTGTTCTATCAAGCAGGCATCAGAATATAAATATTCATTATCTTCACCAAATGAAACATATAAAATATTTTTTTCTACATCTTTACCACAGACAAAATGTTTTTTATCATTGCCAGCAATACCAACGTTTCTTCTTTGACCAATAGTATAATTCATTAACCCTGTATGTCTACCAATAACTTCTTTAGTTTCAACATCTACTATATCTCCAGGATTAGGTTTTAAGTAATTAGAAATAAATTCTTGATAATGACGTTCACCTATAAAACATATTCCAGTAGAATCTTTCTTTTTAGCTGTATACAAATTATTTTCTAAAGCTATTTTTCTAACTTCAACTTTTGTTAATTCTCCAACAGGAAATAAAACATCTTTTAATTGATTAGGTGTTAACTGAGCTAGAAAATAACTTTGATCTTTATTTTGATCTAAGCCTCTTAATAACTTACTATTATTAGTGCGAGCATAATGGCCAGTGGCTATATAATCTGCTCCTAATTTTCTAGCTTCTTTGATAAATACGTCAAATTTAATATACTTATTACACATTAAATCAGGATTAGGTGTTCTTCCTTTTTTTAATTCGTCTAAAAAATAAGTAAATACATTGTCCCAATATTCCTTAATAAAATCAACACGATGTAAAGGAATATCTAGTTCTTGACATACTTTTAAAGCATCATTGTAATCTTGCTCTTGAGGACATATATTATTGTTTAAAGTAGGATTACCTTCAATATCATTATTTAAGGTTGCATCCCAGTTACGCATAAATAAGCCGATTACTTCATATCCTTGTTTTTTTAATAAAAGTGCAGCAACTGAAGAATCAACTCCCCCACTCATTCCAACTACAACTTTTTTCATTACATCACCTGTTTTCTTAAAAACTATTATATCAATATTATAAAAAAAAATAAAGTAAAGCTACTTTATCAAGAAAGAAAATAAATTAAGGATAGGATTGGCTAAGAAATATAAAAATAAGTCATAACTTAAAACAATAATTATAGATATAACTACTTTTAAAAACATATTTTTTAAATGATGATATAATGATTCATTCTCTTTTAAAATTAAAGTTTTTAGCATTTTTTTAGATATTTTTAGTGATATATACGATAAATAAACTAGAAATAAAAGATAAATAAGTTTGCAAACTACTATATATATTAAAGAAAACAGTAATCCTTTAACTTTAAATGCACTATAAAATGAAGCTATTAAAAATCCAATAGAAGTTGACTCATAAAATAAATAAAAAAATACCAATGGAACACCTATTATAGAATAAGCTAGAAAAACTAGTATAATAATAGTTATTAAATGAGTAAATATCAAGTTTTGATGTTGTTTGCTTATTACTGTACTTAAACTATCCATTTTGGATAAAATCACCGACTTATTTAAATCACTCTGTAAATTAAAATAAAGTAATCCAAATATCACACCTATAAGAATTAAGGAAATAATAAATATCTTTGCTACGTTTTTATTGTACATTCTTTTCATTTTATTTCACCTATCTAAATATATTTACAATGTAACTAAAATATGATAAATTTATTTAAGTAACGGAGGTTTATAAAATGAGTAAGAAAGTTCAAAAAATTGCTGTTTGGTCTATGTTAGCTGTCATGGTGCTAGGATCTATAGCAGGAATTGCTGCTTATTTAATAAAATAAAAAGAACTATTTAGTTCTTTTTTTTAATAAATCTCTTATTTCTTCTAGAAGAATAACTTCATCGCTTTTCTTAACTTCTTCTTTTTTCTCTTCTTTTTTAGGCATGAATTTATTAATTACTTTAACAAATATAAAAATACATAAAGCAATGATTAAAAAATCTATAACATTTTGGATAAAGTTACCAATCATTATATTAGCATTGCCAAAAGTTAACATAATACTGGTAAAATCATGGCCACCTATTATAACTCCTATTATTGGCATTAATATATCACTAACTACTGAGCTTACTATTTTACCAAATGCACTACCAATAATAACTCCTACTGCTAAATCGACAACATTACCTTTAGCAATAAAATCTTTAAACTCTTTAATAAATTTATTTTCTTTTAACTTTTTTATATCCTTCTTCATTTATTTCACCTACTCTACATTCAATAGACTTATTATTTTCAATGTTAATTGATTTTTTTACTAAATTACCTAATAGACCATTGTAATCATATATTTGATAAGTTTCAAATTCATCAATAATTTCTTCTAATTGGACTTTAATATTTGTAGAAATAACTGTATTAGGTTGGTTTAATTCTCTAATAAATAAGTTTACTTTTCTAAGTATATCAAAATATGTTTGAATTTCTCCTTCAAAATTTATTAAGTGAATTTTATGATTATTTAAACTTAATTGTTGTAAAATTTCATAAGAACCTTTACTATATTCACAATATATATTTTTAATATTGGCTACTAATTCTAAAATTAAATTTGGGGTAAAACCAGGATTCTCAATACTTTGATGAAAATATAATTGTATTTTATCTAAAGAAGTACTAAAATATATTTTTTTCATTTTAGATAAAATATTTTTAAATGTTTCTGAATGAATGTATTTTATAGAACTTAGATTAACTTCTTTTAATCTAGTTAGATCAAATGCTCCAAATTTTATATCAACAACATTATCTAAGTTGATTTTTTCTAAAGCATGGCAATTGCTAAAAGCGAAACTCTCAATAGTTTTAACACTTTTAGATAGTACAACTTCTTTTAATTGATTTATGGCATATTCATCTATACAAAAATGTTCTATTGTTTCTATACCATCTGGTACGATAAGCTTATTATTTTTTATATCTTTAGAATTTGCAAATAATAAAGATTTATTTTTTAAATCCATTATTTATTTTCCTCCTAAACTTAAAATATAACTATCTGCTTGTTTTATAAACCATTCTTGATCCATATTAAATCTATTGAATTTTAATTCTGCACTATAAATTATTTTATTTAACTCCTCTATTTGTTTTATAAAATACTTAATATATCTATCATCTTTAAATAATTCAAATATTTCTTGTAATAAACTATAATATTTGGAAGTACTAGCATTAACATAATCTTTAATTTGAGCAATACTATTAAGCGTATCTTCAATATCCAAATTATATTGTAATATGTAATTTAATGTATCATTATAAATAGTAAAATAATCTGCTAATTTAGAGAATTCATGTTTTATATCACAAACTTTTTGTAATACACTAATCATTTGATTTTCTTCTTGATTAGTAAATTTTATTTTAATAAGCTCACTTAGATTAATAGCTATTTCGTAATCACTATAATTTTCAATATCTAAAATTAGCTCATTTAATTGAGGATTATTTAAAACAAAATTATAAAAATCAACTTTATTATCATTACAATTGATATCTTCTTTATCTAAACTGCCATTATAATAAACTTTTTTAAAGTTTACTTCATTTTCTTTGTTATTAATATTTTTATTTTTGGTTAAGTCTAAAATATTTTCCATTTTATCTGCTCCTTTTAAGTATTAATACTATATGACAAAATAAAAAAATAATCAAGATTTAGAGTATTATTTTCTTGATTATTTTAAGTTCTCTGTTCATTTTTAATCTTAAAATCAATTTATTATGAGGAATTTTATTATAAATTAGTAATTTTTTATCATGCAAATATTTAAAATATTCTTTATTAGATTTTTCATGAATTAAATAAGGACCATATTTTAACTCAATATTAGAGTAATTTTTATAACCTTTTTTAAAGCAAATTACTATATAATATTTTCGATCAAAAATAATTTTTTCTTGTTCTATAAAAAATCCTCTTTTTTTCATTTCTTTTCTTAATAAATAGTGATCATTATTACTTTGAATAATTATTTTTTTAATTGACGTTAGCTTTTCTTTATCATTTAATATATTTAAAATAGTATTAGTTCCCATACCACTAATTATTAAAGTATCATAATTTATAACATCTATTTGTTTTAATCCATCACTTAAAGTAGTTTTTATTGTTTTATTTAATTTTTCTTTTTTTATATTAGATATTGCATTATTTAAAGCATTTTGATTAACATCACTAGCTATAATATCAGAACATTGTTTTGTTTTAGCTAAGTAAATACTTAAATATCCATGATCACATCCTACATCTATTACTTTATCATCTTTTTGGATAAAGGATGCAATACATTCTAAACGCTTGCTTAAATTAGTCATCACTTAAGAAATCTTTTAATTTTTTAGCACGAGATGGATGTCTTAATTTGCGAAGTGCTTTTGCTTCAATTTGACGAATTCTTTCTCTTGTAACATTAAAGCGCTTTCCAACTTCTTCTAAAGTGTGACTAGTTCCATCAATAAGACCAAAACGAAGCTCTAATACTTCTTGTTCTCTTTCTTGTAATGTCATTAATACATTTTTAATTTCTTCTTTTAATATTTCATTAGTTGCATATTCTTCTGGAGACATGCTATTAATATCTGGTAAGAAATCACCTAAATGAGAATCATCTTCTTCTCCAATTGGAGTTTCTAAAGAAACAGGGTCTTGTGATATTTTTATAACTTCTCTAACTTTCTCTACTGTTATTCCCATTTTTTTAGCAATTTCTTCTTCTGTTGGCTCTCTATTTAACTCTAGAGTCATTTGACGTTGAATTCTAACCATTTTATTAATAGTTTCAACCATATGAACTGGAACTCTTATTGTTCTTGCTTGATCAGCTAATGCTCTAGTAATTGCTTGTCTAATCCACCATGTTGCATATGTAGAAAATTTATATCCTTTATCATAGTCAAATTTTTCTACAGCTTTCATTA
>QWCE01009392.1_pt1 | contig 12839 bp, 10 predicted proteins | sample 1972531 | NCBI WGS metagenome assembly QWCE01 (sample SAMN09866716, study PRJNA288562) | Human gut metagenome isolate term4_stool, whole genome shotgun sequencing... | reverse complement strand
GTCTGCGGGGATGAACAGCGGGTCGTACCCGAAACCGTAGTCCCCGTTCAGCCGCTCGAAGGCGATGCTGCCCGGACACTCGCCCATGCAGGTCAGGTGTCGGCCGTCCGGCAGGATGAAGCACACCGCCGAAACAAACTTTGCCCCGCGCTTTCCCTCCGGGACCTCCTTCATGGCATCCAGCAGCTTGTCGTTGTTGGCCTCGTCATCGCCGTGGTGGCCGCAGTAACGGGCACTGTAGACGCCGGGTGCACTGCCCAGTGCGTCCACACACAGGCCGGAATCATCGGCGATGGTGGGCAGACCGCTGACCTTGCAGATCGTTTCAGCCTTGATGAGGGCATTCTCTGCAAAGGTGGTGCCCGTCTCGTCCGGCTCGATGGTGATGCCCAGTTCCTTCTGGCTCACCACCTCGTGGCCCTGCGCTTCCAGGATGCGGCGCAGTTCGCGGAGCTTTCCGGCATTGCCGGTGGCTGCACAAATTTTCATTGGTTTCTCCTTTTTTCCAAGCTCCCCGTTCGGGGGGGGGGGAGTTCCGTCCCCGCGCCGCAGGATGCGGACGGGACGGTGAGAGGGTCAGTGCTTCCACTCACGCGGCAGCAGCTCTTCCACAAAACCCTCCGGGGTGAAGGGCAGCAGGTCGTCGATACCCTCGCCCACGCCGATGAAGCGCACCGGCAGGCCCAGACGCTGCTTGACCGCCACGACGCAGCCGCCCTTGGCGGTACCGTCCAGCTTGGTCAGGATGATGCCGGTGGCATCCGCGGCCTTGCAGAACTCCCGCGCCTGGCTGATGGCATTCTGGCCGGTGATGGCGTCCAGTACCAGCAGGGTCTCCAGGCTGGCCTCCGGGGCTGCCTTTTTGACGCTGCGGCTGATCTTGGACAGCTCGGCCATCAGGTTGGACTTGTTGTGCAGGCGGCCTGCGGTGTCGGCAATGACCATGTCGTAGCCGCGGGCGGTGGCGGACTTGACGGTGTCAAAGATGACAGCCGCCGGGTCGGCACCTTCACCGGCCTTCACGATGGGCACCCCTGCGCGATCAGCCCAGATCTCCAGCTGCTCGCTGGCAGCAGCACGGAAGGTATCGCCCGCAGCCAGCATCACCCGCTTGCCCTGCCGGGTGTAGTAATCGGCCAGTTTGGCAATGCTGGTGGTCTTGCCCACGCCGTTCACACCAATGACCAGAATGACGGCGGGCTTGCCGCTCAGGTCCATCTCAGCTTCCGGCGTCATCTCTTCGGCAATGATGTCGCGCAGGGCATCTGCCGCCTGTTCGCCGGTCTTGAGGCCCTTTTCCTGCACGCGGTCGCGCAGCTTGTCCACCAGATGGACCGCCACATCGCCGCCCACGTCGGCCAGGATCAGCTTTTCTTCCAGCTCATCGTACATGTCATCGTCGATCACGCTGCCGGTGAGCGTATTCATAATGCTGCCCCAGAAGCCGGTGCGGGTCTTTTCCAGGCCCGTTTTCATCTTGTCTTTTTCTTTTTTTCCGAATCCGAAGAACCCCATGGTGTCCTCCTTTGTATTTTTCTTTTATTATATATCAGGAAACCAGCGTCGCGTCAACCTGTTCCAGATCCAGTTTGAGCAGCTTGGACACGCCGTCCTCCTGCATGGTCACGCCATAGAGCACGTTGGCAGCTTCCATCGTGCCGCGGCGGTGGGTGATGACGATGAACTGGGTCTTGTCGCTCACCCGGCGCAGATACTGGGCAAACCGCACCACGTTGGCGTCATCCAGTGCGGCCTCGATCTCGTCCAGAATGCAGAACGGAGCCGGGTTGACCGCCAGAATGGCAAAGTAGATGCTGATGGCCACCAGCGCCTGTTCGCCGCCGGAAAGGGCCTCCAGATTCTTGATGACCTTGCCCGGCGGGGCCACCCGGATGCCGATGCCGGAGGAGAGCACATCGCTCTCATCTTCCAGCATCAGGCTGGCTTCGCCGCCGCCGAACAGCTCGGCAAAGACGCGGCCAAAGTTTTCGTTGATGGCGCGGAAGCTGTCGGTGAAGATCTCCCGCATCTGGGCTGAGAGTTTCGAGATCATGCGGGACAGCTCATTTCGGCTCTCCTCCACATCGGTCACCTGGGTGACCAGCGCGTCATACCGCGCCTTGACCTCTTTGTATTCCTCAATGGCGCTCACGTTCACGCTGCCCAGCGCACGGATCTTGCCGCGCAGGTCGGCCACCTGTGCCCGCAAAGCGGGCAGGCTGTCGAACTCCACACAAAGCGCCTCGGCCTGACTGACCGAGAGCTGGTACTCATCCCACAGCTTTGCCACGGTCTGGTCGTATTCGCTCTCGGCCGCCGCCTTGCGCTCTGCCAGACGGGCCATCTCCCGGCTCATTTCCTCGCGGCTGTCGGCCGCTGTGCGGGCACGGGCCAGCGTTTCGGTCTCCGCCTGCTGGCGGGCCAGACGTTTCTGGGTCGCCTCGCGGATCTCAGCTTCCTTCTGCGCAATGGTGGTCTGGCTGTCGGCGCGGGTCTGCCGGATGTCCGCGATCTCGGCACGGCAGGCATCGCTGCGGGCGGCCAGTGCCGCCACGCTCTCTTCCAGCGAAGCACGGCGGGCGGCGGCATCCCTGGCCCGCTGTTCCAGCGCGGCGATCTGGCTGTAGGCCAGTTCTGCGTCCTTCTGGCGGGTCACCTGTTCCAGCCGTTTGGCGCTCAGGTCCTGCGCCAGCGCGTTCTGCCGGGTCAGGAAGCTGTCATCGCCCTCCGCGATGCGGCTCATCTCGGCGGTGCGCCGGTCGATCTTTGCGGTGAGCTCTGCCTGCAGCTTTGCGGCGTCCTCTGCCTTTGCGCGGCTGTCGGCCAGCGCAGCCTGCAGGGTGTCGATTTCCTGTCGGCGGGCGTTCCGTGCCGTTTCCAGCTGGGCGGCAGCGGCTTCCAGCCGCTTCTGCTCTGCCTCGGCACGCACCCGGTCATTGGCTGCGGTGATCTGCTCGCTGGCGGTAGCAGTCAGCTCAGCCTGCAGGGCGTCCACCTGTTCCTTGCACTGGTCGGTCTTTTCCTGCGCGGCAAGGCAGTCCTTCTGCAGCTTTGCGGCCCTGATGCGCAGTTCTTCCATCTCCTGCTTGCGGGTGAACAGCCCGGCGCTGCGCTGCACGCTGCCGCCGGTAAAGCTGCCGCCCGCGTTGATCACTTGACCGTCCATGGTCACCACCCGGCTGCGGAAGCCATTGTCCCGCGCCACGCGGGAGGCCTCGTTGATGTCCTCCACCACGATGATGCGGCCCAGCAGGTTCGACACGATGTTGTCATACCGTGCATCGGCCTGCACCAGGCTGGAGGCCAGCCGTGCGGTGCCGGACAGCCGCCCCCGGAACACCCCGGGCTGCACCGTGTCCAGCGGCAGGAAGGTGGCCCGGCCCGCATTGTCGCTGCGCAGCAGGGCAATGGCCGCCTTGGCCGCGGCTTCGTTTTCCACCACGATGTTCTGCAGGGCCGCGCCCAGCGCCGTTTCCACGGCCACTTCGCAGCCGGGCTCCACCTTCAGGATGGCCGACACCGGCCCGATGATGCCCCGCAGGCGGCGGGCCCCGGCGGCGCGCATGACGGCCTTGACCGAGTTTTGGTAGCCGTCCATGTTCTTTTCCAGCTCCCGCAGCACCGACAGCCGCTGGCGGGCTGCATCCAGCTCCCGGCCCAGCCGCTGTTCGGCGGTATCGGCCTCGTCCAGCGCAGCCTTGCGGTTTTTGAGCTTGAGTTCCAGCCCGGAGCGCACATTGGCCAGCTGTTTTTCGTTTTCGGTCAGCATCTCCCGGTAGCGGATGGTGTCGGTCAGGTCCTGCCTGGCCGTCTCCCACTGGTCGGTGCCCTCCTGCACGGCCTGCTCCAGTGCCGGCAGGCGCTGACGGGCCGTTTCCTCGGCGGCTTCGGCGGCAGCCTGTGCCACCTGTGCTTCGGTGCGCTTGGCTGTCAGGTCGGTGATCTCGGCCCGCAGGGTGTCCTTTCGGGCACCGCTGGCATTGCTGGCGTCGGCCAGCTGCTCCAGTTCTGCGTTCAGGGCGTCGATCTCCGCCGCCAGCTTCTCGCCCTCGGCTTCCATTTTGGCGGCCACGGCCCGGTGGCGCTGCAGGGCGGCATCCGCTTCTGCACCGTCCTGTTCCCCGGCTTCGATCTCGCTGCGCAGGGAAGCGATGCTTTCCTCGTTGCGGAGGATGTCGTCTGCTCGGTGATGCTGCGGATATCCCCATTCAGGCGCTCGACCGCAATGGTCAGCTGCTGTGCCTGCATCCGGATCTCCTCAGCCTCCTGCTCGGCGGCCTTTGCCTCGCCGTCAAAGCGCTCGTAGTCCGCCTGTGCCGTCTCGTAATCCCGCACCTGCTGGCGCACGGTATCGCGGGCCCGGTGCACGCTGTCGGTCCACAGGGTCACTTCCAGCGTTTTGCGCTGTTCGCTCAATTCCAGGAATTTCTGTGCCTTGGCGCTCTCTCTTTCCAGCGGGCCGACCCGGCTTTCCAGCTCACCCAGGATGTCCCGCAGGCGCTCCAGATTCTCGCCCGCCGCAGCCAGACGGCGCTCGGCCTCGGTCTTGCGGTAGCGGTATTTGGCAATGCCGCAGGCCTCTTCAAAGATCTCGCGCCGCTCGCTACTCTTGGCCGCCACGATCTCCGCAATGCGGCCCTGGCCGATGACCGAGTAGCCGTCGCGGCCGATGCCGGTATCCAGCAGCAGCTCGTACACGTCGCGCAGGCGGCACACCTGCCCGTTGATGGTATATTCGCTATCGCCGGAGCGGTAATATTTGCGGCCGATGGTCACTTCGTCGGCGTCCACGTCCAGCGTGTGGCCGGTGTTGTCCAGCGTCAGGCGCACACTGGCAAAGCCCATGGCGCTGCGCCGCCGGGTGCCGCCAAAGATCACATCCTCCATCTTGCCCGCCGCACGCAGCTGGCGGGAGCTGGTCTCGCCCAGCACCCAGCGCACTGCGTCCGAAAGGTTCGACTTGCCGGAGCCGTTGGGGCCCACCACGCCGGTGACACCGGCGTCAAAGGTGATCTTTACCTTGTCGGGGAAGCTCTTGAAGCCCTGGATCTCCAGTTCCTTGAATACCATCGTTTTACTTTTCCTTTATCACGCCCAGCAGCTTCAGGGCCTCTTTGGCGGCATGCTGCTCGGCGGCCTTCTTGCTGCGGCCCTCGCCCCGGGCCACCCGGTCCGAGTTGAAGCGCACGGCCACCACAAAGTGCTTGTCGTGGTCCGGGCCGGACTCGCTCTCCACCACATAGCTCAGCCGCTCTTCGGGGTTCTGCTGCACGATCTCCTGCAGGCGGGTCTTGTAGTCGGCCTCGGCGTGCTTGCCCTCGGTGATGAAGGGCAGGATGAAATTGCGGGCCACCTCCATGCCGCCGTCCAGATACAGGGCAGCGATCACCGCCTCAAAGGCGTCCGATACCACACTGGGGCGGGTGCGGCCGCCGCAGCGCTCTTCGCCGCGGCCCAACCGCAGGTACTCGCCCAGATGGATCTCCTGCGCGAACTGGAACAGGGCACCCTCGCTGACCAGACTGGCGCGGATGCGGGTCAGGTCGCCCTCCGGCCGGTCGGCGTAGGCGTGGAACAGGTAGTCTGCCGAGACGATCTGCAGCACGCTGTCGCCCAGAAACTCCAGCCGCTCGTTGTGCTTCACCGGGGTGCGGCTCTCGTTGGCGTAGCTGGTGTGGGTGAGCGCCGTTTCCAGCAGCTCCGGGTTTTTGAACGTATAACCAATGATCGATTCCAACGGATGGCTCATATGTCATTGCTCCCTTGCATTGTGCTTTTTATTCCTCAGGTTTGTTTGCCGCCGCAAGCTCATCCAGGGCAGACTGCACTTGGCCTGCCGGATGGCGTTCTTGATGCCCTTGGCCTTGGAGGAGCCGTGGGCCTTGATGACCGGCTGCTTTGCGCCCAGGAAGGGTGCGCCGCCGTATTCCTCGCTGTCCATCTGGTGCTTCAGGTCCGACACGCCGCCCTTGAGCAGCAGGTAGGCGATCTTGCCGCCGAAGTTTGCCAGGAACATCTGCTTGAGCATGCCCAGCAGCATCTTGGCCACGCCCTCGGTCAGCTTGAGGATCACGTTGCCGGTAAAGCCGTCGCACACCACCACGTCCACTTCGCCGTTCGGCACGTCGCGGGGCTCGATGTTGCCCACAAAGCGGATGCCCGGGGTGGTCTTGAGCAGCTGGTGGGCCTCCTTGAGAATGGGGGTACCCTTGCTCTCCTCGGCACCGTTGTTGGCCAGCGCCACGCTGGGGTCCCTGCGGCCCTCCACCTTGTTCACATAGCAGCTGCCCATGACGGCAAAGGCGGCCAGCATCTCCGGGCGGCACTCCACGTTGGCACCGCAGTCCAGCAGCAGGTAAGCCTGCTTTTTGGCGGGCACCATGGTGGCCAGAGCCGGCCGCTTTACCCCCCGGAGAGTGCGCACGATGAGGCTTGCGCCCACATGCAGTGCACCGGTGCTGCCTGCAGAGACAAAGGCGTCGCCCTTGCCCTCCTTCAGCAGGTTCAGGCCCACCACGATGGAGGAATCTTTCTTGCTGCGGATGGCCCTGGCGGGCTCGTCGCACATCTCAATGACCTGGGTGCAGTTTACCAGCTCAATGCCCTCCAGGGGAATGTTGTGCTCCGCAGCGGTCTTTCGCACCAGTTCCTCATTGCCCACGCCGAGGATCTGCACGCCGTATTCCTTTACAGCCTGTGCCGTACCTTCCAGCACGGCCAGAGGGGCGTTGTCGCCGCCCATCATGTCTACAATGATCTTCATAGTTGCGCTCCTTTCTGTTCCGGGAGATCGGCCCTGTGGTTACAGGGCGGTTTCATCCAGCCACTGCTGGAAGCTGGCAACAGCGCGCTCGGCCTGTGCCATGTAACGCAGGCGCTTGTCGCGGGGACGCTTGTCCTCCGGCAGCGGGGGCAGGATGCCCATGTTCGCGCCCATCGGCTGGAAGTTCTTGTTCTCGGTGGTCAGGTACTGCACCAGCGCGCCGCACATGGTGTCCGCCGGCGGGGGCGGCAGCTCCCGGCCTTCCAGCCGGGCATAGAGGTTCCGCGCGGCCAGCAGGCCGCAGGCGGCACTTTCCATGTAGCCCTCAAAGCCGGTGATCTGCCCGGCAAAGAACACATTGGGGTGCTCCTTCAGGCACAGGCCCGCACTCAATACACGAGGTGCATCCAGGAAGGTGTTGCGGTGCATCACACCGTACCGCACGAACTCGGCATGTTCCAGGCCGGGGATCATGCTAAACACCCGCTTCTGCTCCCCCCACTTGAGGTTGGTCTGGAAGCCCACGATGTTGTACAGGGTGCGCTCCTTGTTCTCGGCCCGCAGCTGGACGTTGGCCCAGGGGCGGTGGCCGGTGTTGGGGTCCACCAGGCCCACCGGGCGCAGGGGGCCAAACCGCATGGTGTCGGCGCCGCGGGCAGCCATGATCTCGATGGGCATGCAGCCCTCGTACACGGTCACGGTATCGGCCTTTTTGCCGTGGGCGTCCGGGTCGGGCCGGGCGCTCTGCTCTGCCCCGGTGTCAAAGTCGTGGAGCGGAGCCCGCTCGGCCGCAGCCAGCGCCGCATGGAACGCCTCATACTCGGCCTTGTTGAAGGGGCAGTTCAGGTAGTCGGCATCTCCGCGGCCATAGCGGGAGGCGGCAAACACCTTGTTGTAGTCCAGGCTCTCGGCCGTCACGATGGGCGCCACGGCATCGTAGAAGTGCAGGCGCTCGTCGCCGGTCAGGGCACCGATCTCGTCCGCCAGTTTCCCGTCGGTCAGGGGGCCGGTGGCCACCAGGATGGGGGCGCTTTCGTCGATGTGCTCCACCGGCTGGCGGTGCACGGTGATGTTGGGGCACTCCTCCACCCGGCGGGTGACCTCCGCGCTGAAGGCGTCCCGGTCCACGGCCAGTGCACCGCCGGCGGCCACGCGGGCCACCTCCGCCGCCTGCAGCAGCTGGCTGCCCATGCGGCGCATCTCTTCCTTCAGCAGGCCGGACGCAGAGTCCAGCCGCTCGGCCTTCAGGCTGTTGGAGCAGATCAGCTCCGCAAAGCCCTCGCTCTTGTGTGCGGGCGAGAAGTGCATCGGCTTCTGCTCATACAGGTCCACCTGTACGCCCTTACCGGCCAGCCACAGGGCCGCTTCGCAGCCCGCCAGACCGGCGCCCAGAACAGTTACTTTATAATCGCTCATGTTGTCGTTTTTTCCTTTAATCCTTCTTCGGCACCGGCATCTCAAAGCCGCAGCCCTCTTTGGCGCAATAGAGCTTGGAGCCCTTGCGGAAGAGGGTGGAGCCGCACTTTTCGCACTTGGTGGCCACCGGCATATCCCAGGTCATGAAGTCGCAGTCCGGGTAGCGCTCGCAGCCATAGTAGATGCGGCCCTTTGCGCTCTTGCGCTCCAGCATGCGGCCCTTGCCGCACTTGGGGCAGATGCCTCCGGTGTCCTTGACCAGACGCTTGGTGCCCCGGCACTCCGGGAAACCGCTGCAGGCCAGGAACTTGCCGTACTTGCCCACCTTGATGACCATGGGGCGGCCGCACAGGTCGCACACCTCGCTGGAAGGCTCGTCCGGCACCTTGACCTTTTTGCCCTCCATGTTCTTTTCGGCCTGCTCCAGGCTGGCCTCAAAGCCCTGGTAGAAGTCATCCACCGTCTTGCGCCAGTCAGCCTTGCCGCTTTCCACCTTATCCAGATTCTTTTCCATCTGGGCGGAGAAGTCCACGTCCACGATGTGGGGGAACTGCTCCAGCATCAGGCCATCTACGGCCCGGCCCAGCAGGGTGGGCTTGAGCTTTTTCTGGTCGCGCTCCACATAGCCGCGGTCGATGATGGTGGTGATGATGGGCGCATAGGTGGAGGGGCGGCCGATGCCGTTTTCTTCCAGCGCCTTGATGAGGGTGGCTTCGGTGTAGCGGGCGGGCGGCTGGGTGAACTTCTGTTCGCTCTTCAGCTCCTTAAGCTTCAGCACCTGTCCCTGTTCCAGCGGGGGAAGGTTGGTTTCCTTCTTTTCCTTCTCGTCGGTGGCTTCCTCGTACAGAGCGGTAAAGCCGTCAAAGGTCACGGTGTAGCCACTGGCCTTGAAGCGGTAGTCCGCCGCGCTCACGGTGACGGACACGGTGTCCTGCTGGCAGTCTGCCATCTGGCTGGCCATAAAGCGGCTCCAGATCATGCGGTAAAGCTTGGCGGTGTCGCCGCTGATGCTCTTGTCCACCTCGTCCGGCGTCAGGGACGGCACCGAGGGACGGATGGCTTCATGGGCGTCCTGCGCAGCGGTGGCGCTCTTGGTTTTCCACACCCGCTTGTAGGGGCAGATATAATTTTCGCCGTAGGCCCCGGCGATATACTCCTTGGCAGCGGCAACGGCTTCGTCCGAGATGCGCAGGCTGTCGGTACGCATGTAGGTGATCAGACCCATGGTGCCGTGCCCGGCAATGTCCACGCCTTCGTACAGGGTCTGGGCAGCCCGCATGGTGCGGGTAGCCGTGAAGCCCAGCCGACGGGAGGCCTCCTGCTGCAGGGTACTGGTGATAAAGGCCGGAGTGGGCTGCTTGGCGCGCTTGCCCTTTTTCAGTTCTGCCACCACATACTCGGCCCCTTCCAGGCCCTTTTCGACGGCGCGGGCCTCGGCCTCGTTCTTGGGCAGCAGCTTCTTGCCCTTGCTGTCGGTGGCAAGGCGGGCGGTAAAGCTCTTGTGCCCGGCACCCAGCGTCACGTCCACGTTCCAGTATTCGTCCGGCTTGAAGCTCTCGATCTCCTTTTCGCGGTCGTCGATGAGGCGCACGGCCACGCTCTGCACGCGGCCTGCGGACAGGCCCCGGCGCACCTTGCGCCACAGGAAGGGGCTGAGCTTGTAGCCCACCAGACGGTCCAGCACACGGCGGGCCTGCTGGGCGTTGAACAGATCTTCGTCGATGGCGCGGGGGTGGGCCATGCCCTCCTTCACGCCCTTTTTGGTGATCTCGTCAAAGGTGACGCGGTTGGGGGCGTGGGGGTCCAGCCCCAGGATGTTGGCCAGATGCCAGCTGATGGCTTCGCCTTCGCGGTCCGGGTCGGTCGCCAGCAGAACGCCGTCGGCATGCTTGGCCTTACTTTTGAGTTCCTTGATGAGCTTTTCCTTGCCTTTGATGCTGATGTACTGGGGCGTATAGCCGTGCTCCACATCAATGCCCAGCTGGGAAGCCGGCAGGTCCCGGATATGGCCCATGCTGGCGGTGACCTCGTAGTCATCGCCCAGATATTTGCCAATGGTCTTCGCCTTTGCAGGCGACTCCACGATCACTAGTTTCGCCATTCGTGTTTTTCTCCCGTTCTCTTTCTATCAAAACGCACCGCACAGCGTCTGCACGGCACGGATCCTTGTTCTTATGATTGTACCACAGCTGTTGTGTGCTTTGCCAGCAAAAATTATACTACCGCAGTACATAGCGCTTGCCCGGCAGGCAGGTCACCCGACCGGTGAGCTGGAGCTTCATCAGGGTGCTCAGCAGGCTGGCCGTGGGCAGGCCGCTGCGCACGCACAACTCCTCCACCCCCAGCGGCTGCGGCCCGACACAGGCCAGCACCCGCCGCTCGGTATCGCTCATGGGGTCCGGCTGGCGGGTCTCTGCTTCCGGCGCGGCACTCGCCTGCAGGCCCAGCGCCTGCACCAGGTCGGCCCCGCTGCAGGCCGCGCGGGCGCGGCCCTCGTGCAGCAGGCGGTTGGTCCCGGCCGAATCCGGGGAATAGATGCTGCCCGGCACCGCAAACACCGGCTTGCCGTACCGCTCCGCGTGGGACACGGTGGACATGGTGCCGCTTTTCTCGCGGGCTTCCACCACCAGCAGCGCCGACGACAGCGCCGCGATGAGCCGGTTGCGCTGCAAAAAGCCCACCGGCCCCGGCGTGGACTCGCCGGGTGCGTATTCGCTGAGGATGCAGCCGTTCTGCTCGATGGTATGCCGCAGGGCCACATTGGCGGCGGGGTAGGTGCGGTCGATGGGCACCCCAAGGATGCCGATGGTGGGGCAGCCGTTTTTCACAGCTGCCCGGTGCCCGGCGCTGTCCAGCCCGTCGGCCAGGCCGCTGACGATGAGCGCCCCGCTGCGGGCCAGCGCCTCGCCGATATCGGCTGCCGCCTGCAGGCCGTAGTCCGTGGGCTTGCGGCTGCCCACGATGCCCACAGTCCCCGGCTCGTTGAGCCACACCGGGTCGCCGGTGCAGTAGAGCACCAGCGGCATATCCGGAATGCGGGAAAAAGCCAGCGGGTAATCCGGGTCGTCAAAGGGCAGGATGCACACCCGCAGCGCGGCGCACCGGCGGGCCAGTGCACGGAACTGCTCCGGCACCAGCTGCCCGGCGCGTTTGGCTGCCGCCGGCCCGGCTGCCTGCCGGAATTCTGCGGTGTCCCGCGCTTCCCACGCTTCCTGTGCCCCGCCGAAGGCGTCCAGCACACGGCCCGCGTGGGGGCTGGCCGGGCCCAGCACATGGGCCAGCCACAGCCAGCACAGCAGCGGGTCCGGGGCAGGCTCCGGCGGGTAGAAGCTGGTCTGCCCGGCAAGGCCGTTCACAGGCTCTCCTCCCGGAAATGCCACAGCAGGATGCTGCCTGCAATGCCGGCGTTCAGGCTCTCCACCCGGTCGGTCATGGGGATGCGCACCGTGCTGGTGCAGGCGGCAATGGTCTCGTCGGTCAGGCCCTGGCCCTCGCTGCCGATGACCACGCACACGCCGCCGGGGCAGCCGGACTGTGCCGCGCTCAGCGGCTGGGACTGGTACAGCGCAGCGGCCAGGCAGGTGATGCCCTTTGCCCGCAGCTGTGCCACAGCCTGCGGCATGGCCCCGGCTTCAATGACCGGGATGCGCACGGCCGCGCCCATGGAGGCCCGCAGGGTCTTGGGGGCCCACACGCTGGCGCAGCCGTCGCTCAGCAGCACGCCGTCAAAGCCAAAGGCGGCCGCACTGCGCAGCAGCGTGCCCACATTGCCGGGGTCCTGCACCCGTTCCAGCGCCAGATAGCGCCCGCCGGTGTGCACCTCGTCCAGCGTGTGCACCGGGGTGCGGAACACCCCGAACACCCCCTGATGGGTGCCCACATCGGCCAGCTTGTCCGCCACATGGTCCTCCACCAGATAGTGCTCCCCGGGCAGGTCGGCCAGCTCCGGGCAGCGGGCCATGGCGTCCTCGGTATAGAATAAGGTCTCCAGCTGCGCACCGCGGGCCAGCTCCGGGCACAGCTTGCGCCCCTCGGCCAGAAAGCGGCCCTCGCTGCGGCGGAAGGCCGCACTGGAGGAAAGGCGGCAGGCGTATTTGATCTTCGCGTTTTCCCGGCTGGTGATTTTTTCGTCCATCTGTGTTCTCAACCTTTCGCTTCTGATGCGTTCAAAACTCGTCTGCCGCCCTGTTTTTTGTGCGGCGCAGGGGGCAAAATGCAAAAAAGGGCCGCGTCTGCCACAAAAATCGCTTCGCGGCAGGGCGCAGCCCCGAACATGTTTCTTCCCGCCGCAAAAAGCCCCAGATACAAAACGGACGCCCGCGTATGCGCGCGGGCGTCTCGTCAGAAGTTTGATCAGGCGTTCTTCACGGTCTCGACCAGAGCAGCAAAGCTCTTGGGATCGTTGATGGCCATCTCGGACAGCATCTTGCGGTTCAGCTCGATGCCTGCCTTCTTCAGGCCAGCCATGAAGGAGGAGTAGTTCATGCCCAGAGGACGAACTGCGTTGTTGATGCGGCAGATCCACAGGTTGCGGAACTGACGCTTCTTCATGCGGCGGCCTGCCAGAGCGTAGTTGCCGCTCTTCATGACCTGCTGCTTGGCCATCTTAAAGTGCTTGCTCTTGCAGCCGTAGAAGCCCTTGGCCAGCTTCAGCATCTTC
>QWCE01007860.1_pt1 | contig 12850 bp, 10 predicted proteins | sample 1972531 | NCBI WGS metagenome assembly QWCE01 (sample SAMN09866716, study PRJNA288562) | Human gut metagenome isolate term4_stool, whole genome shotgun sequencing... | reverse complement strand
GCGGGCTACTCTCCTGACGGCAAGCAGCTATTGCTGACCGGCAGCCCCGAAGCGTTCGGCGGCATCGGAAAGAATTGTGGCAATCACCCTATTGCCAATGATTTCGATACTCAGGCCTTTATTATGGATCTGAGTACCCGCAAGATACAACCGATTACCAAAGACTTTCATCCGACAGTCAGCCCTCTGCAATGGAATCATGGCGATGGGTGCATCTATTTCAATACGGACGATGGCGATTGCAAAAACATCTATCGTTATTCTCCGAAGGACGGAAAATTTGAGAAGCTGAACTTCGAAACGGATGTTACCAGCGCTTTCGCTTTGTCCGAATACAATCCGGGCATCGCAGCTTACATCGGTCAATCGGACTACAACGCCGGAGTGGCCTATCTCTATGACATGAAGAAAAAGACTTCCAGCCTGCTTGCCGACCCGATGAAACCGATTCTGGAGAAAATAGAATTAGGCAAAACAGAGCCGTGGAACTTTACCGCTTCCGACGGAACTGTCATCACTGGCAAGATGTGCCTGCCTCCGAATTTTGATCCGAACAAGAAATATCCGATGATTGTATATTACTATGGCGGTACGACTCCGACTACCCGCGGAATCAGTAATCCGTATTGCGCACAATTATTCGCTTCACGTGACTATGTGGTCTACGTCATCCAGCCTAGCGGAACGATTGGCTTCGGACAGGAATTCTCCGCCCGCCACGTCAATGCGTGGGGCAAACGTACAGCAGATGACATCATCGAAGGCACGAAGCAGTTCTGCAAAGAGCATCCGTTTGTGGATGAAAAGAAAATCGGATGTCTCGGTGCTTCTTATGGCGGATTCATGACGCAGTATTTACAGACGCAGACGGATATTTTCGCCGCTGCCGTATCGCACGCCGGAATCAGTGACGTGACCAGCTACTGGGGTGAAGGTTACTGGGGTTATTCCTACAATGCCATCGCCGCAGCCGACAGTTACCCGTGGAAGGACCCGGACTTGTTCACCAAACAAGGCTCCCTGTTCAACGCCGACAAGATAAACACTCCGTTACTGCTGCTACACGGTACGGTAGATACCAATGTGCCTATCGGTGAAAGTATCCAGCTTTTCAACGCATTGAAGATACTTGGCAAGACTGTAGAGTTCGTGACCGTAGACGGAGAAAACCATTTCATCTCCGATTATGACAAGCGAATCAAATGGCATAATTCCATCATGGCATGGTTTGCCCGTTGGCTACAGGATCAGCCGGAATGGTGGAAGGAAATGTATCCGGAACGCCATTTATAATTTATGATAAATACGTATCCCCGGTCGTACACAAGAGTAATTCTTGGATATACGACCGGGGATACTTTTTTTGAGCAATCTCATCTATTTTAATTCTACCTCGATAGCTGCCGGATAAAGTCGTTGCGGATCGAAGAACACCGCACAGCTATTAACCATATTCTTCAAATCAGCCTTTACTTTTCCCTCGAAAACCTTTTTGCCATTCACCGTCAGAGTCACCTTTTCAGTTAAATCGACCAGCTCGTCGCAGAGATAAATGACCACTTTCCCTTTATGCGCCTGCGCATATTTCTTCGCAAACTTCATCTCTATTCCCCATCGTTGATCCTTCTCCGTGGCTTCATAAACAACATCATCGACTTTCAATGAAATATGATTTCCCGAAATACTCATTTCATAATAAGTACGCGACTTCCCCTCTTCATCGGATCTTTCCTTCACATACAGATTATAAAATCCTTTCCGGTAGAGTCCGTCCATTTCAAAATTCTCCCAGCTTACATATTTGGGATAAGGATTACGGACATATTGCTTCAGCCAGGGAGTCGTCGGACGATAATCAATACTATGCCCCATTCCGGGAATCAGTTCTATCTTGTGAGTGAAATAGCCGGGATGCTGATGCGCCAAACTATCGAATGCTTCCCGTACATATCCGGTCAGTGTATTCCGGTAGAATCCGGTATCCTTATCTCCTGTCCGCAAAGAAAAAGCAATATTACTACAATTCTCCGCAGGAGCATTCTTTAAAGGTTCCCCTCCTGCCATCGGTCCCGCAGCAGCCCAATAATCAGCATAAAATGAGGCCAGACGCTGACTGCCATATCCGCCTTCCGAGATTCCAAAAACATACACTCTGTTGGGATCAATCTTTCCCAAGAGTAAGGATTGTCGCAGCAATTTCTCCCAGGCAAACTGTTTAGCTTTCTGCCACCAACGATAGTACTCGCCTTCGTTCGGAATCTGTGGAATAAAGTAAACGGAAGGAGCATCATCAAAATTCCGGCAAATATTCAATCCGGTACTCCATTCCCGCTCTTTGGGTCCCGAACCATGCAGATAGAGGAATAATGGAAGTTCATTTCCTGTTTCATCTGTCCCTTTCATTCCCCAGTAATAGGGCATCACTGCATTTGGTTCCAAACTATCAGGAAGTTCCCAATAGCCGGTAGAAGCGGATGAGAGTGTATCCAAAGCTATTAATTTTTCTTCTTTAAAACCATCATTTGCCTCTTTCCACAACTGCCATACGACATCACGATAGTGTTCTACTTCTGACAGTTTCAACGGTTTTCCTGCGTCAAAAGTGGTTGTCTTACCGGAAAGAGATTCAGAAAAGAACGTAACAATCTCTTTTCTTGTCTGTGCCTTCACCGACTTCCCGGGGTATTTCTCATTTGCTTCGAGTTCATGAGCTACTGAAGAAACAACACTGGCGGCACAGACTATGCCTAGAAAAAACGTGTTTTTTATTGTTTTCATACTACTTTGGAGTTTGTCGTTTTTCATATATTTGCTAACGATTTAATGTATGCACAAAGATAGAAATTACTGTCCGGTTCTCCTTACCTTTTCAGTCTAATCTAAAAACTAATATCCAAAGTTTTTAATTAAGAAGTAGAATTAAGCCTTCCGAGAATATGATCCCCAAAAGTAATTGTTACATATAATTACCATTTCATTCTATATAGTTTCCGATAGTCAGTTTTCATTCGAAACCGCATCCTTATATCTTTACAAAAACAAAAACGGCCTTTAATAAACACGGATTCTGTTTATAATAAACTTATCGCACGTTTATTATAAACGGTATCCAAGTTTATTAAAAACGATATTCGTCCCTTTTTAAGTAAGAGACGAAATGTAGCAGGCATAATTAACGACAAAATGGGGCAATAATCATCTGATCATTGCCCCATTCCAAGTTCTTCTGATACTTATAAGTAACAGTATAAAGGTGATATTTATGTATCTATTTTTCTTATTACATTCATCTTATTTATGCCTTTTCTTTTCTCAAAGATACAACATAAAAAGTCATTTGTCAAGTACTTCACCGGAAAAGCGGATATTCTTACTCTATACCCTGCTTTTAGTTGCGCAAAGCAGCTATCAGTTCTTCCACCGAAACAAGATTCTGTTCGCCGGTTTCCATATTCTTCAGCATTGCTTTGCCTTCATTCATTTCGTTCTCTCCTACGATAGCTACGAACGGAACACTCTTGGCATTGGCATAGCTCATCTGCTTCTTCATCTTTGCCGCATCCGGGAAGATTTCCGCACGGATACCTGCCGCACGAACTTTTGCCAGCATACTCATGGAGAAAGAAGCTTCTTTATCACCAAAGTTTACGAACATCAATTCCGTACCGTTCACTGCTTCCTTCGGATAAAGTTCCAGTTGATTCAATACATCGAAAATACGGTCTGCACCAAAAGAAATGCCGACTCCCGACACACCGGCCATACCGAATACTCCTGTCAGGTTGTCATAGCGACCGCCACCGGTGATACTGCCGATCTGCACATCCAGCGCTTTCACTTCGAAGATAGCACCGGTATAATAATTCAATCCGCGAGCCAGCGTCAAGTCAAGTTCGATTTCATTTTTCAAGCCCATTGTTTCCAATGTGCCCAGAATAAATTCGCTTTCTTCGACTCCTTTCATGCCTGTCTCACTGGCTGCCAGCACGCTCTTTAGTGTAGCCAGCTTTTCAGTATTGGTTCCGCTCAGCAGAATGATCGGCTGCAATTTGGCAATCGCCTCATCACTGATTCCTTTCTCTTTCAGTTCCGCATTGACGTTCTCCAGACCAATCTTATCCAGTTTGTCAATAGCCACTGTGATATCTACAATCTTATCCGCTTCACCGATAATCTCAGCGATACCGGAAAGAATCTTGCGGTTATTGATCTTAATACACACACGGATGTTGAAACGGCTGAATACTGTATCGACAATCTGCACCAGTTCTACTTCATTCAGCAGTGAATCACTGCCGACAACATCGGCGTCGCATTGATAGAACTCACGGTAACGTCCTTTCTGCGGACGGTCTGCACGCCATACCGGCTGTATCTGATAACGCTTGAACGGGAAAGTTATTTCATCGCGGTGCATCACCACGTAACGGGCAAAAGGCACTGTCAAGTCATAGCGCAAACCTTTCTCACAGAATTTGCTTGCCAGCTTAACAGCATTACGACTCAATAACTCTTCATCCGTGATGCCGGAAAAATAATCTCCGGAGTTCTGAATCTTAAATAGAAGTTTGTCACCCTCATATATACGTCACGAATCGTATTGAATATATAATTACGCTTCGCCATTTCTACCGGCGAAAAGTCACGAGTTCCTTTAGGAATACTTGGTTTTGCTGCCATGATATAATTACTGTTTAGTATTTTAATTGCGCAAATTTACTGCAAATTTCCGAGCAACGCTTGCATATATCTAAAAAAAACATCAATAAAAAAAGAACGCCTCCATAGTCTTTGAAAACGATGGAGGCGTCAAAACGATTAATCTTATCTCTTAGTCTCTTCTGCCCATAGCAATCATAATGTAATAGATCAGCGTAGCCAATGAACCCAGTGCAGCAACTACATAGGTGTATGCAGCAGAGCGAAGAGCGTCTTCGGCTTGCGTATGATTGTATGAATTAGTAATGCCGGATGAACTCAGCCACACAAGCGCGCGCTTACTTGCATTGATTTCCACCGGCAAGGTGATAAAGCTGAACAAAGTAGTGGTAGCAAACAGAATGATACCAATCCACAACAATTGCGGGAAGGAGTTGAACAGCAGAATACCGCCCAGCAATACCCAAGTCATGATAGAGGACGAAAAATTCACTACCGGCACCAAGGCGCTGCGCATTTTCAACGGAGCATACATACGTGCATGCTGAACAGCGTGTCCACATTCGTGTGCCGCTACGGCAGCCGCCATGATACTATTACTTTCGTATACACCTTCACTCAGATTCACTGTTTTGTTAGCAGGATTGTAGTGGTCGGTCAGCTGACCGGGTGTATGAGTTACTTGTACATCGTAAATTCCATTGTCGTGCAGCATCTTCAGAGCTACGTCGCGTCCTGTCATACCGTTTCCTGTCGGAATTTTGGAATACTTCTTGAATTTGTTCTGCAAATTCATCTGTACCAACCAACTTGCTACGGCAATACCAATAAATAATACCCAATAAGACATCATATACTTTTCATTTTAATTATTACTCTATATCTATATAAACAAATTGTTTGCCAAAAATAAAGGGAAACTACGTATGTAACGATAGTTTCCCTATGCTTTTATGAAGAATTAGCTAAAAATTAGTCAATTGTAAGTTCTACAACGTAATCAATATCTTTTGGTATCTCTGTAAACTCCAGCAACACGCCTTCTTTATTTTTAGTGAATCGGACAGGTGTGCCGTTCTTAAACAGTACTGCCTTCTTCACCTTCTTATCTGCCAAAGGCAGGAACAGGGCTTTATCCTGCAAATTCAGAATATGCACATACAGCTTGTTTCCTTTCTGCGTCGTCACTCCCCAATCATGCGGAGCAACCGCACCGCCACGGGTTCCATAAATAGTTTCACCATATTGATTCATCCACTCTCCCATTTCTTTCAACCGCTGTACGGCTACTTCCGGAAGCTCTCCGTCGGGCTGAGGGCCGATATTCATCAACAGGTTCGCATTCTTTCCGGCTGCCTTTACCAGATAATGAATCAGCGTCTTCGTTGATTTATAATTCTGATCCGTAATCTTATATCCCCACATACCATTCATCGTTTCGCAGGTTTCCAAGGGCAGGTGACTTACACTTTGTCCGGAAAGTCCTGCGGTATTTTCTCCGGGCAGGTCACGTTCGAATATCTGAATGTCTTCACCGGCAAAAGGAGTCTGATGATGGTTATTTCCTATCAGGCAGCCCGGCTGTAGTTTATGGATCATGGCATATTGTTCCGGCAATTCCCAGTTAAAGCCGGGGTTTCCATCCTGATCCCACCATCCGTCAAACCAAATGGCTCCTACCGGACCATAATTAGTCAGCAGTTCCGTCAACTGATTGTTCATGAACTGATAATAGCTTTTCCAGTCTCCTTGCGGATTCGAACGTCCTGTACCCCGTCCTGTACGTCCCCAAGGATAATCTTCCCGCGTCCAGTCAAGATGAGAGTAGTAGAAATGGAGTTTGATTCCCTGTTTGCTGCAAGCTGCTGCCAGCTCCTTGATGATATCCCGCTTAAAGGGAGTTGCCTTCACGATATTGAAGTCCGAATATTGGGTATCGAACATGGAGAAGCCGTCATGATGGCGGGAAGTCAGACAGATATATTTAGCTCCCGATGCTTTGATGGCAGCCACCCACTTATCCGCATCAAACTTGGAGGGATAGAAACCGCCTGCCAGTTTGGCATACTCTTTATAATTCAGATTATTATTTGTCATAGTCCACTCACCGGTGGCAAGCATGGCATACAGTCCCCAATGAAGGAAAATACCGAATTTATTATCCTGAAATTCTTCACGGGCTTTGAGGTTTTCTTCACCAGGCTGGTAAGAAGACTGTGCGTGGAGCCGGGAGGAGATTCCCAGACTCATACCTACTAATAATAGGAAAGTGATGAAATGTGTTTTCATAATGCGTTATAGTTAATATTGGGGGTAAAGAGAAAACAAAAAGGCGGAGTCATTTCCATTTCTCCGCCTCTCATTAAGTTATAGAACAAAGTTATTCTAGGAATAGAATAACATTTCTTATTCTTCAGTATAACGTTCGATTGTCTGGGCTCTGTCCGGTCCGACAGATACAATCTTGATTTCCACACCAAGTTGTTCTTCCAGGAAAGTCAGATAAGCATTGAATTCTTCCGGGAATTCATCTTCGCTCTGCATCTTTGTCATATCTGTCTTCCAGCCCGGCAGTTCTGCATATACAGGCTCCACACCTTCAGTGATATCATATGGGAAATAATCAATTTCCTCGCCATCTACCTTATAAGCAACACAAGCCTTGATGGTATCGAATGTATCGAGCACGTCGCTCTTCATCATGATCAGTTTGGTAACACCGTTTATCATAACGGAATATTTCAGAGCTACCAGGTCAATCCATCCGCAACGGCGTTTACGTCCTGTTACAGAGCCGAATTCATGTCCCAATGTACACATCTTGTCACCAGTCTCGTCGAACAGTTCTGTCGGGAACGGACCGGCACCTACACGAGTACAGTATGCCTTGAAGATACCGAACACTTCGCCAATACGGTTCGGAGCTACTCCCAGACCGGTGCAGGCACCTGCACAAACCGTATTGGAAGAAGTAACAAACGGATACGAACCGAAATCGATATCAAGCATCGTTCCCTGAGCACCTTCGCAAAGAACGCTCTTGCCGTCTTTCAGATAATTGTTAACCTCATGCTCACTGTCTACAAAATGGAACTGTTTCAGATATTCGATACCTTCCATCCATGCTTTTTCCAGTTCTGTGAGGTCATATTCGTAGTTCAGACTCTTCAGTATTTGTTCGTGACGAGCTTTCGCCGCACCGTATTTCTGTTCGAAATTATGAAGGATATCACCTACACGAACACCGTTACGGCTAACTTTATCCGTATAAGTAGGGCCAATGCCTTTACCGGTTGTTCCTACTTTCGCATCTCCCTTGGCTGCTTCGTAAGCAGCGTCCAGTATGCGGTGTGTCGGAAGGATGAGATGAGCTTTCTTAGAAATGTGCAAACGCTCTTTCAATGGGTGTCCCGATGCTTCGAGTGCCTCAGCTTCCGCTTTGAACAATGCCGGATCGAGCACTACACCGTTACCGATAATATTTACCTTATCTCCCTGAAAAATACCGGAAGGAATAGAACGAAGTACATACTTCTGTCCTTCGAACTCAAGTGTATGACCGGCATTCGGACCGCCCTGAAAACGAGCGACCACATCGTACTTAGGTGTTAATACGTCGACTACTTTGCCTTTACCTTCGTCGCCCCATTGTAATCCTAATAGAACATCTACTTTCATTTTTCTTTTTTATTGTTGTTACTGACTTTTTTCCGTTTATTAGCTCTGTCGCACTTGCTGCACAATCCATATATATATAAGGAGTAATGCGAAAGTTGAAAGCGGCTTAATTTTGTATTTTCGATGGCATGCTGCAATTCCTCGTTCTGAAACTCAGTCACTTTACCACATTGAGTACATATCTGATGATGATGCGTCTCGCGATTGTATGATTTTTCGTATTGGGAGGAAGTGCCGAACTGATGCTTGATGATCAGCCGTGCATTGATCAGCAGAATGATAGTATTATAAAGAGTCGCCCGGCTCACCCGGAAATTCTCCTGATCCATCATCCGTGAATAGAGCATATCGATATCGAAGTGTCCGTCGATGGAATAGATAGTTTCGAGTATGGCGTAACGTTCGGGAGTCTTCCGATGCCCGTTCGCCGTGAGATATTCTGTGAATATCTGCCTTACTGTATCTTTCACATTTTGAGTTTCCATCATCAGCACAAAATTAGCGCGAACAAAGTTAAGCCTTTTTTGTGGAAAGCAAAAGAATTTTGGGAAATAAGTAATAAGTAATAGGTAATAGGTAATAACCGTAGTTACTTAAAATTCCATCCGGCGAATGCCCGCATGGTATTACCTATTACTTATTACCTATTACTTATTCTCCACTTCTTCTTTTACCATATTATAGAGCATCTGCTCCGCTTCCACTGTGGAATCTGCCATTCCTTCAACCATCCGGCAAACACGGAAAGCGTGTTCTTCGTTATGCTGCATATACTTACGGATAGCCAGAAGAGCTGCATTCCGCACATGATAGCTTTCTGAATGAACAGCGCAAAGTGCCTGATCGAGCAATTCGCCGGAGGCTCTTTCTGTCATATCTCCCTTTTTCATCAAAAGACGGGCAGCCGTCAGGAAACCGCAAGTCTGCACATATTCCTGTTCATCAGCCATCCAATGAAAAGATTTAGCAGGGGCATACGGCAAATGCTGGAAAAGATTCATACAGGTCAGTTCCGCAATCTCTATGTTACGGATACTTTCTACCCAGATATCAGCTATTTCGGGATAAAAGGTATCCACAGGCTGCAACATGGCTGCCATGATTTTGCATTCGCGAATGTCTTCTTTCCACAATGCCTGCGCCAGGTCATGGTTCTTTTCATACCCTTCGACAATCATCTTTATGCGGGGGATTTCGACTCCGAAATTGAGTTTGTATACCAATCCCTTCTCACGCATACTTTGGGACACAGCCCCGTTCATAGAGAGACGGAGCTGTGTTTTGATATCCTTCAGTTGTTCTTTTATATCCATTTTCAATATTAATTATTTACGGAAGGCAACGGAGAATAATCTTTGCTGTAGCGCAACATTTGTTCTACATAGTCTTCATCATAAGACACGGTAACGTCCGTGATATTTCCATCCTTGTCAGTCACCAGTTCATAAACCGGATTTATAAAACCTTTGTAAGGAGCCAGATTCAGTTTCTTATAGCGTGCCAACACTTCGGCGTGCAAAGCAGGATCAACCTTCACGGCATAATTTTCGACCAATGTACGGGCACCCTCAAAATCACCGGTCGATTTGATTCGCTGGATTTCAGCCAGCAGTTCACCAAACAACTGACGGACTTTCTCATAATCATTGACTACAACATAGGTCTTTCCGTCCTTCTTCACCATTTCGACCACTTTGTCAGGAGCACCTTTCTCAAATACCCAGCGGGCAATCAGCTGGCGGTTGCGCATATGAGCTTCTTCGATATTATTTCCCGGTTCAATACGTACAAGCTGAGTCATCAGACCGTTCATCAGGAAAGTATAATATTCAGCTTTATAAGCCTCTGCATCCGGAACAAGTTTCAGTTCCACCAGTTTCGGGTCGGCCACATAATACAATCCGAACAGGTCGGCACGTGCTTCTTCTATAGTGGAACCATATGCTTTCAAAGCGTCAGGGTCTACTCCCGGAAGCAATTTGCCCGAACCATGTCCCAGACATTCATGTAAGTCTGTATGAAGTTCACCTGTCAGGTCGCCATATTGGTCGATCCGCTGTCTCTCTTCGTCATTGCAGACAAACTCTTCATTGAACCCGTTACCGTGGGCAGCTTTATTATAAGCATCTGTGATATTGCCGATAGTAACTGACTTAGAGCCGTGATGGGCACGAATCCAGTTAGCGTTCGGAAGATTGATACCGATGGCAGTTGCAGGATATAAGTCGCCGGCAAGAATAGCGGCAGTGATCACCTTGGCAGATACCCCTTTTACCTTTTCCTTTTTGAAAGATTTATCAACCGGCGAATGATCTTCGAACCATTGCGCATTGCTGCTGATAATCTCTGTGCGGTGCGTAGCATCCAAGTCTTTGAAGTTGACCAGTGATTCCCAGCTGGCCTTCACTCCCAGCGGATCGCCGTAACTTTCTGTAAAGCCATTAACGAAGTCAATTCTTGAATCAAGGTCTTTCACCCAAAGGATAGCATATTCATCGAAGTCTTTCAGGCTGCCTGTTTCGTAAAATTGAATCAGTTTGCTGATCACAGCTTTCTGTGCATCATTTTCGGCAACCGTTTCCGCTTTCTTCAACCAGTACACAATCTTTTCAATCGCCTGAGTATAAAGTCCGCCTACCTTCCAGACTTTTTCCTGTATTTTCCCATCTTCTTTCACCAATCGGCTGTTGAGTCCGTAAGAAACCGGAGTTTCATCTTTTGGGTCTTTCATTGCTCCGTAGAAGCTTTCCGCTTCCTGCTGAGTGACTCCGTCGTAATAATTGCAGGCAGAAGTCAGCACCAAGTCTTCACCGTCCGCCTGATTTACACGCTTTGCCAGGATAGCCGGATCGAACATAACCGGGAAGAGCTCATCACAGAGTTGTTCGGCAGTCTGTCCTTCTGATAACGGAAGTAATTGGGCGTCTGTTCCGAGCACTGCCTGTTTCAAGAAGTCCTGCGAGAAACCGGGCACAAACTTTTCCATGCCGTAATGATGATGAATACCATTGGAGAACCATACCCGTTTGAGGTACACTTCCATATTTTTGAAGTCGGGAGCCGACTTGTCTCCTTTATAATTGGTGTAAACGGCTTCGAGCATCCGACGGATTCTCAGGTTATACTTTCCGTTCTGATCAAACAGGATGTCGCGTCCTTCCAGCGCAGCCTGAGTCAGGTAATAAACCAGTTCTTTCTGTTTCAGCGTCAAGGTTTCGAATTCGGGAACCTTGTACCGCAATATTTGTAAGTCTGCAAATTGTTCCACTGTATAATCAAATTTATCTGCCTCAGCAGTTGTTGTTTTGGCCCCACCGCAGGATGCAAGGATCGTAGCGGTAACTGCCATCGAAATAAAATGTTTTTTCATAATTACTGATATTGATTAATTAAATAAGAAAAGGAATTATCCCCGAACTTTTCATTCAGAGGTAATTCCTTTTGGTCAGTATCGGAAAACGCAATTACTTCTTACTTTCAGCGTGTTTCTTGCGATATCCGTTAGGAGTTTCACCTACGTTCTTGTAAAATGCAGCGTAAAAAGATTGACGATTTGCAAAGCCAACCATTGCACTGATTTCTTCCACATTCTTGTCGGCATAACGCTTGTCTGTCAACAAATGCAGAGCGTCTTTCACTCTGTACTCATTCAACAAACAAGAGTAGTTCATACCAAAACGAGAATTCACTACTGCAGAAAGGTAGCGAGTATTGGTCTTCAACTCTTTAGCCAAATCTTTAGCTGAATAGTCAGGATCTTTATACTTCTTCTGAACTACTACAATGTTCAGAATCTTGTCATACAACTCGTCTGCCAGTTCCGGTCTGATTAATGACCGATATGCAGCCTTCTTTTCTTTCTTTTCCCTCAAATTGTAGGGACGTTTCTTTGGAGCTTCCTCCGCTTTTTTGTTCTCTAAATCACTCATTGAATTAACTGGTTAGGGTTTGTTTATTTGTTATTAATTGCTCATTCGCAACGTTACATGTTACAAATGTCTTACTTTTTTTTTAAACACACAATTATTTTGTGCATTTTTTTTCTAATAAAACAATCAAAAACCTTGAAAAAGAGGAATTAAGGGTGAATAATAAGAAACTTTAACTCTTGGAGCATTTAAATCAAAACAGAAATCGAGACATGATAAAGATTGCTAAAGAAAAGCGTACCTTTGCCACAAAGTTTAAACAAATGTTGATGAAAGAAACTCTAAAATCATATTTCGGTTATGACAGCTTCCGGCCCTTACAGGAAGAGATCATCCGTCACTTGCTGAACAAGCAGGATTCACTGGTACTGATGCCCACCGGCGGAGGTAAATCGATCTGTTATCAACTGCCTGCATTGCTCTCCGAAGGTACAGCTATAGTGGTCTCCCCGCTTATCTCACTGATGAAAGACCAGGTAGAAACGTTGCAAGCCAACGGCATCGCAGCAGGAGCACTCAACAGCAGCAATGACGAAACGGAAAATGCCAATCTCCGCCGTGCCTGCATCGAAGGACGCCTGAAA
>QWCE01004855.1_pt1 | contig 12850 bp, 8 predicted proteins | sample 1972531 | NCBI WGS metagenome assembly QWCE01 (sample SAMN09866716, study PRJNA288562) | Human gut metagenome isolate term4_stool, whole genome shotgun sequencing... | reverse complement strand
TGCCTCCAAAAGGCTTTCAAAAATGATGTAAGTAGACGATAATTTCGTTTTTTTCTTGGTAGACAATGTAAAATTATCTATATTTGGAAACTTCTTTTTAATGCTCTGGCTCTTATATTCTTTTTATGAATTTAAATAATTCGTGTATGTCTATTATAAAACAATTATTTCTGAAAGGAGGAAAGTATGGAAGAACGCATACTTTTTTCTAAGATACAGCAAGGAGACACAGCATCTTTTGAATGGTTGTACAAAAAGTATCATCCTAAAATGTATATGTTCTGCAAAGGACTCCTACATGACGAGGATAAAACAAAAGATCTTGTTCAAGAATGTTTCATTGCCTTTTGGGAACACCGTACTCAGATTAATGCACCGGAAGCAATAAGCGTCTATTTATTCCGCATCATGAAGCATCTTTGCTTGAAACAAATCCGGCGGGATTCATTACTCAACAATTTTTCTAATATAAATGAAGTGGCATTGAGAGAACTGGAGCTTTCTTATTATACCCCTGAATGCAATATTCTAAATGATTTATACTTTAAAGATCTGAATGAACAATATCAGGAAGCGCTTGATAAGCTACCCAAACAATGTCAAAACATTTTCCGAATGAACCGGAATGAGGGTATGAGAAGTGAAGAGATTGCCGCAGCACTGAACTTGTCTGTTCGTACTGTTGAAAATCAATTGTATAAGGGGCTAAAACAAATTAAGAAGTCAATGCAGGGATATCTTCCTTTATTGACTATCTTATTAATTAAGAACTTTTTAAAATAATATTGTGATGATTAGTGTCAATGAAGATTATTTTATGAAATATCTGAAGAATGAACTTACTGAGGACGAGACACGCCAATTAGTAGCATGGTTGCGTGATAACAAAGAGAATCAGAAGTTTCTTTTTTCATTGAAAGATTCTTATCTGTATCTAAATTATGAAAAAGATAAGAAAGAAGCCAATACTGAGCATGAATGGAAGAAATTCTCAGAAAGAACCGGTCTCGCTCCAAAATCAGCTCCTTTAGGCAAGCCTTTTACCTTGAAACAGGTTTGGTCCTCTGCAGCTATCATCCTGTTGTGTATTCTTAGTGGTTGGATAGCAGGAACGATTTATACAAGATTGAATATGCCACAAGGGTTAGTGACTTTAGAGACAGAAGTAGGACAACAAGCAAAAACCATATTGCCGGATGGAACAACAGTGCTTCTGAATGCTTGTTCCAAGCTGACCTATTCTCTGGAAGGCTGGAATAATACGCGCGACGTACGTTTGGAGGGTGAGGCAATCTTTGATGTAGTACACAAGGAAGATAAACCTTTTTATGTGCACACCTATAACTATTGTGTCCGTGTATTAGGCACGAATTTTAATGTAATGGCATATGGAAATGATCCGGAAGGGGTCGTTACATTGAAACATGGTAAGGTAGAGATTGGCATAGCGGGTAGTAACAAAAATATGTTTCTTCAGCCGGGAGAAAGTTTTGTATATGACAACCAAGCCGGAACCTATCGGATAGAACAACGTTCGTTAAAGCATGTCTATGCCTGGGAACGTAAAGAGATTATCTTTGAAGGGCATACGCTGGAAGAAAAGAAAGAAGAGCTTTCAAGACATTTCGGATATAAGTTTGAGGTAGCTCCGGAATTACAGAAAATGAGCTATAAAGCTACACTTCGCGACGAAAGTTTGAATGAATTTCTTGCGGCATTGGACAGTATTACTCCACAAATGTCCTACCATATTGATGTAAACCGAAAAATAGTCAAAGTGAGAAAATAAACGCATGGAAAAGATAAAGACTACTTTGATAGGTGCAGGATACCGAGGAAAACAACTGCTGCAATTCCTACAAAACTTTCCTTTTTTTGAAGTAATGGCAGTTGCCGATCCGTATATTGAAGAAACCGATATACCCGAAATTGTTTGTTACAACAATGGCGAAGAAGATTATTTAAATATGCTTGACCGGCATAAACCGGAATTGGTGTTCATCACTTCTCCCTGGCAGTGTCATGTTAATCATGCAATACAATGTGTGGAGAGGCAGTGTCATATTGCTTTGGAGATAAAAGGTGGACTTTATTTAGACGAGTATCAACCCCTGATTGATTTGGCAGAGCAAAAAAATTGTCGTGTTTTTCCTTTAGAGAATACGCTTTTCCGACGAGATATCTTGGCTTTATGCAATATGGTGAATGCCGGTGTATTCGGAGAAATTATATATATGCGCGGTGGATACCGACATGACTTACGCTCTTTATTGTTAGATGATTCCGGCAACATCGGTCATCGTGGTAAAACAGAAAGTGTATGGCGAAGCAAATTCTACCAGAGCGAAAACGGTGATCTTTATCCGACACATGGATTAGCTCCTCTTTGCATGATCGCCGGTATCAATCGGACAGATCACTTCAAATCTCTGACTTCGCTGGCTTCCAAGTCGGCTGGTTTATTACAACGAATAAAAGACCTGGGTGGAGATACAAATGTAGAAATCAGGATGGGAGATATTGTTTCTACTCAAATTGAAACTGAAAAAGGAATTCTTATCTCGCTAATTCATGATACCACGTTGCCTCGTCCTCGTAGTTTGGATTTTGAAATACAAGGAACAAAAAGTATATGGCAGGGAGATAATAGCCGTATCTATGTGGAGGGCGTCAGCCCGGATGAAACCTGGGAACCTGATCTCTCCTACATTGAACGTTACGAAAGTCTATATTGGCAGCAGTGGGGCGGAGATGCTCTATTACAGGATGCGCATCATCAAGGCATGGATTATATTATGTTGAAAGCATTAGAAGCTGATTTACAAGGAAAACTCGTCTATCCGGCTACTCTCAACGATCTTGCTTTGTGGACTTCCGTTTCTCCCTGGTCAAAAGTTTCAATTGCTGAGCGAAAAACAATTTATTTTCAATAATAAAAGAATCTTTATTCTGAACTGTTTCAAAAATTAAAAAGGTCCGTCGTTTCCGGCGGACCTTTATTAGTAGCGTTATTCAAAAATTAAGCTACCTATTGAAGCGTGTATCTCAGCGTAAAATTACCACTACCATTAGGAGTAACTGTAGCAGGATTACCATCCGAAATAGTAATTCCATCTTTCAAATCGACACTTACCTTATAATATCCTTCAACAGTTGGTAGTGTGAAATGAGTTGCATTACCGTTTAGTATATTAGAATTTGCATCGAAGTTTACGTTCGGTAATTCTATTTTTGTTTCACCGGAAGGATTTGTCAGTATAAATGCTACATCTCCTCCCCAACTGAACACGTAACATGTACCTTCGTAAACAAAACTGTTTCCTACGCGTACTAATGGAAGAGCACTATCTGCCTGCCAATTCTGAGCAGTACCTGCTTGGGAATGCGCCCAACTCCATCCATACATATAGATTGCATCCGGATATCCACTTGCCGGACGGGCATAAGAGCTACCACTGAAAGCATCTATCTGAATAAAATATTTGCCGGTAGAGCTTGTCAAAGTCCAATTTGCGTTACCACTACCCGCGAACAAGTCTTTATTTGGAGTACAAAGCGATAAATCTACAGTATTGGAACTAATCGTCTCTCCTTTTGTTAGTTCAACTTCACCTTCATAGATATAACTTGTGCCACTCTTTAATTGCAATTGAGTGCCGGCAAAATCAATGCTATTTCCTAAAGTTACACCGTTTGCTTTTACTTGTTCATTTGCAAATTCAAGCGTACGTTCACTACCTATAACAGAAACTTTAGTACATTCATCTCCCTCAAAATACACACGGATTTCAAAAGCACCACCTGCAGTAACCGGGAAGCTCTTACTTGTATCATATGCCGAACCAGTCGTGAATTGAGTACCGTTCCATAATATAAATGAATCTTCTCCGGCCTTCTTCAACTGGAAGGTTCCTGCTGCAATAGAACCCCACATTCCTGTTTCTACATTATCTCCTTCGGGTGGAAACCAGGTATAGTAACGCAAATCACCACTTTCATATCCTTGCATACGCATTTTCGCTTTCTCTTCTTTTATTTCTCCATCTTGCCAGTGACCGGAAATAGTACCGAGAATATAATAACTATCTATAGATGGAAGAGATGTCCAACCATGTCTTTCTCCAAAAGTCAGTTCAAAAGTTTTAGGATTGAATGTGATTTTGCAAGAGGCTTCAATATCGCCACCAATAATAATGGAGTCTTTAGCCATTGTCTGGATCTCTCCATTGACGGTTCCCCAATATAATCCTGTATTGGTAGGAGTTGGAGAAATAATACCTTTTATGTTGGCAGGAAAAGTCTCATCAGCTTCAAATACATCTCCGTTCGGATATAATTCGACAACAGACTTATTGCCCAACAAGAGGTATAACCTGTTGAAGGTTGGTACTTGTAAGGATGTTAAATCAAAACTTTGTACCGCCTCTCCATTCCGGCTGTTTTCCAGAATCACCTCCACTTTAAAAGTTCCTTCTTCTGCATTTTTCGGAAGAGGGATAGAGAATGTTTCATTCATTTGAAAACTCTGTCCCAACAACATCTGCTCTTTACGATAGAGTTCTGTATCATTTCCGTCTTTCAAAAGAATGGTATACATTTTAAGATTCTTTTCGTCTGTTAATGTACCCGTTACGGAGACCTTATCTCCATAGAAAAGTCCACTTTGCGGAGATACAACAATGTTCATCTCCGGCTTGGGGGCATTACCTGCATTTGCAGGTTCATCGTCATCACAACCGCAAAAAAGTAACGGTAGAATAGCTGATAGTAATATAAAAAATCTTTTTAAGGACATAATCATATTTTTTAAAGGGTTAAGCTTTAAGGAATATTTTGTGGTCATACATCCACTTGACAATCAACAGTACGATAGCTGATTGAAAACAAATGCCAACCAAAGGATAATACACTCCGAGCCACTGTTGTAGCCCAAAAAACAGAGAGTCTGATATACTGCGGAAGTTCACCACTTCAAACAAACAGTATGCAGCTATGGAATTCATTCCATAATAATTGAGCCAATTTACTGCTCCCGACTTCCATCCTTTTATATCAATCAGGTAATAAAAGATACCCATGAGCAAGAAGCAGACACCACCATAAAAAAGGGTCATCGAACTGCTCCATATACGTTTGATAATTGGAAAAAGGGGATCCATCAACAAAGCCGCGACCACAAGGAAGCCCCCCACCAGCAATAATACTTTCAAACGTTGAACAGGTTCTTTCCGAAGTCGGAGAATATAACCGGCAAAGCTGCCGAGCATCACAGTAACTATGAAATTCAAACTACTCAATATCCATGTGTAGTGGTAAGACGAATCGAAGCTCCATGTTCTGTTTGTCCAGATAACTCCATCACGCAAAGAGCCCAACACACAACGGTCTATCTCCTCTGCAATATTAGTTCCCGGTTCATAATTCATGTTACCTATTGTAGCGAAAACCAATAAATAAGTTATGAAGCATAGAACCGTAAAACCAATTTGCGCGCGAAATGAACACCATACGTAAAGCAGGGCTGCTACCACATACCCCACAGCAATCGCCTGGAGTGTATTTGCAAAAATGTGAAATTGCCTGATGTTTAATGCTAATAAGTTTCCTTGTACTACCCAGCCAAAAAAGAACAAGACAAAGAAACGCTTAAAAAGCCGGAAATAGAAATGACGGTCTATCTTTTCTCCTTGTTTGTATTTTGACATGGCAAACGGGATGGTGATGCCGGACATAAACATAAACAGTGGCATTATCAAATCCCAGAATGCAACTCCCTGCCATTCTACATGAGTGAATTGGTTGATAATAGGATCCAATGACGGATTATTCTCTATTTCCAGCCAGGTCATAAGAATGGGTTGAAGCATCAACAAGCAGAACAGGTCAAAGCCCCTTAACAGGTCCAAGGAAGCCAAACGTTTATTAGCAGTTGCCATAAGTTATTTCTTTAAAGTAAATCTAATGGGTGATTGGCTCGCGGGCAAATCTGAAGATGCACTTACTTGAATGTCTATGCCCAGGTCATTGTATCCGGTTGCTGCTTCCCAACAATCTTTATTACCCAACCGAATAGCATATTCCGGTCGGTCATGTATAGTACTCACCGGATCCGGCAGATACAAATACAATTTGTAATCCCCTACCGCCAAATCAGTGGGCAATGCAACCTTGGCATTTATAGTCTCAACTTTATAGGGCTGCCATTTCCGTGGATCATCCGGCAAAGAAGCTACATAAGTAGTCTTTCCATCTTTTGAACGCAAAATCAATTCAACTTTTCTTGCATTAAACGGAGGAGCATAGCCCAAATTCTGCAAGGTGATAGCCGCATAAAGCTCACTACCCGGAGCATGTTTTTCAGAATACTCCCCTTTCTGCAAGACAATCCTATACCCCATTTCACGGATAATCCTGTCCATACATCCACCTGTGATCCAGGTATCGTTTACTCCTTTGTAATAATCTTCATTCAGATAAGACCAACGAAGATTACGCATTTCTGCTTGTGCTTTGTCACAATCAGCAGGATCTACCCCTTCCGGCGGACAAGTTTCTCCACCTATCGGCAGATAAAGTCCCTCCGCATTCAAATAGCTTTTATCAACGGCTACGTCTGTATAAGTACCATAATCATCAACACTGGCCATGAAACAATCGTTATGATGTCCTATTCGGGCTACAACTCTGCCACTGAATGCATCTTCTGCTTTGATAGCAGTCTTCACCCCTATATAATTGCGTTTGTAATTGGGGGTTCTCACTTGCACGGTACGGTCTGTCGGCAAAACTTCCAGAATTTTATCCAGTATCGCTTTACGAGCTGCATCATTATTCAAATTATTGGTCGTATAGTACCATTCTCCCCATGAACCAATAAAACCCGCCTGCAATACAGCAATCACATCTTTATCTTCCTGGAGTATAGGTTTAATTTGATCCAGATGTTGCAGGATGACCGCGAGTGGTGCATCCGGTTCATCCATCGCCAGAGAATAAGCAAAACGCAGAATCATTTTTATACCTGCTTTACGAGCTACCTCCATGTCTTGTTTAATCTGTGAGAGGAATGCATCGCTAATCGGTGCATTCTTGAAATCTTTCAGATAATAAAGACGATAGATAAGGGAAATCTGTTTTTGTCGGTAACTACGCAATGTTTGTTCCGAAAGTGCAGGTGTACCCTTGCTGTCTGTATATTTGTAGAAACCACGTTCAGGGTTAGGGAACAGTTCATTCGTTGATATATAATTCACCGTTTTTGTCGGGCCAACTTCCGTTTCACCACCATTAGAACCCTTGTCGTCAGCATTCGGCTGATTATCACTTCCACATGCCGTAATACCCAAAATAAACAAGAAAGGTAATAAGGCCATTAAACTACTTCTTTTAAACATTCTATTTATCATAACCTGGATTTTGTTTTACTTGTCCTTTACCATCTGTTATGACAGAAAGAGGCAACGGATATAATTCTTTATATTTATTCGCATAAGGAGTCTGAGTTACATCAATAGCACGTTGTACAAATTTATCATGACGAATTAAATCTGCACGGTATTGTCCATTCTCACACCAGAATTCATGGCTTCTTTCTGTCAGAATCTGATCAATAAATTTTTCCTGAGTATTGACATCCTCCAATTTCAGAGCTTTCAGTTTAGCACGTTCACGTATTGTGTTGACATACCCCAAAGCTTCGGTGTAATCTTTTGAAGTTGCTTCCGGTTTCATAACAAGTGCTTCTGCCAATGAAAGATACACATCTGCATAACGATAAATGATCACATCAATATCAGAATAGCCACCCGAACCTAATACTGCCGGATCATATCCGATCTTCAACGGAATAGGCCCTGTTGCCAAAGGTGAACCGGGAGTATTACGATCCACTATTTCTCCGGCTGCATTTGTGTAATGGCTGAGTAAATAAGTCTTTCGGGTATCAGCAGACTCAAATGTATCATAGAACCACCAGGTGCTGGTACATATACCCCAACCGGCTCCCATACCATTTTGGTTAAAATCAGTAGGAAGTGCTCCCATATGCCATTGATTCATGCTCGGACCCTCGCCAGAAGAAGGGATAGCCCAAATAATCTCTTTATTGGCACTCCCTTGCCCACCAAGTTCAAACATAGCAGGATAGTCACTCATTAGTCGGTATCCATATTTGGAATCCATCAGTTCGCGAGCTAAAGTTTCTACCTTAGTATAGTAATCTTTGTTACTTACCGTTTCATGCAAATAGAGACGGATAAGCAACATTTTAGCCAGCCCTCTGCTGAATTTACCATACTCCGCAGCTCCCGGATAAGGAAGGTGTTCAGAGGCAAATACAAGATCACCTTCAATGAACTTCACCATTTCTTCATGCGATAACCGTGGCAAAGGAACTTCTTCCAGAGGATTTAGTAAGACCTCAATCGGAGCCACAACCAAAGGTCCATACATATCAAATAAGATGTAAGAAAGCATACCGCGTGCACATCTGACCTCTGCACTATAACGGGCTTTCAAATCGTCTGATAATGAGCTCTTTTCAATGTAATCCAATACGAGCGTACAGCGGCTAATCTTATTGGCATATCCGTAAGGCTCTTTATTTTCATAATAAAAGAAAGTCACTCCTTCTGTTTCCGGAAAGAAATTGAGTAACGAACAGTCGTATGCCGGCCCCCACGTTTGGGTCAGAATTTCAGTGGTTGCATCATTTACAAACATCACTCCCCGTTCAGAAGGAGAATGTATTCCATCCCACCAGTTACCACGAAGTGGGTAATAACAGGAAAGAACCAGGGCTTTCAGGTCTTCCTCACTTTTGGGAAAATTTGAAGGATTGATCTCAGAATAATCTACAGGATCAAGATCAATACAGCTACTCAGGCAGGTACCTATAAATACGATGGCTGCCAGATATGTTTTAATGTATCGTTTCATTATACTTGATTTTAGCGTTAAAAATATCAGAATGAGATATCAACTCCGAAGCTGAATGTTCTCGCATTGGGGTATGAAGCGGTATAATAGTCCGTTTCAGGATCCAACCCGTCATAAGGAGTGATAATAAAAGCGTTGTTTATACTGGCATGTACGCGAAGGTTGGAAATCACTTTAGTTTTTGCCAACAAGTGTTTGGGCAATGTATATCCTAAAGTAATATTCTGCATACGGATAAACCATGCTTTCTGGTAATAGAAATCACCGGAACTATACGTATTTTCCCATCCCTGGAATGTGCTGGGGTTGGTTGTAGACGGATTATCCCAAGTCCAACGATCTTTAACCGAACGGAGAGCATTCAAGCCATACCGTGCAATACCGTCACCGGAAATTCCATACTCCATTGCGGTAGGATCTTCCATGATACGGTCAAACATTCCATTGAGGTGGAAGCTAAGATCAAAATCTTTGTACTTGAAAGTATTCGTCATTCCTGCCAGCCAACCCGGATCACTGGTTCCTATTAATTCCATATCGGCATCATCAATAATGTTGTCCGGATGCCCCAACAGTTGGAAACGTCCGTTTTCGTCAACCACCGGATCACCATTTGCATCGCGTACATATCCGTTGATATCTTTGATTACCAATTGTCCCGGAAGCAACAAAGGTTGTGCATCGGGCACTTTTTCACCAATTTGCAGAATATGATCGGCACGACGGGAGTAAATGGCTCTGATAGGTGCGTCATATTTTTCATATACGGCTGGTTTCCAGTCTGGGGTACGTTCTTTCCAACGGTCTTTGTACTTTGTAAAAGTAAGATCGGTAGACCAAAAGAAGTCTTTAGTCACAATATTTTTGGTATTCAGAGTTACTTCAATACCGGTGCTCTTCGTCTTTCCAATGTTCGCAATCACCTGCGTTATAGTCTGATAAGAATTTAAGGGTTTATAGTTCAAAAGATCTGAGATAACCTTATAGTAATATTCCACAGAACCACTGATGCGTCCATTAAAGAAGCCGAAATCAAGTCCCGCATTCCATTCGGTCGTTGTTTCCCATTTCAGGTCGGGGTTTTCAAGACGTCCTTGAAACACACCAATTTGCTTAGATTTATCTTCTTTATTATAGGCTTCCTGAGCATAGTAACTTGCAAATGCATTTGTGCTGATATCAGCATTACCGGTTTGCCCCCAGCTAAGTCTCAGTTTTAACATACTTAACCAATCAGAAGCTTTCGCCATAAAATTTTCCTCACTAATGGTCCACCCTAAAGCAACAGAAGGGAAATATCCCCATTTGTGATTTCTGGCAAATACACTGGCACCGTCAGAACGCAGAGTAGCTGTCAGTAAATAGCGGTCTTTTAAGATATAGTTGGCACGAAAAAAATAAGAAAGCATCTTATTTTCCGAACTGCCGGAACCTACTATCTTGTTTCCTCCACCGGCTCCCAGATTGTTGTAAATAAATCCGTCCGTCAGAAAATTATTGTTTCCGGCATTCACTCCTTCATAATTGAATTGTTCGTAAGAAGTTCCTGCCAACAGATTTATTTTGTGGATTTTTGCAAAAGTTTTCAGATAGGTTGCCGTAGCCTCAAGCAAGTACTGGTTGTTATCCATACCGTATACGCTGGCTACTCCCTGCAGATTGTATCCATTTAAAGTACTTTTAGGCTGATATGTTTTTCTACTTTGGGCAGCACGGTCTATACCTGCATTTACACGCAATGTCAGTCCGTCCAAAGGACGTGCTTCGACAAAGATATTACCCAATACACGGTCCGTATTGCCACGGTCCACGTTATTCAATAAAGAATAAGGATTCGGACGTGTACCAACCAATGGATTGGTTGGGTATTTGCCTGTTTCAGGATCATAAGCCTGTATTTGCGGCCCCATTTCGACGGCCGAACGGATAAGGCCTGAATTTTCCCATTTATCCGAACCGAGTTGTGTATTGTCATTAATAATACGAGTCATCGTCAGGTTTAACCCGGCTTTGAATATATTCAAAAACTCCTGGTCGATATTGGCTTTCATCGTGTAACGGGTCATTCCGGAGTTGCGTATAATACCTTCATGGTTGAAATAGTTGAATGACAACATGTATTGAGTTCCCTTATTTCCACCTTGCAAATTGATGTTGTGTTCCTGAATCAAACCGTTCCGTGTTACCAAATCCAACCAGTCTGTACCCGCTCCCGCATTGGCTATTTCTTGTTCTGTGTACGGACGGTTATATCTGATACCATTGACGGGAGACATTAACGCTTCCTCCAACGTTTTTGTACCCCAGGGAGCTACCTTATTATTCCAGATCCACAATTCCCAACTTGTTTTGTTTTTCTCTTCCATCCATTCCGGTAGAGAAAGTAAGTCATAAGTATCCGAATATTTCTGATAAGAGTAATTATAAGAATAGCTAACTTTCGTTTTTCCTTCTTTTCCACGTTTGGTTGTGATGATTACTACACCGTTGGCTGCACGAGCACCGTAGATAGACGTAGCACTGGCATCTTTCAATACTTCAATAGATTCTACATCATTAGGATTCAAGAAGTTGAGTACACCTTGTGTTCCCGGGTCCATTTTACGGTCTGAAGAAGCAATCTGGTCTAATTTTGCAATTGGAAATCCATCTACGATATACAACGGATCATTGTTTGCATTGATAGAACCGGCTCCACGTACAAGAATATCGAGCCCCCCACCCGGCTGTGCACTATTTTGGCGGACATACAAACCTGCCGCTTTTCCTTCCAGGGCATGACCGATAGAAGAAATGCCTGCCAGTCCCATCTCGTCTGCTTTTATTGTAGAAATAGCTCCTGTCAAATCTCTCTTCTTAACAGTACCATAGCCTACAACAACTACATCGTCAAGCATATTTATATCTTCTTTAAGAACTATCCTCTGCCAATTGTTATTCTTTAAAGAGATCTCCTGAGGAATGTAGCCGACATACGTTACAACGATAGCATCACTGTTGTCTGGCAGCACCAACCGATAATTGCCATCACCATTGGTTATTGTACCAGCCGCTTTTCCCTTGACTTGAATACTGACCCCTATCAGCTGGGTTCCATCTTCTCCTACTACACTTCCCACGATTTCTTTCGGAAGCGCCTTCCCCCTTTGAAGCTTTGAGTTTTCTTGTTTCTTTAAAAGAATCTTCTTGTTGGCAATTGTATAGGTAATATTTGTGCCACTCAATACCTTGTTCAGTACCACTCTTACATCCTGATTCTGTACTTTCACATTTACAAGCCGATTCACATCCACACTTTGTTCTTCAAAGAAAAATTTGTAGTCCGTCTGTTGTTCCACTTGTTTAATAAAAGTAGAGAAAGGCTGGTTGATTAAATCCAGAGTAATTGCTTTTTGGGCGTACACAGGTAAAGATACCCACCCACCAAATAGAAGTAAAAGGCTTAAACAGAGTCTTCGTATGAGGCTCGCTGTCATAAGATGCCCCTTTCGTGCTCTTTTCATACGCGTAAGATTTTAATTGTTTAACTAAGGTTTTATGAAATCTCGTTTATATTATACAAAGAGGCAATCGGGGAAAAAAATACTCATTCTTTTTTTATGTTATAAAGCATAAAATATTCAGGTTGGGTATCTATGAGAAGATAAAAACCAAATCAGGTATAAGCTGACAACCTTATAAGTAGTACTTCAAATTTAGTTCATACTATGTCAGCATTTTATTGAACCGCAAATGATCGCAGATTTTCGCAGATAGAAGGCTTCTCTATGGGGGGGGGGGGAATTGCTCTTCCTTTCGTGTTTCTACCTCTCTCTTCCTTCCATTATTTTAACCATGTTAACTCCTTTTTCCCTTTCGTATTTCTTGCATTATAAGAGTACGTACTTTTGTATAATAAAACTAGTATTTCTTT
>QWCE01004851.1_pt1 | contig 12855 bp, 8 predicted proteins | sample 1972531 | NCBI WGS metagenome assembly QWCE01 (sample SAMN09866716, study PRJNA288562) | Human gut metagenome isolate term4_stool, whole genome shotgun sequencing... | reverse complement strand
TCGCTGTGTGTCTGGCTCTTTGGCAGCATCCTTGCCCTCTCCGTCTGCTCCGCAGACACCTCTCCCAAAGTGAGAGGCTTTGGCATTCCGTGACGTTTTCCGGCAAACGCAAATCAGTTTCATCGAAAACGAAACCTCTTTGCCAAGGGCTCCCCTACTAGGGGAGCTGGCGAGCGGATGCGAGACTGAGAGGTTGGACAAAGGACGCCTTTAGAGTGAGCGGAATAACGCAGGTGCTGCTCTGTACAACCTCTCCGACATCTTCGCTTCGCTCGATGCCACTGTCCCCTTTCGGCACTTGCGTGCCACCTCCCCCGGCCGGGGGAGTCTTTCCTAGTAGGGGAGGCTTTGGCATTCCGTGACGTTTTCCGGCAAACGTGTGCATATCCCCAATTCACACAGGCATATACTATACGGACACAACCAAATGGGTGGGAGGGAACGGTATATGTTTGTGGTAACGCTGAAAAAGGCCGGGCTCAAAAAGGTGGGCGTCGGCGTGATATGCTGTGCGCTGGTGGTGTTCAGCGCGGTGCTGGGGCGGTACATCAGCGGGCGGAGCGTCATGGCGGCCGCCGCGGCCAGCGGCAACAAGATCGAGAGCGCCCAGGACATCCAGACCTGGTTCACCGGCTATGGGCTGGACGTGGACGCGGCCACCATCGCCGCCGATAAGGTCAAGATCCCCCGCAGGTGGGACGACAGCTTTTCGGCATTCAACGGGGTGGTGCAGCAGAGCGGCATGGACCTGACCCGCTACAAGGGCAAGACCGTGGAAAAATGGACGGCCCTGCTGCCCGCCGTGAGCAAGGGCGACACCATGAGCTATGGCGTGCTGCTGGTGTACAAGAAAAAGGCCATCGGGGCCTACCTGCTGGAGAAGCCCTCCGGCGTCGTCACCGGCCTGAAAGACGCCCAGACCGCTATGGCCATGCAGGAGGCCACGGAAGTCTCGGGGGAAGATTTCAGCGGCGATTGGGGCGAGCGCCATGACGAGGAGCTCGGCGCCTCCGGGCAGGCCATGGAGACCTCGGGCGAGGATTTCAGCGGGGACTGGGGCGAGCGCCATGACGAGGAGCTGAACGCCTCCGGCCAGAGCCAGCAGACCTCCGGCGAACCCGAGACGCCTCTGCCGGAAGCGGCCCGCTATACGGACCTCCCGCTGGACGCCGAGGGGTACCCTGTCGAGTGAGTGGGAAAGTGAACAAAAGTCTTTCCCAAAAGCAGAAAATTGTGCAATGATGGTACTTTTGATAAAAGATTATGTTCAATTATACCAAAATTTTCGCGGAAAAATCGGCAATATGAAAGGGTGCAAAAAGAACGACTAAGGTTTATAATAAGAGTAGTAACATCCCGCAATAAACCAGGGTTTTTATTGCAGACGGGGCCGCGCGGCTGGCCCGTTCCGTGGATGGATAAGTAAGGAGAAAATGATTATGAAAGAATTCCAGTATACCGTTAAGGATGCATGCGGCATCCACGCACGTCCCGCCGGCCTGCTCGTGAAGCTGGTCAAGGGCTACGCAAGCACCGCCACCCTTGAAAAGGGCGGCAAGACCTGCGACCTGCGCAAGCTGATGGCTCTGATGGGCATGGGCGTCAAGCAGGGCGATACCGTTACCGTCAAGGTGGAGGGCGACGATGAGGCCGCTGCCGCAGAGGCGATCCAGAAGTTCCTGAGCGAGAACGTCTGATCGCGTGTAATGTCGTGATGAGAAGCCCTCGCGGGAGACTGCGGGGGCTTTTTCGTTCCCAGATGCAAGAGATTTGAGTGATAAGGAGAAATGAACGATGCAGGTGGGTACCGGTAAAAGCATTCTGAACGGCATTGCCATTGGCAAGCTGAAACTCTACAAGAAAAAGAATACGACCATCTCGGCGGCCGAAGTGGCCGACACCGCCGCGGAGATCGAGCGTTTTGAGGACGCCCGGGCCAAGGCCATTGACCAGCAGACCGCCCTGTACGAGAAAGCCCTTGCCGAGGCAGGCGAGGACATCGCCGAAGTGTTCAACATCCACGCCATGATGCTGGATGATGACGACTTCGTGGACGCCATCAAGGAGATCATCAACGGCCAGCGCCGCTGCGCCGAGTATGCCGTCAAGACGGCAGGCGACAACCAGGCCGCCGTGTTTGCCGCCATGGACGACCCCTATCTGCAGGCCCGCAGCGCCGATGTCATCGACATCGCGCAGGCCATGCTGGACATTTTGCAGGGGGTGGACAACGCCAGCCTGCAGGGCACCGAGCCCAGTATCCTTGTGGCGGACGATCTGGCCCCCTCGGAGACGGTCCGGATGGACAAGAGCCTGCTGCTGGGCTTCATCACCCGGGAGGGCAGCTCCAACAGCCACACGGCCATCCTGGCCCGCAGCATGAACATCCCCGCCCTGATCCAGTGCAAGGATATCCAGGACGACTGGGACGGCAAGATGGCCGTGGTGGACGGCTACAACGCCTGCGTGTATGTGGACCCCACCCCCGACCTGCTCCAGAGCCTCCGCGCCCGCCAGAAAGAGGATCAGAAAAAGCAGGTCCTGCTGCAGGAGCTCAAGGGCAAGCCCAACACCACGCTGGACGGCAAGACCATCAACGTGTATGCAAACATCGGCGGCATGGGCGATGTGGGTGCCGTGCAGCAGAACGACGCCGGCGGCGTCGGCCTGTTCCGGACAGAATTCGTCTACCTCAACTGCAAGGACTATCCCACCGAGGATTACCAGTTTGAGGCGTACAAGCAGGTGGTGGAGAGCCTGGCCCCCAAGAAAGTAGTCGTCCGCACCTGTGACATCGGCGCGGACAAGACCGTGGACTATATGCAGCTGGACCACGAGGACAACCCCGCTCTGGGCTACCGCGCCATCCGCATCTGCCTGACCCGGAAAGACTTCTTCAAGACCCAGCTGCGGGCCTTGCTGCGGGCTTCCGCTTACGGCAACATGAGCATCATGTTCCCCATGATCACCAGCCTGCGGGAGCTGCAGGACGCCAAGGCCGTGCTGAACGAGTGCCGCGCGGAGCTCACCGCCGAGGGCGTCAAGTTTGACCAGAACCTCGAAGTGGGTACCATGATCGAGACCCCCGCCGCCGTCCTCATTGCGGACGATCTGGCCGAGGAGTGCGATTTCTTCTCCATCGGCACCAACGACCTCACCCAGTACACCTGCGCGCTGGACCGCCAGAACGCAAAGCTGGAGCCGTTCTTTGACCCGCATCACCCCGCCGTGCTCAAGGCCATCAAGATGACCATTGACGCCGGTCACCGCCACAATATCTGGGTGGGCATCTGCGGCGAGCTGGGCGCGGACACCGCCCTGACCGAAACATTCCTCCGCATGGGCGTGGACGAGCTCTCGATGAACGCCAAGAGCATCCTGCCCGTCCGCAAGATCGTCCGCAGCCTCGATCTGAGCAAGCCCTCGGCCAAGCAGGTCTGAGCCCCCCCTGAAACCAGAAACTTCCACCCCCCCGGTGAGGCATTCCCGCCCCGCCGGGGGGATTGTTATCTGGGGGATCTGGCTTAGGGAAAAGAAAATTCACAAAAACACTTTAAAACCGTGAAGTGCTGTGCTATACTGAACAAGACGTGGCTGCCGCGGCAGCCGGGAGGTACACTATGACTCAATTTCTGATCCGCTGCTTCATCAAGCGCCCGGATGATGTGAAAGACGCCGCTGTCCGCACGGCCTACGGCAATCTGGCCAGTCTGGTGGGCATGGCCTGCAATATCCTGCTCTGTATCGGCAAGCTGCTGGCAGGCACCCTGTTTGGCTCCATCGCCATCATGGCGGACGCCCTGAACAACCTGTCGGATGCCTCGTCCAATGTGGTCAGCCTCATTGGCTTCCGGCTGGCGGCCAAGGCCCCGGATGCGGAGCACCCCTACGGCCACGCCCGGTACGAGTATCTGGCGGGCCTCGTGGTCAGCGTCACCATTCTGGCCATCGGCCTCTCGCTGCTGAAAGAATCGGCTCTGAAAGTACTCCACCCCACGCCGGTGGTGTTCAGCTGGCTCAGCATCGGGGTGCTGGCGGCGTCCATCCTCGTCAAGCTCTGGCTGAGCGGCTTCAACCGCGCCGTGGGCAAAAAGATCAACTCGGAGACCCTGATGGCTACCGCCGCCGACAGCCGCAACGATGTGCTGACCACCGGAGCGGTCCTCCTTTCCACCATCCTGTGCAGCCTGACGGGCTACGGCATCATGGATGGCATTATGGGCGTGGGCGTGGCGGCGTTCATCCTCTGGTCCGGATGGGGCCTGGTGATGGATACCCTGAGCCCGCTGCTGGGCGAGAGCCCCAGCCCCGAGCTGGTGGAGCACATTGAGCGGACCGTCATGAGTTATCCCGGGGTACTGGGCGTGCATGACCTCATGGTCCACGATTACGGCCCCGGGCACCAGTTCGCCTCCCTGCATGTGGAGTTCCCGGCCGAGACCGACCCGCTGACGGCCCATGATGTCATCGATAACATCGAGAACAACTTTCTCAAAAAAGACCGGCTGCAGGTCACCATCCATTACGACCCCATCGTCACGGCGGACGCGTCGGTGGGGGTGCTGCGGGCCCGTTTGCAGGAACATGCCCGTCAGCTGGACCCGCGGCTCTCCATCCACGATCTGCGGATCGTGCCGGGGGACAGCCACACCAATGTTCTGTTTGATCTGGTGTTTCCGGCGGGATACACCGGGGATATCGACCAGATGCTGGCAAAGATGTGCCAGTTCGTCAAAGAGCAGGACCCGAAATACTGCTGCGTCGTCAAGGTAGAGCAGAGCTATGCCTCTGCACTGCCGGACAAGAAATAAAAGAGATCCGAAAAGCGAGAGGGGAATGATGATGCTGAACGAAACCTACCGCGCGATGCTGGCCCATAAGAGCGTGATCCGTGAGACCTTTATGTACGGCAAACAGCGGGCCGCCGAGATCGGCTACGAGAACGTGTTTGACTACTCGCTGGGCAACCCCAGCGTGCCCTGCCCGCCGCGGTTTACGGCGGCCATGCAGGACCTGCTGGCCACGGAGGAGCCCATTGCCCTCCACGGCTACTGCCCCAGCCAGGGCGACCCGGGGTTCCGCACCGCCGCGGCAGCCCATCTGGCCAAAACGTTCGGCCTGCCCTATGAGCAGAAGCATATTTTCCCCACCACGGGTGCCGCGGGCGCCATTGCCCACGCCATCCGCGCCGTGACCAAGCCCGGCGACGAGGTGCTGACGTTCGCACCCTATTTTTCGGAGTACGGGCCCTACGTCCGGGGAACGGGTGCCGTGCTGAAAGTGGTGCCGCCCCAGCCGCCCACGTTCCAGCCCAATCTGGACGCCTTTGAGGAGATGCTGACCGAGAATGTCACCTGCATCCTCATCAACACCCCCAACAACCCCACGGGCGTGGTTTACTCGGCGGAGACCCTGACCCGGCTGGCCGAGATCCTGACCGCCAAGAGCAAGGAGTACGGCCACAACATCTTCCTCGTCAGCGACGAGCCTTACCGGGACATCGTTTTTGACGGCAAGACCGTGCCTTACCCGGCGGCATTCTACCCCCACACCCTGACCTGCCTCTCGTTCTCCAAGACGCTGAGCCTGCCCGGCGAGCGTCTGGGCTATGTGGCGGTCAACCCGGCCTGCGAGGGGGCGGACATCCTGGTGGACATTCTGGCCCAGATCTCCCGCTTTACGGGCCACAACTGCCCGCCCAGCATCATCCAGAAAGCCGTCAGCCGCTGCCTGGATGCCACCAGCGACCTCTCCGTCTACGAGACCAACAGGAACCTGCTGTACGACAAACTCACCGAGCTGGGCTTTGAGGTGGAGCGCCCCGGCGGCACGTTCTACATCTTCCCCAAGGCGCTGGAAGAAGACGCCAACGCGTTCTGCATGAAAGCCCGGGAGTTTGACCTGTTGCTGGTGCCCAGCGATACGTTTGGTGTCAAGGGCTATGTGCGCTTTGCCTACTGCATCGACACCGAGAAAGTCAAGCGGAGCCTGCCCGCCCTCGAAAAGCTGGCGGCAGCATACCGCAAGTAACTGCAAACGCTTTGATCCAAAATAAAACCTCTCAGGCCGCGCTTTGGCGCGTCCAGCCGTCTTCCCTTTGTCGCTAGCGCGACATCTCCCTCCGGCCGGAGGGAGTCTTTCCTATCAGGGGAGCCCAATAGAGGGAACAGGAGGGCAAAATGCAGCACCCACTTTCTGAATACCCCCGCCCGGCGCTGCGGCGGGACAGCTTTGAGTCCCTGAACGGCCCGTGGCAATACGCGTTTACCAAGGCGGCACAGTTCCCCACGGCGTGGGATGGGACCATCCGGGTGCCCTACTCGCCCGAGGCTCCGGCTTCCGGAGTGGGGCGGACGCTGCAGCCCGGGGAGTGGCTCCACTACCACCGCGGCTTTACGCCCCCGGCGGGGCAGGGCGGACGGGTGCTGCTCCACTTCGGAGCGGTGGACTACGCCTGCGCCGTGGAGGTCAACGGCCATCTGGCCGGCGGCCACAGGGGCGGCTACTGGCCCTTTACGCTGGACATCACCGATTCTTTGCGGCCGGGCCGCAACACCCTCTGGGTGGCCGTGCAGGACCCCACCGGGAATGGCACCCAGGCCCGGGGCAAGCAGACCCTGACCCCCGGCGGGATGTTCTACCATGCCCAGAGCGGCATCTGGCAGACCGTCTGGCTGGAGCGGGTGCCGGACAATTACATTACGGAGCTGACTGTCACCCCGGACTACGATGCCCGGACCGTGACGGTAAAAGCCCACACGGCCCAGCCCGGCGGGGCAAAAAACCTCTGGGCTGTGGTGCGGGCCGGGGGCGTGACCATTGCCGAGGACTGGGGCGGCGACGAGGCCGACCAGGACGGCGAGGTGACGCTGAACATCCCGGAGAAACATTTCTTTCCGTGGAGTCCGGACAGCCCGTTCCTCTACGACCTGACCGTGGGTACCACCCAGGGGGACGAAGACGGTTTTGATACCGTGCACAGTTATTTTGCCCTCCGCAAATGGAGCTGTGAGCCGGACGTGAAAGGCATCCTGCGCTTCTGCCTCAACGGAAAGCCCATCCTCCTCAACGGCCTGCTGGACCAGGGCTACTGGCCGGAGGGGCTGTATACCCCGCCCTCGGACGCGGCGGTGGTGCACGAGCTGGAGCAGGTCAAGGAGCTGGGCTTCAACCTGCTGCGCAAGCACGCCAAGATCGAGCCGCAGCGGTGGTACTACCACTGCGATAAGCTGGGCCTCATCGTCTGGCAGGATATGGTGAACGGCGGCGGGAAGATGAACCAGTGGTACGTCACCTACCTGACCAACGCCCTGCTGCCTCTGCTCCGCCATACACCCGACGCAAAGCCCCTGTGGGGGCTGCTGGGGCGCGAGACGGAAGCCAGCCGGGAAAGTTATCAGACCGAATTAAAAGCCACGGTAGAGGCTCTGCGGTGCCACCCCTGCATCGGGTGCTGGGTGCCGTTCAACGAGGGGTGGGGGCAGTTTGATGCCCGCGCCGCCACGGCGGCCCTCCGGGCGCTGGATGACACCCGCCTGATCGACGAAGCCAGCGGCTGGTACGACCAGGGCGGGGGAGATGTGGACTCCCGCCACAATTACTTCTACCCGCTCCGCATCCGGCCCGGCGGGCGGACGGTGGCCCTGAGCGAGTACGGCGGCATTGCCTGGCCCATGCCCGGCCACGAGCCGCCCGGCAAGACCTACGGCTACGGCACCGCCAAAGACAAAGCCGACCTGACCAAACGCTATAAAATGCTGCAATGGAAGACCATTCTGCCCCAGCTGGGGCGGGGCCTCTCGGCGCTGGTGTACACCCAGCTGACCGACGTGGAGGACGAGGTGAACGGCCTGTTTACCTACGACCGCGCGGCCCTCAAGCCGGAGGCCGCTGCCGTCCGCTCCTGCAATGCGGCGCTGGCGGCGGAGTTTGCAAAGGTGACTGCAAAATAAGAGAGCAAAAAACAGCGCCCTGCTCTGGAGAAGCTTCTCCGGGCAGGGCGCTGTTGTGCTTTTACGGAACTTATTTGTTGACGATCTTGGTCATGGGCAGTTTGTTCATGGCCGAGGTGTCGAGGTGGTTCTCCAGGGAGGCACCGGAATCACTCAGTGCGGTCTTCAGCTCACTGGTCTTCATGTCGGTGATGACCTGATCCCGCAGGTCGTCCAGCGAGGCAACGCTCAGCGGGTCCAGACGCAGAGCAAGCATCATGGCGTAGCTGGAATACTGCACGGCGGCCGCCTGCCCGTAGGCAAGGTTCCGGATGGTGTCGGCGGAACCGCTCTGGGTGAACGTGGAGTCCAGCGTGGAGGAGCCCAGCAGCTCGGTCTGAACATTGGTGTCGGAGGGGGTGCTGCCCAGCACGGCGTAGATGTCCGGCAGGGCGGCCTGAGCGGCGGCGTTCAGGGCACTGACCTGCTCCGAAGCACTCTCATTGGAGGCCAGATTGACGGCCGTGGCGGCCTGCTGGGCCAGCGTGAGCATCTGGGCCTTTTGGTCGTCGTCGGCAAAGGCATAGGTGCTGGTGTTGTAGAGCGGGACAACGTAATAAGCCAGTTCCACCATGTTGTTTTCCAGATGCTCCGTCAGGTCGGCGTCCGAGACGGGGGTCTCGCCGCCGTTGCCATAAACGAGGGTCAGCAGGTCGTTGCTCTTGAGCAGGATGCGCTCAAAGTGCTGCACGGTCTCCAGCCCGATGCCGTTGGCCTTGTAGGTATCGCCGTACTGGTCCATCAGCTGCTGGGCGTAGCTGTCGGCCTGCTGTTCCTCTTCGGCGGTCAGCTGGCCGCCCAGCTCGTCAAAGCGCAGCTCAGTGGCGGCGTAGGTCTGCAGGTTCTCCAGCGTTTTCCGGGCGACATAATCGCTGACGGTGGCCGTCTCGCCGTTGTCGCTGTCCACGGTGATGGTCTGCTTCAAAAAAGCTTTCACGTTGGCGGCGTCCTGGTCGGAGGAAGCGAGGTCGGCGGCTTTCTGGTAGGCGTCGTACTGGGCCAGCAGATACAGGCCGGAGGAGATCTCGTAATCGCCGAGGGAACCCACGGTGTCCGGGGTGGAGATGACACAGCCTGCCAGGCTGACCACCAGGGCCAGCGCACAGACCAGTGCAAGAAGTTTCTGTTTCATAGTTGGTTGCTCCTGAAATTTATTTTTGGTTTTTCACAGGCTTGGGCTCGTTTAAAATCTCGCCCATGGCCTTGAGGATCCTTTGCAGCAGCTCCAGCGGCTTTTCGTCGGGCTGGAGGGTGACAGAGAGGTAAGGCTTGGCCCCGGCCCCTGCCGTGACCCGGCCATTGAACGCGATGAGCAGGCCCCGGATCATGCCAAGGTCCAGCTCCTCCACCTGCAGCAGCAGGGTGTCTTTCTTCTGGGTGACCTCGTACACGCCCACGGCGGCAGCCTGCACCCGGACGAGGGAGACATTGACCAGATCGCTGACCGAGGGAGGCGGGTCGCCGTAGCGGTCAATGAGCTCGTCCAGCACATCGGCGGCATCCTCGGGGGTCTGGATGGCAGCAATGCGTTTGTAGGCTTCGATGCGGCCCGGCCCATCCGCGATATACTTTTCGGGGATGAACGCGTCCACCCGCAGGTCCACCAGGCACTCGCTCTTGTCCCGCTGGAGCGGTTCGCCTTTGGCTCGGGCGATGGCCTGATTCAGCATCTTGACATAGAGGTCATAGCCCACGGCCTCCATGTGGCCGTGCTGGCTGTGGCCCAGCAGGCTGCCCGCACCGCGAATTTGCAGATCGCGCATGGCGATGCGGAAACCGGAGCCGAACGCGGTGAACTCCCGGATGGCGGAGAGCCGCTTCTGAGCAATGTCCGAGAGGGTCTTGTCCCGGCGGAACGTGAAGTAGGCGTAGGCCTTGCGGCCGGAACGGCCCACGCGGCCTCTTATCTGGTACAGCTGGGCCAGGCCCATCCGGTCGGCGTCCTCAATGATGAGGGTGTTGCAGTTGCGCACGTCGATGCCCGTTTCAATGAGGGTGGTGCAGACGAGGATGTCGATCTCGCCGTTGAGCAGATGCTGCCAGACGGGGTTGAGCTCGTCCTCGGTCATCTTACCGTGGGCGATGCCCACCCGGGCGCCGGGCACCATTTGGCTGACATGGGCGGCGGTGGACTCAATGTTGTCCACCCGGTTGTGCAGATAGTAGACCTGCCCGCCCCGGGCCAGCTCTTTCTTCATGGCCTCGGCCAGGATGACATCGTTGTACTCAAGGACGAAGGTCTCCACGGGCTGGCGCTCAAAGGGCGGCTGCTCAATGGTGGAGAGGTCGCGGATGCCGCTCATGGCCATGTTCAGGGTGCGGGGGATCGGTGTGGCCGAGAGGGTGAGCATATCCACCCCGATGAAGTTCTCTTTCAGCTTCTCCTTGTGTTTGACGCCGAACCGCTGCTCCTCATCAATGATGACAAGGCCCAGGTCGTGGAAGCGGACGTCCTTGGAGAGGAGGCGGTGGGTGCCCACCACGATGTCCACACTGCCGGCCTGCAGGCCCCGCAGGGTCTCTTTCTGCTGTTTGGCGGTGCGGAAGCGGGACATCATCTCCACTTTGACCGGGAACGCCTCCATCCGGGAGAGGATGGTGTTGTAGTGCTGCCAGGCCAGCAGGGTGGTGGGGGCCAGAATGGCGCACTGCTTGCCGCCCATGACGCACTTGAACGCGGCCCGCAGGGCCACTTCCGTTTTGCCCACGCCCACGTCGCCGCAGAGCAGGCGGTCCATGGGGTAGGTTTTTTCCATATCCTTTTTGATCTCCGCCGTGGCGTTGAGCTGGTCGTCGGTCTCGTCGTACTCAAAGCGGGTCTCAAAATCGCTCTGCCAGTCGCCGTCCGGCGGGAACGCGTAGCCCTGTGCCTGTCGGCGGCGGGCGTAGAGCTCAATGAGCTCCTGGGCCATCTCCTCGGTGGCCTTTTTGACCTTGGCGCGGGTGCGCTGCCACTCGGCACCGCCCAGCTTGGCCAGCTTGACTTTTTCTTCATCGCCGGGGGCGGTGTAGCGGGAAAGCAGGTCCAGCTGGGTGACGGGCACATACAGCACGTCGGAGCCGGAATACTGCACTTTGAGGTAATCTTTGGTGGCACCCTGCACTTCCAGCCGCTGGATGCCTGCGTACATGCCGATGCCGTGGCTCTGGTGCACCACATAATCGCCGGGCTTGATGTCCGAAAGGCTGGACAGGGCGTTTTTGTTCTTTTTGCGTTTCTTGGCGGCCTCGCTGGCTTCATCCAGACCATGGCGGCGGGAAGAGAGGACCGCCACATGGGCAAAGGGGAACGTGCACCCGGCCGTCAGGTGGCCGGGCAGGATCTGCACCAGCCCTTTGGCGGGGCGGACGTCCCGGCTCATGCTGACAGCGTAGCCTTTGTCGGCCAGGTCCCGGGTGAGGGCGGCAGCGCCCTTGGGGGTGCCTGCGAACAGCGCGATGGCATAGCCCTGCTCCACCAGCGGGTCCAGATCTTCCCGCAGGGAGGCCAGGTCGCCGCCCCAGTTGGGGGCTGCAAAAGCCTCCGCGTTGATGAGGTCTTTCAGCTTGAACTCGTTCATGCCGCGCAGGAAGTTCTCGCACAGCAGGGTGCTCTGTTTCTGGGCGGCAATGGCCAGGTCGTCCATGGTCTGGTAGAGCACATCCAGCCCGGGGCAGATGACGCCCTCTTCCAGCAGGCCGGTGAGCTCTTCGCCCCGGCGGAACTCGGTGGCTTTCTGCGCATCCCGGATGCCGCCTACCTCATCCAGCACAAAGATGGGGCCGGTGAGGTGGTCCAGCAGGGTGGCGGGGACAGCGTACCGCAGGCCGTAGTATTTGTCCATGGCCTCGGGCATCAGGCCGGAATCCAGCTGGGCCAGATCAGCTTCCATGGCCTTTTCCAGCGCTGCCCGGTGTTTGCCGCGGGCCTTTTTCCAGGCGTCGCGGAGGGCCTCCGCCGTCTGTACCGTGTTGCCGAACAGCACCTCGCGGGCGGGGGAGAGATAGATCTTTTCCAGCGAGCCGTCCCGGCGCTGGGTGAGCAGGTCGAACGATGCCAGCGAGTCGATCTCGTCATCCCAGTACTCCACACGGGCGGGTTGGCGCATGTCCGGCGCGTAGATGTCCACAATGTCGCCCCGGACGCTGAACTGGCCCGGGCCATCCACCTGGCTGCGGCGGACATACCCGGCGGCAAACAGCCGCTCCACCAGCGCCTCCCGGTTGTAGACCATGCCGGGCTTGAGGGTGAGGGTATTCTTTAAAAATTCGTCCCGGGGGACGGTGTATTGCAGCAGGGCCTCGGCGGGGACACAGACGGCATTCAGCCGCCCGCCCGCCAGCTGGCCCAATACAGAAAGACGGCGGTACTCGTACTCGCGGCCCGCGCCCTCCACGGGGCGGAGCATGAAATCCCGGGGCGGGAAGACCGCTGCCATCAGGCCCAGGGCCTTGAGGTCTTCCGCAAAGTGGGTGGCCTCGGCCTCGCCCGGGGTCACGATGCAGAGCACCCGGCCCAGGTCTTTTTGCAGGGCGGCGTACAGCAGGGCGCGGCCCGCCGGGGGCAGGCCAAACAGGGCTGCCGGGCCCGGTGCAGCCAGGCTGGCAGCGATCTTCTGATATTCAGGCGTGGCCTTTAACAGTGCCTCGTACATCGTAGACCTCCTCTCTGATGAAGAACCTCTCCGTCATCATCGCTTCGCTTGATGACACCTCTCCTGACAGGAGAGGCATTGGCAGTCCGGTACGCTTTCCATCAAACTTCAATCAATCTCAGCAAAACGACACCTCTTTGCCAAGGGCTCCCACTTTGGGGGAGCTGGCGCGTCAGCGCCTGAGAGGGCAAGCCCGGTGAAATTACTCCAGCGGCGTTGCGATACGATGG
>QWCE01004846.1_pt1 | contig 12866 bp, 9 predicted proteins | sample 1972531 | NCBI WGS metagenome assembly QWCE01 (sample SAMN09866716, study PRJNA288562) | Human gut metagenome isolate term4_stool, whole genome shotgun sequencing... | reverse complement strand
CTTGGAGAAGCCGCCCTCGTTGATCAGGTCAACGATCAGCTTCATCTCGTGGCAGGTCTCAAAGTATGCCATCTCGGGCTCGTAGCCAGCTTCCACCAGGGTATCAAAACCAGCGTGGATCAGCTCGCACACACCGCCGCAGAGCACTGCCTGCTCGCCGAACAGATCGGTCTCAGTCTCCTCCTTAAAGGTGGTCTGCAGGATGCCTGCACGGCCGGCACCGATGCCGGAAGCATAAGCCAGAGCAATGTCCTTGGCCTTGCCGGTGTAGTCCTGCTCCACGCAGATCAGAGAGGGGCAGCCCTCGCCCTCGGTGTACAGGCGGCGGACGATGTGGCCGGGGCCCTTGGGCGCGATCATAATGACGTCCACGTTCTTGGGAGCGGTGATGGTCTTGAAGTGGATGTTGAAGCCGTGTGCAAAGGCCAGAGCCTTGCCCTCGGTCATGTAAGGAGCCACCTGCTTGTTGTAGATATCAGCGCACAGCTCATCGGGCACCAGCATCATGACAACGTCGCCAGCCTTGGCAGCCTCTTCCACTTCCATGACCTTGAAGTTGGGGTGAGTCGCTGCGAACTCGGAAGCCTTTTCCCAGTGGGCAGAGCCCTTGCGCAGGCCGACCACGACATTGACGCCGCTCTCGGCCAGGTTCTCAGAGTGGGCATGGCCCTGGCTGCCGAAGCCGATGACAGCGACGGTCTTGCCGTCCAGCACGCCGAGGTTGCAGTCGGAATCGTAGTATTTCTTGATTGCCATAAGAATGTTCTCCTTTTTTCTTTTCGGATCGTTTTTCTATGATCGTTTTTTAAATAAAGGCTTATCGGGTGGGGCATTTTGTGCCCGGCAGCGGGAACTGTGCTTCCCGCACTTCCTGCGAGGGCTTCTGCATGTGCTGGTGCATCCCGCCCCGCTCCAGCGCGGTCACGCCGGTGCGGCACAGCTCCAGAATTTTATAGTCCTCAAACATTTTGAGGAACGCATCGATCTTTTCCGGCTTGCCGATGAGCTCAAACACCATGCTGTCCGGGGAAAGATCAATGATCTTGGCTTTGTAGATGCTGCCGACCTCCCGCAGCTCCGCGCGGTTGTGGACGTCAGCCTCTACTTTCAGCAGCAACAGCTCCCGCTCCAGGGCTTTGTCGTGATCCAGCACAAAGACCTGCCGCGTGACTTCAAGGCGCTCGGTCTGCAGGATGAGCTGCTGGAGCTCTTTATCGGAGCCGGACACCGTGACGGTGATGCGGCTGACGGTCGGGTCGTTGGTGGCGGACACCGTCAGGCTGTCAATATTGAAGCCGCGGCGGCAGAACAGGTTGGACACCCGGGCCAGAACACCGCTCTGGTTGTCCACAAGCAGGCTGATGACCCTGCGCTTTCTGGTTTCCATTTCCGCACCCTCCTTATTTCATGATGATATCGTTGATATCGCCGCCGCCGGGGATCATGGGCAGGACTTTCTCGTCCTTGTCGATCATGCACTCGATCCAGGTGGGGCCTTTCTGCTTGAGGGCGTCGGCAAACGCGGCCTGGAACTCCGGGAAATTGGTGCAGCGGTAACCTTTCAGGCCAAAGCCCTCGGCCAGCTTGACGAAATCCGTCTTGCGGTGGGGGTCGGTCTGGGAGAAGCGCTTTCCATAGAACGTGGTCTGCCACTGGCGGACCATGCCCAGCACCTGATTGTTGAAGATGACCGTGATGATGGGCAGCTCATAACTGACGGCCGTGCAGGCCTCGTTGAGGTTCATGTGGAACGAGCCATCGCCCGTGAACATGACTACCCGCTGGTCACGGCCCAGCGCCATCTGTGCGCCAATGGCCGCGCCGTAGCCAAAGCCCATGGTGCCCAGGCCGCCGCTGGTGATAAAGCCGCGGCTCTTGGCATGGCGCAGGTACTGCGCCGCCCACATCTGGTGCTGGCCCACGTCCGTGACATACACGGCCTCGGGGCCGCACTGGTTGCACACTTCGCCGATGACCTGATGGGGCATCAGGCGGGTGGGGTCGGACACGGGGTGGTAATCCTGTGCCTGCCACTCGCGGATCATGGCCATCCAGTCGGGGTGCTTCTTTTCCTCGATCTGGGGGAGCATGGCGTTGAGGACGTAGGCGGCATCGCCGGTGATGGAGAGATCCACATCCACGTTCTTGCCCAGCTCGCTGGGGTCAATGTCGATCTGAATGATCGTTGCGTTCTTTGCAAAGGTCTTGGGGTTCAGAGCCACACGGTCCGAGAAGCGAGTGCCCACCGCGATGAGGACATCACAATCCGCCACGGCCCGGTTGGAGGTGTAGCAGCCGTGCATTCCCACCATACCGATGTTCATGGGGTCGCCATAGGGCACGACGCCTGCCGCCATCAGGGTGTAGGTAGCGGGGATCTCCGCCTTGTGGATGAGGTCGCGCAGGGGCTGGCAGGAGGCCGCCGAGCGGACACCGCCGCCAAAGTAGACCAGCGGCCGCTGTGCCGCGTTGATGAGGTCCGCCGCCCACTTGACCTGCTCTGCATTAAAAGTGGTCACCGTGCGGATGGGCTCCGGCTTTTTGGAGGTAAACTCACAGACCGCCGCGGTCACGTCCTTGGGGATATCCACCAGCACGGGACCCTTGCGGCCGCTCTGTGCAATGCGGAACGCGGCCCGCATGGTGTCGGCCAGGTCTTCCACCCGGCGCACCGTGAAATTGTGCTTGGTAATGGGCATTGTGATGCCCTCAATGTAAGCTTCCTGGAAGCCGTCCTTGCCCAGACCGCTGGTGACAACGTTGCCCGTAAAGGCCACCATGGGGACCGAATCCATGTAGGCCGTGGCAATGCCGGTGACCAGGTTGGTAGCACCCGGGCCGCTGGTGGCCAGCACCACACCGGTGCGGCCCGTTGCGCGGGCGTAGCCATCCGCTGCATGGGACGCGCCCTGCTCGTGGGCCGTCAGCACATGGGTGATGCGATCAGCGTTCTTATACAGCTCATCGTAAAGGTTGAGCACCGCGCCGCCGGGATAGCCAAAGATGGTATCCACGCCCTGCTCACAAAGGACCTCTACAAAAATCTGTGAACCATTCAACTGCATGGTGTGTTTCTCCTGTTTCCTGTTCCCTCATGACATACACTTTCAAAGAAAGTGCTTTTACACGTCGTTTTTTCCTGCCTCTCGGCTTTTTTGAACGTTGGGTCAATTATACTATAAATCGGGCCGTTGTCCAGCGACGATTTGTAACGTGAGTCACCACAAAGATGAAGATAATTGAACACCATCTTGCGCGGTGCCAAAAGTAGCGATATAATTTGAAAAAGAAAAGAGAGGGAACAACTATGACATTACGTGAATGGAACGCCCGCCTGCACGGGCTTGTGGTATTTCGTGCCCTGCTGGAGGACCCGGTGGTGGCAAAACTCGTCGATTTAACGGACCGGATGGACGCCGGGGCCTCCGGCATGGGCCTGGTGTGCGACGCCGCGGCTGCCTTTGAGGCCGCCCTGTTTGAGCACACCCCCAACTGGAGCGATTATCTTTCCAACGCCGTTCTGGAATCGGAGACCATCTGCGTGCGGCAGGCGGCTGCCGGACAGCTCTCTCCCGTTTTGCAGAGTGCGCTGGACAGCGAGCTGGCCTTTCTGCAGGCGCTGTGCGGTCTGACACTGGACAAACTGTTCCAGACCGCTTATTCCGAGCAGAGCCAGCGGCCGGAGCTGGCTTTCCTGCCCCGTTGGGAAACGCGGGAGCTGGACCTTGCCGCCGCATATACCCAGCGGATGAGCGAGGTGGGCAAAAAGGGCTACGGCATGTTTGCCAAGCACCATGTTTTCACCGTGGAGAACGGTCAGCTGGTGCCGGTCAAGTATCCGGACCCCCAGAAGCTCTCCGAGCTGCCCGGCTACGAACAGGAGCGGGAAAAGGTGATTGCCAACACCCGGGCTCTGCTGACCGGGATGCCTGCCAACAACGTGCTGCTCTACGGCGACGCGGGCACCGGCAAATCCAGCACCGTCAAAGCCATCTGCAATGAGTTTGCCGCCGAGGGCCTGCGCCTGGTGGAAGTCAAGAAAAATCAGCTCTACCAGATCCCGGACCTGATGGACAAGCTGGCCGCCAATCCGCTCAAGTTCATTCTCTTCATTGATGACCTGAGTTTTACGGCCAACGACGATAATTTCGCCGCCCTGAAAGCCATTCTGGAGGGCAGCGTGGGCGGCCGGGCCCGGAACATCGCGGTCTATGCCACCTCCAACCGCCGCCACCTCATCAAGGAGACGCTGACCGACCGCACCGGCGACGATATCCACGAGGCCGACACCCGGCAGGAGCTCATGAGCCTGTCCGCCCGGTTCGGCCTCACGGTCACGTTCCAGCGGCCGGAGAAAGCACGCTTTGAGGCCATCCTCACCGAGCTGGCCAAGCAGCACCACATTGAGATGCCCCACGACCAGCTCCTGGTCAAGGCCGAGGCTTTTGCCATCCGGGCCGGCGGCCGCAGCCCCCGCGTGGCCAAGCAGTTCATTGAACAGTGCGAGTCCGGTGTCCAGAAATAATTGGATCTGATATAAAAAGCGCCCGTGCAGTTTCCCTCTGCACGGGCGCTTTTGTGTTTGCTTCAGCTCAGCCGGTTCAGCCGGACTGCCACATAGGGGTCCGGGAGTTTGAGCTCATCGGCCAGGTCTTCCTCGCTGGCGTATTTTTCTGCCGCAATGCCCACCAGCACGCTGCAGGTATCGAACCGCCCCTCCGGGGAGAGGGCCGTGATCTTTGCCTCACCGTCCGCGACCGCGGTCACCACGCCGTTGGGGTCCACGGTGGCCACACCGGGGTTCGAGCTCACCCAGGTGATGGGGACGCTCCCGCCGCTTTCCAACGCCACAGAGGCCGTCAGAGTCTCTTTGCTGCCCACCGTTTTAAAGAGCAGGTCGTTCTTGTTCAGCGTCACACGGCCAATGTCCGAAGTGACGGTCACGGTACACCGCACGGCCTGCCCGTTGGAAGCCAGCGCCGTGATGGTGGCACCGCCGGTTCCCTGTGCCGTCACCAGACCGTTTTCGTCTACCGTAGCCACCTCCGGGTTGGAGCTCAGCCACTGGTAAACATAAATAAAGGAGTGGTCATTGTTGATGAGCTTCAGCTGTTTTGTGGGGTGGAGATCGTCATATTTCAGGGCTAAGCTCAGGCTGCTCTGGTCCAGAGCCGGCTTTTTGGCCTCGCCCCCCGCGCTCTCCTTGGTCACCGTCACCTTGCAGGCTGCCCGGTCCCCCCGGTCTGAGATGGCCGTAATGGTCGCGGTGCCCGCGCTCCGTCCGGTCACCTTGCCGTCGCCATCCACCGTGGCTACGGTGGGGTTGGAGCTCATCCAGACGATGAAATAATAATCGCTGCTGCCGGTGTAGAGGTAGGCTCTGGGGCGAGGGTCTTCCTCCGTGATCTCCAGGTCCATTTCCGTCACTTCCAGCTCCAGCCCTTTGCTGCCCGGCTGGGGTGCGGGAGCCGCCTGGGCCATCAGCCCGGAAGCCAGCAGCACCCCGCTAAGGGCAAGCGCCGCCAGAAGCCGCCCAGTTTTCTGCATCGTATGTCTCATCGGGTCGTCTTCCCTCCTGTCATCCGTTTTGCTGTTTGGATAAGATGCCGCACGCATGTCATTTTTCAGTACAAATTCTCCCACTTACAGCTTATTTTACACGCGGGGGAAGCAAGGGTCAAGTTTTTCGGCGCAAATGTCACAAACTCGACGTGGCTTTTGGTGAGCTCACCAAAAGTTATTCTCCTTTTTTGTGCAAAAAGAGACCGCCGCACCTTTCCGGATGCGGCGGCCGTTGTGGGAACTTGCAGGAATGAGAAAATCGCTTAATAGTTGTGCTTTTTCAGCTCAAAGAAGCTCTGCGGGTGTGCGCAGACCGGGCACTTCATCGGAGCAGACTTGCCGATATAGGTGTAACCGCAGTTGCGGCAGATCCACACCTGCTGCTCCTCCCGGGCAAAGACTTTGCCATCCTTGAGGTTGGCGGCCAGCTCACGGTAGCGCTCTTCGTGCTCTTTCTCGATCTGGCCCACCATGGTGAACAGGGCAGCCAGCTGGTTGAAACCCTCTTCCTTGGCCTCTTTGGCCATGCGGGGGTACATGTCGGTCCATTCGTCATGCTCGCCGCCCGCGGCCAGCTCCAGGCAGGTCATCACATCCGGCATCTCGCCGCCGTTCAGGGCCTTGAACCAGAGCTTTGCGTGCTCTTTCTCGTTGCCGGCGGTCTCCTCAAAGATGGCGGCCAGCTGCTCATAGCCTGCCTTTTTGGCCACCGAGGCAAAGAACGTGTACTTGCTGCGGGCCATGCTCTCGCCTGCAAATGCTTCCATCAGGTTTTTCTCGGTCTTGCTGCCTTTCAGTTCCATGGTACTCTCCTTTGTTCCGGTATCTCTATTCCGGTATATCGCGTGTGCGGAGAAGTGATCCCCTCTCCGGCTCATTCTATGTTTCTCTGGGAGTATTGTACCACAAGATCGCGCAATAATCAAGAATCATTCCTATTTATGGCCTGCCAAGAATTTTCTTTTGTTTTTAGCCATTATGCTGTTTGAGGGCACAGACAGCCAAACTCAGGGCACTCCAGGCGGCCTGATACATCAGCACCATGACTACCGACAGCATCCCGACGCTGCCCGCGTAGGTCAGCAGCACCCCGATGACCACCGAGAACCACACCGACACCAGCTGTACCGTTGTGGCGCTGTTCTCGGCGTTCTGAGCCTGCTCCGCGGCACGCAAGCCGCCTGTCAGGCTGGCAAAGCCCTGGGTGTGGATCATACAGCAGGTCTCCGCGTTTTCCGCCGCCGGGGCTGCCTGTTCGGCTGCCGCAAGGGAGGTGCACTGCTCCTGATCCAGCAGCGTCACCATGCCCTCGGGCAGGTGATACACCTCGGCGATCTGCCGGGCCGTCAGGCTGGGGTCCTCGCAGGAGACCAGCAGGCGGATGTTCTCTTTCTGGAGCATCTCCAGCCCGCGGGCCGCATTCCGCCCACCCACATAGTGGAGGACGAACATGGCGTGCAGATTGCCGGACACGGCCAGATACAAGATCTGCAGCGTGCCGTTCTGGGAGTGCTTCTGCTCGTATTCCAGTTCAGGCAGGGGCACGCCCTCCCGCTCCATGTACGCCCGGTTGCCAATGAGGACGCGGTTGTTATCGCACCAGGCCGCAAAGCCCAGGCCCTGGTGCACTTCCAGGTCCTTGATCGGGTAGAGGATATCGGTGCGGTCCTCAATGATCTGCCGGAACAATCCCCGCAGCGCGGCGCAGCTCTGGTTGAGCACGCTGGCCGAGTAGAGAATGGCCCGGTCGATGCGGCCGCCCTTGAAGATGCGGATGTCTTCCAGCAGGGCGCTGTCCGCCGTAAAGAGTTCGTCCGCGTCCACCTGCACGGTGTCCACGCCGCCCAGCTCTTCCACCGCTGCCCAGCCCGGGATGACAGCACCTGCCGCCGCAGCGGTCCGCTGCAGCCGCAGGGAGGCCACACCTGCCACCAATGTGGAGGAGAGGGGCGCGCCCATGCAGAGTATGGCGGTCAGGGCCGCCGCGCCGCCGCTGATGCCGCCGCCAAACAGCAGGAACACCAACCCGGCCAGCACACCGGCAGCCAGCAGGATGTACGCGGTCTTCCGGGCACGGCGCTCACTGGCCCGCCCCCCAAAGCTCTGCTCCACCAGCTTTTCGTCCCAATCGGTGGGGCGGCTGAGGAGGATCCAGGGGTCTTTCTGGTCCAGACTCCGGGAGAGCATCCGGATCAGGTCTTTGTCTTTCACTCGGTAAGCGCCCCGGTGCTCCGGCTCGCTCATGGCCAGATCGTAGCCGCCTTTCACGGCAGCCAGCTGCACCCGGCTGCCCAGCAGGGCCATAAACAGGCCCAGTGCCGCAATGCCGGAGAGGATCGTAAAGCTGGAAGTCTGGTAGCTCTGGGCGTTCAGCAGGGCGACGACCGCCTCCAGCAGGGCCGCACAGGCGGCCAGCGCGGGCATGGTGTCGCTGCTGGGGCGTCCATCCTTTTTCAGGCCCAGCAGACCGTCCCGCAGCACGGGGGCCGCCACGGCCATGGCCGCCGCCAGGAACAGCAGGTTGGCGGCATAGAACGCCGCCGGGGCCACTACAGGGTCCAGCGCTGCCAGCGGAGCCAGAAGCCCTTCTGCCACCAGTCCAAAGTGGAGCAGCACCGCGGCCAGGATACCGCCCAGCACACAGCGCAATGTAAGGGCTGCGCCCATCTTGCGCAGCTTTTCGCCGACCTCTTCCGGGGTGGCGGGAGCCTCCTCGCTTGCCGGCTCTGCCTCGGCTGCCGGGGTCCCGTCCACAGGCACTTCTGCCGTGGATGCTTCCGCAGCCGGAGCGGCCTTGAGGGCCTCCACCGGCGGCTCTTCCGAAGGATTGCCCTCGTTGTCCAGCCCGATGAGCGGCAGGCTCATGCTGTCGTCCGGGCCGGGAGCCGTTTCCCGGGTGGGTGCCTTCACTTCATCATCGGCTTTCCCAAAGAAGCGGAACGCCGGGATCTCCGTCGTCTTCTCCTTGCCGCTCTCCAGCTCTGCCGCAGTTTCCATGCGGGGTGTCGGCTGGGGTGTCACCGGCGGCTTTTCCGGAGTTTTCTCCGGCTCTGCAGGAGTCTTGGGCGGCTCCGGAGCTGCCTTGTCCTCTGCAAACACCAAACCGGTCAGGGGGCTGGCAGGCAATGTCTCCGTCTGCCTGGGTGCAGACTTTGCAGGCGCTTTCGGCTTGCCAAAGAGCATGGCTTTCAGCTCTTTCATCTCCTCGTCCTCCCGCTGCTCCATGGCACTGCGGGACGCAGCCGACTGATCGAGTTTCTGCTTTTTCTTTTTATTACTGGGTGCCGGAACGGTTGCCTTGTTCTCCGGTTTTTCTTTCTTCACCGGCTCCGCGGGCTTTGCCGGAGCCACAGGCGCTTCCGGTTTTGCAGGCTCCTGCGGTGCCTTTTCCGGCGTGGCAGGTACCGTCTGCTTTTTGGGCTCCGGCATGACCGGCTGTTCCGCAGCAGCCTCTTCCGGTTCCAGCACCAGCTCCAGATCGGCCTGAGGCTCCTCGGCGTCATCGCCCAGAACAATTTCCCCCGTGGGCGGCAGCTCCAGCCCGCGCTCCGCCGGTTCCTTTGTTTCCGGTTCCGGCTTTTCGCGGTGGAACAGCCCCCCGAACAGCCCGCGTTTGGGCGGCGTTTCCTCTTCTTCACGGCGGCTCATGGCCTCCGGTACCTGCGCCACGCTGGTGCTGAAGAACGTGCGGAATTTCTCTGCCGCGATTTCTTCCTGCGTCAGCTCTTTGCGGCGCTTATCCTCTTTTGGCATCCTTGTCCCTCCCTGTTTTTTTGGAGTCCACCTGCTCAGGCGTTTTTGGCGGCACGCTGCGACTGGATCTCATACAGGATGATGCCCGCCGCCACCGAGACATTGAAGCTGTCCACACCGGTGCCCTCGGCAGCCATATCCAGCCGCACCACACCGTCGCAGAGCTTCTTTACCAGCTGGGATACCCCGCTGCCCTCGCTGCCCATTACCAGTGCAATGGGACCGGTGAGGTTGTTCTTGCGCAGCGGCACACCGTCCATATCGGCACAGTAGACGAACACGCCCTGCTCTTTCAGGCGGCGGATGGTTTCACCGATGTTCGCTACCCGGGCCACGGGCAGGCGCTCGGCCGCACCCGCGCTGGACTTGATGACGGTAGGCGTCACGGACGCGCCGCCCCGCTTTGGGATGACGATGCCGTGGGCACCGCAAAGCAGTGCGCTCCGCATCACCGCGCCCAGATTGTGGGGATCCTCAATGCCGTCGCTCAGCACCAGGAACGGGGGCTCGCCCTTGGCCTTTGCAGCCTCCAGCAGGTCTTCCACCGTCACATACTCGATCTCACTGGCAAACGCCGCCACGCCCTGGTGGCTGTCCGTACCGGTCATCAGCCGGAGCTTGTTGGGGTTCACCCGCTTGACGGCAGCGCCCACTTCCTTGGCCATGGCGGTGTAGTAGGCCGCCACAGCCGGGGCCATGCCCTCGGCCAGCAGCACGGTATCCACGCTGGAACCGCTCTTGAGCAGTTCGGTCACGGGGTTTTTGCCGTAGACCAGGCTCTCGTTTTTGGCTGCTTTGGGCTGCTCGTCCGTATTACGGCGGGGACGGCGCGGGGTATTTTTTTCTTCCATGGGTCGTTCTCCTCTCAATTTCTATGGAAAGACGCTTCCTGCATCTGAAAGTTTCCCGTTTTTGTGACAGAATCCGATATTGATTCATCTTGAAGTATAACATAAGCGGACTTTCTTTGCCATAGAATTGCGGTTTTTTCTTCCAGAGAATTTCCCGCTTTCCCCCAAGACGCCTCGCCCGGGTATAAAGAAGTGTTGCCAGCTCCCGGGCAAAATATCCGTCCCATTTCCGGGTGGTGATGTTTTCCACAAAAAGCCCTGTATACAGGTTGTAAAAGGGTCCTGTTTTTTCCACAAGTTGAAAACTCTGTGGAGAACGTGCAAAAGTCCAGCGTTGACGCCTCTTTTTAGGGTGGATTTCCACACTTTCCACAGAGTTTTCCACAAACCGTTCTCGACAAGAGGAAAACCACTCGTACATTTTGTAATTTTCAAGTCGGAATTGTGACAAATTTTTAACTCAGTAGTTGTCTGCTTTTGCTTTTTTCTCCAATATCAAAATGACGAATGTGGATTTGTGTTGAAAATCCACCCCGTTCCAAATGCCGAATTCCCCTCACTGAATGTTGTCAAAACCAGTCGTAAATGTTGCATCATTGCTGCATTCAGCTCCTGCAGTGATTTTTCCGGTGTCCCTGCTCTGCACAAGAAAAAGTGCCGCTGCCAATGCGTCCCGTGTTTGTGGAGAAAAACCTCCGCTTTGGATTGATTTTATCAGATGTTTGGGGTATACTTAACTTACGAGTTCGTTAAAACATGTGCAAAAGCGCGTGTGGGTACGACACGACCCCAATAAATTGTGGAGGTAATGATAATGTTGGTAAATGCAACCGAAATGCTGATTAAGGCTCGTGATGGCCACTACGGTGTGCCTCAGTTCAACATCAATAACCTGGAGTGGACCAAGGCTGTTCTGACCGCCTGTGAGGAAATGAAGAGCCCTGTCATCCTGGGCGTCTCCGAGGGTGCTGGCAAGTACATGACCGGCTTCAAGACCGTCGCCGCCATGGTGGACGCTATGGTCGATTCCATGGGCATCACCGTCCCCGTTGCTCTGCACCTGGACCACGGCACCTACGAGGGCTGCAAGGCCTGCGTGGAGGCTGGCTTCTCCTCCATCATGTTCGACGGCAGCCACTACTCCATTGAGGAGAACGTTGCCAAGACCAAAGAGCTGGTTGCTCTGGCACACTCCAAGGGCCTGAGCATCGAGGCTGAGGTCGGTTCCATCGGCGGCGTCGAGGACGGCGTCGTGGGCGCTGGCGAGATCGCAGACCCCGAGGAGTGCGCAAAGATCACCGCTCTGGGCATCGACTTCCTGGCCGCCGGCATTGGCAACATCCATGGCGTCTATCCGGCAAACTGGAAAGGCCTGGACTTTGAGGCTCTGGACCGCATCCACAAGGCCACCAACAACATTCCTCTGGTCCTGCACGGCGGCACCGGCATCCCCGATGACATGATCGCAAAGGCCATCAGCCTGGGCGTTTCCAAGATCAACATCAACACCGAGTGCCAGCTGGTCTTCGCAGAGGCCACCCGTAAGTACATCGAGGCCGGCAAGGATCAGCAGGGCAAGGGCTTCGACCCCCGCAAACTGCTGGCTCCCGGCGCTGCTGCCATCGTGGACAAGTGCAAAGAGAAGATCGAGCTCTTTGGCTGCGCAGGCAAGGGCTAAGCCAAAGCTTGTATCGTAACCGGTACACCACCCAATAAAGTATGCGGCCCCGCCGCACTGTTATGCACAGTGCAGCGGAGCCGCTTTTTTATTTTGAAATCCGGTAATGACCCACGATATCAGTTCGTTTTTCCAGAATGTCCTGCTCGTAAGCCGTCTGCCATGGGTCATTGTGATGAATGATATAGGGCACTCCGTTTTTATTTCGCCGGTCGGACACGATGCCGATATGTCTTTCAAAAATCACAATATCGCCGCCCTGCCATTCTTCTATTTCCGAGACATCTGTGGTCAGGGCAAATGCTGTGTGCGAGAAAAACACCTTCAGGTTTCTCACCCGTCGGAAATCTATGTTTGCATCCGGCTCTGCCACCATATAATCCTGTGGCTGCTCCCGGACATCTGCATCCACAAGCACTTGCAGGTCATATCCGGCATTCTTCAACGCATAAGCAACTACATCTGTACAAACGCCATACCCGTCATCAGGATAACCGGTCTCATAATAGCGGCTTTTGTATTTTGGATGTGTGCTCACATAGGCCAGTGCACCGTTCAGAATATCCAGCTGGTCGTCTACACCGTCATTATCCCGATCCATGCTGCTCTGAAACTGCGGTATCCTGCCCTGATAGTCGTCCTCAGGCCGGGACGCCGATGTACGCTGGTAATGGGTCAGCACATAAAATACGATGCCGCATAACAATAAAAGCGCCAGTACCACTGCATAATGCTTTGCTGTATCCTTGCAGTTTCTGTCCGAACGCATATTCTCACCCTTTCTTGCTTTAAGGTATGCGGCTCCGCTTTTGCTTTATATGCGAGCACTCAGACGCGGGTCTTTTCCATATCGCCAGAACTGGATTGCATACAGTCCCGCACCCAGAAGCAGGCAAAAGACTGAATAGCTAAGAATCGGAAGTCGCAGCAACACGAGATTGCCCGCGATTTGGTTAAAGAACCAGCCCGTTCCATACAAAATTACGATATAAAGCACCAGCCATGCAGCATATTTCAGCCAA
>QWCE01004841.1_pt1 | contig 12878 bp, 10 predicted proteins | sample 1972531 | NCBI WGS metagenome assembly QWCE01 (sample SAMN09866716, study PRJNA288562) | Human gut metagenome isolate term4_stool, whole genome shotgun sequencing... | reverse complement strand
AATCACAAATGTTGACAAAATCGACGACGCACTCAAAATGATTGAAAACGGCACGGCGGATGCTGTTATTACCGATGAATTTTTGTATATGCCAAGTGGCAGAACAAATGATTTCAAGGTTCTTGACGGCGAGATTGATACAATCGAATATGTAATCGCCTGTGCAAAATACAGCGGTTGGTATACAACAATCAACGAAGCAATCCGCGAGATTAAGAGCGAGGATTACGGCGACGGCGACGAGTTTACACCGATTGTTAAAAAGTATTTTAAATATAATGCGTCAAAGTTTGATTACAAAACAGAGGGCGACGCTTAATAATCAACAATGCCGGCAAATCCAACATTTGCCGGCTGTTTTGTTTGAAAAGCGAAATTTGATATAAACGGGACCGGTGAGTTATGAAAAACGAAAACAAACAGACAAACGATAATCTTATTATCGGCAGAAATGCCGTTATCGAACTTCTTAAAAGCGACAGAGAGGTTGAAAATGTTTTAATCGCAAAAGGCGAGCATGAGGGCTCGGTCAACCGAATCATTGCAATGTGCAAAGAAAAAAAGATTGTGATGAAAAATGTTGACCGCAAAAAACTTGATTTTATGTGCGCCGGTGCAAACCATCAGGGTGTTGCGGCAAATGTCCCGGCACACGAATATTCAACCGTTGACGATATTTTAAAAATCGCCGAGGAGAGAGGTGAGCCGCCTTTTGTCATCATTTGCGATGAAATTGAGGACAGCCACAATCTCGGTGCGATTATCAGAACTGCCGAGGCGTGCGGCGCTCACGGAATAATTATTCCGAAACGCAGAAATGTCGGACTTAATTTTATCGTTGCAAAAACCTCGTGCGGTGCGCTTGAATATATGCCGGTTGCGAGGGTGACAAACCTTGCCTCGACTATCGACGATTTGAAAAAGAAAAATATTTGGGTTTATGCCGCGGATATGGACGGTCAACGCTGGGACAAAACCGATTTCAGCGGCGGCGCGGCGCTTGTTGTCGGCAGTGAGGGCAACGGTGTCGGCAGACTCATCAAGGAAAAGTGCGATGTCACTGTCAGTTTGCCGATGCTCGGCAAGGTCAATTCCTTAAACGCCTCCGTTGCGGCAGGCATAATTATGTATGAAATTGCAAGACAGCGACTTGACAAATAATTTTGTGAGAGAATTTTATGAGCGAGAATTTATCTATCGACGAAATAATTAAACGCGCGGAAAAAATCAAAGCCGAGGCTGACAGACAGCTTGAGGCGGCATCAAAAACGCTTGATGAAAAGGCAAAAAACGCGATTGATGAGGTAACCGTTGACGAAGAAGAGGTTGCGCGAAAAATAGCCGAGGCAGCCGCCAAGCCGACAGCGGACGAGGATATAAAGAAATATGTTCCGCCAAAAAAACAGAAACCGTCGGTCGAAAAAACACAAGAGGTCAGCCTCCCGAAAAAACGCGGAAAATCAGAGGGCAGAATACAATTTGACACATCAAAAACAAAACCGATAGCGCTTGATGATGACAGCGATATGAAAATTGCCGACGATGATGTGAAAATTGTGCCGACAGTTAAAAAAAGTAAAAATCCTTTTGCGAAAAAGGAAAAGCAGTCACCCGATATTTCAAAAACACGCCGTGTTGCGTTTGTTTCAAATGCTCAAAAGGACGAGAAAACAGACCTTGAGGGCATACCCACCATCGTCGCTAAGGACAAGGTGTTTGACAACGAGCCGGAGTTCACGGGCGAGGAAATCGGCGTTCAAATCACATTTGACGGATTCGACGATAAAATCGAGTCTGTTCCGACAATCGACGAAGAGGTTGCCGAGCAGATTTTGGAGCAACGCCGTCAGGAAAAGGTCGGCAAGTTCCGCCTTTTCGGTCCCGATGAGACGGACAAAAACCTCGGCAATTCCGAAATCCCGGGCGGCGATTATGTCAGCAAGTCGGAAAGGGAGACTTTCATTCAAAGCCTGCTTGGCAAAAGGGCTGCCGTCAAATCAAAAATTATTGCCACCTCTGTTTTCGGTGCAATTCTTTTGTTTTTGACTCTTTTTATCAATTCGTCCGTGTTTCCGACATTCTTGTTGCCGCCCGGAAAGGCATATTTTATCACCTGTCTTGTTGTTTTTGCGGCAACGATTGCGGCAAACTTCAATGTTATTGTTCACGGCTTTAATTTCAAGCGCGGAATTAACAGCGATTTTCCGATTGCCGTTTCTGCGATTTTGATTGCGGCGCATATTGCGCTGATGATTGCGTTCGACGATATTTGGTACGAAAGCCATATGATGACCGGTGCGTTCGGCGCGCTTGCCCTGCTCGCCTCGCAGTGTGCAAAATACAAAATGCTTTCGCGAATTGTCGACGATTTTGAATTTGTTTCCGGCGACGGCGACAAATATACGGTTGAAAATATCACAAACAATGTCGATTCACAAATTATCGCAAGGGAGTTTATTCCTGCAGATTCGACAATTCAAACAAGTGTTAAAGCCGATCTCCCAACCAATTTTTTGGAAATCGAGTGCAAAAAAGAGCCTGCCGATAAAATCAGCGCAATTTTGTTCGGCGTGATGTTTTTGCTCAGCGGCGCACTGTTTGTTTATATGCTTGTTAAATATAATAAGGAGCTTGCGCTCAACACGGCGTTTACTGCGCTTTGCGTTTCGCTCCCCGCATCAACCGCATTTTTAACAAATCTTATGATAGGCGATGTTTCGTCTGCGCTCGATATTTACGGCTCACGCGTTTGCGGATATGAGGGTGCGCTTATGGCAGACACTGCTGACGCTGTTGTTATGGAGGCTGCCGATTTGTTTGGAAAAGACAGTTGCGACATTCTCGGTATAAAAACATTTAACGGTGCAAAAGTTGATGATGCCATTATTCAGGCGGCGGCTGTTATGATTCAAACAAAAAGTCCGCTTGCCGATGTTTTTGACGATGTTATTATAGGCAAGCAGTCAATTTTGCCTACTGTCGAGGATATTACATATGAGGACAAAATGGGCACCTCGGCATGGATATACAAGCGCAAAGTGCTTGTCGGCAACAGAGATTTGCTTATCCGTCACGGTGTAAATGTTCCTAAGGAAAGCTACGAAAAACGATACACCGTTAAAAACAGAAAGGCACTTTATCTTGCTGTGGGCGGCAAAGTTTGCGCAATGTTTGTTGTGTCATACAGTGCCGACGCAGATTTGAAACGCGAGCTTAAAAAGCTTGAAAAAAGCGGCGTTACAATCATTTTGAAAACGGGTGACCCGTATATTAATGAGGAAAGTGTGGCAAAGCTTTTCGATTTGCCCGAGGGATTTATTCGTGTTATGAATTATTCCGCCGCAAGGGTTTATGAAAAATATTCAAGCCTTGAGGTTGAAAAATCACCTGCATACATTGTTCACAACGGCACCGCCGTCGGCTTTGTTTCGGCAATGCACGGCGCAAAGGTTATGACCGGTACAAAAAGTCTGATTGCGTTTCTTGTCGCTTTCGGCAGTGTGATCGGATTCGGCGCTGTTGCAATGCTTGCTTTTCTCGGAGCGTTCAGCCAAATAAGCATATCGTCGGTTATGATTTTTCAGGTCGTTTGGACGGCGTTTGTCGCCCTTGTAAGCAAATTTAAAAGTTATACAGTATAAAATTTTTGCTTGACAAAATAATTTTTTGGCGTTAAAATACGCATTATCGAGTAGCAAAAAAGCGTAAGTCCGGATAAGGACTTGCGCTTTTTTTGCTTTTATTTTACGGAGGTATTTTATGAAAGAAAATAACAAATTGTGGAGCAAGAATTTTGTATTAATTATAATCATTAATTTTCTTGTCTTTTTGAATCACTTGATGGTTTTGTCGGCATTTCCGCTTTTTATCACAAACAGCAAGGCGTTCGCCGAAATCGGCTCTGACACGATAGCAGGCGCATGTGCAACAGTGTTTTCGTTGATAGGCGTTGTATGCCGTCCGTTTGTCGGCATTATGCTTGACAGCGGAAAACGACGTTCGATTTTGATTGTCGGCTTGATTCTTATGGCGCTTATGCCTATGGGCTATCTTTTTGCAAGTGCACTGTTTGTTTCGATTGCGCTCGCAATTGTCTGTCGAATGGCTCACGGTGTTGCGCTTGCTCTTTCAAACACAACAACCTCAACAATCGCAACGGATGTCATTCCGAAAACGCGATTCGGAGAGGGAATGGGTATGTTCGGTATGGCAACGGCGCTTGCAACGGCAATTGCTCCGTCAATCGGTCAGCTTCTTATGAAAAAAGCGTCGCAGGTCGGCGGAAAGACAATATACGATTTTAAATATCTTTTCATCGTCGCAACAGTGATTATGGTTTTATCACTCGTACTTTTTTCTTTTTTAAAAATGCCAAAAATCAATGTTGAAAAAAAGCCGTTTTCGTTCAAAAATCTTATTGACAGGGATGCACTCCCTGCGTCGCTCACAACGCTGATTTTTCTTATCACATACGGCTCGCTTGAGAATTTCACAATCAAATTTGCAATGGAGAGCGATGATATTTCAATTTCGGGCGGCGTTTATTTTGCTCTTATGGCAGTTATGCTCTTTTTAACAAGAATATCAATCGGCAAAATTTCCGACAAAAGGGGCGAGAGCATTTTTGTTTATTCCTGCAACGGTTCAATGTTTGTTGCGCTAATGCTCATCGCCTTTGTGCCGTGCAATGTTTCGTTTATTATATCCGCACTGCTTTCCGGTTACGCTTTCGGCGGACTTGAACCTGCCCTTCAGGCAATGGCTGTCAGCATTGCGCCGCCGAACAAAAGAGGTGCCGCAAACTCCACATTTCTTTGCGCATATGATATAGGAATAGGTGTCGGCGGCGGACTTGCCGGATGGCTTATTGATGCGGTCGGATATAATCATATGTTTGCAATAATTGCGGCGGCAAATGTTTTGTCGGCTATAGTCTATGTTCTTATCGGCAGACATCATCCGTCATCAATCACATTTCGCCTTGAAAATGAGAGAAAAAGCAAATAATTTTTAATAATAAAAAATGCGACAAAGTGTAAAATCTTTGTCGCATTTTGGTCGTTATTTGTCCTTTTGCTCGGCTTTGATTTGCTCGGGCGTTTTGTTGTAAATGAAATCTATAAGCTTCGCTTTGTTTTTGTCAACATCAATCGAAATGACACTTGCTCCGCTGATTTTGGCGTATTCCCAAGTACCCTCAAACGGCACTTTGTCCTGCACCATATCGGATTTGATACACTGAACAGCAGATATTGCAATCTTTTTTAACTCGGATTTTGTAAAGCTTGTTTCGATATACGGCGCGCTGTTGTAAGCCATTTTGTAAAGTGTTGTCGGGCTTGCACTTTTTGCACTTTTTATAATTGACTGAATAACCGTTCTCTGGCGCTTTGCACGCATAAAGTCGGTGTCGATTTTTCTTATTCTGCAATAAGCGAGTGCCTGTTCACCGGTGAGTTTGTATTTGCCCGCCTTGAGTTTGACATTACCGTATCTCTTCGGGTGGCTTGTTACCTCCTTGGCTTCCTTTTTGGTTACCTCAACCTCAACGCCGCCGATGCTGTCAACAAGCACCTTAAACATTTCAAAATCAGTTACAACATAGCCGTCAATATCAACGCCGAAATTGTATTCTATCGTGTCAACAACGCCGCTGTATCCGCCGTATGTGCACGCGGCGTTTAAGCGTTGCTTTTTGTCGCGGCAGGGGATATATACCCAGGTGTCGCGTAAAAACGAAACCGTTTTTATGCATTTGTTTTTTGTATCAACGCTTATAAGCATCATCGAGTCGGCACGGCTTGACTTCTTGTCCTGATTTGCTCTTGCGTCAACACCCAAAAGCAAAATGTTTTTAACTGCGTCGTCATGCTTTAATTCGGCGGAATTTACATATTTGTTTTCAACCTTTTGGTCATAATTGATTCTGCCGAGCGTTTTGTTGACCATTCCGACCGCTACGAGAGCAATAACAAGAATAATTGCGACAATTGCCGCAAAAATTGCACCTGCCTTGTTGATTTTGCGCTTTTTTGCGCGTTTCGGCGGTTTGCTTTTCGGAGCTTTGCCCCTTTGCGGTCGCGGTGCGCTTTGATTTTGCCTTGATTGCCTGCGCTCCGGCTCGCTGTTGTATGAATTGTATCTGTTATATTCATTTTGTGTTTGTCTGTCATATATCGGCGGTTGGGGCGGCCTTAAATCGCCGTAGCCGTTGCCGCTTTGTGTGTTGTAGCCGTCTGTTCCGTAAGGGTAGGGGTTGGTTTCATCGCCTTTTTGTTTTGAATTAAAGTTCAAATCCACACTTGTGCCGTAATAATTTTCGTCTGTCGGAACTGTTCTGTCTCTTTTATCATTGTCTATTCTTCTGTTTGGGTTAAAACCCTCATTGTCGAATCTCGGCATACAAATCACCTCGCATTGTTTGTATTTTAAACTGATTTTACAACATTAATTAAATCTTTTCAACAGTTTTGTAATAAATATTGATTTTGGCGCGATTTTATTTTATTATATACTATGACGAGTTGCCCAGACGATTGCGCACATTGTGTGAGGAAAGTCCGAGCAGCACAGAGCAGAATAACGGCTAACGGCCGCCGAGGGTGACCTTAGGGAAAGTGCAACAGAGATATACCGCCCGTTTTTCGGGTAAGGGTGGAAAGGCGGGGTAAGAGCCCACCGAGTCGATGGAGACACCGACTGCCATGTAAACCCTATTCGCTGCAACACCGACAGAGGAGTTGGTTGCTCGCCACATAACCTCGAAGGGTGGCTTGAGCGTGTTGGCAACAATGCGTCGAGATAGATAATCGTTTAATACAGAACTCGGCTTACGGTCAACTCGTCATTTATTTTTATGCGAAAGGCTATGGACTTTTATGCTTGTTAATATGCGCGATTTATTGGCGGATGCCGAAAAAGGCAATTATGCCGTCGGTTCGTTTTCGGTTGCAAATATGGAAATGGTGCTCGGTGCGGTGCAAGCCGCAGAGGAACTTAATGCGCCGATAATTCTCCAAATTGCGGAGGTCAGATTAAAGCAGTCACCGCTTGAAATCATCGGTCCTCTTATGGTTGCGGCGGCAAAAAGCGCAAAGGTGCCTGTTGCCGTTCACTTCGACCATGGCAAAACGCTTAAAAAAATCAATCAAGCGCTTGAAATCGGATTTACTTCCGTTATGTTTGACGGCTCGCATCTTCCGCTCGACGAAAATATCGCGATGACAAACCGCGTTATCGAGTCGGCAAAGAAATACGACGCCGCAGTCGAGGCCGAAATCGGCTGTGTCGGCGGCAGTGAGGACGGCAGTGAAGATATTGCCATCAACTGCACAAAGCCCGAGGACGCCGTTAAATTTGAAAGCGAAACGGGTGTTGACGCTCTCGCCGTTGCAATCGGCAACGCTCATGGCAACTACAAGGCAACGCCTAAGCTCCGCTTTGATATTCTCGAAACCGTTGACAAAATGACAAAAACTCCGCTTGTTCTTCACGGCGGCACCGGTATTTCGCCCGATGATTTTGTTCGTTGCTCAAAAACGGGCATCAAAAAAATTAATATTGCAACCGCAACATTCGACAGTGTTGAAAATTCCGTTCGCGATTGCTATAAAAACAAAAGCATTAAAGGCTATTATGATTTGCAGGCAGCCGAGGTTGATGGCGCTTATAACAATGTTAAACGCCATATTCTCATTTTCGGCACGCAAAACAAAGCTTGATATAAAAGGGGTATAATTTATGCAAAAGTATGTAACATTCGATATGTCGAAACCGCTTGACTTTATTCCGATTGGCCGTGTGGCTATCGACTTCAACCCAACCGATATGTATATGCCGCTTTCAGAGTCGTCAAACTTTAATAAGTATGTAGGCGGCTCACCGGCTAATATTGCGGTCGGTCTTGCAAGGCTCGGCTGTAAGGTCGGTTTTCAGGGCTGTGTCAGCAATGACCAATTCGGCGATTTTGTTGTTAATTATTTTGACAAGGAGGGCATTGACACCTCGAAAATCACAAGAGCAAAAAACGGCGAGTGCCTCGGTTTGACATTTACCGAAATTCTTTCAAAGGAAAGCTCGTCAATCTTGATGTATAGAGACAATGTTGCCGATTTTTGTATGGCACCCGAGGATATTCATGAGGATTATATCGCATCGGCAAAGGCAATTGTCATCAGCGGCACCGCGCTTGCGCAAAGCCCGTCGAGAGAGGCTTGTCTCAAAGCGATGATGCTTGCAAAGAAAAACAATACAAGAATTATTTTTGATATTGACTATCGTGAATATACTTGGAAGAGCAAGGACGAAATCGCTGTTTACTACAGCCTCGTTGCGCAAAATGCCGATATAATTATGGGCTCGCGTGAGGAGTTCGATTTGACAGAGGGTATTGTCGGCGTTAAGTCCTCCGACAAGGAGTCGGCAGAATATTGGCAGTCATTCGGCGCCGCAATCTGCGTTATAAAGCACGGCAAGAAAGGCTCAACCGCCTATACAAACGACGGCAAGTTCTACACAATCAAGCCGTTCCCGGCTGTTAAGCTCAAAGGTTTCGGCGGCGGCGACGGATACGGTTCGTCGTTCCTTTACAGCCTCCTTCAGGGCAAGGATATTATCGATTGTCTCGAGTTTGGCTCGGCGTCCGCATCAATCCTAATTTCGGCTCACTCATGCTCCGACGCAATGCCGTCGGCGGCTCAGGTTGAGGAGTTTATCAAAAAGAGCAAAGAGGAATACGGCGAAATGGTCGCAAGAGCATAATTTCAAAATGTTTCAAAAAATAAAAACCGCAGAGCGTTGCAAAAATGCAGTGTGCTCTGCGGCTTTTGTCTTTGCCTTATTTGCCCTCTGTCGAAATTGATACAAGAATGCTGTTGAATTTTACAAGGGCGCTGTCAATAATTTTAAAAATGCTTTTCATAATCATACCGCCTTTCATATTTGTGTGTTTTCCTTTTAATAACAGTTTACCCGTTATTATATGAAATAACAATCGACTTTGCTTTGCATTTTGACAGTTTAAGTCTTTTTCATCAATGCAACCTAAAGTTTACACCGTGTTTTTAAAAATTGCGTTAACAAAAACCTTAAATATTCTTAACTTTTAATAAAATGTGTGCATTAATTGTGAAGATTTGGTATAATCAAGATTATTAAATAAGAGAGAAAATTTTGAGCAGAGGTGATTTTGTGCCCGAAAAAAAGAAAATACTTGTTGCAGATGATGACGAATCCATTTGCAATTTGATAAAACTTGTTTTGGAGCAAAACGATTTTGCCGTCACAACGGTTAATGACGGCAAATCCGCATGCGACCTTGTTTCGGCAGACGACGGCTTTGATTTGATTATTCTCGATATAGTTATGCCGCTTATGTTCGGCACCGATGCGGCAAAGGAGATTCGCAGGCTCACCGACACGCCGATTATGTTTTTGACGGCGCGCTCGACAGACGATGACAAGGTTGGCGCATATGCATCGGGAGCAGACGATTATTTGGTAAAGCCGTTTTCAACGGTTGAACTTCAGCTTCGTGTCAATGCGCTTTTAAAGCGTGCGCGCAAAAAGACACAGCGTGTAACATTTTTTGAAAGCGAAAAAACAGTTCAAATCGGCGAAAAACGGATTAAGCTCACAGACAGGGAATATCGCCTGTTTAAACTTTTGTATGATAATAAGGGTGTCGTTATTGATATCAAAACGATTTTTGAAAGCGTTTGGGGCGACAAATATATGGTGTCAAGCAACAATACTGTTATGGTATTTGTTTTGAGTTTGCGCAAAAAGATTGAGGATGATTATACACACCCAAAACACATTATGACAGTGTGGGGCAGAGGCTACAAATATGTTGAAGACTAAACGAATGTCGCTTAAACTGAAAACGGCGCTGTGCTTGTTGTTGGCAATGGTTGTCGGTGCAGGTGTCGGCGTCGGCGTTTATTTTGTCGGTAACGAATGTATCGAAAAATATTATATGACCCAAGAACTTGCCGATAAGCGTGAACAAAAATTTGTCGACAGCTTTGATGAATATGTTGAGGAAAACAATGTTAAATCGACCGATACCGAAAAAATTCACGAATGGTGCAAAAAGAAAAAGTTTGTTTATTTACAACTGTTTAATGGCAAATCAATATCACTTGTTGTAAACGGAAATTATATATCCGAATATGATGACGGAGAATTATCAGATGACACCGCAGGATATACAATGTTTCCGATTAAATTTGCCGACGGCAAATTTAACATTTCGGTTATTGAATACAGCGAGGAACTCCTTTATACAATTATAAATGTTCTCAGCTTTTTCAGCGGAGTAATAACAGTGTTCTTTATTGTGCTTCACTATCACATATTGGTGCTCAAAAGAATATCAAAACTTTCTGCCGATGTTTCAAATATTGATGCAGAGGATGATGTCCTCGCTCCGGATAAAAATGATGAAATCGGCGATTTGTATGACTCAGTCGAGAAGATGCGTCGCTCAATGATTTACCATTATCAAAAGGAACGGCAAACGCTTGATGCAAACCGAGAGCTTATCACAAATATGTCGCATGACATAAGGACGCCGCTTACCTCTATTATCGGCTACAACGAGATTATGCTCAACACCGACGCATCAACACAGGATATGAAAAAATACGCCTCGTATTCACTTGACAAAGCAAATCAGCTTAAGGATATGAGTGACAAATTGTTTAAATATTTTCTTGTTTATGATTCCGACGATATTGCCGCAGACTTAAAATCGACCTCGGCAACGCTGCTTATTCAGCAAATTATCGGCGAACAGTCATTTTTGCTTCAACAGCAGGGCTTTGATGTTTCGTTTAACTGCGATATTGAAGACGAGCAAATCGACACAGACGCGGTGCTTTTAAAGCGTGTGTTTGACAATATTTTTTCAAATATTTCAAAATACGGTGACATGGCACAGCCTGTTAAAATTGATGTTTTGCGCGAAAAATCATTCATCAAAATTATGGTGATTGATTATATTTCAAAGGACGCGCCGAATGTCAAGGGCACGGGCATAGGGCTTAAAAGCTGTGAAAGCATTATGCGTTCTCTCGGTGGAAAATTTGAAACGGCTGTTCTTGACGATATGTTTGTTTCAACTATTATAATTTCATTATAAATAAAATTGCCTTGTTGCAAATTGTGCGGCAGGGCGATTTTTTTGCACCGATATTGATTAATTGCAGAAGTAATGGTATAATACCCTATACACCACAGTGTTTTAAGTATATTGTTTGGAGGAAATTATGAAGTTAGATACAATCTGTGTTCAGGGTACATACAAGCCGAAGAACGGCGAGCCGCGTGTTATCCCGATTATTCAAAGCACAACATATAAATATGATTCATTGGTTGAAATGGGCAACCTTTTTGATTTAAAGGAGAGCGGATATTTTTATTCACGCCTCCAAAATCCAACATGCGACAATGTTGCCGCAAAAATTGCCGCACTTGAGGGCGGCGTTGCAGGAATGCTCACCGGCTCGGGTCAGGCGGCAAATTTCTATGCCGTGTTCAATATTGCGCAGGCAGGCGACCATATTGTTTCGTCATCTGCTATTTACGGCGGCACATACAATCTTTTTAATGTCACGATGCGCAAGCTTGGTATTGATTTCACATTTGTTTCACCGCATGCCACAGAAGAGGAAATTCAGGCGGCAATCAAGCCGAACACAAAAGCAATTTTCGGCGAAACAATTTCAAATCCAAGCCTTGATGTGCTCGATATAGAGGTGTTTGCAAAAGTTGCACACAAAAACGGTATTCCGCTCATCGTTGACAATACATTTGCAACGCCTATTAACTGTCGCGTTTTTGATTGGGGCGTTGATATTGTCACTCATTCAACAACAAAGTATATGGAGGGCCATGCCTCTACTATTGGCGGTGCAATCGTTGACAGCGGCAATTTTGATTGGACTCAAAACGACAAATTCCCCGGTCTTACGACTCCCGATGAAAGCTATCACGGCATAGTTTACACCGACACATTCGGTAAAGGTGCTTATATCACGAAGGCTACTGTTCAGCTTATGCGCGACCTCGGCTCCGTTCAGTCGCCTAACGATGCGTTTTTGCTCAATGTCGGACTTGAAAGTCTCCATCTTCGTATGCAAAGACATTGTGAAAATGCTCTTAAGGTTGCAAAATATTTGCAAAATCATCCAAAGGTTACTTGGGTTAAATGTGCAATGCTTGAAGATGACGCTCAGCACGCGCTTGCAAAAAAATATATGCCAAACGGCACCTGCGGCGTTGTATCATTCGGCATCAAGGGCGGCAGAGATGCGGCAACAACATTTATGGATTCGCTCAAACTTGCCGCAATCGTTACGCATGTTGCCGATGCAAGGACTTGTTGTTTGCACCCTGCGTCAACAACTCACCGTCAGCTCACCGACGAACAGCTTAAGGAGTGCGGCGTAAGTCCGGACCTTGTTAGATTTTCGTGCGGAATTGAGGCGGCTGAGGATATTATCGACGATATTGCTCAGGCACTCGACAAAATTTAGTTTTTGCATAGCAAAACCGACAGAAGACTTAATATCCTCTGTCGGTTTAGACTGTCGATAAAGACTCTGAACCGCGCCAAAATAATAATTCAACCGTTTTATTTTATGCGATTTGATAAAGGTACGATTTATTCGTATCCATAAGGAATGAAAAGCGCCGCAAACATCGAGTTTACGGCGCTTTTGGCGTTTTTCGTTTTTTGCTCACAAGCAATAAACAAGGCTTCCAAAAAATTAAACGATTTTTTGGAAAGAGGAAAAACATATGCAGTATAATTACAAAACTTTGTTTTGTTCTATACGGAATATGTTTTGACGAGGTACAGCAAAGTTCGCAAG
>QWCE01004832.1_pt1 | contig 12906 bp, 10 predicted proteins | sample 1972531 | NCBI WGS metagenome assembly QWCE01 (sample SAMN09866716, study PRJNA288562) | Human gut metagenome isolate term4_stool, whole genome shotgun sequencing... | reverse complement strand
AGTATACTTTTGAATTTCATCTTTCATGTCATTTGATGTAGACATTATGACAGAAGGTTTTTTTAAATTATATTTAAGTAATCCTCTATGAATAACGGACCTTCTTGGAAAATCGTATACGTCAGAGCCCCATACAGAGAGAATATATGGTTTGAAATTTACTAATGAACCCAAGAGACCATAACTTGTAGCATAGTGAGCATGTACTATATCAGGGTTCTCTTCTTTAATAATATTTTTTACTCTCTTTATCTTTCCAAAATATGAAAAAAGTTTCTTTATATCATTGTTATAAATGGTTTCTCCAACATTAAAATTATACACTTTACATCCAGGTATATTTCCGTCAGTAAGAGATATTATAATTATTTCATAACCTCTACTCAAAAAATAATCGCACCATTTTTTAGTATGAGCAGAAGTTGAATCAGCTAAAAAACAAATTTTCATTTTCTTCTCCATTTCTAATGAAATTATACCATAGATAAATGTTTTGCTCTCCTATTCTTTATTAAATAAATAGAATAAAAAATCTCCCGAAGGAAAATTCAGGAGATAATCTTATCTAATTAGTCTGCAGAGTATGGTAATAATGCAACTTGTCTTGCTTTTTTAATCTCTTCTGTAACAGCTCTTTGGTGTTTTGCACAACATCCAGTAGCTCTTCTTGGAAGAATTTTACCTCTGTCAGAAACGTATTTTTTTAAAGTATTTATATCTTTGTAATCGATCTTTTTGTTCTTATCTGCACAAAAAGCACATACTCTTCTTCTTGGTCTAAATCTTCTTTGCATCAAAGTACCTCCTTATCTAAAATGGTATATCGTCATCATTTAAAGGAAAAGCATCTCCGCCCAATCCAAAATCATCCTCTGGAAAATCTTGACTAAATCCAATATCCTTATTGTAGTTATTTCCTTGATTAAAGTTTTGATTTCCTTGATTGTAATTTGAATTGCCTTGGCTATAGTTTGAATTACCTTGATTATTCCTTTGACCTGAACCACCAATGAAGTAAATTCTATCTGCAATTACATCTGTTCTGTAAACTCTTTTACCATCTTGACCATCAAATGAACTGGTTTGAATTCTTCCTGAAACAGCTAATTCTCTTCCCTTGGTCATATAAGTTGATACAAGCTCTGCAGTCTTGCCAAATGCAGTAATTCCAATAAAATCAGCTGTAGGTTGTCCCTTTTGTTCAGCTTCCATTTTCTTGTCTTTAGACATGCCTCTGTCTACCGCTAATGTAAATCTGCAAATAGCCATACCTGATCCAGCTGCATATCTAAGTTCAGGATCTCTGGTAAGTCTTCCTATTAAATTAACGCTATTCAACTTTGCCCTCCTTAGGCTTCTTTAACCACGAACATATATCTGATAATGTGATCAGATATTTTACATTTTCTTTGAAGTTCATAAATTAATTCAGGGTTTGCTTCAAAATCAATTATAACGTAGTATCCCTCTTTTATATAGTTGATTTCATACGCAAGTTTTCTCTTACCCCATTCATCTACTTCAACAACTTTACCATTTGATTCAATAGTACTCTTGATAACATCAAGGGCTTTGTTTCTTACCTCGTCTTCAAGATCTGGTTTGAATACAACAACTCCTTCGTAATTTCTCATGTCTATACACCTCCTTTTGGTCTCTGGCTCGCTTACGCGGCAAGGATACTTAAGTATATTATCACAAATCAAAATAGAATTCAAATATTTAATTAAATTTTATTAAATGGTATAATCATTTGTAGTTGGAGGAGGTCAAGATGAATAAAAAAGTTTATGTTCCTGTGGTTGAGTCAGAACTTCGCAGAAGATCTGTATCAATGCCTCAGGTTATTAGAAACGCCAGTGGTATTATCATATTAAACAAGAGAATAAAGTCTTTAATATTCTCTACTGATATAGCTGTAATTCATAATAGCAATCCAGATGCAGTTATGGCAGTATATCCTTTTACACCAACACTGACAATAACCCAAGCACTTATGTCTGCATCTTTTGTTCCACTTTTTATTGGAGTTGGAGGTGGACTTACATCAGGGAACAGGTCTGTTTATTTAGCTCTTCAAGCTGAACTTCTTGGAGCCTATGGCGTAGTTGTAAACGCTCCAATCAAAAATGAAGTAATTAAAGATATATCATCTTCACTGGATATACCAGTTGTAGCAACTGTTGTTTCTGAAAATGACGATTTTGAAGGAAAGGCAAATGCTGGAGCAAAAATATTTAATGTGTCTGGTGGTAAAAATACAATTCAAATAGTAAAAAAAGTTAGAGATATTTTTGGAGAGGAGTTTCCTATCATAGCAACTGGTGGAAAGACTGAAGAATCAATACTTCAAACTATTGAATCTGGGGCAAATGCCATCACCTATACCCCACCTTCAAGCTCAGAAATATTTTCTGCAGTAATGAAAAATTATAGGGAGTTCAAATAGCAAAATAAAAATACCCTCCTTACTGGTTTGTCCAGTAAAGAGGGTACGTATCATTATTCCTACCTGTTATTTTTGTATTAACTCTTTTAACCTTCCAGTCAAAGTGTAGTTAACATTTTTTAAATCTTTTATTTTTTTAACACCTAAAAGCATCATAATAATCTTTGACTTTTCTATTATATCCTCTACGTATTTTTCAGCCTCATCAAAACCACCATGCATTAGGTATCTTAATACTTCTCCACTAATTGCTGTAAAATTAGCTCCAAGAATAAATGATTTTATAATACTATCTGCATTATTAACTCCACCACTACTGATATAAAAGTTATCTGGATTTTCTCTTTTACAGTCTATAAGAGCTTTTGCTGTTGGTATCCCCCAGTGATACATATCAGAATAATCTTTATTAAAATTTCTCATATCTTCAATCTCTATGAAATTGGTCCCACCAGTTCCTGCTATGTCAATATGATTTATTCCAAGCTTTGTAAGTTTTTTTGAAACTGTTGCTGAAATGCCAAATCCAACTTCTTTAATAATAATTGGTTTTTCATAGTTTTTTGAAAGATACTCAATATTTTTTTCAATATCTTTAAAGTTTCTGTCTCCCTCTTCCATAAACATCTCTTGGCAAACATTTAAATGTAACTGCATAGCATCCGCCTCTATCATAGATGATGCTTCTTTTAATTCTTCTAAGCTTGCATTTGCCGAAAGATTTCCTATCAAGATACCATCTTTTCCTAAGATATCCCTTGCAATTTTAAATGATTCTTTGCACTCTGGATACTCAATTCCTATTTTTTGAGATCCAACTGCCATAGGAATGTTAAAATCTCTCGCTATTCTTGCAAGGTCCTCGTTTATTGAAGAAAGCTCATCAGCTCCACCAGTCATAGCGTTTATCATAAGTGGAAAGTCAACAGTCTTTCCTAAAAAAGAAACTCTTGTATCTATTTCTTCAAAATTAATTCCAGGAAGCGAGTTGTTTTCAATGTATATATCCTTAAAAAGATTGTCTCCCACATATTCCGTTTTCAAATAGCTTTCCACATGTTCTCTTTTTCTTTCTTGTCTCATCTAAACCTCAATTCTTTTTATCTTTTTTGAATAGATTATTAAGTACAAGTTGCTAATTAAAAATTATTAGTTATATTCATTATCGTCTTCTTCGTCATATCCATTGTCGTCATTATTATAGTCATTGTCATTATTATAGTCATTGTCATTATAATCGTTGTTGTTATCGTTATAATCGTTGTTATTATCGTTGTTATTATCGTTATCGTCGTTGTAGCTATTTTCATCTTTATATTTATCTATTTCACTCGGATCTATAAAATAGTCCCTAAATATGTCTGAAAATAGTTTATTCATCTTCTTTTCGTCAGCATAAAAATAAGCTACTCTTACTCCATTTGGATATTCATCTCCAGTAGTACCTTCTAAAGTGTAGGAGTGAAGTTTGTCTTCGCTGAAGTTTATCGCTTTTAATGCAACTGCTCCTAAATTACCTAAATCAATATTTGTTTCAACGTTTTGTTTATATACATCCAAAATCTTACCAATGTTTAAAATATTAGAAGGTTTAAGTACGGCTTTCATAAGTTGCTTCAAAAAGTATTGTTGGTTTTGAACTCTCTCCAAGTCTGTTCCTGTTTCCAAAAGTTCTCTTGCCCTAACAAAATAAAGCGCTTGAGGTCCATTTAGTGTAGAATGTCCCTTTGGAATATATAAATTTATTGATGGAACATTTAATTCTACAGGAGAATCTACTTCAACTCCACCAACAGCCTCTACAATTCTCGTAACAGCGTCATAGTCAACACTCATATAGTAGTCAACATCAAGACCTGTTAGTTCTCTTACAGCTTTTAATGCACCTGTTATTCCATCATAGGCGTGGGCTGCGTTTATCTTGACGTCGCTTCCGTCATAATTTACTTTTGTGTCCCTTGGAATTGAAACTGTGTTTATTTCACCTGTTTTAAAATTTACATTACATAGCATCATTGTGTCAGTTCTAACATGTTGATCCATTGCTTCCCCTTGTGCATCTATGTTCTTGTCAACTCCAACAAGTAAAAAAAGTAAATCCCCTTCAAGCTTTTGTTCTATTTGATTATCTGTTCCTATGTCTGTTCCATCTATTTCAACGGTGGATCTCTCTTGTAGATCTTTAAGCTCGCTGGCTACAAAATAGCCTCCACCAAAAATTATCAAAGATATTAAAAATATAATTACTGATCTTGCTTTCATTTTTCCTCCAAATACCAAAATGTTCTAATTAATTATATCATTGAGGGCTTATTTTTCAATAGTAAAAATTAGAAAATTAGGCTTAAATCACCTAATTTTCTAATTTGAAATGTTACAATTTTTCTACATTTCAGTTACAGTATTGTTTCTTTTTAGTATTTCCTTTGCCTGTGATAGCATCAGTTTGATTCTATTAACCTGATTTACTTCACTTGCCCCTGGATCATAATCAATCGGAACTATATTTGCATCAGGATAAATTTCTCTTACTTTTTTTATTACACCCTTACCAGTAATGTGATTTGGTAAACATCCAAAAGGTTGAATACATACGATATTGTTTGCACCAACTTCTATAAGCTCTACCATCTCAGCTGTTAATAGCCATCCTTCACCATATTGGTTTCCTAAAGATACAATTTTTTCTGCCTTTTCCTCTAAGTCAGTTATATAAAGTGGACTGTGGTATCTACTACCTTCAAGTGCTTCTCTAATATATTTTCTGTAGTGTTCAATATACTTTACTCCCATCTCTGAAACAAAAGCAGAGAATTTACCTTTTGACAATAAATCCGCTTTATGGGTAGTGTTCCTTAAACAGTAAAGCACAAAATCTGTTAAATCTGGAAGCACAACTTCGTTGCCTTCTTCTTCCAAAATTTGTTGCAAATTATTATTTGCCTGTGGTAGATATTTAACCAAAATTTCACCGACTATACCTACCTTGGGTATTACTTTTGTATCATCTATTTTTATGGCTGAGAAATCTTTTACAATTTCATCAACATTTCTTTTAAAATTGATTGTAGTATTGCCCTTAACATCTTCTCGACACTTATTTATCCAATCCCTCTTTAAAGTATCGGTTTCTCCCTTGATTAGTTCGTATGGTCTTGTTGCATTGGAGAGTCTCATAATAACATCACCATAGAGCATAGAAATCAACATCTTATGAGCAAGTGGTGCTGAAATTTCAAAGCCAGAATTAGTTTCAATTCCCTGCGCAGAAAGAGCTATTACAGGTATGTTTGGATATCCTGCTTCAGAAAGGGCCTTTCTGATGTACCCAACGTAGTTTGAAGCTCTACAAGCTCCTCCAGTTTGAGTCATAAGAAGTGCAAGGTGGTCTGTGTCATATCGTCCTGATTTTATAGCTTCCATCATCTGACCTACAACTGTTATAGAAGGATAACACGAATCATTATTTACATACTTTAAACCTTCGTCAATGACTTTTGAGTCCACATCTTTCAAAAACTCAACATTATACCCAGCTGTTTCAAAAGCAGACTGCATAATTTCAAAATGATCAGGTGCCATTTGAGGTGCTAAAATAGTATATGACTTTTTCATTTCCTTTGTGAAGTCAATTGCCTCAATTTGGAAGTCTTCATCTTTTAAACTTGGTTTCTTATCCTTTAGAGCCTGTGTTAACGATCTTAATCTTATTTTTATTGCTCCAAGATTTGAAACTTCATCTATTTTAATCAAAGTGTATATCTTTCCCTTTGACTGTAAAATTTCTGAAACTTGGTCAGTAGTTACAGCGTCAATTCCACATCCAAAGGAGTTAAGTTGAACAAGTTGTAGGTCCTTTGAGTTGGAAACCACCTGTGCAGCTCTATAAAGTCTTGAGTGATATACCCATTGGTCTAAAACCCTAAGTTTACCTTCTATATCGTCTTCATATGTCAAAATCGAATCCTCTGAAAGTACTGCCCATCCTAAAGACGTTATAAGTTCAGGAATACCGTGGTTGATTCCTGGGTCTGTGTGGTAAGGTCTGCCTGCAAGTACAATTGCATTAATTTTATTTTCTCTTATATAAGTCAAGAACTTTTGCCCTTCCATTCTTATATCTTCTCTGAAAGCATGGAACTCATCCCAAGCCCTGTCAAGAGCATTTTTTATTTCAGATTTTTTTATTTCCTCTGATTGCAGTTCTTCAAAAAGTCTATCCGCCAATTTCTTTTTATTTTGAAGTGAAAGGAATGGATTTAAAAATTTAACATTTTCTTCATCCAAGTTCTCCAAATTATTTTTTATTACTTCTGGATAACCCGTTACTACAGGGCAGTTTATATTGTTGTCCACATTTTCAAATTCCTGTTTTTCGTAGAATATTGAAGGATAGAAAATAAATTTAACTCCCTTTTCTATAAGGTCTTCAATATGACCGTGGACCATCTTCGCAGGGAAACATGCTGTCTCACTTGTTATGGAAGCTATTCCCTTTTCATACATCTGTCTGTCAGATTTTCCAGATAGAACAACTTCGTATCCAAGTGAGGTAAAGAATGTAAACCATAATGGATAGTTCTCATACATATTTAAAACTCTTGGTATACCTACCTTCCCTCTAAATGCCTTTTCCTTTGAAAGTGGCTTATAGTAGTTGAAGAGCCTATTGTACTTATATTCATACATATTTGGAAGCTTAGAATCATTTGAAACATCTACTCCCGCTCCTCTTTCGCATCTATTTCCGGTTACATATCTTTTTCCGTTGTTAAAAATATTTATAGAGAGCTTACAGTGATTTGAACATCTATTACACTGTGCATTTTTTTGAGTGTATGTGAAAGCTTCCAGCTCTTCTTTATTTAAAAGGCTTGTCGCTCCTGTACTTTTTTCTTTAGCCATCAAAGCCATTCCCATAGCTCCCATTAGCCCAGCTATCTCTGGTCTTACTGCAGTTCTTCCAGTTACTTTTTCAAAAGCTCTTAAGACCGCATCACCATAAAAAGTTCCGCCTTGAACAACTATACTTTTCCCAAGTCTCTTTGGATCACGAACTTTTATAACCTTTTGTATTGCATTTTTGATTACTGAGTAGCAAAGTCCCGCTGCAATATCCGGTACGCTGGCGCCTTCCTTTTGAGCCTGCTTTACCTTAGAATTCATAAAAACAGTACACCTTGAACCAAGGTCTACAGGATTTCTTGACTTAATTGCCTCTTGTTGAAACTCTTCAGCAGTGTATCCAAGGGATTTCGCAAAGGTTTCAATAAATGAACCACATCCTGATGAACAAGCTTCGTTAAGTTGTATGGAGTCAATTATTCCATCGGAAATGTGCATAGCCTTCATATCTTGGCCACCAATGTCCAAAATAAAATCAACGTCATTTTTAAAATATGAGGCAGCTTTATAATGTGCCAAAGTTTCAACTTCTCCCACATCAACATTTAAAGCAGCTTTAATAAAGTCCTCTCCATAACCTGTAATGCCAGAACTTACAATTTTTGCCTTCGGATTTAGTCTGTCATATATTTCCTTAATAACTTCAATTACAAGTTCAAGGGGTTTTCCATAATTATTTCCATATTTAGTAAATAGAATGTTATCATCTTTATCAATTAAAACCACCTTTGAAGTGGTTGACCCAGCATCTATCCCTAAATAACATGGTCCTTCGTAGCTACTTATATCATTTTTCTTACTGTAAGCCCCCTTGTGGCTGTTTAAAAATTCTTCATATTCCTCTTCACTTTTAAATAGAGGTTCAAGAACCTGTTCCTTATCAACTTCTACTTCAATGGGCTTATTTATCTTTTCAAGAAGTTCTTTAAATGGTAATGCTTTTAATTCCCTTGATGCGATTGCCGCACCCATAGCAACAAATACTTCAGAATTATCGGGAATGATAAAGCGATTATTTTCCTTTCCAAGCGTCTCTTTAAACCTTTCAGCTAATTGATCTAAAAAGTGTAATGGTCCTCCAAGTAGTGCAATATTTCCCTTAATTGGTCTTCCACATGCAAGGTTTGAAATAGTTTGATTAACTACCGACTGCAATACTGAAACTGCGATATCTTCTTTTGAAGCTCCTTGATTTATCAATGCTTGAATATCGGTTTTTGCAAATACTCCACAACGAGATGCTATTGAAAAAATATTGTTATAGTTTTTTGCATATTCATTTAAACCAGATGCGTCAGTTTCGATTAAGGACGCCATTTGGTCTATAAATGCTCCCGTTCCTCCAGCGCAAATTGAATTCATTCTCTGTTCCACGTTGCCAGTAACATATGTTATCTTGCTGTCTTCTCCACCAAGTTCGATTGCAACATCAGTTTCAGGTATAAAGGTTCTTATAGCAGTAGTTCCAGAGACAACTTCTTGAATGAAATTTATATCCCAATACTTTTCTACAAACATACCTCCAGAGCCTGTAACCATAATAGTTATATTGGCATCAGGAAACTCTTTATACGCTTCAAGAATAACAGACTTAACTGTCTCTTCAACATTTGATTTATGTCTTTTGTATTCTCTATATAATAATTTGTCGGATTCATCAATCACAACCAGTTTGACTGTAGTTGATCCAACATCAAGCCCAACATTATAAGTCACGATTACCTCCTACTAAGGGCATTGCCCTGCATAATGTCTCTTTCTTTTAACTCTTTATTGATATTTCCTATGACCTTAATCTTGTCTTTAGGCCAAATTGGTTTAAATAATTTGTTTTTATCAGGATCACCTGTGATCCTATGTATTATAATATCCTGTCTTAGAATCTCGATTGCATCACAAACTGCATCAATATATTCTTCCCTCTCTATAATTTTAAACATAGTGTTTAAATAGTATTTATAGAGTGGACTATCCTCGTAAATGTAAAGGCTGTGAAACTTAACGCCCCATATGGGAAGACCGTTAATATACTTTACCGTATTCATAAAGTCTTCATGAGTTTCAAAGGGTAGCCCAAAAATTATATGGGTAATTGTTTTAATCCCCCTATTATGTAACAACAAAACCTGTTCTTTAAAAATACTATTCTCATAGCCTCTATTTATTATTTTCGCAGTTTCTTCATTTGAAGTTTGAAATCCAAGTTCTACCCAAATTTCATACTGTTTCGAAATTTCTGAAAGAAGGTTTCTTATGTCCTCATCTATACAGTCGGGTCTTGTAGCTATTGAAATGCCAACTATATTCGGATGATTTAAAGCTTCATAATACTTTTTTCTTAAAACTTCAACCGGCGCAAATGTATTCGTAAAGGACTGAAAGTAAGCAATGTATTTATCAGATTTGCTCTTATGTTTTAAAAATTTAATCTGTGAGTCAATTTGTTCAGTTATAGATAGTCTCCTACTTCCTGCAAACTCTCCCGCACCTTCATCACCACAAAAAATACAACCTTTTTTTCCATTTAACCTATTTGGACAAGTAAACCCACCATCAATGGATACTTTTAAAATCTTTTCTCCAAAAGTTTTTTTCATATAAGTCGATAAATTGTTATATCTTTGCATATCTTCACACCTATTTTATTAATATAACACATATTCTTTAAGATTTTCTTAAATCTTTAAAAAAGTTCTGCATAAGATTCAAGGATTCTTCTTTTAATATTCCACCTTCAAAGGAAACCCTATGATTAAGTTCCGGTCTAAGTAAAATGTTGTCAACTGAGCCTACAAAACCACGCTTTATATCATACGCACCAAAATAAACTTTTTTTATTCTTGAGTAGACCATTGCAGAGGCACACATGGCGCAAGGTTCCAAAGTAACGTAGAGTTCGCAGTCAATAAGTCTCCAACTTTTTATTTTTTCACTTGCTTTTTCAATTGCAATAAGCTCTGCGTGTTTCAAAGGATTTTGTAAAGACTCCACCAGGTTATGTGCTCTTGCAATTACTTCGTCATCCTTGACTATTACACATCCAACTGGCACTTCTTTTAGTTCAAATGCCCTCTCTGCTTCCTTTAAAGCCTCTTTCATAAATATTATTTTTTTATCTTCCATTAAACCACCTATTGTCTATTATAGTACATTTAGAAATATTTATCCTATTTATGTTTGAGAATTAACACTAACTGTGATATTCTTAAATTAAAGTAAAATTGAAGGGAGCTATAAATGTCTGAAGAATTTTTTTCTGATACCCCTTATGGAGAATTGGGGCTAATAGTATTAAAGAGTTGTTGTCAATTAGGTAAAGAAGTTGATGAATTTCTAAAAGAACAGTACGGGATAAAGGATCCAGATTTTACATTTATTACCGACATTTCTGAAGTAAGATTTTCAAATGGAGAAGGAAAGGTTACTATAAACGAAACCGTTAGAGGAAAAGATATCTACATCTTAGCAGATATCGGAAACTATGGACTCACTTATAAAATGTATGGTATGGAAACAAGAATTGGTCCGGATGAACATTTCGCTGACATCAAAAGAGTAATTTCCGCAATAAATGGAAAGGCAAGAAGAATAAATGTAATCATGCCTTTGATGTATTCAAGTCGTCAACACAGAAGAAAGGCAAGAGAGTCATTGGATAATGCAATGGCATTACATGAGCTTGAGCATATGGGAGTGCATGGAATTTATACTTTTGACGTACATGATCCAAATGTTCAAAATGCAATTCCACTACTTACTTTCGAAAATATTTATCCAACTGCAGAAATTGTAAAAAATTTTGTGGAAAATGAAAATATAACTCAAGATGAATTAGAAAAAAAAGATATGATTATCATAAGCCCCGACACTGGAGCGATGGCAAGAGCCGTTTATTATTCAAATGTTTTAAAACAAGACATCGGTATCTTTTACAAGAGAAGAGACTACAGTAAAATAGTTGATGGTAAAAATCCAATAGTAGAACACAAGTACATTGGTAAAGATGTTACTGATAAAGATATATTGATAGTTGATGATATGATAGCCTCTGGAGAATCTGTACTTGACATCTGTTCCCAACTTAAAGAACAAGGTGCAAAGAGAGTATACGCTGCAGTTTCATTCTCACTATTTACAGAAGGACCTGCAAAGTTTGATGAATTCTATGAAAAGGGACTTCTTGATGCAGTTTACTCAACAAATCTAACCTATGTCCCTGAAGAAGTAAAAACCAGACCATGGTTCAAACAAGTTAATATGTCAAAACTTTTAGCAACATTTATCCATCATATAAACTTAGATATTTCACTAAGTGGACTTTTGGACAAGACAAGAGGAATCAAGAGAATTGTAAAAGAGTAAAATTTTAGCCCCTGATTAGAGGGGCTTTTTAATATAATACTTTATTTACTCCATTTGTGATGGAAAGTTCCTTCTCTGTCAAATCTTTCAAAAGTATGAGCTCCAAAATAGTCTCTAAGCCCTTGAATCATATTCGCTGATCCTGGATAGGTTCTAAGGCTATCAAAGTATGAAAGGCCACTACTAAATGCTGGTATTGGTATTTCAAGTTCAATCGCTTTTGAAACCACTTTTCTAAGTGAAGGATAGCAATCCTTAACGATATCTTCAATCACAGGGCTAAGTAAAAAATTAGAAAGCTCTTTATTTTCTTCATAGGCCTTCATAATAACTTTTAATAACCTTCCTTGAAGAATACATCCCGCTGTAAATCCTTCAGCAATTGATTTGTAATTTAAGTCCCAATTGTATTCCTTGGCAGCTTCTTTTAAAAGTGTAAAACCTTGAGCATATGCTATAATTTTTGAAAGTAGCATCGCCTTTTTAATATCATCTCTCCACTCAGCTATATCAAGTTTTTCATAGTTCCCTCTTGGATAGAGTGAATTAAATTCTTTTCTTTCATCAAACATCGAAGAGATAACTCTTGCATTTAGACCAGCTACCAATTCAGAAGTTTCAACTCCTAAGTCAATTGCTTCAAGAGCTGCCCACTTTCCAGTGCCCTTGTGTTTTGCCTTGTCTTTAATATTTTCTAACAAGTAAGAACCATCTTCGTCCTTTTCTCTCAAAACATTGACAGCTATATCAAGTAAGTATCCAGATTGAATACCATCTTTATAATACTCAAACTCTTTTGCCATAAGTTCGTTGTCAATTTCAAAAGCCTCACGAAGAATCAAATAGGTTTCTGCAATGATTTGCATGTCTCCATATTCGATACTATTGTGAACCATCTTAACATAGTGACCAGCTCCGTCAGTGCCTGCATACTTACAACAAACTCCGCCCTCTTCATTTTTTGCAGATACCGCTTCAAGAAGCTCTTTTACATGAGCGTAAGCATCTTTGTCTCCTCCTGGCATTATTGCAGGACCACGTCTTGCTCCCTCTTCGCCACCAGAAACTCCAACACCCAAAAAGTTTATATCTTTTTCTAAAAGCTCTTTAGTTCTTCTAATAGTGTCTTTGTAATATGAATTACCTGCATCCATTATAATGTCGCCTTTATCTAAATATTTTAAAAGCTC
>QWCE01004828.1_pt2 | contig 12920 bp, 11 predicted proteins | sample 1972531 | NCBI WGS metagenome assembly QWCE01 (sample SAMN09866716, study PRJNA288562) | Human gut metagenome isolate term4_stool, whole genome shotgun sequencing... | reverse complement strand
ACATCGGTAGTACATCGGCTTCCCAAGCCGAGGAGGCGGGTTCGATTCCCGTACCCTGCTCCAAAAAGAAAGACACCCCTACGGGTGTCTTTCTTTTTGCAGCAGCACTTTTGCTCCGCAAAAGTGGTCGCCTGCGGGCGGGTGATTTAACATGCAAGGGAAACCCGACTAAGGTTTCCCTTGCATACATTCCTTTCCTTGCGATATACAGGAGTGCGCACGGGCAGCAAAACCTGTGGGCAATCACAAAAAGGACCTCAAGAAAAAACTTGAAGTCCTTTTCCTTTTGGGGCGATTTCAGCCGCCCTTGTACTTGCGCCGGGTGGCCAGGCCGCCGCGTATGTGGCGCTGGGCCTTGTTTTCCTCCAAAATGGCCTTTACCTGCAGGTAGAGACTGCGGTTGAACAGGGGTAGACGCTGGGAAATGTCCTTATGCACCGTAGACTTGCTGATGCCGAATTTCCGGGCGGCATCCCGCACGGTCCCCCGGCTCTCTATGATGTAAACGGCCTCCTCGCAGGCACGCTGCTCCATATTTCCCTTCATCGGCAACACTCCCAAGACTGAATGATACAGTCCATCCTATGTGTTTCCGCCCGATAATATGAGAGATATGCAGCAGAAAGAGAGAAACAGAAAGGGGCGAAGCAAACGCTTCGCCCCTTGAACTGCTGAAAAATCTTCGGCCTTTATACGCGCCGGTACTCTACATATTGAAAGCGCAGGCCCGCTTCCTCCTGAGGCTCTCCCACGGAGACAACCTGCCAATGGGGGTCCTTGTCCAGATTCGGGAAAAAGGCATCTGCCGGAACATCGGCAAAAACCTTGGTGACATAGACCCGGGTGCAGTAGGGCAGGAGCCGGGTATACACCTCCTGGCCGCCGATGACAAAGGCGTCGCTGTCAGCCAGGGTCAGCAGCTCCTCCGGGGAGTGGACGGTTTCCGCCCGGTCCGGGGTGAGGCTTTTCTGCCGGGTCAGCACCAGGTTGCGCCGATCCGGCAGACCCCGGCCGCCGGGGAGCGTCTCCAGGGTCTTGCGGCCCATGACCACCGTGTGACCGGTGGTGAGGGCCTTGAAGCGCTGCAGGTCGGCCCGGATGCGAAAGAGCAGCTGCCCGTCCCGGCCGATGCCCCAGCTCTGACTTACGGCCACAATGGCTTGCATAGGCGTACCTCCTTAGATGGCCACAGGAATCTTGTCCTCAAAGGGCTGAGGGTCGTACCCCTCCAGGGAGAAGCTGTCCCGAGTGAACCGGTAAAAGTCGGTGACGGCGGGGTCTATGACGAATTTAGGCGCCGGACGGGGCTCCTTTTCCAGCATTTTTTGGATGATGGGCACATGGCGGTCATAGATATGGGCATCGGCAATGACATGGACCAGCTCCCCGGCCTCCAGACCTGACACCCGGGCCAGCATGTGGACCAGCACCGCATACTGCACCACATTCCAGTTGTTGGCGGCCAGCATATCCTGGCTGCGCTGGTTCAAAATGGCATTGAGAGTGCGGCCGGAGACATTGAAGGTCATGGAGTAGGCGCAGGGGTAGAGGGCCATCTCATGCAGGTCCTGAAAATTGTAAATATTCGTGAGGATGCGGCGGCTGGCAGGATTGTGCTTCAGGTCGTAGAGCACCCGATCCACCTGATCCATGTCCCCCTCGGGGTAGTGGTGCTTTACGGAGAGCTGGTAGCCGTAGGCCTTGCCGATGGAGCCGTTTTCGTCGGCCCAGCTGTCCCAAATGTGGCCACGGAGGTCGTGAATATTATTGGACTTCTGCTGCCAGATCCACAGAAGCTCGTCGATACAGGTTTTGAAATAGGTGCGGCGGAGGGTCAGAATTGGGAACTCCTCCTGCAAATTATAGCGGTTTACAAGGCCGAACTTTTTCACCGTGTGGGCGGGGGTGCCGTCCTCCCAGTGGGGGCGCACGGCCAGGTCGGTATCCCAAACGCCGTTTTCCAGAATGTCGCGGCAGTTGGCCTTAAAAATCTCGTCGGCACGGCTCACAGGCAGGCCCTCCTTTTTATCTCTCTTTTTCCAGATCGGCCACCACGCGCTTGGCGATGACCGGGTCGGACTCATAGTGGACATAGACGCCGTTTACCCGCTGGGTATCCTCGTCGCCCTTACCGCCCAGCACCACCACGGAGCCTGCCGGGGCCTCCCGCAGAGCGCGCTCTACGGCGATGACACGGTCCGGCTCGATGATGACCTCTGCCTTTCCGTCCGCCGCGGCATGGGCAAGGCGGGTGTCGATGTCTCGGGGGTCCTCCAGGTCCGGGTCGTCGGCGGTGAAGAACACACGGTCGGCGTACCGGCCGCAGGCCTCGCCCACGCCCTGAATACGGGCGGGGGAACGCTGGCCGGCCACGCCGATGACCACGGTGACGAACTTATCCGGGTAGTCCTTTTTCAGGGCCTTCAGCACCGCCTGGCAGCTGATGCCGTTGTGCATATAGTTGATGAAGATCTTCAGGCCCGCGCCCTCCATCACATCCGCCCGGCCCGGCACCACCAGGTGCTCCAGAGCGGCGGAGATAACGGCGGGGTCGCCGCCCATGTCCCGACCCACGGCAATGGCCGTGAGGGCATTCTCGATATTGAAAAGGCCGTCCATACCCACCTTATAAATGTCCTGGCGGCCGGTGGCCTTTTCCGTGACGGTGAAGGCATAGCCCCGGGGGAGCTTCTGTACATTCGAGGCGGTATAGTCGCTCTCGCCGTCTTCGGCCATGCCCACCACAAGGGTGCGCCCGGCCTTTTGAGCGGCGGCAAGCACATGGTCAAAATAGTCCGTGCTGCGGACGATGATGGCGGTGTCGGAATTTTCCAGCAGGGCCTCCTTGCACTTGAGGTAGTCCTCCATGGTGGGATGCTCATGGGCGGAGATGTGGTCGGGGCCGATGTCCAGGAAAATGCCGTAGCGGAAGTGCTGGCCGTAGGTGCGGTGGACCTGGTAGGCCTGGCTGCTGATCTCGGCGGTGACCACGGGCAGCTTGCGCTCCCGGGCCTCGGCAAAGAGCTGCTGCATTTCCAGAGATTCGGGGGTGGTCAGATGGGTGTAGGTCACCTCACCGCCCAGGTCATGCTCCATGCCGGAGAGAAGGCCGGTCTTGGTACCGGTCACAGCGTCCATAACGGCGCGGGTCATATAGGTGGTGGTGGTTTTCCCCTTGGTGCCGGTGATGCCCACCAGGGTAAAGGCACGGGAGGGGTAGTCATAGAACCACTGGGCGGCCAGGCTCTGGGCCTTGCGCGCATCGCGGACCAAAATGGCGGGCAGATCGCTCTCCAGCTTCTCCTGGGCCAGGTAACACACGGCTCCGGCCTCCTGGGCCTTGGCCAGGTACTCGGGCTTAAAGCCGTAGCCCTTGCAGATGAACAGGTCACCGGGTTTGACGGTGCGGGAGTCATTGCTGATGCCCAGAATGTCCACATTTCGGCCAATGCCCTGCAGCAACAGGCCGTCAGCACGCAAAACAGATTCCAATGCGGTTGTTTGCTTCATCATAGGAGCCTCCTTTTTTATCAGTTGTATAGGGAAAATAATCAGGAAAAATGGATGGTCCAATCCTGCAGATTGTAAAACGGATCGGTGAGGGAGGGGGTGAGCCCCTCTATGGCTCCGGAGGTGGTGAGAATGGAGCTGCGGGCGAAGCAGATGGGCGCGATGGGCGTCTGCCGGCAGAAGGCCTCGTACAGCTTGGCCGAAGCGTCGGTGTGCCCGTCGCCTGTGGCGCTGCGCTCGGCAGTGAGCAGGGCGGCGAAATTGGCGTCGTTAAAGCGGCCGTAGTTGTTGGCGCCGGAGGCCGAGAGCAGGTCCGTCAGGTCCCAGTCGGCGGTCATTTTATACTCGCCGTAGTAGAGATCGAAGCGGCCGCTTTTCAGCCGGGAGACAAAGTCGCTCCAGGGCACAGCCTCCACGGTAACACGCAGGGCGGAGGTGCTGAGGGCGGCGGCGATTTTCGCGGCGGCGCTCTGCTTATGGGCGTTCTCGGAATTCACCAGCAGGGTCACGGACACGGGCTCCGAGCCGCTGCCGAAGCCGGCAGCGGTGACGGCAGAGGTGAAGCTATCCGGGGAATAGACAGTGTCCAGACTCTTGGGGTAGAGGGGGGAGGCAGGGCTCACCGGGAGCTGGGCCACCGTGCCGTGGCCCATGAGGAAGGAGCTGACGCAGCCGGCGCGGTCGATACCCAGGCTCACGGCCCGGCGCAGGTCGGCATTGTTGAAGGGGGCGCGGGTGGTATTGAAGCCCAGGTAGTGCAGAACGGTGGTGTCCGCATCGGTGAAGTCAGCGGAGGACACGGTGCCGGTGGAGGCGGTATTGGACAGGTCGCAGCGCAGCAGCTGCACCTCCCGGGCGTAAAAGGCGTAGGAAACGGTGTCGCTGTTTTTGCAGGTGTAGAGATTGATCCGGTCCATGGGGAGCTTCTGCTGCTGCCACCAGGCGGTGTTTGCAGTGAGATACGCCCCCTCGGAGCCGGAGGCGGCCACATAGGCGTAGCGCCCGGTGCCGGTGGGCACCAGCTGCCCCTCGGTGCCGGACTTTACAATGGGAATATCCAGCAGGGAGAGGAAGGAGGAATTGGAACGGCTGAGACGGATGATAAGGGTCTGGGAGCCGCTGGCGGAAATGGAGGAGACCTGGCTCAGCCGTCCGGCGTACCGGGCCGAGGACTGGGCCCGGCGCAGAGTGGCCACCGCGTCCGAGGCGGTGAAGGCCGACCCGTCGGAAAAGGTGACACCGCTGCGCAGGGAAATGGTCCAGGTATAGCTGGCGGCGTCATAGCTCCAGGACTCGGCCAGAACCGGCTCCGGCTCCAGGGTCAGGCTCAGGCGCACCAGGCCCTCGTAGAGGAGCTGGCCGATGTCCTGCTGGGTACCGTCCGCGCAGGTGACGGGGTCCAGGGTCAGGCCCTGGAGATAGGGCAGGGAAAAGGAGGAGATGGTGGTGCTTTTATTCTTCTCCTTTTGCTTATAGTAGTCGGCAAGCTCGTTATATATTTCGTTGGAATCGGCATCGGCGTCGGTTCCGCTGCACCCCAGCAGGGTCAGCAGCATACCCAGAGCCAGCAGCAGGGAAAGCAGGCGTTTTATCTTCATAGCGGGTCCTCCAGCGCCAGCAGGGCGATCTGCGCGCCCCGGGCATTGCCCACCTTGCGGTGGGACCAGTACAGGTCTTGGCGGCAGGCGGTGCAGTGGGGGCAAATGTCAATGTGACGCACGCCCAGGCTCTTCAGCCAGTGGGCGTTGATTGCCTTGAGGTCAATGTGCCACTTGGCACCCCGGCGGGTCAGGAAGGGATCGGCCTGGGCGCCCAGGGCATCGTGCATGGCGGCGGGGACATCGTCGTCCGTTTCAAAGCAGCACGGGCCGATGGCCGGGCCCAAGGCACAGAGCAAATCTTTCGGCTCCGTGCCGAAGGTATCGTGCATTTTCAGGGCAGTTTTGGCGACCAAGCCCGCTGCCACGCCCCGCCAGCCTGCGTGGACGGCCCCAATGGCCCGATGCACCGGGTCATAGAGCAGGATGGTGCCGCAGTCGGCGGAAAAGACCACCAGGGAAAGGCCGGGGGTGCCGGTAATGAGGGCGTCCACCTCCGTGTAGTCCCGAGGGCGGAGCAGGCCCTTTCCGGCGTCCTGCTCCGTGACAAGACGGATGTTTTCCGAGTGGGTCTGCTGGGTGAAAACAGTGCTCTCCGCCGTCACCCCCACAGCGGCGCAGAACCGGCGATAGTTCTCCCGCACATTTTCGTCGCTGTCGCCCCGGCTGATGCCCAGGTTCAGGCTGTCCCAGGGGGCGGGGCTGACGCCGCCTAACCGGGTGGAGAAGCCGTGACGCACCGGCGCACCGTCCAGCAGGGAGCTGGACAGCCACAGCAGGTCGTTATTTTGATGGGTGAGAAAGGACATGACGGGACTCCTTAAAAGGGGAAAGATGAGTGGGGGTACGGATTGCCACAGCCAGTGTGCGCACTGGCTTCGCAATGACAGGGTATAGGCGAGATGGAATTTTTTACGCGTTCCGTCCGCAGCAGTTCTTATATTTTTTGCCGCTGCCGCAGGGAAATCGCCGAAGCGCCGCCGGTGGCGGATGCAGCGAGGCGATTTCGAGGAAGTGCCCCGATTGGCGGCCATGATAGTGGCTGCCGATCGGATGGCACGACGGTGTTACCCCGGCGGCACAGCAGGATTTTCGCAAAAGGCGTGGGAGTTACGCATTTCTGCCGCAGCAGTTCTTATACTTTTTGCCGGAGCCGCAGGGGCAGGGGTCATTCCGCCCGATCTTCTGCACCCGGCGGGGCTGCTTTTTCACGGTGCCGTCGCCGCCGACGCTCTCGCCGGTGGCCTTGGCCACCCGCTCGCGCTTGATTTCCTCGTCCTTCTTGATGCGCACGGAGTAGAGCCGACGCACGGTTTCGGACTGGATGGCGGAGATCATCTCCTCGAACATATCCAGGGATTCCTTCTTATAGGCGATGATGGGATCGGTCTGGGCATAGGCCCGCAGGCGGATGCCCTGGCGCAGGTCGGCCATGGCGTCGATGTGGTCCATCCAGTATTCATCCACCACCCGCAGCAGCACCACACGCTCCACCTCGCGCATGACGGGGGAGGTGAACGCCTGCTCCTTCTGCTCGTAGTAGGCGGCGGCCGCAGCGGTAAAGGCCTCGGTGACATCGGCGGCGGTCTTTTCCTTCAGCTCCTCGTCGGTAAAGCGGACGGTGAACTTGGGGAAGTACAGGCCCTCCACCTGACGCAGCAGCTCCCGGCAGGAGACGGCATCCAGATGGTCGTTTCCGGCGAAATGCTCTGCCACCAGGTGGGAGATGGAGGTATTCATCATGTTCATGATGATGTTCTTCACATCCAGGCCGTCCAGCACCTGCTTGCGCTGGTCATAGATGATTTCCCGCTGCTTATTCATCACATCGTCGTACTCCAGCACGGACTTACGGGCCTGGAAGTTCCGGGACTCCACGGTGGTCTGAGCCTGCTCGATGGCCCGGGTGAGGAACTTCTGCTCGATGGGGGTATCCTCGTCAATATTCAGCCGCTCCATCATGTTGGTGACTCGCTCGCCGCCAAACAGACGCATGAGGTCATCCTCCAGGGAGATGTAAAACCGGGTCTCGCCGGGGTCCCCCTGACGGCCTGCACGGCCACGGAGCTGATTGTCGATACGGCGGGAGTCGTGGCGCTCGGTGCCGATGATGAACAGGCCGCCGGCCTGGCGCACCCGGTCCGCTTCGCCCGCGATCTCCTCCTTGTGCTGGCGGAGCTTCTCGGCAAAGAGCTTCCGGGCATTAAGAATCTCCTCGTCCTCGGTCTCGGCGTAGCCGGTGGCCTCGGCGATGAGCTCATCGGACATACCCGCCTTGCGCAGGTCCGTCTTGGCCAGGTACTCGGCGTTGCCGCCCAGCATAATATCCGTACCACGGCCTGCCATGTTGGTGGCCACGGTGACGGCACCGAATTTACCGGCCTGGGCCACGATCTCTGCTTCCTTCTCGTGGTTCTTGGCGTTCAAAAGATTGTGCTTGATGCCCTCCCGGGTCAGAAGCTTGCCCAGCAGCTCGTTTTTCTCGATGGAAACCGTACCCACCAGCACCGGCTGCCCCTTCTCGTGGCATTCCTTGATCTGCCGGATCACGGCCCGATACTTGCCGTTTTCGGTCTTATACACCGAGTCCTCATTATCGATACGGATAACGGGGCGGTTGGTGGGGATCTCCACGATGTCCAGCTTGTAGATGGTGGAGAATTCCTCCTCCTCTGTCAGGGCCGTACCGGTCATACCGGAGAGCTTGTTATACAGGCGGAAATAGTTCTGGAAGGTGATGGTGGCCAGGGTCTTGCTCTCCCGCTGGACGGACACATGCTCCTTGGCCTCAATGGCCTGGTGCAGACCCTCGGAGTAGCGGCGGCCAAACATCAGGCGGCCCGTGAACTCGTCCACGATGATGATTTCCCCGTCCTTGACCACATAGTCCACATCCCGCTTCATGGTGCCGTGGGCCTTGATGGCCTGGTTGATGTGGTGGGCAATGGTGCTGTTTTCGGGGTCGGAGAGGTTCTCCAGGCCGAAGAATTCCTCAGCCTTGGCAATGCCCCGGGCGGTGAGGGTGGCGGTTTTGGCCTTTTCATCCACCACATAGTCCGCGTCGATGGCGGGGTCCTCCTCGGCCTTGTCGTCGGTCTCGGTGACCACATATTTCTTGAGGCGGGCGGCAAACTGCTCGGCCTGGTCATAGAGCTGAGTGGACTTTTCCCCCATGCCGGAAATAATAAGGGGGGTACGGGCTTCATCGATGAGGATGGAGTCCCCCTCGTCCACGATGGCGAAGTGGTGGCCCCGCTGGACCTGCTCACTGGCGTAGAGGGCCATATTGTCACGCAGATAGTCAAAGCCCATCTCGTTGTTGGTGCCGTAGGTGATGTCGGCGGCGTAGGCGGCCTGGCGCTGGGCCTTGGTCAGGTCATGAATAATAAGGCCCACGGAAAGACCCAGGAAGCGGTGGACCTTGCCCATCCACTCCGAGTCACGCTTGGCCAGATAGTCGTTGACGGTGACAATGTGTACCCCCTGGCCGGTAAGGGCGTTGAGGTAGGCGGGGAGGGTGGCCACCAGGGTTTTACCTTCGCCGGTCTTCATCTCGGCGATGCGGCCCTGATGCAGCACAATGCCGCCGATAAGCTGCACCCGGTAGGGACGCAGCCCCAGCACCCGGTCCGCTGCCTCCCGGACGGTGGCGAAGGCCTCGGGGAGAATGTCGTCGGTGGTCTCTCCATTTTTCAGCCGCTCCTTAAACTCGGCGGTCTTTGCCTGAAGCTGGGCATCGGTGAGGGCTTTATACTCCTCCTCCAGTGCCTCGATCTTGTCGGCAATGGGATAGATTTTTTTCAGCTCGTGGTCGCTGTATGTACCGAAAATCTTGGTAAGCAGGCCCATATCTAAAAACTTCCTTTCTATGCAGTAAGTGTTTGCAAATAGATACTAAAGTATACCACACTTTTATTGTATATGCAAACAATTATCCCGTTTTGGACGGATAATATAGAAGCCGGTACCGGTCTGCCTCGCCGAAGCCCCGGCGGAGGGGGAGATGTTAATAAACCGTAAAAAATATTCAAATCAAGATGTAACTATTGTGTTTTGAATATTTTAATGTTATATTAAATAAAAAAAGAGATGCGGAGGGGCAGTCATGCAAAAGAAGATCTGCTACAAAAAGCTCTTTAAGCTGATGATCGACCGGGACCTGAAGGGTCACGACCTGCGGGAGAAGGCGGGCATCAGCCAGTCCACCTACTTCAAGCTCCAGCACGACCAGCCGGTATCCACCCAAATGCTGGTGCGCATCTGCTGCGCGCTGGACTGCCAGCTCTGGGACATTGCAGACCTGGTGGATAAAACGGACGATGTATTATAATTGAAACTGTCGAAAAACCCTCCGGGTTTTTCCGACAAAAGGTTCACAGTCTGCTGCGCGCATAATTTGTGCGCCTACGGCGCACAAATTCCACACTGGCAGCCTGAGAGGTATTTTCTCTCACGCACATGTCGCGAGAGAAAATGATTTCAATTTTTTGCCGCCTGCGGGCGGCAAACTCTGCGAGGCTTTTTTGCCACGCTGGGTATTATAATTAAGGAAGGCGAGGAATCAAATTGTTGAGTAGATCCAAAGCAAAGCGAAAAGCACACATGGAAAAAACCCGCACCCTCCTTACGGAGAAAATAAGGGAGTCTCTGGTGTCGGTGCTGCCCATTATCATCATCGTGACGCTGCTGTGCCTGTTTTTGGTGCCCATGCAGCCCACGCTGCTGCTGACCTTCCTCATCGGCGCGCTGATGATCGTGGTGGGTATGGGCCTTTTCTCCCTGGGCGCGGAGCGGTCCATGACCATTATCGGAAACAAGATCGGTACGGCCCTGACCAAGACCAATAAGCTACCGGTCATTCTGCTGGTGGCCTTTGTCCTGGGGGTGGCGGTGACGGTGGCGGAGCCGGACCTGCAGGTTCTGGCGGACACCGTGCCCAACATCGACAAGTCCGTTCTCCTGGCGGCGGTGGGCATCGGCGTGGGTTTTTTTATGGCGGTGTGCGTGGTGCGTATCCTCTACGGCATCAACCTGCGGTGGGTGCTGCTGGGGTGCTACATAGCCGTGTTTGCCCTGGCGACCTTTACGGACAGGGAATTCCTGTGCATTGCCTTTGACTCCGGCGGCGTGACCACGGGGCCCATGACGGTGCCGTTCATCCTGGCCCTGGGCGTAGGTATTTCCCATGTGCGAAGCGACCGTAAGGCGGAGGCCGACAGCTTCGGCCTGGTGGCCCTGTGCTCTATCGGGCCCATCCTGTCTGTGCTGCTGCTGGGCTTTTTCAGCAGCGGCAGCGGCGAGGCGGCGGCCATTACGCCGGTGCATTTTGACAGCACCACCGGCATCGGCACGGCCTTTATGCAGGAGCTGCCGGTGTATATGAAGGAGATGGCCATAGCCATGCTACCCATTGTGGGCATCTTCCTGCTGTTCCAGCTGTTTGTGTTCCGCATGAATACGCGCAGCTTCGGCAAAATTTTCGTGGGTATCGTGTATACCTATGTGGGGCTGGTGCTGTTCCTTACGGGCGTGAATGTGGGCTTTTCCAACCTGGGCGCGGAGCTGGGCGCGGCACTGGTCGGCAGCTCTCTGGAGTGGCTGCTGATTCCCCTGGCGGCGCTGCTGGGCTGGTTCATCATCTCGGCAGAGCCTGCGGTGGCGGTGCTGGAAAAGCAGATCGAGGAGGTCAGCGCCGGCGCTATCCCCGGCAAGGCAATCAAGGTGAGCCTGTCGGTGGCCATTGCCCTGGCTATGGGCCTGGCCATGCTGCGGGTGGTGACGGGCGTCTCGCTGCTGTGGTTCCTGGTGCCGGGCTATACCATCGCCCTGGGCCTGTCGTTCTTCGTGCCGGATATTTACACGGCCATCGCCTTTGACTCCGGCGGCGTGGCCTCCGGCCCCATGACGGCGACCTTTATGCTGCAATTTATGATGGGCGTGAGCATCGCCCTGGGCGGCAATGTGCTCACCGATGCCTTCGGCATTGTGGCAATGGTGGCAATGATGCCGCTGCTGTCCATTCAGGTGGTGGGCTTTTACTACCAGCGCAAGGCCCGGAAGGTCACCCGGGAGCTGGAGAGCTATGGTGACTGCGATATTATTGAGCTGTGGGAGGAACCGGCATGAATTATGTAATTTCCATCGTTACGCCGGAGGCGCTGCCCCGGCTGGAGGAGCTGACGGAGGAGCTGGCTCTGCCGCTGAATGTCACGCTCCTGGGATATGGCACGGCCATCCAGAGTATGCTGGACTTCCTGGGCATTGAGTCCAACGAAAAGCGGGTGATGCTCTCGGCGGCCACAGAGGAAAAAACCAAGGCCTTTATTGAGGGCCAGCGGGAGCGCCTGCACCTGGGCGTGCCCGGCCACGGCATTGTCATTGCCGTACCCATGAAAAGTGTAGGAGGAGGTAAAACCATGGAATTTTTGAAAGGCGCGGAGGTCGGCTCGGGGAAATATAAGCCGGAGCTGAATTTCGCCTATGAGCTGATCGTGGTCATCGCCAGCCAGGGCCAGAGCGACCTGGTTATGGACGCGGCCCGGGCCGCCGGAGCCCGGGGCGGCACGGTGCTCCACGGAAAGGGCACCGGCGATGAGCAGGTGAAGAAGTTTTATAACATCACCATCGCCCAGGAGAAGGAAGTGGTGCTTATCGTGGCCCGGGCGGAGCAGAAGGCGGAGATCATGCGCTCCATTCTGGAAAAGGCCGGACCCGATTCCCCGGCCCAGTCCATTGCCTTTTCCCTGCCCACCACGGAGGTGGCCGGCTTCGGCTTCCGCCGGGAGACGGGGGACTGAGAGGCATTTTGATACGCTAAGAAACCCCGGAAACCATGTGTTTCCGGGGTTTTTGAGCCTTTTTGGTTGTAAAATCGCGTCCGATCAGCGCTTGGAGTTTTTGCATTGGTGTTTAATGGTGTTTTACATCGTGTATAACGCTCATATCGTGGGATATTATGGGGGTGTAATCGAATATCGTTTGATATTTTTTGTGCTGTCGCATAGAATGTTGCACCAAATTAGCACCAAACTCACACCACATCTAAAACCTCAGAAAAACTATTTAACTGTATCTACATACTGGTGTGTGACCATGAAACCGTTTATCTCTCGGTCAATTTCGTCAATAAGGTCTTCAAGGAACTTCTTTCCTGTTTTCGCATCAGTCAATGCGGGATTTGTCTTAACAAAGCCAAATGCCTGTGTTAAAACATCTATTTTTCTCTGAGGGATATCGCCACTTGATAATTGACCATCTATGGCGGTATAGAGAGCCTTTACCAGCTGCGTTACTTTCTCGTGTTTCTTATATCCGTCCTTAAATGCTCTGTCTTTCAACGCAATCAAAATACCACTTATGAGCAGAGCACGCTGAGACTCCTTGATTTTCTTTGCGTGAAGTGTCTCGTTCAGAGTTTTTGTGTAGGCAATCAATTTTGCGTAATCTTGATTAAACTTATAGTTACTCTGATTGATACCGTCAAAATACTCTTTTACAGTTAAGATGATATCATCAAAAAGGGGATATGCCTTTTTGTCTTCTTTCAGATGAAGATAATGGGACATCTTAAAGCGGTGTTCTTCTTCGCCACTAATACCTATAGCAAGAACATCAAACTCTTTTGACAAGAAAGAAGCATACAACAAAGCACCATCAACCGCATAATCGGCGTAGTTGTCCCGTGTTTCACTTTCGTGTTTGTTAATGTCAGCCTTAGGTCAGTTTACAAGGAACTACACGCAGACCACGAAACGGGGGCTGCTGACAACAAATAAAGGCTGAGTATCAAGCACCGGGAAAGTGCGGGATATT
>QWCE01005168.1_pt1 | contig 12922 bp, 14 predicted proteins | sample 1972531 | NCBI WGS metagenome assembly QWCE01 (sample SAMN09866716, study PRJNA288562) | Human gut metagenome isolate term4_stool, whole genome shotgun sequencing... | reverse complement strand
GAAAAAACACAATTGCAAAAAGATATAGACAAGGCAAAAGATGACCTTGATTTAGCAAAAGATAATCTTAAAAATAAAAAAGACGCCCTAAGCTTACAAGAAGAAAAAGAATCTATCCAAAAAGCAAAAGAGTCGCTTGAAAATTTATTAAAAACTAGCAAGAAAATAAATGATAAAGATTTAAATAAGGTAACTGAAGAAATAGAAAAAGCCTCTAAAGACGAAAATCTAACAATAAATGATATTCTTTCATTAAATAACAAATTAACCGATGCCCTAAATAATGTAAAATTAAAACCAAAAGATCAAACAAATGCATCAAATAATTCTAGTGACAAGGAAAAAAATAAAAATACTCCGGACGAAAAAAATAAAAAACAAGAAGATAAAAATAAAAGAAAGGCTCAAGGAAGAACCAATCCAAAAACAGGAGTTGAAAGCCTATCCTTTGTTGGAACTTCCTTGGCACTTTCCCTATCAGCTCTTTTTGCTTTAAAAAAGAAAAGAAAATAAACTCACAAACTCTTTAATATTTTTTTAAAAAATGAGTATCAACCAAATTCTTAAAGACAAGGTTGATGCTCATTTTATATTCTTTAGGTTTTACTTTCTTTTCGTCTTTTGGTTTTTCTTCGTCAGTTTCTGGTTTTTCTTCGTTAGTTTCTGGCTTTTCTGTTTTGTCGTCGGGTTTTTCTGGGTCAACATCTGGTTTTTCTGGGTCGACATCTGGCTTTTCTTCTTCGTCTTCATTTACTTGCGCTTTCTTTATAGTGATTTTTTCATTTTCTACATCTAATTTTTCTTCTGCTTATACATTTTCACTTGTTTTTACTGGCTCTTATAAAGCTTTTTCTACTGTTTTTTCTTCATTTGCTTTTGCATTAGGAATTATTAGGCTTACTCCAAGTGCTAAAGCTAGACTAGCACTTATAATTTTCTATTTTTGTTCATAAATTTTCTACTTTTATTTATTTTTTTAAATATTCTTTCACTAAACATTATATATTGTAAAATATTTTAAATATTTATCAATAAAATTAAATTCGAAAATTTTGAAACTATTTCCACTAAAAAACATGGGCAAATTAATCATTTTACCCATGTTTTTGGTGTTTATTTAGTAGTGAGCCTTATATGTCGAATAATTGGGCTACTTTAACAATTTTTTCCATCTAATAATTCCTTGCTGTTTAAAACTCTAAAATAAAACAATTTATAGAATAAAACTAGCCATCAAGAAATTTTCTTGACCTAGCTATTATACGACTAAATAAAAAAGGTGTCAAGGAAAACTCTTGACGCCTTTATAATTTTTATGGTAAGTTGAAAAATGGATTTAATCCCCTTTCTTTCTTATCATTATTTTCTACTTTATTATCTGGATTTGCCTGTTTATACTGGTCTACTTTCGAAGAATCTAAGGTGAAGGTAAAATCAATATCCATTGTTTTTCCATCTCTATAGACAGTAATTTTTGCACTATCTCCTACCTTATAATTAAGCAGTTGTTTTTTTAGTGAAATCATATCTGTAACTTCGTTTCCATCTATAGCTGTGATTAAATCTCCTTTTTTAAGTAGGTCATTATCATCAAATACACTTGCAACTACAACACCTTTCTTATCTTTCAAATCACCAAGATTTATTTGTGGAAATTGTAAAAAGTAGTCTAAGGATTGACCTGTAATTCCCAAATAAACAGAATTAAATTTTCCATTTTGTTTTATTTGATCAATTACTGGCTTTACAATATTTATTGGAATTGCAAAACCAATTCCATCGCTATTACCAGCTTTTGCGGTATTTATAGCAATTTGTTCTCCTTTAGCATTTAGTAAAGCTCCACCAGAATTTCCTGCATTTATGGCAGCATCTGTTTGCATTAATCCATCCATTTGAGCTCCGGTATTAAAGCTTACAGATCTATTTAGTCCAGAAATAATACCACTTGTAACTGTAGATTGTAGCTGTAAGCCAAGTGGATTTCCAATTGCTACTACTCTATCACCTACACCAACTTCATCACTATCTCCCAATTCCATTACTGGTAAATTTTCTTTATCAACTTTTACAACAGCTAGATCTAGTGTTGCATCATTCCAAACAAGTTTAGCAGGCGCTTTCGAACCATCAGAAAATAATACATTTATCTCGTTGACATCGCCATCGCTTACTACGTGGGAATTTGTTACTATATATCCATCTTTACTTACAATAGATCCAGAGCCAACTCCTTCTGCATATCCAGATTGTGGTCCAAAAAAAGTATTTTGTACTACTTTTGAAACTGTAGTAATTCCTACAACGCTATCAATCGATTTTTTTACTACAACTGATTCCATTGACTCATTTTCTTTTATTTCTATCTTTTTATTATTATTAGCCTTAGAAGCATTTTCTACTTCCTCTATTTGTTTACTAGGCTCATTTGAAGCTTTTTGATCATTACTTTTTACTGAAATTGTAGTAGTTAGAACATAAACTAATATTCCACCTACAATAGCACCTAGCAAGGCACTGACAAATGAAGGTAGTCCTTGCTTTTTTGAATTATCTCTATTAGCCATAACTATTCCTTTCCTTTCTAAAATTTCTATACCATTATACTACTCTTTATTAGATTAAGTTTATATAAAGTTCGCTAAAGCTTGATAAATTTGACTTATTTGTACAATTTAATATAATTATCTATAAGTTAAATTATCTATAATATAGGAGGATACTATGAGTAAATTTATTGCCGACCAATCATTTTTTGAATTATTTCCAGATGCAAAAATCGGTATAGTTCTTATGCATGATATAAAAAATAACGAAAGTTCAAGTAAAGAAATTAGACAAATGCTTGATGAAGCCAACGAAAAAGCTTACGATTATTTGACAGAACCAGTTTTTTCAGAAAATAAAGTTATCAAGGTTTGGAGAGATGCTTTCAAGAAATTCAAAACCAAAAAAGGTGCTAGATGTGCCATAGAAGCTTTATTAAAAAGAGTTGATAAGGGTAATCCTGTTGGATCAATTAACCCTTTAGTAGATATTTATAATTCTGTTTCTTTAACATATGCCCTACCTGGTGGAGCAGAAGATATCGATAAATTCGTAGGAGATATGGTTTTAAAAATCACTGATGGTGGAGATAGCTTCCAAGCTTTAGGTGATGATGAAACATCAGAAACTTTACCTGGAGAATTAGCTTATGTTGATGATGAGGGTGCAATCTGCAGATGCTTTAATTGGCGTGATTGTGTAAGGTCAATGATTACTGAAGATACCAAAAATGCCATTTTCTTTATGGAATCAATTGATCCTGATAGAGATGAAGATCAAAAAGAAGCTCTAAAAACAGTTGCAGAAAATTTCGAGAAATATTTAGATTGCCAAACTGAAATAAAAATCTTAACAAAAGATGATCCTGAAATAGTTTTGAAATAAAAATGTAAATGCCAGCAAAATTAATTTGCCGGCATTTTTTTATATTATGACTTTTTTAATATTTTCAAATTTATAAATTTTATATACATTAGAAATTAAAGCAACTGTTAGTATGCTGTGTCCGATTCCTGAAATTAACGAGATTGCCATAGGATTTATTATGTTTTCCCCCTGGGAAACTACAGTGTAAATTCCTCCAAGCATCAAACTTATTATTGTAATTACAAGTCCTGTCATATAAATATGATAGGATTTTTTTAAAGAAACAATTTTTTCTTTGCCATAATTTTTCACTAGCAAATAAAGAATTAATCCTAAGAAAAATCCCAAAGTTAAGCTATGAGTGTGAACGATTCTTATATAATTAAATTCTGTAAAATTATAAAGTTTGTTAAATTCTCTTGAAAATACTCCGCCCATTATTCCCATGATTAAAAATACTAAGGAGTTTGCCAAAATTGAGAAACTACTATGTTCTTTAACAAAATATTTAAAGCCTAAAATTACTATAAATAAATATGCCAATGTTTTTGGCATCATTAATGCTCCAAGACCTGGATATTTATCGGCAAATAAGACTACTGGAATGTAAAAAGCAAAGCTTAGTAAGATTAGCCACCACATATTTTTAAGCCCAGGTTTTTCTTTTTCCTCATATGACCAAATTATTAGAACAAGGCCCAAAATCGCAAATGGAATATTTCTATAAATGCCCCAAATGTATGACTCGTTGGCTTTTCCCCAATTGTTAGCTGGCATTAAAACTAAAATTATTCTGATTATAGCAAGTCCGTAAACGAGAATTTTTTTCTTATTGTCTAAATCTTTTGATTGACTTCTATAAAAATAGTAAAATAAGACGTAAAAAATCGTCATTGTTATGCTTGTTACAAATTTCCCCCAAGATAAAGCCGCAAGATTAGCTTCAAATCCACCAGGACTTAAATGTGAAATTACTCTTGGCAAAAGATGGAAACTATCTCCAGCGCCTAACAAAATTGCCATTATTCCAAATAATTTTGCTTCTTTGTTGTTTTCTAATAATAGCCTTATTCCAAAAGCTATTACCAAAATTAAATAACCTATATCAAAAAAACTTTCACCTAGCTTCATTAAAAATCCCCTCCTTTATCCATTTTATATGGATTTTATATTTTTCTATAAATAAATCTTTGTCCCATTTTTCTCTAAAATTTCTCTGAATTAAGGCATGAACAACAGCTCTAAAAAAGTTGACTTTTTCTAGGTCAACACCCATTTCTTTTGCCTTATCAAAAACTTTATTGTAATCCTGGTGATTTTTGATCCGATTTTCTTCTAAATATTCATTCCAATGAAGAAATCTATTTTTGTATAAATTGTAACAAGAATCATCAAAGATTATATCGGCAATTTCATAGCCAAAATCATCAAGACAAAGGCTAATATCGCCATTATTTTTCTTTAAAGTTTGCATAAAAAGCAAATGAATGTCGTATGTTTTGTTATCTAAAATATAAAAATACGAATCATAAAGATTTTCAAAATACTGATAAAAACTTCCTCTAGCTATGGATAAATTTTCTACTATTGTCTTAATATTTACGTCAGCAAAGGCTTTGTCAGAAAATTCTTTAGTCAAAACTTCTGTAATCCTATCTTTTTTTTCCTTTTCTAAGTTATAAAAAGTATCTTTTGGCAAATAAACCCTCCTTTTGTAACACTGTGTCATTCACAAAAAATATTATATGTGACACGGTGTCACTTGTCAAGTAAATTTAAAATCAAAATTATTATGCTTGCTTATATTTTAAATTTTATAAACAAATATTTCTTCATCTATTTGTTTAAATCCAACTGAAGTAAATACCTTTTTACTTTGCTTGTTAAAAGAATAAATATTTGCCTTTATTTCTTTTCTTTCTAACTCTTTTGCAAGTTTTATGATTTCTTTAATGCAGAGCTTACCTATTCCCAAATTTTGAAAATCTTTTGCTATAACTATGCTTATTTCATTATCATCTGTTAGACTGATGTCCCCTACCAAGTTTTCTTTATATTTAATATAGTAACAAAGGCCATGGTCATTCAAATACTTATACATTCTTATAAGTCTGTCTTTGTCGTAAAGATAATCTATATTATCAACTTGTTTGCATAGGTCATAATCTTGATACCAAGTTAATGTAAGCTCATAATTTTCAAAATAAGGAATAAGACTTATTTCATCTGTAATTTTTATTTCTTTCATATCTTTGACTAGCTCTATTAGTGAAATAATAGTAATTTTCTAATGTCTGCTTAAAAAAAATTAATCTACTATTAATTCCATTTTTATATGAGGGATATCATCCAGCAAAAATTCCTCAGAAATTTGCTTAAAGCCTAAGTTTTCATAAAATTTTCTTGCATAGCTTTGAGCTTCAATATAAATTTTTTCTGCTTTAAAATTTTCTTTAGCAGCCTTTATTCCCTCACTTAAAAGTTTGTTTCCAATTCCACATCTTCTTTTTGCAGAAATCACTCTTCCAATTGCAACATCTTCGCTTTCAACTCCCTTATCCAAAATCCTTAGATAGGCAATAATCTCATCGTCTTCTTTAAAATAAACATGAATAGCATCGTAATCCAAATTATCGATCTCTTCATATGGACAACTTTGTTCAACTACAAAAACATCGACCCTAAGTTTTAGTATTTGATATAGTTCACGTGTTGAAAGTTTATCAAAACGCTTTATGTAAGTTTGCATATAATCCACCCTTTTTAAAATATGTATTTTATTTATAGTGCTATTTAATTTTCCCGCCAAGTTTAGTCAAGTTTTTTATCTTTTACAACAAATCTACATTTTGGAAAATTCGAACATCCTATAAACTTCCCGTATTTTCCTTCTCTTTCAACTAATTTCCCACCACATTTTGGGCAAATATTCTGTTTAATTTTTTCCTCATTTTCTTTCTTTAATTTTTTTATATCTCTTTCATGAGAAAAATCTGTTTGCATAGATTTATTATCTTCTATAATTTTTACAATCTTATCAACGTCTTCTTTAGAAATAATTTCATTTATAGATAGGGATTTGATTGTGTCAGAAACTTCAGCAATCTTACAGATACTCGCGCTTTTAGCTTCTATAGCTTTAAGATTTGCCTCTGCCGAAAAAGCTATAATTGAATGATAAACCATATTTGGATAATTTTCTTCTAATATTGCTTCTAAGGCTTTGATATGACCATAATTTTGTAGAATTGGATTCATAAAGTTATTTTTTTGATTGGATAAATATTGTACCCACTCTTTTGAAAATTCTTTTCCATAAATTTTTCCCTTATATCCCTTTGTTTCTATACAAAAAATCCCGTATGTAGAAACTATAATATGATCTATTTGACTGGTTTTTGTATGCATACTTGGATTTATTAATTTGATATCATGAAGCTTTACATACTTTGATCTATCAAGGTCTTTTACCTCTAGTGCAACCGCTATCTCTCCAATATCCCCCTTAAATTTTGACTTAAAAACAGTTATTAACAAGATACAAGCGATAAAAAAACCAATAGCCATTTTTAATTCCATAAACTCTCCTTAAATTTCAAAATAATTCCCTATAAAAAATTATACTTAATTATCAAAAATTATGTACTTGCCCCATTGAATGATATCTTTGTTTAATCTATTGGTGATCGCTTTGGCAAAAAGTTCGTAGGCCTTTTTATCGTTGGTTTTTAGAAATGAGATGGCTTTTTTGCTGCCAAAATAATACATATCTCTAAGCAAATAATAATCTTCTAGGCTTTCTGCTAAAAAAGAAATAGCTCTAAAATCTCCTTCCAAATCTCCTTTTTCCACTCTTTTTAAAGTTTTTCTAATCCATGAAATAAGAAAATTTTTCTCATTTTCGTCTGTAAAAGTATTTTCTTTTACATAATTTTTAACTTTTTCTTTTAAATCTTTGCCAATACCCTTATCTTTTACTATCTCCGCCCAGTAAATTGGCAAAAAAGTATCGACATCAAGCTTTCCTATTTCATCTTTGTCATAGATAAAACAATCTAACCTAACTTTCTCAACTAGGCTGTCATCATGGCTTATATTTTTATTATCGACTATTATCAAGCAATCAAAATCACTAGTAGAATCATTTGTCCCTTCAGCATAGGAACCATATAAAAATATCGTTAACGGATGATATTTTTCTTCCAAATAATTTATAATTTTTTCTTTTATTTCCATAAAATTCTCTTTTTCTAAATCCTCAAAATTTTATTCAGCAATTTTATTCCAATTTTTAGATATCAATTTTTCCAAACTATTCTTATTATCCTTAAAAATCTTACCGTCAAAAGGGATCTCGTAGGCAACTTTTTTCCCTATATGTATTAAATTAATAATTGCTTTAGATTTTTTTTCATCCAAGCTAAAAGATTCTATTTCATGCCAAGGCATTAATAAAAAATCTCTATTTACTGAATTGCTAATTTCTTCTTCGTATATTCCCTTGGAAGAAAAATATAAAATAAAAGTTCTACTTGAGTCAAATGTGTACCATAAATTACTGACTAGCAATTTACCAAGACCTGTTTTAAAATCATTGTGCTTAAAAGCAACCAAATAGTTTTCCTTATCTTTAAAATCTTTATAAACTTTCTCGCTAATTTCTTCATTAGTGTTAAATAATAATCCCATTTCTTCTCCTTTATTTAAAAATAAAAACTTCTTTTATATCCTTGTCCAAAACTTTGCAAATTTTGTAGGCTGTTTCTAAAGTTGGACTTATGGTTTTATTTTCATAAGCCATGATAGATCTTCTTTTTAGTCCTACAGCTTTTGCCAGTTTTGCTTGTGAAAGTCCAAGCTCTTTGCGAAATTCTGCAATTTTATTATCAATTTCTACATCCATAAAATCACCCTGTCTAAGATATTTTCATTTTTCTAATATTAAATTTAATCTATGAAAGATTAAATTGTTACATTTATAGTACATGCTTTCTAAAATTTTGTCAATTTCAAGTAAAGATTGGGTATGTATATAAGGATAAAATTTTTTTGGAGGGAATATGAGAATTGGATTATTAGTTGGATCTTTAAGGAAAGGTTCATGGAATAAAAAGCTTGCAAAAGAAGTAGCAGATTTATTAGATGTAGAATCTTATCTAATTGATTTAAGCGATATGCCATTTTACAACCAAGATCTTGATGGAGCAAATCCTTTAGATAAATATCAAAGATTGAGAGAAGATGTGAAAAAATGTGATGGATTTATTTTTATCACTCCAGAATACAACAGATCTCTCGCTCCAGTTTTAAAAAATGCTATCGATATAGCATCAAGAGGTCCAGAAGGCAACTTATGGTCAAAAAAACCTGCAGCAGTTTTTAGCTCAACAATAGGATCAATGGGAGCAGTTTCATCAAATCTTGCCCTAAAACAATCTTTTACTTGTGTAGATCTTATATCAATGAGCAAACCTGAGGTATATATAGCAAGAATCAATGAACTTTTTGACAAAGACGGAAGATTAGTAGAAGATACAAGAAAATTCCTAAAGTCAGCTTGTGATGAGTTTGTAAGCTTTGCTAAGAAGATAATTGGATAAAGACAAATTATAAAGAGGACTGTCGTTAAGAATTTTTTCTTAATATAAAATCCTCTTTTCCTTTACTTATTAATTTTTTTGCTTACTTTCATTTAATAAAAGCTATTGGAGAATCTTATGGAAGAGAAAAAGAAGCTTAAATTTATTGTCTATGCCTTTATACTTTTGATAGTAATTGGCGTATTAGGCTATATGATATTATTAAAAGTTGATTTTGTAGATGCTTTATATATGACCGTCATTACAATATCAACTGTTGGTTTTGGTGAGGTTGGAACAACAAGCGATCAATCTGAAATCTTTTCAATTTTTATGATATTTTTAGGAGTAGGTGTAGTTGGATATACCTTTACAACAGTAGTTGCAATGTTTGTTGAAGGCAAGCTTACAGAATTGTGGAAAGGAAGTAAAATGGAGAAAAAAATTTCCGCTTTAAGTGACCATTATATAATTTGTGGATCTGGGGAATTGGCAGAAGTTATAATAAAAAAATTTATTGATGAGAATTTAAACTTTGTAGTGATAACTGATAACATAAAAGACCTTGATGATTATAGTCACCATGACGTTTTAGTAATCGAAGGACACTCTACGGAAGAAAGCATCTTAGAACATGCTGGAATAAATAAAGCAAAGGGCCTTATTTCAACCTTAGATAGTGAGGTAGATAACATTGTAACAGTCCTTACAGCTAGAAATCTTAATAAAGAAATATACATCATAGCAAATTCCATCAGCAAATCTGGCAGCGAAAAATTATTAAAAGTCGGTGCAAACAAAACTTTGTCAGCTGTAGAAATAAGCGGCAAAAGAATGGCCTCACTTATGATAAAACCAAATATAATATCTTTTTTGGATGTAGTCACAAGAATCGGTGATGTTGAACTTGATTTAGAAGAAGTAATTGTAAAAAAAGCTTCCTATCTGGAAAACAAAACACTATTAGAAGCTCAAATTCCTAAAAAAACTGGTCTGATCGTTCTAGCAATAAAAAAGGTTGAATGTGATCAATTACAATTTAACCCTCCAGTAGATTACATTTTTAAAATTGGAGATGTACTAATTGTTCTAGGAAGAGAAGACCAAATTGATAAATTAAAACATCTAGGAGATGAAATGAAATAAGGCTATGATTTATAGCCTTATTTATCTTTAAATTTCTATAAGTAATCCTAAAATTTCTCCAGATTCTCTTTCAAACTTTTATAATTTACCTTTTTCTTTTAAAATATCCTCTAATTCAATGAATCTCATAGCATCGATTAGCATAAATTCACCCCATTCTTATTAATTCATAAACCCTATCTAAACAATCTTTAGCAATATCAATAATATACACATTTCTATAATCTTTAGAAACATAGTACTTATAAGGTCTTAACGGATTTTTATCTATAAAATCTGATAAATATATATTCGAAGTATCATCTAAGGCATGAATTATAAAAAACTCTTGAAACTTTCTTATTTTATTCATATCTAACGTTTTATCCACACCTGCTTTTAATTTAAAGGCTCCATATTCATCAGAATTTTGAGACCATACATTGGCAGTCTTACAATCATCACAAAGCCACAAGATATAATCATCGAGATCTTCATATCCAAAAATTATAGAGTCTAAATGTGGATTATCTTGTTTTAAAAATTTTTCATTATAATTTAATAAATCTTCTCGATTATAGACAAAATAGACAATACTACCATCATGATCAGTTAGTCTTTTATTACAAAAAGCGCAAGTTCCTTGCCCCATATATTCTCCCGTAATCAAAATAATGTGTTAAATTCATTATAACATTTTAAAGTAATTGAAGTTCATTATCAGCTCAAATATTTTTCAACTAGAATATCAAAACATTATTACTTATTAATAACAAAAAATATCAACTAAGCATCCACATATTATGTTGACTTACTCCTTACCTATCTTTTTTATTATCTGTATCTTATATTTGTAATTAAATTTACAAAATTTTAAAACTTTATCAAAGAGAAAAATTATTTTAAAATCTTTAAAATTTAATGACTATGATCTGCTATTAGACAAAGTAAATGCATAGTATTTTCTATAAATTAAAAAATAAATAAACTAATCAATTTAAATAATAAAATTTTTAAAATAAAAACAGGTCCAAAACCTGCTTAACACTATAATATGAAATTATTTAAAATCACTTGGCGTGCCATTGAGGATTCGAACCCCAGGCCTTCTGGTCCGTAGCCAGACGCTCTATCCAGCTGAGCTAATGGCACAAATAAATTTAAAAAAATAAATGGCGCGCCTGGGAGGAATCGAACCCCCGGCACACGGATTAGAAGTCCGTTGCTCTATCCAGCTGAGCTACAGGCGCACATTATCTTGACTGACATAATTATAACACAAATATCACATTAATGCAAGAAATAATTAAAATTTATATAAAATTTTAAAATATTTAAAATTTGGAGCGGATGACGAGATTCGAACTCGCGACCCTCGCCTTGGCAAGGCGATGCTCTACCACTGAGCCACATCCGCAAAATAAAATTATTTACTTAGATTATATCAAAAAAGTCTCAAATTGACAAATACTTATAAAAAAACATAAGTAAATTGGCGACTCGGATGGGGATCGAACCCACGACCTCCGCCGTGACAGGGCGGCATTCTAACCAGCTGAACTACCGAGCCATAAACTATTTAAATTCTTTGGAGCTGATGATAGGACTTGAACCTACAACCTATTGATTACAAATCAATTGCTCTGCCAATTGAGCTACATCAGCAACTTGTAATTATCAAAATATTAATTAAATAGTTAAAATATGGTGGAAGTAACAGGGCTCGAACCTGTGACCCCCTGCTTGTAAGGCAGATGCTCTCCCAACTGAGCTATACTTCCATAATGGTGACCCTACCAGGATTTGTAACCCAGTCCCTTGTAGGGTTTTAAATATTCATATTTAAAATCTTTGAGATGAGTCTTTGGCGAATCCAAAGAACTTACCGCCGTGAACACGGTGATACCCCCGTCAAAGTTGCTATCGTTTTATAACATCAAGTAAATTAATTTGGTGACCCTACCGGGATTTGTAACCCAGTCCCTTGTAGGGTTTTAAATATTTATATTTAAAATCTTTGAGATGCCAAAGAACTTACCACCGTGAACACGGTGATATCCCCGTCAAAGATTGCTATCATTTTATAATATCAAATAAATTGATTTGGTGACCCTACCGGGATTTGAACCCGGGATACCACCGTGAAAGGGTGGTGTCTTAACCGCTTGACCATAGGGCCTTATAGTTTAATAAATATTGAATTGTGGTGACCCCATCGGGATTCGAACCCGAGAACCCGCCGTGAGAGGGCGATGTCTTAACCGCTTGACCATGGGGCCAAAATACTATAAACTTTTAAATAAAAAAATGGTAGCGAAGAAGAGACTTGAACTCTTGACACTCCGGGTATGAACCGAATGCTCTAGCCAACTGAGCTACTTCGCCACATAAAAAATAATAAATTTTCTTTGGTTGCGGGAGCTGGATTTGAACCAACGACCTCCGGGTTATGAGCCCGACGAGCTACCAAACTGCTCTATCCCGCGATAAAGTAATTATTATTGATATTGTACTTATTATTATATTTCATTAACCAATATTTTACAAATCATTTATAAATTTATAAATATAATTGGCGCTCAGGGTGGGACTCGAACCCACAACCTACCGGTTAACAGCCGGGTGCTCCACCATTGAGCTACCTAAGCATATTTTTTTTGTGTTCATTTAATTTTCTACTAGCCTTTTGGCTAGTAGTTATTAAATGTTTAGCAGCTTCCTACTCTACCGGGAGGCTTCCCTCCGAGTACCATCGGCGTTGTTGGGCTTAACTTCTGTGTTCGGTATGGTTACAGGTGTATCCC
>QWCE01004825.1_pt1 | contig 12924 bp, 11 predicted proteins | sample 1972531 | NCBI WGS metagenome assembly QWCE01 (sample SAMN09866716, study PRJNA288562) | Human gut metagenome isolate term4_stool, whole genome shotgun sequencing... | reverse complement strand
GTAGTTTTCCAAGATGTGGGCGTCTATGATGAGCTAAATGTCTATGAAAATATAGATTATTTTTGCGGATTATACATAAGGGATAAAAATAAAAGAAAAGAGCTAATCCAAAGGGTTTTAGACCTGGTTGGCCTAAATGACTTTGTAAAATTTAAGCCCAAAAAACTTTCGGGTGGTCTTTTAAGAAGGTTAAATATAGCCTGCGGAATAGCCCACAGACCTGATATTATAATCCTTGACGAGCCAACAGTGGCAGTGGATCCCCAATCTAGGAACAATATTTTGGAAGGAATTAAGAAACTCAACCAAGAAGGCTCTACAATCATCTATACCTCCCACTACATGGATGAGGTTGATTATTTGTGCGACGATATAGTCATAATCGATAAGGGTAAGGTAATTGCTAAGGGTACATCGGCTGAACTTAAGGATATTATAGAAGTTAATGAAAAAATTTCCTTTGTAGCTGATAATTTGCCAGATGACGTGATTGATAAACTAAAAAACATGGATCACATCATAGATTTTTCTTATAAGGATGATAAATGCAAGATGACTTTTTCCAAAAGCGAAGAAAAGCTTTTAAGCCTTGTGGAAATCCTTACAGAAGCAAAGGTTGATTATAGGTCTATAAATGTTGAAAAGCCAAGCCTAAATGACGTTTTCCTAGAGCTTACTGGAAAAGATTTGAGGGACTAGTATGTTTTTGCATTCTTTTAAAAATACCTTTAAGTATCTCTTGAGACAAAAGGCCATGGTCTTTTGGGCCCTAGTTTTTCCAATTATTCTGGGCATTCTTTTTAAACTCGCCTTTGGAGGAATCACTGAGAATAATAAGTTTGAAACAATTGAAATCGCCGTAAGCGAAAGTGCCTTGTCCGATGAGAATTTCAAAACTTTCCTAGATACCATGGAAGATGAGAATTATTTTAAGATTACAAAGTCTAATGACAAAGAAATCCTTGATACAAATTCAGATATTAGGGTCTATATAGAAGAAAAAGATAAAATTTTCACCAAAAAATCTGGAATAGAAGAAACCATAGTGGAGACGATTTTAAATGATTATTTGCAAAAATCGGAGATGATTACAAGGATAATGGAAGAAAATCCTCAGACTGATATTACAAAGCTTTTGGAAGTAGAAGATTATATAAAAGATGAGTCCAGGAAAAATATGGACCCTATAAACACCTTTTTCTACACTCTTGTGGGTATGACTACGATTTATGGCTATATGTGGGGGCTTTATGTAATTTACCAATACGAGGCAAACCTATCTGTAAATGCCAAAAGAAACGCAGTTGCACCTATAAAAAAATCTGTAAGCCTTTTAGCATCTATACTTGCTTCTTGGATAATTAATTTTGTAATTACCCTTATCTTTATTTTCTATCTTGATAAGGCATTAGGAGTTAACTTTGGCGGAAAGATTGGACTTTTAGTCCTCTTATCCTTGGTATCTTCTCTAGCAGGAGTTGCCCTTGGCATCCTAATTGGCGTATCAAATAAGAAATCAATCGAATTTAAGATAAATCTAGGTATTGCAATTTCAATGCTGATGAGCTTTTTATCTGGGATGATGATTCCAAGTATAAAGGTGATAATCCAGGAAAATATACCTATTTTAGGGAAAATCAATCCGGTATCGCAAGTTACAGATGCAATTTACTCCCTATATTATTATGAGTCTACAGGTAGATTTTACCAAAATATCGGCCTTTTAATCCTTATAAGCTTGGCGTTTTTCTTAATTAGTCTATTTTTTATGAGAGGTAAGGAATATGAGAGTCTTTAAAAATTATTTTAAAATAGTAAAGGGCCATAAGTTCGCTATTTTGTTGTATACCATAATTTTTCTATCCATAATTTCCTTTTCGACCAAGTCTGGGAATAATAATTTATATACAAATGTAAGACCAGACATCTATATAAAAGACGAGGCAAATACTGACCTATCAAAGGGACTTTACGATTATTTGGACAAGAAAACTGTAATTAAGGAGATGGACGAGTCGGTAGTTGAAGACAAACTTTTTTACCAGATGATAAGCGCGGCTCTTGTAATTCCAAAAGATTTTGATCAAAGTAGGAATGTGGATTTTAAGGGTGCACCCGATGATATGTACGGGATGACTGTAAAAGAGCATATAAACCAATACCTAAACCAGGTAAAAACCTACGAACTAGCAGGTATTGAAACTAAGGATGCTATAAAGTATAGCGATGAAGATTTGGAAAAAATGATAGATGTTGGAATAAAAAGTGGGATTGACCTAGGAAAGGAAGATAATTCAATATTTTATTTTAACTTTATCAACTACCTAATCCTAGCCCAAGTTCTTCTGATTGTGTCAACGATCGTAAGTGTATACAGGAAAAAGAGCCTTGCCATGAGAAATGCTGCAAGTCCAATGCCAAAACATAGGCAAAACTTAGAATTAATCCTAGGTCACGTCCTTACTGGATTTTTAGTTTGGGCCCTTTATATATTAATGTTTGTAGTCCTCTATAAATACGACTTTAGCCTGGCCCATACAAATCTAATGATGGTAAATTCTTTGTTTTTCACAATTAGTGTAGTAACCATGGCGGTATTTATTTCAAGCCTAATTTCAAACGAAAATACCATTTCGGGAATCATGCAAGTAGTTTCCTTGGGATCTTCGTTTTTGTGTGGAGCCTTTGTACCTCAGGCCCTACTTTCTAAAACTGCCCTCACTTTAGGAAAAATTTTCCCATCATATTATTACATCAAAAATAATGAAATGCTTTTAGAAAATCCAAGCTTTGCTACAATCTTACCAAATATTGGAATCATGCTAGCCTTCTCGCTTTTCTTCATTATTATTTCAAGCCTAATGAAAACAAAATTTAATGATAAGATTTCTTAAAAAATCCTCGCCTTTGTGCGGGGGTTTTTGGGTAAGAATGTATTATAAATAGAAATGGGGGAAATATGATAGAGAAAAAAGAGATTTATTCAGAATATTTAAAAAGAGATGTGACTTACACCTTTATAGAAGATAAAGATTCGGATTTATTTTTATATTTTTTTGATGGGGCCAATCTCTACGACAAAGAGGAATCTTTTATAGGAGAAGTTTGGGCCCTTGATAAGGCTATAGAAAAAATTGGTCTTAGGGCAAATCTTGTTGGAATATATTGTGCAGACGGAGATGAGAGGGTCAATGAATATTCGCCCTTTGAAAGTTTTATCAATAAAGAAACTAGAGAGGAAGTAAATCCTAAGGGAATTTTAACAGGCAAGTTTATTATAGAAGAGCTAATGCCGATAGTTGAAAATGGCAAAAAAGTTTCATCAAGATTAATTGGAGGGTCATCTATGGGCGGCGTAATGAGTCTTTATATGGGAAGTGCTTACCCAGATTATTTTGATAAAATTCTTGCAATGTCTACTCATTTTATGATAGATCCAGTTGGAATGGGTGAGATTTTATCGAAATATAATCCCGAAAATAAGCAAAAAATATACTTAGATACAGGCACTGAAGAATTTGATGACCCTATATTAAAATCGTCATATATTAGCCTTTCGCAGATGGCTTACGGATTTTTAAAAGATAGGCTAGATATAAAGTATGTAATTGATGAAGGTGCAATTCATAACGAAAAATATTGGCAAAAAAGATTGCCAGATGCCTTAAGATATTTGTATGGTAAATAAATAAGAGCTAAACTCGATGGTTTAGCTCTTTTAGTGTGTAGTAATAATTATAGTCCAAATATTTCTTTGCCTAATTTTGTTTCTTTTGGATCTACTTCTTCGAAGACTATTTTTTTGACGTCTGTTTGGTATTTTATATCGCCCCAAAGGATGCCGCCTACAAAGTCATCTCCATTTTTAAATAGCTTGTAGATTTTTTCTCCGTCTTCTTTTTTAACTTCTTCTATGCCGTCGCCTGAGTTTTGACCAGCTGAGAATAGTTTGATGTCACCAATCATTAGGGTAGAAAATGGTTTTGGTTGTTCATATAATTTGTTATCGCCTGTCATGTTGCTACCTGCAATTTTACCCATTTCCATAGATGCAGTCCATAAACCGATTGAGAAGTTTCCTATTTGTGCCACATCTCCTGCAGCATAGATATCTTCTCCTTCTACTTGGAGGTTTTCTCCAACGAGGATGCCCCTATCTGTGGCGAGACCTGAGTTTTGAGCGATTTCTATATTTGCCCTTACCCCTGCTTGAATCATAATTGCATCTGCTTCGATTTCTGTACCATCAGTTAGTTTAAGTCCACAAACAGCACCGTCTTTTACAAGGATTTCTTCACTGAATTTACCAGTTAAGGTCTTCATTCCCATATCATTTAGAGCAGTTTCTAGTTTTTGTGATAGGTCCTTGTCAAGCTGTCTTGCAAGTAGGTAATCGAAAGCTTCTACTATTGTAATTTCTATACCTAGTTTTGATATTGAGTTTGCTGCTTCAAGACCTAGAATACCACCACCAATAATTATTAATTTCTTTTTGTCTGACAGATATTCTTTGAAGTTTTTAAGGTCTTCTGAACTTCTAATGGCAAAAACACCCTTTGAATCAGAGTTTGTTATTGGTGGCACGAAGGCATGAGAACCTGTAGCTATTAAAAGCTTGCCGTATTCGTATTCATCGCCATCTTTTGTGATAACCTTTTTATTCTCCTTGTCAATTTTTTCTGCATGAGTTGAAAATTTAACTTTGATGTTTTTCTCTTCATACCAGTTTTCTTTTTTTACAAGGATTTCTTCGTCTGTGTAGTCTTTGGCTATTAATTCTGAAAGACGAGTCCTCCAGTAGGTGTGACCACTTTCGTCAGTTATAATTAAAATAGAGCCTTTTTCATCATTTTTTCTTATTTCTTCAGCCGCTGAAAGGCCGCAAATTCCATTTCCTATAATTAAATAATCGTACATTTTATATCCTTTCTGTCTATTACATAACAATATTATATCACTTTGAAAGCCCCTTTCCAATCAAGACCTCATTCTTTATTAAGGTATAATGATTACATGAGAAAAGCAGAAATTAAGGACATAAAGAAAATAGTAAATATTATAGATGAAGCGAAAAAGAACTTGAAAGCTGACGGTATTGACCAGTGGCAAATAGATTCTATGAATGAAGAATTTTTGCTAAAACAAATTAAAACTGGAAAGTCTTTTGTATTTGAAGATGGAGAAATTTTAGCCTATGCCTATTTGTCAGATGATATAGAAAAGGCCTATAGGGTATGGGAAGATGATTTTTCTGGCAAAAAACCTATCACTATCCACACTTTTGCAGTTCATTCTCAGATGACAAAAAGAGGCGTCGCCATGAAATTTTTCATAGATATTATAAAATACGCCGAAAAATGCCAGTTCGATAGCCTTAGAATTGATACCCATGAGGATAATTTCAAGATGAGAGGTCTTATTAATAAATTAGGATTTAAAAAAATTGGAAATATTTTTATCGACGAAGAGGGAAGGAAAAAGCCTAGGATTTGTTATGAGATATTGTTATGATAAATGAAAGTCAAAGAATTATTATAGAAAAAGCGAAAACTCCAGCGGCTGTTATAGCAGGACCTGGAACGGGGAAGACTTATACAATTGTAAAAAAAGTCATTTCTTTAATAAAAAATCAGGGTCTTAGTCCAAACAGAATCTTGATTACGACCTTTACCAAAAAAGCTGCAAGTGAGCTTCAAACTAGGATAATTTCAGAATTTAATAGGGAAGGGATTAAGACTGAGCTTAAGGATATGATGATAGGAAATTTCCACTCTCTTGCCCTAGATTTTCTTGAAAAATATCCATCACTTGATAGACCTTTTTTGGATAGCAAGGTCATAGACCAGGTTATGGAAGGGTATTTAATAGAGAAAAATCTCAATCTTTATAAAAATATAAAAAATTATGAAAAATACATTACCTACAACCACGCTAGGGAAATTAAGGCGATTTACGAAGAAATTACCAATAAACTTATGGATGTTGACAGTCTTTTAACTTCAGAAAATCCTAGAGAAGTTTTTGCAGGAGAAATTTTTCTGACCCACGAAAAGCTACTTAGAAAAAATAACCTCATAAATTTCCAGATGATTTTAAGAGATTTTTACAAGCTTTTAAAAGACCCTGTCAGGGGAGAGAAAATACGAAATGGGATTGATTTTGTAATAGTAGATGAATATCAGGATACAAATTATATCCAACAAGAAATCGCCTTTAACCTCGTTAGGGATAAGGAAATTATGGTTTTTGGTGATGATGACCAAGCTCTATATTCTTTTAGGGGAGCAGATCCAAGAAATCTTACAGATTTTTCTGAAAAGTTTTTTAATGCAAAGGGGATAAAGGCATTTTCTTATAAACTTGACATAAATTATAGGTCGAACCAAGCAATAATTGATAAATCACTTAAATGGCTTGATAACGAAGATTACGGCCTTACAAAAAAGACCTTAAGGTCAAATGATAAGAAGAAAAACTTAAATACAATAGTAAGGGCAAGAGCCTTTGAATTTAAAAACATCTCAAACATTATTAGACTGCTTGCCCAAGATATAAATCTAGGACAGATAGCATTTTTGTTTCCGTCTTTAAACCATGCCTATGTTATGAAACTTCAAAGTTATCTTGAAAATGAAGGGATTAGAGTATTAAACAAGAAGTCCTCCCAGTTTTTTAAGAGAGATGAGATTAGGGGATTTATTTATATTTTAATGAAACTAGCTGAAGTTAAAACTTCTTACGAAGACTCTTCCACAATCTACGGTGCCTTTGCCAAAAACAAGTCCAAATACAAAAATTACCTGTATTATTTAGGAAAAGACGAATTTTTAGAAGAAGATTCGGAAATTCAAACTTTTATAAAAAATGAAGCCGGGCTAAATCATCCTATTACAGATTTAATTTATAAGGCAATGGGACTTGAATATTTTAGGAAATTTCTGATAATGGATGAGCAAGACCTTGATGGAGCGAGGATTCTGGGAAATATTTCAACAATGGTTGGCCTTGCCAAAGATTTTGATGAGATACTTAAAAATAATAGTCCAAAAAAACATTATCAAGAATTTATAAATTCCTACCTTGAGTATCTCTTTGTGTCAAAAGCTATAGAAGAATACAAAAATTTGGACAGCCACAAAGATGCCCTTAATTTCATGACTATCCACCAGGCAAAGGGACTTGAGTTTGAGGTTGTATTTATTTCAGGTCTTTATGATTCGCCAAAGTCTGCCAAACCTGGTTTCCTAGCAGACTTTGATCCGGATGATTTTTCTTACGTGAAAGACTTTTATAGGAAATATTACACCGGTTTTACTAGAGCAAAAAACCTCTTGGTACTTTTAGATAATAGCGAAGATTATAAGATAAGTAAGTTTTCCGAATCTTTTCCAAGGTCTTCTGCCCTTAAAAGTCTTGATTTTACAAGAAGTGAAGAAAAGAAAGAAAAGCCTATCCTAGCTTATACGACTGATATAGAAGTCTTTAAGACTTGCTCTTTAAAATATAGATTTGTAAGAAAACTTGATTTCAGAGCACGAAAAACTAAGGCGTTAAGCTTTGGTACAAATACCCATAAACTCGCCGAATACTACAGCCTAGAGCCTAATGATAGGGAAGGTCTAAAAAAATTTATAGAAAAAAATCAAGAATATAAAATACCACTAGAAAATTTCATCAAAAGAGAATTTGACATTAGGACAGTTGAGACAAATTATAAACTTGATAGAAATTTTTACATTCTTCAAGGAAAAGTCGATTTAAGTCTAGCTGATGGATCTATAATAGATATCAAAACAGGCAAATATAATGAAGATGTTTTATCTACCTATAAAGGCCAACTTATGACCTATAGATGGCTTATTTTAGGTAATTACCATAAATTAAATAAGATGTATCTATATTTTATCGAAGAAGATAAATTAATAGAAATTGCCCCAACTGATTTTGATATAAACGAAATTGATAAAATTGCAAGGATGATTGATAGAAATATAGGCTACAGGCGAACCGATGACCTTGAATCTTGTAAATTTTGCCAAATGAAGTATTTTTGCAAGAGAAATTGAAAGAAATCTACTATGTAATACAATATAGATAGGTGAGATTATGATAGATACACAAATGTTAAAGGGGCTTATCGATGGGATAATCCTCCACATAATAAAAAACAAAGAAACCTACGGCTATGAAATCATAGAAGAATTAAAGCTTAATGGGTTTTATAATATGACAGAAGGCACAGTCTATCCTATCCTTACAAGGTTAATCAAAAAAGGCTTGATTTTAGGGACTTTCAAGGAGTCTTCGAAAGGACCTAGGAGGAAATATTATTATATCACTGATAAGGGTAGGGATTATTTGGATGATTTTTACGCTTCTTATGACAGCCTTAAGCTAGCCATGGATAGCGTTTTAGAAAAGGGAAATAAATGAGAGTAGATAAGATGATTGGAAATACTGGTCTAGATACCAGGAAGAATATAAAGAAAAATGCAAAAAAAGGAGCATTAGTCATAAATGGGGAAATTGTAAAAGACTCATCAGTCAAAGTCGATCCCCTAGTTGATGAAGTATTTTATATGGGTCACTTTGTAGAATATATTGAAAATATTTACCTAATTTTAAATAAACCAGCGGGAGTCTTATCGGCAACCCAGGATCCTAGTAAAACTGTAATAGATTTATTAGATGATTTTTATTTAAATTATGATTTATCAATTGCGGGAAGGCTTGATAAGGATACTACAGGACTAGTTCTTTTATCAACAGACGGGAAATTTATCCACAGAATAACTAGCCCAAATTCAGAAATCATAAAGACCTATGAGGTAAAAACTCGTGACCCAATCGAAAAGAATTTGGTAGATGAATTTAAAAACGGGGTATACATTAAGGAAGACGATTACACAGCAAGACCAGCAGAACTTATAATTACAGGTGAAAAAGAAGCCACTGTCAAAGTCACAGAAGGCAAATACCACTTGGTAAAGAGACTTTTTTCCAATCTTGGAAATGAGGTGGTAGCTTTAAAAAGAGTTGCTATCGGTGATTTATTGCTAGATCCATATCTAAATGAGGGAGATTATAGGGAACTAACAGAAAAAGAGCTTGAACTTTTTAAATAAAGTAAATTTTCTCATGAAAACACTTGCAAAAAAGATATAAGTGTGATAAGATAATGGTACATGATAATAATGAGAGAAACGAGCTTGATTAATTTTAGGCTCGTTTTATGCGTTTAGGGAGAGATATGCTAGATATAAGAGAAGTGCTATATGAAAATCCGGTGATTATGGCCATCAAAGATGGCAAGGACTTAAGGGAATGTTTGAAAGAAGAATACTCAGATAATAGAGTTGTATTTGTTTTATTCGGAAATATAGAAACGATTCCATCTATAGTCAAGAAACTAAAAGATAAGGATAAAATTGTCTTTGTCCATGAAAATTTAATTGAAGGATTATCATCTTCGCACTATTCTCCTAGTTTTATCAAAAAATACACAGAAGCTGATGGAATCATTACTTTAAGAGCACAAAATGCTTACGAAGCTCGAAAAATAGGACTTTGCACAGTCTTTAGGTTCTTCCTTTTAGACAGCTTATCCTATGAGAGTGTCAAAGAAACTATCAAAACAACATCTTCTGACCTCTTGGAAGTTTTGCCTGGCATTATGCCAAAGATGATTGGTGAAATTAGCGGTAGATACCCTACACCTCTTGTTGCAGGAGGATTAATTAGGGATAAGTCTGATGTGGTTGACGCCTTAAATGCAGGTGCCATTGCGGTCTCAAGTTCTAATTATGCAGTATGGAAAATGTAAAGGAGTAGATATGAGTAAGTACATTATGGCGTTAGATGCCGGAACAACAAGCAACAGAGCGATAATTTTCAACAAAAAAGGTGAAATTATGTCAGTTGCTCAAAAAGAATTCACACAATTTTTCCCACATCCAGGTTGGGTAGAACACGATGCTACAGAAATCTGGTCAACTCAAATCGGTGTATGTACAGAAGCTATGGCTAAACTTGGTGTTACAGCTGATGATATTGAAGCAATAGGTATTACAAACCAAAGAGAAACAACAATAGTTTGGGAAAAGGATACCGGTAAACCTGTTTACAATGCAATCGTTTGGCAATGTAGAAGAACAGCTGATATGGCTGATAAACTTGTCGAAGACGGCTATAGAGGCATGATTCAAGATAAAACTGGTCTTGTTGTAGACCCATATTTCTCTGCTACAAAGATTAGATGGATCCTAGATAATATAGAAAACGGCCAAGAAAGAGCTGAAAATGGCGAACTTCTATTTGGTACAGTTGATACATGGCTAGTTTATAATCTAACACGTGGTAAAGTTCACGTAACAGATTATTCAAACGCATCTAGAACAATGATTTTCAATATACATACCCTTGAATGGGATGATGAACTTCTTGAAATGCTAAATATTCCAAAATGTATGCTTCCAGAAGTTAAACCATCTTCTTATGTATATGGCACAACTTTCCCAGGATATTTTGATGGTGAAATCAAAATAGCTGGTATCGCAGGTGACCAACAAGCAGCATTATTTGGTCAAACTTGTTTTGAAAAGGGAGATGCTAAAAATACTTACGGTACAGGTGCTTTCCTACTTATGAATACAGGCGAAGAAGCTGTTAAATCAGAAAACGGTCTAGTAACTACAATAGCTTGGGGTCTTGAAGAAGGAAAAGTAGACTATGCACTAGAAGGTTCTATCTTTGTTGCAGGTTCTGCTATCCAATGGTTAAGAGACCAACTAAGAATCGTAGACGCTGCTGATGATACAGAATATATGGCAACAAAAGTAGACGATACAAATGGTTGCTACGTAGTTCCAGCCTTCACAGGTCTTGGTGCTCCATATTGGGACCCATATGCAAGAGGAGCTATAGTAGGTTTAACACGTGGTACAAATAAATATCACATTGTAAGAGCAACTCTAGAATCACTTGCTTATCTAACAAATGACGTATTAGCTTCAATGGAAAGAGACGCAGGACACTCCCTACACGAACTAAAGGTAGATGGTGGTGCTAGTGCAAATAACTTTCTAATGCAATTCCAAGCTGATATGATTCAAACAAAGGTAGAAAGACCAAAGACACTTGAAACAACAGCTCTTGGTGCTTCATACCTTGCAGGTCTTGCTACTGGTTACTATAAAGATTTGGATGAAATTAGAGAATATAGACTAGTTGATAAAGCTTTCGAGCCACAAATTTCTAAAGAAGAAAGAGATAAAAACGATAGAAACTGGCAAAGAGCTATTGGTAGATCATTTGACTGGGCTAAACACTACGAAGAATGATATTTGATTGATAGTTAAAATTGTAGTATAATATAGATAACTTAATAAGAACGGAGAGAAACGAGCGTAAGTATTAGAATACTTGCGCTCGTTTTTCTATATAGTTTTTTTACATAAAAGGAGTAAAGATGTTTGATGTAATAATTATTGGTGGTGGAGTTATTGGAGCTTCTGTAGCAGCCCACCTATCAAAGAAAAAAGGAAAATTTTTATTACTTGAAAAGAACGAAGACGTTTGTACTGAAACAAGTAAAGCAAACTCCGGTATTTGCCACGGTGGTTACGATGCAGTACCAGGTACCTTAAAGGCAAAATTTAATGTAGAAGGTAACCATATGATGGATGAGGAAAGTAAATTATTTGCCTTTCCTTACAAAAAAATTGGTACCCTAGTTTTATGTCACGATGAAAAAGATATGCCAAACCTAAAAAAACTATACGATTATGGTATAGAAAATGGTGTTACAGGCATGAAGATTTTAAACAGAGAAGAAACCCTATCCCTAGAAAAGAATATAACAGACGACGTTGTTGCATCCCTATATTGCGAAGAAGCCGGAATACTTGATCCATTCCTAATGAATATAGCCTATGCAGAAGTATCAAATATCAATGGTGTTGATTACAAGTTTAACACTAAGGTAGAAGAAATAGAAAGAGCCGACGACCACTGGGTTCTTCATACAAATAACGGTGATTTTGAAACAAAAGCAGTTATAAACTGTGCCGGTGTATACTCAGATGAACTTCACAACCAAATTTCAGATGACAAATACGAGATTAAAGCTCGTCGTGGAGAATACTTGCTCCTTGATAAGGAAACAGCAGGTTTTGTAAACCACGTAATGTTTAACCTACCATCTGATAAAGGTAAGGGAATCCTAGTATCCCCAACAATTGACAACAACACCCTTGTAGGACCTACTTCAGATTTTGTTGACGATAAAAACGACAGAAGATCAACAAGAGAAAGACTTGAAGAAGTTATTGAAAAATCAAACCACACTGTAAAGGACGTTCCAGTAAGAATGGTAATCACATCATTTTCTGGAAACAGAGCCCACGAAGTAGGCGGAGATTTTATCTTGCAAGAAAGCAAAGAAGGATTCTTTGACTGTGTTGGTATCGAATCACCAGGTCTTACTTCATCACCAGCCATAGGAAAATACATGGCAAATTTAGTAGCAGATAAATATGGATTTGCTGAAAATGAAGACTTTACTTATGATAGAAAACCAATACCAAAAACAAGTGAAATGAGTGTAGAAGAACATTCCGAACTAATCAAGAAAAATAAACTCTACGGCAAAATCATCTGTAGATGTGAATCTGTAACAGAAGGTGAAATCGTAGATGCAATCAATAGACCACTTGGAGCTACAACTGTAGATGGTATAAAAAGACGTGTAAGAGCAAGCGCAGGAAGATGCCAAGGCGGATTCTGTTTACCACATCTAATGGAAATCTTATCCCGTGAACTTGGAGAAGATATGTCAGATGTAGTTAAAAACTCAAAAGATTCTTACTATGTTAATGGAAGAGTAAAGTAGGAGAAGACAATGAAAAATTATGATTTAGTAGTAGT
>QWCE01004824.1_pt1 | contig 12925 bp, 10 predicted proteins | sample 1972531 | NCBI WGS metagenome assembly QWCE01 (sample SAMN09866716, study PRJNA288562) | Human gut metagenome isolate term4_stool, whole genome shotgun sequencing... | reverse complement strand
CTTTTATATGCATTATACTTGCAATTGTAAATTGTGGCTAAAATTGGTATATTAATTTAAGAAGGTGAGTGAAATGAATAAAGAAATTTTAAAAATAAAGACTGAAGGGAATGTTCCATCATATGCGACAGAACATTCCGCTGGAATTGATTTATATTGCAAAAGCGATAAAGATATCATTATAAAACCTAAAGAAACAATAAAGATACATACAGATATTTATGTCGAGATACCTGAAGGATATTTTGGCGCTGTTTATCCTAGATCATCTACAGGAGTTAAAAAACAACTTATGCTTGCTAATACTGTAGGAATCATTGACTCTGATTATAGAGGAGAGATTATGATTTTTTTCTATAATTATGGAGATACGGAACAGGTAGTTAAAGATGGTGATAGACTCGCTCAACTCGTTATACAACCATATGCGAGATGTGAAATAATAAAAGTTAATAAACTCGCTGATAGCGAAAGGGGCGAGGGCGGTTTTGGGTCAACTGGTGAGTAATAAAGATGAATAAGTTTTTAAAGAAAAACAAGTATAATCTATTTCTTTTAATTTTTTTTGTAATAGTATTATCACTTATTAGTATTTTTGTTAAAGGAAAAGTCGATGATATTAATATGTCTAAGTATGATAATGATATTATAATAATTAAGGGAAACGGTGATGAAATCAAATCTTATTCTATCAAGGAACTTAAAAATAAGGCTAATAGTACAAAAGTAGTTTATACAAACAACGGTCTTGAAAAAATAAAAGTTGAGGGAGTATCTCTTGAAAAATTAATAGGAAATCTTGACTATAATTTAAGGGAGAGACCAATTATCTCTATTGAGGATGCAGATGGGAATTCAAATAGGTTTCCTATGTCTTTTGCTTTAGAGGTCGATAGGGTTTATTTAGTCTATAAAATTAATGGCGAACCTGTAACTGAATATAATCCATCTTATGGTAGTCTAGTGATAATTGATACAACCACTAAAAGCGCCAATAGTTGGATCACTAATGTAAAAACTCTTAATATTCAATAAATATGCTGTTACAAAATTGTGACAGTTTATTTTATTAAAAATAGAAATATAGGTGAATTATGACTAATAAATTTAAATATGAAAAATTAACACCAATGTTAAGACACTATGTGGATGTGAAAAATGATTTCAAGGATGCTATATTATTGTATAGAGTAGGAGATTTTTACGAAACATTTTTTGATGATGCAATTATTACTGCTAAGGTCTTATCATTAACATTAACAGGTAAGGAATGTGGTCATGAGGACAGAGCTCCTATGTGCGGAGTTCCCCATCATGTAATAGATACTTATGTTAATAGGCTAGTAAAAAAGGGCTATAAAGTTGCGCTTTGTGACCAAATAGAAGACCCAAAAGAAGCTAAAGGTCTAGTAAAAAGAGCTATTACTAGAGTTATAACTCCAGGAACACTAACAGATATAGAATCCCTAGAAAATAAAGAAAATAATTATCTACTATCTATTTTTGAAAATGAGTATGGATTGGCCATGGCTTATTGTGATATTTCTACGGGTAAACTTGTTGGTCTTGAAATAAAGACTTTGAGTAAAAATATCGGAAAAAAGGCTATTGATCAAATAGAAAAGATAAATCCATCAGAAATAGTTTTAGTCAATAGTTTTAATAACGAAGAAATAAAAAAATATTTAAACCTAAATAACCAAATATTTGTTAATTATATAGATTTCACAACTGATTACGAGAATAGAGTAAAAACAATTGTTAATTACTTAGGTAAGGACAATTTATATAAGATTAAAGACAAAAGACTAATAATTGTAGCTTTAGCAAATCTATTAGATTATATCTACAAATATTATGAAGAAAAACTAGACCATATAAATAATATCGAGATTCTAAAAATTAACGAATTTATGGAAATTGAAGCTAATACAAGAAAAAACTTAGAACTAACTCGTAATTTAGCTACGAATAGTAAAGAAAATACCCTTATAAGCATATTAGATAGGGCCGATACTGTTATGGGTTCTAGGATGATTCACGAATGGTTAGAAAGACCTTTGATTGATAAAGATAAAATCAATAGAAGACTTGATCTTGTTGACGCCTTTTATAAAGATAATATATTATCTAGAAATGTTTCAAATTATTTAGATAATATCTATGATTTAGAAAGAATTCTTGCTAAAATTTCATATAAAAGAGCAAATGCTAGAGATTTAATTTCTTTAAAAAATTCTTTAAGGGACATTCCTGAGCTTAAAAATTTACTTACAAAATCATCTAATAATCTAGTCAAAAATTTAGGTATAAATTTGCCAGAAATAGATGACCTTTATGAATTAATTGAAAATTCTATAGTTGATGAACCACCTCTAAATATAACAGAAGGTGGTATTATAAAAAATAATTTTGATAAAAAACTCGATAGTTTAAAAGAACTGGCTGATAATGCAGAAGATAAACTTATAGAATACGAAAATAAACAAAAAGACCTAACCGGGATAAAAAATCTTAAAATAATATATAATAAAAATAACGGTTATTCTATAGAAGTTACTAAGTCTAATATAGATAAGGTTGATTCTTCTTATATTAGGAAACAAACTCTTAAAAATCAAGAAAGATATACTACTGAAGAGCTTGAAAATATTTCTTCGATGATCTTGAATGGAAAAGAAAAAATAAATCAGTTAGAATATGATATTTTTAATGAAATAATAGAAAAAATATTAAGTTCTACTTTGAGACTTCAAAGTCTATCAAAAATGATAGCAAATATCGACAGTCTAAATTCTTTAGCAAAAATTGCTCACAAATATTCGTATTGTAGACCAGATATTTGCGAATCTAATGAAATTGAGATAAAAGATGGTAGACATCCAGTAATAGAAATAAATCTCGATGAAAATGAGTTTATAGCTAATGACACTCAAATAGGTGAAGAGGATAATTTGATTCAAATAATTACAGGTCCCAATATGGCAGGTAAATCAACTTATATGAGACAAATGGCCCTTATAATAATAATGGCTCAGATAGGTTCTTTTGTACCCGCAACTAGTGCAAGAATAGGGATTTGTGATAAGATTTTTACAAGGATTGGCGCTAGCGATAATATTTCTAAAGGTGAATCAACTTTTATGCTTGAAATGAATGAGGTTTCCAATATTATAAAGAACTCTACCGATAAATCTTTTGTAATTCTTGATGAAGTTGGAAGAGGTACTAGTTCTGACGATGGACTTAGCATAGCTATGGCCCTTGTTGAATATTTGTCTAAGCATAAAAAAGTAAAAACAGTCTTTGCTACTCACTTCCATGAGCTCACTATATTAGAAAATGAGTTATCAAATGTAAAAAATCTTAAAATAGAAATATTGGAAGAAGATAATAATCTAGTATTTTTAAGAAAAATAACAAGAGGAAAGTCTGACAGGTCATATGGTATAGAAGTCGCTAAACTAAGTGGACTCCCAGATGAAATACTTGATAATGCGAGAAATATCATGGACAAGTTATCAAATGATGATTTCTTTGAAGTAAATAAAGGTAAGGAAATTATAAATACACTAGATGATATTAAGGATAAAAAAATTGATGAATTGAAAGACTTATCAGAAACAATCAATATAAATGAGCTTACACCACTAGAGGCACTTAATAAACTTAATATGCTAGTAAGTAAAATAAAGGAGATATAATGACAATTTTAAAACTAGACGATGCTACAGTAGAAAAAATTGCTGCTGGCGAAGTTATAGAATCTCCATTATCAATTGTAAAGGAATTAGTAGAAAATTCCATTGATGCAGAAAGCAAAAATATTATTGTCGAAATAAAAAACGGTGGCAAAACCTTTATAAGAGTAACCGACGATGGTACTGGAATTAATAGAGAAGATATAAGGTTAGCCTTTGAAAAACACGCTACAAGTAAAATTTCAAGTTTCGATGATTTATATACTATAGCTTCTCTTGGATTTAGAGGTGAAGCACTACCAAGTATAGCGTCAGTAAGTAAAGTTATCGCTATTTCAAAAACTGATGCTGATATAGTTGGGACTAAACTTGATCTTAGTAGAAAAGATAATAAATTAACTTCAATTGCTACAAACAGAGGTACAAGCATAATTGTGGAAGATTTATTCTATAATATGCCTGCACGACGAAAATTTTTAAAATCAGATATGACTGAATCGAACAAAATTAGTAGGTTAATGTATGCATTTGCGATAGGCTATGGAGGAATATCTTTTAAGTATATTAAAGATGATAGAATAGTTTTTCAATCAAATACAAGTATTGATTCAAAATTTAGAATTGCTGATTTATTGGACAGTCTTCTTGAGGAAAATTTAATAAGGTTAAACGCGGTAAATAGCACTTATAAAATAGAGGGATTTTTAGGAAAACCTAGTTATTACAGAGGTAATAGGTCAATGCAATATATCTTTGTAAATAACAGGCTTATTGATGATGAGGAAATTACAAAAATGCTTGAATATCAATATCGTACTTTAATACCTCAAGGACGATTTCCAGCATTTTTTATTTTTATTTCTACAGATCCTAAAAATATAGATGTGAATATACATCCTAATAAAAGAATTATTAAGTATTCTTACGAGGAGGAACTTTTAGAATTAATTAATGACAGTGTCAATTCATTACTTAAATCTAATGATGATGCAAAAACTATTAATATAAAAGAAAATAAAAAGGAAGAATTACTGGATTTTACTGATTATAAAGCGATTCTAGATAAATATTCTCCGTCTAATATAATTGTAAGAGAAGAACAGAAAACCTATTATGTTGAAAAGGAAAACGAAAATTTTTTTGAAAATGAAAAAGATTTAGATTTAGATTTTTTAAAGGAAGATGATGTTAAAAAAACACGTGAGCAATCTTTTATAAAAGATATCAATATCCCTAGCTATAGGACATCAGTTTTTAGACGATATTCTATTTTTGAGGATAAGGAGAAGGTGTTTATTTTAGATCACAGAAGAGCTGAAGAAAAAATAAAAATGAGTCAGTTTATAAATGACTTTAAAAATAAAGAAGTTGCTAGTCAATTAGTTCTAAATCCAATTAAGATAAATCTTAATATGGTTGATATTGAAAGATTTGAAAATAAAAAAAATCTATTTAATAGACTTGGATTTGATATAGAGATGATATCTGATGATACAATTATCATAAGAGAAACACCTATATTATTTGCTTTACCAGAAGATAATAAATTTTTTTATGAAATATTAGATTTAGAAGATGATATAGATAGCGATTTGATTATTAGAAAATTAAGAAACATTGTTAAGAGCCTATCATTTAGAAAAGGTCATGAAATTAATAAAAATGAAGCAATTGAATTATATAAAAAATTAATGAATGAAGATAATCCTTACAAAACTTTTGACGGCAAGGCTACTATAATATCAATAGATGAAAAAGATTTGGAGAAATATTTTGAAAGATAAAGTAATTATTATAACAGGTCCCACAGCAAGTGGCAAGAGTGATATTGCAATAAATATCGCTAAAAAAATCGAAGGAGAAATAATTTCTGCAGATAGCCAACAAGTATATAGGCAAATGGACATAGGAACAAATAAGGTAATAGACCCTAATATTGTCTGTCATCATCTCCTAAATGTAGTAAATCCTGATGAAGAATTTACAGTTGACGATTTTAGAAAAGATGCTGATGAAATAATTTCAATACTTAATTCTAGGGATATTATGCCTATCATTACCGGAGGTACAGGATTTTATATAGATTCACTTTTATTTGATATGAATTATGGAGAAGCAAAAAAAGACGATTCTATAAGAAATAGACTTCAAGATTTAGCAAATACACATGGCAAAGAATATCTATATAATAAACTTAATGAGATAGATCCAGAAACGGCTAATAAATACCATCCAAATGAAGTAAATAGAATAATTAGAGCCCTTGAGATATTTGAAATAACAGGCGAAATACCATCTAAAAAACGTAAAGGTGAGAGAGTGTTAAATAGAAATTTAAACCCGATTCTAATATTCTTGAATTATAAAGATAGAAAAATACTTTATAATAGGATAAATGATAGGGTTAATGACATGATAACTCTTGGGTTGATAGATGAATTTAAGTATTTGTTAAAAAAATATAACTTAGATGAGAACTCACAATCTATGGCTGCTATAGGATATAAAGAATTATTCCCTTATATTAGAGGGGAGATGAGTTTAGAAGAAACCATCAGCCTAATCCAAAGAAATACAAGAAGATACGCTAAAAGACAAATCACATGGATGAAAAGATATTTAGATTATCAATTTACTAGAGAAATAATAATGGATGATCTAAGTAAGGATGATGCTACAGCAATAATAGAAGATTTAATAAAGGATATGTATGAATTTTAACGAAATTTACTGTAATTATGATATAGATGATAGGTTCGATAAGCTAATAAAAGAAACAGAAATAGAGCTTGAAGATTTATTTTTACGCCATGAAGAAATAGCTGAATATAACCAGCTAAAAGTAATCAAAGCATTTAACGAAAATGCGTTACAATCGTCAGATTTCTTTCAAGCAACAGGCTATGGCTATGCAGATACTGGTAGAGATACTATAGAGTCCATCTTTTCTTCGATTTTTAAAGCAGAAGACAGTCTAGTAAGACCTTCTATAGTTTCTGGTACTCATGCACTATCTATAGTTTTATTTTCATTGTTAAAATACGGAGATAAATTATTATCAATTACAGATGATCCCTATGACACTATGCAACAAGTGATAGGAATTGCAGGTGACAAAAAAGGTTCCTTAATTGAAAAAGGTGTATTATATGATAAATTAACTCTTGATGATAAAAACAAAATTCAATATAACAAGATAAAAGATAAGATTGATGAAAATACTAAGGTCGTTCTTATCCAAAGATCAACTGGATATACACAAAGAAGAGCTTTCACAATTTCTGAAATAGAAAAAGCTATAATAGAAATTAGAAAAGTTTCTAAGGACGTAATAATATTCATAGATAATTGCTATGGAGAATTTACTGAAACTAAAGAACCAATAGAAGTAGGGGCTGATATTGTAGCAGGCTCTTTAATAAAAAATCTTGGAGGAGGAATTGCTGTAACTGGTGGCTATATCAGTGGAAAAAAAGATTTAATAGAATATTGTTCGAATACACTTACAGCTCCAGGAATTGGAAAGGACGAGGGACTTAGTTTCGGTACTAATAGATTAGTTGCTGAAGGCTTATATTTTTCTCCTCACGTAGTTAAAGAAGCTTTGAAAGTAGCTTTATTGTTTGCGAGTGTGTTTTATAAACTTGGTTATGAGGTAACACCCAAACTCGATGATCCAAGATCTGATGTAATTTTAGCAATCAAATTAAATGATGCTGAAAAATTAAAGACCTTTTGCAAAGCTATACAAGAAGCGTGCTCAGTGGATTCTACATTTGTACCAGAAGCTTATCCAATGCCTGGATATGAAGATCCCGTTATTATGGCAGCAGGTGGATTCGTAGAAGGTGCTACATCAGAACTATCTGCAGATGGCCCATTAAGAGCTCCTTATATGGCTTATTTGCAAGGAGGTCTTAATTATCACCATGGAAAACTCGCCTTAAAAATAGTATTGAATAGATTTGCTAAAAATAATTTTATTTAAAATATAAACGCCGTTCTAAGCTTTCAATTAGAACGGCGTTTATATTAAAATTCCAAACCGGAAAGAGGATTTTTGTTTACTGCCTTTTTTAAATCCTCATCATCAAGATGGGTATATATTTGGGTAGTAGATACTGAAGCGTGTCCTAAAATGTCCTTTAAGGCTCTAATATCAACATTTCCATACTTATACATAAGAGTAGCTGCGGTATGCCTTAGTTTGTGTGTAGAATAAATATTTGTATCAAATCCTGCTTTTGATAGATATTTTTCTATTGTAGCTTGAACAGTTCTATTAGATATTCTTTTTTTTCTTGTAGATATAAATAAGGCGTTAATATTTGCATCTTTTAAATATTCTGATCTAATTATAATATAATTGTTAATTAAGCTTTGACAGTTTTGGGTAAGGTACACAGTACGTTCTTTATTACCTTTGCCGATTATATTGAAACTATCGTTATTTACATCTGATAAATCTATTGAAACAAGCTCTGATAGTCTCATACCAGTAGTAAGAAATGTAAAAACAATAGCTAGGTCTCTAGCCCTTAGAAAGTCATTTTTTTCTTTGCTTATAGTGTACAAAAGCTTCTCTGTTTCGCTTAAAGTGAGGTAAACAGGCTGCCTTTGACTAATCTTTGGGTTTGTTAGCTTATTAGTTATATTTGTATCAATTACTTCAATCTCGTTATACATATATTTATAAAAAGATTTTATAGCCGAAATCTTTCTAGACCTGGTACTTGCGGTATCGTTTTTGCTGTTATCTAAATATGAAAGGAAAGCATAGAAGTCTTGAATTGTTAATTTCTCAAAAAAATTATTATCTATATAATTATTTATATTTTTAGAATCAAAATTCTCTTCATAGGAATCTTTGCTATTATTATAAATTTTCCTAATTAATTGATATTCTATAAACATATCAAGATCATAAGCATATTCTTTGATTGTTGATTCAGATAGTCCTTTAATAGATTTTAAATAATTTAAGTAATCTGTTAAGATGATAGGTCTGATAAATTCTTCCATAATATAATAATCTCCAAAAAATTACTGGTAATCTTATAAACTAAGTTTGAAACCAAGATTTCATAATTTATAATAGAATTATACTCAAGATTATATAATTTTCAAATTATTGCACAAAATTGTTATTTTGTGCAATAATTATTTTGAAACGATCCTCCTATTTCTACAAGTAAATATTACTAATTTTTAATTTTAAAATTTCCACTTTTATAATAAATCATTATTTTTCTAAATCTGTTTTATTTTTTTATGAATATATTTGTTACAAGCATAATATGTATTTCCTTGGACATCTTCTTAAAAAGTTGTCTCTAAAACTTGCCATCTAATTATACTAATAAAATCAGTGCTTTTATTTTGCGTTTTAAGAGGTTTTATAATTTTATTGGTGTTATTATACCCTAATTATATTGGCTTTTTATAAATAGCACGAAAAAACTGCCATAATTTAACGGCAGTTTTAACAAATTATTATTTGGCATAATCTATCGCTTTGGACTCTCTAAGTAAGTTTACTTTGATTTCACCTGGATACTCTAATTCGTTTTCAATTTTCTTTGCAATTTCTCTAGCAATTACAACCATTTCATCATCCGAAATTTTTTCAGGTTTAACTAATATTCTTAATTCTCTACCAGCTTGTAGTGCAAATGATTTTTCAACACCATCAAAGGAATTAGCGATTCCCTCAAGGTTTTCAAGTCTCTTAATATAATTTTCTAGACTTTCGCGTCTAGCTCCTGGTCTAGCAGCGCTAATAGCATCTGCTGTTTGAACTAGAATAGATTCTACACAGTTTGGTTCTACATCTCCGTGATGAGATTCTATAGCATTTATTACGTATTTATTTTCACCGTATTTACTTGCAGCTTCAACTCCAAGTGCTATATGAGTTCCTTCTTGTTCTTGATCTATTGCTTTGCCAAGATCATGGAGTAATCCACCACGTTTGGCAAGCGCACTATCAGCACCAATTTCATCAGCTAACATCCCTGCTAGAAGGGCTACTTCTACAGAATGTTTTAAAATATTTTGACCATAAGAAGTTCTGAATTTCATTTTACCGATAAGTCTAATTAATTGAGGATGTAAATTTATTATTCCTACTGTTTCTGCAGCAGCTTCTCCGTCTTCAATTATTCTTGTTTCAACTTCATCGCTTGCTTTTTGTAGCATTTCTTCAATTCTAGATGGATTTATACGTCCGTCCTGAATTAGTTTTTCAAGTGCAACTTTTGCGATTTCTCTTCTTACTGGCTCGAAACATGAAATTACTACAGCTTCTGGCGTATCATCTATAATAAGATCAACTCCAGATGCTTGTTCGAAAGCTCTAATATTACGACCTTCACGGCCTATAATACGACCCTTCATTTCATCGTTTGGTAGAGAAATTACAGAAACAGTATTCTCAGCTACTTGTTCTGGTGCAAATCTTTGAATAGTTGTTGCAAGAATGTCCGTAGCTATTTTTTTACTTTCTGCTTTGACTCTTTCTTCAGCTTCTTTAATCATCCTAGCTGATTCGTGAATTGTTTCGGATTTTACTCTAGCTAAGATTATTTCTTTTGCTTCATTGTTGGTTAGTCCAGCGATATTTTGTAATTCCAACTCTTGTTGTTCTATTAACTTGTCAATTCTTTCTTCTTTTTGTTTTAACTTTTTCTGATCACTAGAGATTTGATCAGACTTTTTGTCAATCAATAAAGATCGATTGTCTAAACTTTCTTCTTTCTTAATCAAGCGGGCTTCTCTCTTATTCAAGTCATTTCTCGCTTGATTTAGCATTTCTTCATTTTCAGATTTCAATTTTGAAATTTCATCTTTAGCATCAATAAGCGTTTCTCTTCTTAATGCTTCTGCTTGTTTATTGGCATCATCTATAATTTGTCTGCTTAGATTTTCAGCTCCACCTATTACAGATTCACCAATTTTCTTACGATAAAGATAGCCAAAATAAAAAGCTAACAATACGAAGGCGACAACTATGATGAGAACAACAATTGGATTCATATTATTAAACATCATATCACCTCCAATAATATGGAAATTTATATTCCATTAATTATTATACCATTTAATTATAATTATACGAAATAGTTTTCATAATATTAGCAAAACAAAAAAGTAGCCTAAACTACTTTTTGTGAGGGATTATTTTTGCTGGAGCACCAACAGCTGTTGAGTTTTCTGGAACATCTGTTAGAACAACGGCATTGGCTCCAATTTTACAATTATTACCTATACTTATATTTCCTAATAAAACTGCACCAGCGCCTATCATAACATTATTTCCGACAGTTGGATGTCTTTTGACTTTTTTATTTGTAACAGCACCAAGTGTTACTGAATGATACATTAATACATCATCGCCAATTTCAGCTGTTTCTCCTATTACGACTCCCATACCATGATCTATGTAGCATCTACGTCCTATCTTAGCACCCGGATGTATTTCTATTCCTGTTTCCATTCTAGATTTGTATGCCATTTCTTGAGCTTCATAAAGCTTTCCTTCTAAATAAAGATTATGAGCTATGTAGTGGGATAATAATGCTTTGATACCAGCAGAGAAGAGGATTGCTTCCTCTTCACTTTTTAGAGCTGGATCATTAGCTAGTGCATTTTTAATTAATTCTTCTTTGTATTCATTATAGCTGATCATTTTCGTATAATTCAGTTGATAGGTATCTTTCTCCTGTATCAGGAAGAACAGTTACAACAACTTTTCCTTCTCCTAGTTTATCTGCAATTTCTATAGCTCCTACTACATTTGCACCAGATGAAATTCCAACTGAAAGGGCTTCGTCTTTAGCAAGCCTTCTTGACATTTTAATAGCATCATCGCTCTTAACATCAACTATTCCATCAAGAATATCAAAATCAAGGTTTTTTGGAATAAAGTTTCCTCCTATTCCTTGAATCTTATGCCCACTCGCCTTACCGCCGGATAACAGAGGACTTTCTGCTGGTTCTATAGCATATACTTTTGTATTAGGATTTTCTTCTTTGAGCCTCTTACCAGTTCCTGTTACTGTTCCACCTGTACCAACACCAGCGATAAAAGCATCTGGTGTAACTTCTGCAAGTATTTCAGGACCAGTTGTTTCATAATGAGCCTTTATATTAGCTGGGTTTGAAAATTGATCTGGTAAGAAATAACCATTTTCTTCGGCAAGTTCTCTTGCCTTATCAACAGCTCCTTGTAAAGCACCTTCTGTAGTTCTAATAACTTTCGCACCATAAGCCATAGCAAGTTTCGCTCTTTCTATACTCATAGAAGCAGGCATGGTTAGGATTAATTTATATCCTTTAGCAGCTGCTAGAGCTGCAAGCGCAACACCAGTGTTACCACTTGTTGGTTCTACTATAGTGCCACCCTTTTTTAGTTTTCCTGACTTTTCAGCCTCTTCGATCATATATAAGGCAATTCTGTCTTTAATAGATCCTGCCAGGTTATTTTTTTCTACTTTTACATATATATCGGCTCTTCCCTCTTTTTTTAATGAACTTAATTTCAAAAGAGGAGTTCCTCCTATTAATTCTGTTGGATTATTTTTCATATTATAATTCTCCTTTTTATATTTATTTATTAAATTATTTTAAATTTTTATTTTTAACCATAATAAGTTTTAATTCCTACATAAATACTATACTATAAAATTTAATCTTTTAAATATCAAGATAATTAGAAATGAACTTTAGTAATAATCTAAATAGATAATTTTTTGTACTTATTAATTAAATAAAAAAGCAAGGATGCGGCAATATTTCTTGCCTTTTCCTTGCTTAGTTAACTTTTAATTTATACTTATTATACTGTCATTTGGCTTGCTACTTCTGCAGCAAAATCTTCTTCTTTTTTCTCTAGACCTTCACCAACTTGGAATCTAGCAAATCTTCTGATTTTAATGTTTTCCCCAACTTCATTAGCTGTATCTCTAAGTAGTTGTTCAACAGTTATATCAGGATTTTTGATAAATGCTTGATCTAGTAGGCAAACTTCAGAGAACCATTTTTTAAGTCTTCCTTCAACCTTTTTCTCAGCTATCATCTTCTTCTTATCTTCTGGCATATTATCATTCGCTTCATTGATAGCTTGGTTTGTAAGAATTTCTTTTTGTTCTGCTATATCTGCTTCATCAGCATCTTCTTCAGAAACATATTTAGGATCAATTGCAGCAATGTGCATTGCAATATCT
>QWCE01004823.1_pt1 | contig 12926 bp, 12 predicted proteins | sample 1972531 | NCBI WGS metagenome assembly QWCE01 (sample SAMN09866716, study PRJNA288562) | Human gut metagenome isolate term4_stool, whole genome shotgun sequencing... | reverse complement strand
TTATTCCTGCGGGGGTGTTTTTATACGCCTGTGTCCGGTGCGATCAGTTGCCCAGAGACTCCTCGGAATCGGAGGTCTCCTTGTTGGCGCCCTTGCCCTCATTGCTGGAGACCGCCCACTTGGTGATCTCGATGCGGACGCGGTCTTCGCCGGTCTCGAAGGTGAGCTTGTCGCCGGTGACGTGGACGACCTTGCCGACCATGCCGCCGATGGTGACGATCTTGTCGCCGACTTCGATGCTGTCACGCATCTCCTGCGCTTTCTTCTTGCGCTTCTTTTCGGGGACGATCATCAGGAAGTAGAACACAGCGATGATGACGACCATCATAACGATGCTCGTAATGCCGCTGGCGCCGGTAGCGGTTCCGTCCGCCGCAGCCATATTGCAGCCGGCAAACGCGAACATGGCAAAAACTACGCCAAGAACAGTTGCAAGGATTTTTTTCATGGGTTAACCCTCCAATGTGAATTACAAGTATTGATTATAGCGGTGTTTTCCGATAAAAGCAAGAAAATTATATCCGCTTATCCAACTTTTCGACATACCGGTCGTGGAACGCATGATACTGCCCCTCGTCGAGTGCTGCGCGGATCTTTTCCATCAGGGAATTATAGAAATAGAGATTGTGCATCACGCAGAAGCGAAGCGCCAGGATCTCCTCCGCCTTCATCAGATGGCGGAGATACGCGCGGCTGTACTTGCGGCAGACGGGGCATTGGCACTCGGGATCAATGGGGCGCTCGTCGCGCGCATACTTCTCGTTTTTGATATTGATGACGCCTTCCCAGGTATAGAGATGCCCGTGGCGGCCGTTGCGGGCGGGCATCACGCAGTCAAAGAAGTCCACGCCGCGGTAGACTGCCTCGATGATATTTCCCGGCGTTCCGACGCCCATGAGATAGCGCGGCTTGTCCTGCGGCATATATTCCTCGACCGCAGAAATGGTATCGTACATTTCCGCGGCAGTCTCCCCTACCGCGAGTCCGCCGATGGCATAACCGGGGAGATCAAGCTCTGCGATCTGTTGCATATGGCGGACGCGGAGATCGTGGTACACTGCCCCCTGATTGATGCCCCAGAGCACCTGTCCGGGATTGACGGCGTTGTCCTCCGAGGTATAGCGCGCGAGAGCCTCCTTGCAGCGGGCGAGCCAGCGCACCGTGCGGTCGCACGACGCTTCGCAGTACTCCCGCGGCGCAGGAATGCCGACGCACTCGTCAAACGCCATGGCGATATCCGAGCCGAGATTGGCCTGAATGCGCATGCTCTCCTCGGGTCCCATGAAGATATGCCGACCGTCCACATGGGAATTGAAGTATACGCCCTCTTCCTTGATCTTGCGCAGCTGCGCAAGGGAAAAGATCTGAAATCCGCCGGAGTCGGTCAGGATCGGTCCGTCCCAGCGCATGAACTTATGCAGCCCGCCCATATCGCGGATCAGCTCGTCGCCCGGGCGGACATGGAGATGGTAGGTGTTGGAAAGCTCGACCTGGCAGCCGATCTCACGCAGGTCATCCGCGGAGAGGCCGCCCTTGATCGCCGCCTGCGTGCCGACGTTCATGAATACCGGCGTCTGCACCGTGCCGTGCGGCGTGGTGTATTCGCCCCGTCGGGCGTGTCCTTCGAGCTTGATTCTTTTATACATTTGTACTCCCCTTATCGTTAATGGATAAACATCGCGTCGCCGAAGGAGAAGAAGCGGTAGCGTTCCTTTACCGCCTCCTCATAAGCGCGCAGGACGTTTTCGCGCCCGGCCAGCGCGGAGACGAGCATGATGAGCGTACTCTCCGGCAGGTGGAAATTGGTCACAAGCGCGTCAATGGCCTTGAAGCGGTAGCCCGGATAGATGAAAATGTCCGTCCAGCCGCTTTTCGGCTGCAATATGCCGTCTTCACCGGTAAAGCTCTCGAGCGTCCGGCAGGAGGTTGTTCCGACAGAGATCACTCGCCCGCCGTTTGCGTGCGTGCGGTTTACGATGTCCGCCGTCTCCTGACTCACTATACAGAATTCCGCGTGCATCGGGTGATCCTCGATATTGTCCTCCTTGACCGGACGGAATGTGCCGAGTCCGACGTGCAGCGTAACATAGGCGAGCGAAACGCCTTTATCGGCGATGCGCTGCAGAAGCTCCGGCGTAAAGTGCAGCCCCGCCGTCGGCGCCGCCGCGGAACCGGGGTCGCGGGAATATACCGTTTGGTAACGCTCCTTGTCCGTCAGCTCTTCCTTGATATACGGCGGCAGCGGCATTTTGCCGAGCTTGTCCAATAACTCAAGAAAGATACCGTCATAGTTGAAATGCAGCACCTTGTTGCCGTCCGCTTCCGCACGGATGACCTCTGCCGTCAGCTCTCCGTTGCCGAAGGAGATATGCGTTCCGGGCTGCGTTTTGCGCCCCGGACGGGTGAGGCATTCCCAGTCCCCGCCGCCGAGATCGCGCAGCAGCACGACCTCCACGCTGCCGCCCGTCGGCCGCGTGCCGAAGAGCCGCGCCGGGATCACGCGGGAATCGTTCATCACAAGGCAGTCGCCCTCGTTGAGAAAGTCCGGGAGCTCGTGGAAGACGTGGTGCTCGGTTGCCCCCGTGCGCTTGTCCAGCGTCAGAAGGCGCGAGGCGTCGCGCCGCTCGAGCGGCGTCTGGGCGATAAGCTCCGGAGGGAGATCATAGTAAAAGTCCGATTTTTTCAAAGCTGCTCCATCTGCCGGTATGTCCGGCTGCTGTGTTTTGCCGCCGTGCTCACCTTGACGGGAGTACGGCGGAGTGTTATTATACTTTAAAATATTATATACATGTTCCGCTCCCTTTGCAACCGCAAAAGCGCCGAACTTCCGCTCACCGCGGCCCGTCCCGCTGCATACAATGGCACGGGAGTATTTTTTGCCGTTCCCTTCCCTGCCGCACGCCGTGCGGCACGGACCGGCAGAAAGGACGGAACATGAAAAAACCTGTTTTCACCGGCAGCGCAGCTGCGCTTGTTACCCCATTCACCGACCGGGGCGTAGACTACGACCGTCTTGCCGCAGCGCTCGACCGGCAGGCCGAAGGCGGCACCGCCGCCGTTGTCATGTGCGGCACGACCGGCGAGGCCGCGACACTTTCGGAGGCGGAACGCGCTTCCATTATCGAGTTCACCGCGGTTTACACCCGTTCCCGCATGAAAGTCATCGCCGGGATCGGCGGGAACGACACGCTCGCCGCGGCAAACGCCGCGCGGCGCGCCGAACGGCTCGGGGCGGATGCGCTTCTGCTTACAACGCCTTACTACAACAAAGCAAGCTCCGAAGGAATTGTCCGGCACTTTGCCTACGTCGCGGAGCATTCCGAACTGCCGCTCATCGTTTACAACGTCCCCGGCCGGACCGGCGTATCCTGTACACCGGAGCACTACGCGCGTCTGGCGGAGATACCGCGCATCAACGGCGTAAAGGAAGCCTCCGGTGACATTTCCCTTGTCTCCCGAACGAGGCATCTCTGCGGCGATGCGCTGAACATCTGGAGCGGAAATGACGACCAGACGCTCCCCATGCTCGCGCTCGGAGCAAAGGGCGTGATTTCCGTGGCGTCAAACATCGTGCCGCAGGTCATGGCGACGCTCTGCGCCGCAGCGCTCAGCGGTGATTTTTTCACCGCCCGCGCCATCCACGAGGCGTACGCCGGACTTTTCGACGCACTCTTTTACGAGGTCAATCCTATCCCGGTAAAAACCGCGATGCAGATGCTCGGCTGGGATTCCGGGCGGCTTCGTCTGCCGCTCTGCCCGATGGCGGAGGGGAACGCCGCAAAACTGCAAAACTGTTTGGAGAGCCTGCAGCTTCTCTGATTTTTTAGATTACGAAAGCGAGTGTACCCATGAAGCGAGTATTATCCCTGCTGTTGACCGCTGTTCTTCTTTCCGCGCTGTGTCTGCCGGCCCGTGCCGACGGCGAGGAAGAACCCAACCGGCGCGTATCCGAATACTGCGAGGCCGCCTCAATGTCCGACTATCGCGAGCTCTTCCGCGACGCGGAAAGCGGCGGGATGGACAGAGACATGACGCGCGCGATTCTCGCCGGTATTCTCTATAACATTTTCGGCAGCGCGGAGGACGCGGAAACGATCCCCTCGGACGTGGACGCTTCCCAGTGGTACGCCGCCGGAACGGCGTGGGCGCTGAAGAAAAACATCATCCCGAACGACGGAAACGGTACATTCAGCCCCGATATGCCGATCACGCGCGAGGCATTTCTCATCACGCTCTACCGCTGCGCTAACGCCTACGGCGTGTCTCTCCCCGCGATCAACGCCTGGTACTCGTTCCTCGACGGCGGGCTGATGACACCGGAGGCGCAGACCGCCGCCTTCACCATCCAGCGCGCCGGTGTGATGATCGAGGATACGGACGGATACTTCCACTATCGCGACGCCGTGCCGCTCGCCGATGGCGAGGAGATCATCCTCCGTTTTCTCGGCTCCCAGCGGGATATCCTGACCGCGCTCCCCGTCTCCACCGTTGCGGAGAGTGAGCCGGTATCGGACGATTGGTTTAACGATGTGTGCTTCATCGGCCATTCGCAGATCGTCGGCATGCAGAAATACTCCGGCCTATCCGGTCCGGATTACTACGCCGTCGTCGGCCACACGGCACAGGCCGTTGTAGATTACGAATTCTATGAGCTGCCCGATGGACGATACGGCACGCTCAGCGACGCGCTGCACGCCAAATCCTACGGAAAAGTTTACATAATGCTAGGCATCAACGACAGTTCGCTGCGTGACGACCGTGTGGAACGGTTCATGAACCCCATGCGGACGATCCTCGATCTTGTAAAAGAAACGCAGCCGGGCGCGAAGATCTATCTTCTCTCGCTCGTTCCCGTCGGGCGCTACACACCAATGAACGAGCTTTACAATCCTGACAGTACGGTGTTTTATTCCCAGCTCGTCAAAACACTCTCCCGTGAATATGACACGGAATACATTGATCTTTTCCGCATGATGTGCGACAAGGCCGGATATTTTCTCAACAGCTTCAACTCCGGCGACGGAATCCACATCCAGTCGGACCGGTATCCGGAGATCGTAGAATACCTGAAACGGCACACATAAGCCAAAACCCCGACTGTCCGCGGACAGTCGGGGTTTTGTTATACGACGGGATTTACTCTTCGTTCTCCCAGTTGTGCCAGACGTTCTGGACATCCTCGTTATCGTCGAACATCTCGAGCATCTTGGACATGTTCTTGATATCGCCCTCGTCGGTGAGGGTGATGTAGTTCTGCGGAACCATTTCCACCTGCGCGGAGAGCAGACGGTACTTGGCGGAGAGCGCCTCGGCGACGGCGGCAACATCGTCCGGCTGGGTATAGACCGTGAAGATGCCCTCTTCCGCTTCGAGATCGTCCGCGCCGGCCTCCAGCGCCGATTCAAAAACGGCTTCCTCGTCAAGATCCTCGTCCTCGTTATCGATCACGATGACGCCCTTCTTATCGAACGACCACGAAACGCAGCCGGCGGCACCCATGTTTCCGCCGTACTTGTCAAAGTAATGGCGAACATCGGACGCGGTGCGGTTGCGGTTATCGGTCATGGCGTCCACAATGATGGCGACGCCGGAGGGGCCGTAGCCTTCGTAGGTAACTCTTTCGTAGTTATCGGTCGCGCCGCTACCGAGCGCCTTTTCAATGGTGCGCTTGATGTTGTCGTTCGGCATATTGGTCGCCTTCGCCTTGGCGATGACCGCCGCGAGACGGGAGTTGTTCGCCGGATCGCCGCTTCCGCCTTCCTTAACGGCAACGATCATTTCACGGGCGATCTTGGTGAACGCCTGTGCGCGCTTGGCGTCCTGGGCGCCTTTGGTTTTCTGTATGTTATGCCACTTGGAATGTCCGGACATGCTGTAATTCCCCCAAACAAAAATACGTTTAAAGGAATTATAGCACTTTCGTTGCCGGATGACAAGGGGGTTCCTTATCTCCCGTGCGGAATAAGGATCAGATCCCCCGGGTTCACCGGCCCGGGATTGGCCGATTCGATCAGCTTGCGCGTAGAGCCGAATTTCTTTGCGACCGTCCAGAGCGATTCCTCGCCGAGCCGGATCACGATCAGGGACGGGCGCTCTGTCTCATCCGCGGTGTCTATCTCCTCCAGTTCCATTTGACTCACATAGGTGAGCTCGGAAACGTCCGCCGCGTCGAGTGAGAGCTCGACCGGGCAGCGCAGCTCCACAGCTCCGTCTCCGGCGGCGGCGTACACCTCGCCGAAGCGTGCTGTTTCCGGCAGCGTCATCCCGGTTGTCCCGCCGCCCTCGAACATGAGCGTGAGAACGCGGCTCATGGACGAGAGACTGCCGCGCTGGGTGCGGTAGAGCACGCGGACACAGATGTTTTCCGAAGCGCCGTTCTCCGTCCGGACAGGAAACGCCGCCGTCACGCGGGTATACACGATCTCCTTCGGGGAATCCGGTGCTTCCAGCGTCTCACGCACCGACTGCCGAAGGACCGACGCTCGCGCCGTATTCAGCGTGCGGATGACGTCTGTTTTCAGGCGGCAGGCGTTTTTGAGACTGTAGGCGTCCGCAATATACCGGATCTCCGTCTCGCTGCGGCAGAGCGTCTGCGCGCACAGGTGCAGCTCCAAATGCAGCGAGGTTATGCCGTCGCTGCCGGAGAGCGGTTCCAGATAGCACCCGCCGGAGGTCAGTATCACGGTGGAAAGCTCCGCTTTTCCGTTCGCTATGTCAAGGATCTGGGAGAATGGGATGCGAAAGCTCTGCTGCTGCAGCGCATCGTCTCCGGCCGTCAGATACAGCGTATCGAGCCGAACCGTTCCCTGCAATATCATCTTTCCGCCGACCTGCTTGAGCTCCTCCACGGTCTCCGTATGCGAATAGCAGAGCAGTTTTTCCATCGGCGGGCATCCGGCGGGAAGCTCTGCCTCGTCGGATACAAGAAAGCTCTTCTCCTCGATGCCGGAGAGAAAGCTGACCGTCTTTGTGTCGGTCAGCGTATAAAGTCCCGGCGTCGGCTCCGCCTCTGTCGGGATCTCCGCCGTCACGCTGCGATACGCCGCGACCGCGGCGCAGACCCCGGCGCGAAACTGGATCTTCCGCGGGTTCAAAAGCCTGGCGTCCGCCGACGATACGCAGAGATTCATGGCAAGTATATCGGTATCCTCCGTGCCGTCTGCCTCCGCGGAAAAGCTGACCGGAAGCTCCGCTTCGATCCTTTGCAGCCGCTCCGAATCCTCGCCGATATAGAGGACCGTTCCGCGGATACTTCCCTCGATCCGGATGCTCCCCTGCTGCAGCGTTTTGGAGCGCAGATACACCGCGGCATCCACGTCCAGAATACGGGCGACATCCGGCAGCGTATCGGAAACGACCGTTTCGAGCGTCTCCTCGCGGCTGAGTGTATCGGAATAAACAGGAGTACAGTATTGAATGGCTTCCCGTTTCAGATTGACTTCCATAGACATTCCTCTCCTTGTCCGTTTTCAATATACCGTATGAGGAACGCCCGAAAAATATGTCACAGCTTCGAAAGCATCCGATACAAAAATCCCGGAAGCCGGATATAAATGACCTTCATATACATATACGATCCTCCTCAACAGCAATTTCGATTGATACATATGCCGACGCCGATCAGACACGCGCCGAGCAAAAACCACCAGAAACCCTCCGGCAGGATCTGTGAGAGCAGGACGATGAGCCCCACCGTTACGATGATCCACCCTACCGGTTTTTTTCGCCGATTTCCGCGCCGCATAAACAGTCCCCCGATGCGCACCTTGTTTATTACATAGTACGCACCGGGGGACCATATGTTCTTATTCCGTTTGGCGGACTTCCCAGTCCTTTTTCCGGTTCGCCTGCTCCCACAGACGGCGGTAGGAATCGAGCCGTGAGGGATGGATCGCCCCCTCGTCCGCCGCGGCGTTCACGGCGCAGTCCGGCTCGTTCCGATGCGTGCAGTCCGTGAACCGGCACGCCCCGAGATACGGCTCAAACTCCGGAAAGCAATATTGCAGCTCTGCCGGGCGGATGGCTTCCATCTGCTCGATATCAAAGGAGCCAAAGCCAGGCGTATCGGCGACGTACCCGCCGTTCGGCAGAGCAAAAAGCTCCACGTGGCGCGTCGTGTGGCGGCCGCGGCCGAGCTTCTGGCTCACCTCGCCGGTAAGCAGGGAAAGCTCCGGCGAAAGCGCGTTCAAAAGGCTGGATTTTCCGACGCCGGAGTTGCCCGTAAATGCACAGACTCTTCCGGCAAGCCGCTCGGAAAGCTCCGGGAGACCCTCGCCGGTGACGGCGCTCGTCTGCAGCACGGGGATGCCTGAGGCGGAGTAAACGGAGAAAAGCTCGTCGCCGGAATTGAGATCGGCCTTATTGATACAGAGAAGAAAGTCGCAGGAATGATGTGCCGCGAGCGCGGATACGCGGTCGATGAGAAACGGGTCCGTGACCGGATTGACCGCCGCAGCGAGCATCACCATGAGATCGATGTTGGCGACAGCCGGACGAATGAAATAATTCCGCCGCGGGAGAATCTCCCGCACGCTGCCTGTGCCGTCCGATGACACATCCATCCGCACACGGTCGCCGACGAGCGGGCTCGTTCCGTCGAGACGGAACTTTCCCCGCGCACGGCAGGTGACGAGCTCCGCGCCGGTATCGACATAGTAGTAGCCGCTCAGCGCCTTGATGATTCGTCCTTCCATGCGCGTCACTCGGCGTTCGGATCCTGCGTCGGGACCGGCGAGGGCGAGGGTGTCGGCGTCGTTTCGGGTCCGAGCGAGATCTGCAGATAGATCTTGGAGTACGCGGGGATCTCCGTCCCGGCCTCGACCGTCTGGCTGACAACATAGTCCACGGGGATTGTGTTGTTGTAAACGTAGCTCACGGAAACGAGCGTCAGCCGCGCCGCGGCAAGCTCTGCTTCCGCCGTGGCATAGTCCTTGCCGACGAGATACGGCATGATGACTGTTTCGGTCTTGGCTCCCTGGCTGATCGTGAGATAGACCGTCGCGCCCGCGGGGAGCTTCTCCCCCGGCGAGGGGCTGATCTGCATTACACAGTCCGCCGCGACATCGTCGGAATCGGCAAACGTTTTGTCCACAACAAAGCCGAGCTTTTCCAGCTCGCTCGTCGCTTCGCGATAATCGTAGTTGAGAAGGTTCGGGATTTCGGTTAACATAACGCCAGTGCTCACCGTAAGCGTCACATGGATGCCGTCCGAAGTCAGCATATAGCTCTTTCCCGCATCGGGCGACTGGCCGATGATGATGCCGCGCTCGACGTTCGGGTCGATCTCGTAAATGAGATCAAAGTTGTATTTCCCTTTGAATTCTTTGCTGTTGATGATGGTCTCGTAGTTGCTGCCGACAAAGTTCGGGATGGCGACACGCTGGTTAACAACGAATATATCGCTCAGAAAATAGTTCCAGAGAAAGACGGCAATGATCAAAATGGCGGCCATCACGCCGAAAAAGCCGGAGAGCATGCTGACGCGGTGGGCGCGGCGGCGGCGGCGGACATAGTCCTCCCTGCCAAGCTCGCCCGCCGTGCTCAGCGGTGCAACGTTGCCCTCGATCCTGTCAAGCGAGCCGGTGAGCGATTTCTGCAGCGCCTCGAGATCGGCGGCAAGCGCGTCCGCCGTCTGATAGCGGTTATCGAGCGAGGCTTCCATTGCCTTCATCACGATCTTTTCGAGCGCTTCCGGCACCGACGGCGCGATCTCACGCAGAGGCGTCGGGACCGCCGATAGGTGCTTGAGCGCAACCGTCCGGTCATCGTCGCCATCAAACGGCAGCTTGCCGGAGAGCATTTCGTACATGACGATGCCGAGCGAATAGATATCGCTCCGTCCGTCCACTGGAAGGCCCCTGGCCTGCTCCGGCGAGATATAATGCACCGAGCCGATGGCTTCGTTCTCCACGTCCGGCACTTCGGACTGAAGGTTGGCGATGCCGAAGTCCGCGACCTTGATGACGCCGTCATTGACGACAAGGATATTCTGCGGCTTGATATCACGGTGGACAATACCTTTTCCGTGCGCGTGGGCAAGCGCCCGCGCGATCTGCAGCGAGAAATCCACTGCCTGCACCGCGTCGAGCGGGCCGTGGTCCTGCAGATACTGCTTGAGCGTGATGCCGTCCACGAGCTCCATAACGATGTATTCCACATGATCGGTGCGGCTCACGTCGTACACGCCGACGATGTTCGGGTGGCTGAGCTTTGCGATCGCCTGCGATTCCGTCTGGAAGCGGCGGCGGAACTTTTCGTTCTTCGCAAGCTCCGGACGCATGATCTTCACCGCCACATAGCGGTTCAGCCGGTGGCACATCGCTTTATATACGACCGCCATGCCGCCGCTGCCGATCAGCTCTACGAGCTCATACCGGCCATCGAGCATCATGCCGCGGTATTTATCCTGATTTTTCGTATCCATATCATTCCCCCGTAGGTTCATCGGCGCACGAGCGCCAGCGTGACGTTGTCCGGCGCGCCGCGGTCGAGCGCCATGCGCAGAAGCTCACGGCAGACCGCATCGTCATCCGAGGACGCCAGAAGAAGGGATTCCATCTCCCCGGCGTCAACAAGATTGCTGAGCCCGTCGGAGCAGAGCAGCAGCGCGTCGCCGGGACGGATGTCCAGCCGGAAAATATCGCTGCGAATGGTTCGTTCCAATCCGACGGCCCGCATGATCACGTTCTTTCGCGGATGGGAACGGGCTTCATCCTCGGTGATCAGCCCGCGGTCCACCATGCTCTGCACGAGCGAATGATCCCGCGTGACCTGCTGGAGCTGGCCGTCCGCCAGCCAGTAGCACCGGCTGTCGCCGATGTTGACGACGGCGGCGTCTTCCGGACGCACAAGCGCAGCCACAAGCGTTGTACCCATACCCCGGCAGCTCTCGTCGCGGAAGGCGCGGTCATATACCTTCAGATTGGCATATGCCGCCGCTTCGCGCAGGACCTGCGCCGCATCGGATTTCGGTTCACGGCGCAGCATATCTTCCGCATACTGCATGAATGAGTCCGCGGCGACCGCCGAGGCGATCTCGCCGCCATGCACGCCGCCCATGCCGTCGCACAGCGCGGCAAGAACATATTCGCCATCCGGCGAAAGGCTCAGGCGGTAGGCGTCCTGATTGGCGGAACGTACTTTTCCCTTGTCGGTAATGCCGAAAGCGTTCATTTTGCTTCCCTCGTCATTTTGCGGCGCAGCTGTCCGCAGGATGCGTCCACATCGCTGCCGAGACGCCGCCGTATGGTCGTGTTGACTCCGTTCTTCGTAAGTATATTCACAAACCGTTTGAGATTCTCCGGTTTGGATGGCTCAAAGCTGCGCTCATCCACATGGTTGAGCGGAATGAGATTGACATGCGCCGCGAGCGGCTTTACCCGCCGGGCAAGCAGCTCCGCCTGCTCCGGGGAATCATTCACGCCGTCGATCATTGCATATTCAAACGATATGCGCCGTCCGGTTTTGTCATAATAGGCTTTGCATTTGCGGAAAAGCTCGTCCACGCCGCGGCCGCGGTTGGCCGGCATGATGCGGCTGCGCGTTTCGTCGTCCGGCGCGTGCAGCGATACGGAAAGCGTGATCTGGAGATCGCGCTCCGCCAGATCGTCGAAGCGCTCCGTCAGCCCGCAGGTGGAGAGCGATATATGACGCATGCTGATGTTGCGTCCCTCCGGGTGGTTGATGAGCTCCAAAAACCGCATGACGGTATCAAAATTATCCAGCGGTTCGCCAATGCCCATCAGAACGATGTGAGAAACCGGCAGACCGGATTCCTTTTCGGAAAACAGCACCTCGTCAAGCATTTCCGACGGCGTGAGATTCCGCACAAGGCCGCCGATGGTCGAAGCGCAGAACGCGCATCCCTGCCGGCAGCCGACCTGCGAGGAGATGCAGACCGTATTCCCGTAGTGATACCGCATGACGACCGTTTCCACGGCGTTTCCGTCCTGCAGCTCCCAAAGGAATTTGATCGTGCCGTCCTCGGCGGACTGCTGCTTTTTAAGCACCCGCGGCGCGGAGAGAGTGCAATGCTCGGAAAACTCCTGCCGGAGCGCACGGGGGAGATTCGTCATTTCATCCCACGAGCCGCAGCCGGCGGAAAACCAGCGAAAGAGCTGCTTTGCCCGATACGCCGGCTGTCCGAGCGAGCGGAGATACTCCGCCAGCTCTTCCGGAAGCATGGATTTTATATCGATTTTTTCGGTCAGTTCAGCCATTTCGTCTCATACGGCAATAGAAAAAGCCGTCCGTATCATATTCCTGCGGCAAAATGAGCCGCTGCTCCTCGCGGACAAAGTCCGGATGATCGTGAAGAAATCGTTCCGCAACATCCTCGTTTTCCTCATGGAAAACGGTGCAGGTGGAATAAAGAAGGATCCCACCCGGCCGGACGCACGCGGCAAGCCCATCCGCGATCCGCTTCTGTATTGCCGGGAGACCGGCAAGCGCTTTGGGGTCCTTATAGCGGATCTCCGGCTTTTTGCGGATAACGCCCATGCCGGAGCACGGAACGTCCGCAATGACAAGATCGAAGCTCCCGCGGAGCGCTTCATACGGCTTGGAAGCGTCCATCGGCGCAGTGCGGATGATGGAAAAACCGAGTCTCTCGGCGTTTTCCTCTACAAGCCGGAGCTTTTTTTCGTGAAGATCACAGGCGAGAATTTCTCCGTCGTTTTCCATCAGCGACGCGCAGAGAAGGCTCTTTCCGCCGGGCGCGGAGCAGGCATCCAGCACGCGCATCCCTTTTTTCGGCGCGGCGCACAAAACACTCATCGCTGCGGCAGCATCCTGCACAAAGAACTCGCCCGCAGGAAAGCCGGGGAGCGCGGCAGCGCTGCCTTTATCCTCCACGCACACGGACACGGTGGAAAGCTCGCTGACGTGCGCACGAACGCCCGCCGAGGAAAAACGCTCCACAAGTGACG
>QWCE01004822.1_pt1 | contig 12930 bp, 10 predicted proteins | sample 1972531 | NCBI WGS metagenome assembly QWCE01 (sample SAMN09866716, study PRJNA288562) | Human gut metagenome isolate term4_stool, whole genome shotgun sequencing... | reverse complement strand
AATGTTAGACCTTTACAGAAACTCTGTACAAGCTCAAAACGAAGTTAAGGGTGGAATCTGGAACAAATATAGATGGATTGGTAGAGAACTTAGAAACAAAACTCTTGGAATTTGTGGTTTTGGTGCAATCGGTAGAAGAGTTGGCGAAATCGCTAATGTATTCCACATGAGCGTTCTTGCTTATGACCCATTCTTAAAACCAGAAGATATTAAAGTTGACTATGCTAAATTAGTTGATTTCGATACTCTTGTAAAAGAATCTGATATTATCACTCTTCACATGCCACTAACTCCAGATACTAAGGATTTATTCGCAGCAGAAGAATTTGAAAAAATGAAAGACGGAGCTTGCATCATCAACGCTGCACGTGGTGGAATTGTAAACGAAGATGACCTTTATGATTATATCAAGAATGGCAAACTAGGTGGAGCAAACTTAGATACTCTTTCTAACGAACTTGGCTCTGGCGGACTTGACACTCAAGATGTTCCAGTAGAAAATAAATTATTCGAACTTGATAGACTATATGTTACTCCACACATTGGTGGATCAACAATTGATGCTCAAGACGACATTGGACATGTAATTCTTAAAAACTTTGATGAATTATTTCCAAACTGCAAATAATTAAAAAATAAATAAGTAATTTAGGGCTGTCCTTTTGTGGGCAGCCTTTTTTATAATAGGATTTAGCAAAATAAAGATGGTCTTGAATAGAACAAATTCTCATGATAGTATTTAGTAAATTAGAAAACAATATTTCAATTAAATTGTCAGCTATTAAATAGAGGAGGAAAAATGGAAGATTATTATGCACCAATCCTTTTATTAATTGCATTTTCTGCTATTATTTTTATTTACAATTACTATATAAAAAAGAGAAATGAAAAAATTTTGCGAGATGAAGTAAGAGAAAATTTTGGCAAAATTCATTCAAAAAAATTCAAGGGAAAAATAGATGGAATACATAAGAGACTTGGCGGAAATGTAACTGAAATAACTGCAGCTGATTTAAACTTTGACAAGATTATTGAAAAGATGAATCACAATATGACAAAAATTGGTCTTGAATATTTTTATTACAGGCTTAGAGATTTGATCTTAGACAAAGATGAACTTATAAAGATTAAAAAAAATATAAAATCCTATGAAGATAAAAAAGAAAAATTGCAAGAAATCCAGTTTCAATTGGGAAAGATTGGATACTTCAAGGAAGACGTGCTAAATCTAATTGAAGAAGAGGTTAAAGTTGAAAAAGAACTTGAAATTGCAGCTAAAATTTTTTCTTTTACGGCAATTTACATATTAATGCTTTTTATTTTTTTAAGAGCTCAAGCAGTTTTGTTTATATTTGCTCTACTTGGCATTAACACTTACATTTATAAAAAATTTAACGAGATAACTTTGGGAAAATTGGAAAGTTTAGTTAGATTAAAGAGTATTTTGTTTGTGGCTGAAAGATTGACAAATAATAAAGAAGAAATTTTCACAGAAGAACTTCAAGAGCTTGAAAAGATTTTAAAAGATCTTGCACCACTAAAGAAAACTTTGAAGTCCTTTGGCTTTTTTACGGGAATAGCAGAAATGGATTTTGCAGAAACCTATAAAAATGTTTTGTTTTTATCAGAAGCTAGGAGCTTTTCTAATTCTCAAAAATATTTTAAAAAGTATGGAGAAGAAATTCATAAACTTTATTACTTAATTGGAAAAATCGACTGTGAAATTGCTATTATTTCAATTACAAAGGCTTATAAAACAAATTATGCAGATTTTGGAGAGAAAATTTCTGGTAAAAATTTATACAATCCATTAATAAAAGATCCTGTAGCAAATGATTTAGATTTAGAAAAATCAATAATTTTAACGGGATCAAATGCTTCGGGGAAATCAACTTATTTAAGGACAATTGGCATAAATTTTGTTTTTGCCCTTAGTTTTGGAATTTTCTTTGGAGAAAGTTTTGAGATAAAAGCAATGAAAATAAAATCTGCAATTGATATTTCGGACTCAATAATGGAAAATCTTTCTTATTTTATGGCAGAATCCAAGGCAATTGGCGAGATGATAGAAGATGATGAAGAAAAAATTATCTTGCTCGATGAAATATTTAGAGGAACTAATACAATTGACAGAATTGCATCAGCTACTGCAACTTTAAAATATTTGGCGAAAAACAATCATGTAGTGGCAGCAACTCACGACATAGAACTTACAATACTTTTAAAGGATTCCTACAATAACAAACACTTTGAAGAAAAGATAGAGGATGGGGACATTAAATTCGACTACCTACTAAAAGATGGACCTGCGACAAGTAGGAATGCAATTGCAATTTTAGATAATTTATCTTATCCAAGGGAGATAATTAAGGAAGCAAAAGAACTTTCAAAAAGTTTGGAAAATTAGAAATTTTATCATAATGCTTAGTTAATTTTTTAGCTAAGTATTTTTTTATCTTTATTAGTTGATTTTTATCCTTTATACTAGTATTAAGTGAGAAAATGTTTTTTAGAAGGGAGAGGGAAAGATGAGAATTTATTTTACTAGACATGGTGAAACTGAATGGAATAAACTTGGTATTATCCAGGGACAGCTGGATTCTTCTTTAACTAAGGAAGGGATTGATATGGGGTTAAGGCTTAGAGAAAAATCTAAGGACCTACACTTTGATAAGGTCTATTCATCAGACCTTGGAAGGGCATATGATACTGCAAAATTGATTTGTCCTGATAGAGAAATTATAAAGACCCCTCTTCTTCGTGAAATTGATGTTGGGTCTTGGTCAGGTAAAAATATAAAGGATGTAAAAACAAGTGATGAGATTCTTTATAAGAAATATTTTGAAGAACCAGAAAATTATTATAGACCTGATGGGGAAAGTATATATGATCTCAAGAATAGGGTTGAAAAATTTTTTGAAGAAAGAGTTTATCCAAATGAAGATGAAAATATACTTATTGTGACTCATGGTGTAACTATTGTTGCAATTTATTCTCTTATGGAAAACATCCCTATAGAAGATTTTTGGTCCAACAGAGTTAGGCGAAATGGCGAATTTAATATAGCAGATTATGAAAATGGTGAATTTAAAATTATAAAGAAGGCTCCCAAAAATCCAGTGGACTCAATTTGAGGTGATAAAATGAATACTTACGACTTAATTATTATTGGTGCAGGCGCAGCTGGTTTAAGTGCTGCCATTTATGCTGGTAGATCTCTTTTAAATACTCTTGTTATAGAAAAATTCTCCTTTGGGGGCAGGGTTAATGACACTCCAAAGATTATAAATTATCCTGGATTTAAGGAGATTTCAGGACGAGATCTTATAAATGAATTTAGAAAGCAAGCAGAAAATTTTACTACGAATGAATTTACTTATGGAACTGTGAAAAAAATTGAAAAAATTGACAATGCTTTTAAGATAACTACTCTTAGGAGAAAAGAATTTATGGCAAAGGCAATTATTATTGCCACAGGAACTTATGCAAAGATGATAAATGTTCCAGGTGAAACTGAATTTGCAGGACGTGGAGTTTCCTATTGTTCCACTTGTGATGCTGATTATTTTAAGGATAAGGACATACATATACTAGGTTCTGGAGACTTGGCACTGGAAGAGGCAGATTATCTTTCAAATTTTGCCAACTCTATAAATATGATAATTATTCATGAAGAGGGAAATTTTGATGGAAATAAACTAGAAGCTGAGAAAATAATGAAAAATCCAAAGATTTCTTACACTTGGCATTCAAAGTTAGAAGGCATTTATGGAAATGAGAGGGTAAACAGTCTTGATATTTTAGATTTATCAGATAATACAAATACTAGAGTGACATCTGATGGAATTTTTATCTTTGCGGGGATGAGTCCTAATTCTGATTTTGTAAAGGATCTTGTGGAAACAGATGATTATGGTTTTATAAAGACTAATGACGAGATGAAGACATCTGTGGAAGGAATTTTTGCAGCTGGAGATATAAGAAATAAAGCTCTTAGACAAATTGTCACTGCGGCAAATGATGGAGCAGTGGCAAGTGTTTATGCAGAAAAGTACATTAGAAATAGGGGTGCAAAATGAGAGTCTATCCAAGAGGAACTGTGGTTTATAAAAGGGACAAGGCTTACAATGGGATAAATTTAATTTCAACAGCAAAAGATGGAGCCCTAATAACTAAAATGGACGGTACGGAGTTAAAGAGATATTCTGTCAATCCAATGCCAGCAAAAATGTTAGCCAACAAAAATATTATGAGTATTTCCTCTTTTAGGTCATCTGATTTTGGTGTCAGTGATGGTATCGACTTAATTGAATTTGATAAAAACGGAAAAATTTTATTTGATTTTGACAAGTTTAAATATACAGAGGACAGGGGATACAGACCAAAGTGGATGGCGAGAGCTCATTCTGATTTTCAAAGAGAAGGAAATTCTGTGGGATATTTTTATCCAGACCAAAAAATTGTGGAAAATGGAAAAACTCTACTTCTTGTTCACGATGCTATTGTTGAACCGAGAATATCTGATAAGACTCTTCTCGACGATGTGATTTTGGAAGTTGATGAAGAGGGAAATATTTTGTGGAAGTTTTCTTTTAGTGAACATTTTGATGAGTTAGGTTTTTCTGAAGAGGCAAAGAATGTTTTATACAGAAATCCAAATTTGAGAATAACAGAAAGACCTCTTGGAAATTATCTCGATGTAACTTCTATCTCTACTATTGGAGAAAATAAGTGGTATGACCAAGGGGATCCTCGCTTTCATCCAGACAACATTTTATTTACAGCAAGAGCTGCAAATATCATTGGAATAATTGATAAGAAGAGATCAAGAATTTGTTACAAACTTGGTCCAAACTTTTCAGATTTTAAAAAAGTTGATCCAGTAGTTGGTTCAGCCTTTGCAAGTATTGTGCCAAGAGGTTTGCCAGGAGAAGGAAATCTTTTGATATTTGACAACGGTGGAAGATGTGGCTATGGTTCTCCAACTCTTACATCTCCTTCAGGACTACTTCCCTTCGTGAGAAATTATTCTAGGATACTTGAAATTAATCCAGTTACACTTTCTCTTAATTGGTCAGTGGACCCAAGAGACTTTGGCTTTTCCATTCCTATGAATGGTTACAAGTTTTATTCGCCCTATGGGGGAAATCTCCAAAGACTTCCCAATGGAAACACATTAATAACTTTGGCGACAGAAGGACTTGTAATTGAAATAACACCGTCAAAGGAAATTGTGTGGCAGTGGACTTGCCCTTATAGGACAACAACAGAAAATCTTCTAAAAAACAATATGATTTACAGAGTTTACAGATATCCCTATGAGTACTTAGGAATTGATGAAAATGAAAATGAAATTGAAGAAATAGAAGATGCATCTTATTTTAAACTTCCTGGTGCAGGTGACTTCAAGTCAGTTGAAATAACAAATGTAAATAAGAGTGAATTATCAATTGACATAGATCCACTTTCTCAAGAATCTGAATCTGTAAGAGATCTTGCTGAAAATAAGAAGGTAATAAAGAGAAATGAATCAGTCATAAAATATATTGCAGCAAGTCATTTTGAAAATACAATTGCTGAAAATAATATGGCAATAATAATTTATGGAGCAGAGAGATGTTCTCACTGCGAACCTCTTATGGAAGTAATGGAAGTTTTATTAAAAGAAGAATTTAAAGAAGTATCTTGCTTTTATATGGATCTTGATAAAAATAAAGAATTTGCAGAAGAACATGAAATTTTTCAACTTCCAAGAGTTTCATTTTATAAAGGCGGAGAAAAAGTTTATGGATTTATGGGAGAAAAATCTTACGACGAAATTGCCGGCTTAATAGAAGATTATCTCTTAGAACTAAATTAAAATAAAAAAACTGGAGCTTTTATATGAGTTGACATCATATGCGAAAAGTCTCCAGTTTTTATTTTTATAAATTATTTTTCGTCGCCAAAGGCATGCCAATTTAAATTACAATAGCCTTTTTTATTTACTTTTGAATTTATTAAAAACCTATTTTTAGCAAGCCTAAGCATATACTTATCATCTTTATAGGAATCAGAATAAGCAGAAGAATTTTCATAATCTATTTCTATATCTTTTTTATCCAAAAGCCTTTTAATATTATCTACTTTTATATTTTTTTTGTTATTTCCTTTTGTCAACTTATAATTCTCGTCAAGTTCAGTACCAATTATATAATCAAAATCATAAATTTCTTTTACATATTTTAGATAGGGACTTGCAGAAGCAGAGCATAAAATTTTTATGGTGTCTTTATCGTGGCAATTAAAATTTTCTTCAAACTCTTTAAAAAAGAATTTGGGATAAAGGTAATCTGTCACAAAAGATTTTAATTCATCTTCTGAAAAATACTTAATAATAGAAACCATTTGAGTTTTCATTATATCAAAGTCAGACTTAACTTTTGATTTTATGTAGGCAGAAGTAAGTCCTCCAAAAGTTTTAAATATATTTATTTTTTTATGTTTAAATCCATATTTATAAAGCTCTACTATTGATTCACAATCAACTACAGTTTTGTCAAAATCATAGAGCGCAAGCTTTTTTTTCAAAATCTCACCTCACTAGAATTATATCAAATTGCCTTCATTATAAAAAGATTTATGATATACTAAAGTCGTGATATTTATGGGAATTATTATACATGTAGATATAGATGCCTTTTACGCATCAGTAGAAGAATTAGATGATAAAAGCATAATAGGAAAACCAGTGGTAGTAGGTGGAAGATCTAATCATGGAGTAGTAACTACTGCAAACTATATTGCAAGAGAATATGGTATTCACTCTGCCATGCCCATGTATATGGCAAAAAATCTCTGCGATCACTTGATTATAAAGCCCATGAGAAGAGGGAGATATCTGGAAAAATCAAGGGAAGTTTTTGAAGTTCTAAAGACTTACACAAATAAAATTGAAAAAGTTTCTATTGATGAGTCTTATCTCGATATTAGTGGACTGGGTTATGAAGAAGATATTGTCTATAAGCTTCAAGAGTATGTTTATAAGAAAACGGGTTTGAACGTAAGTTGCGGATTGAGCTATAACAAATTTTTGGCGAAACTTGCCAGTGATTGGAACAAACCAAGAGGAGTCAAAATTATTAGAGAAGAAGACTTGCCTGAGATTTTATTTCCCTTAGATATTAGAAAAGTGCATGGAATTGGAAATAAAACTGAAAAAAAGCTTAGAAATATTGGAATAAATACTGTTGAAGATTTATATTCATTGTCCTATGAATTTTTGACAACTATGTTTAAAAAGAGTGGAGAAGAAATTTATAAGAGAATAAGGGGAATTGACAATAGAGAAGTCACTCCAAACACTGTGAGAAAAAGTCTTGGTACAGAAAGTACTTTTGAAGTTACTAGCAAAAGGGAAGAATTAATTCATTATTTAAAAGAATTTGCAAGAGAAATATCTGAAGATTTAATTGTGAAAGAAATTTCTGGATACACTTTGACTCTAAAGATGAAAAACGAAAACTTTAAGATAAAAACTAGATCAAAAACTTATGACGAGACAATCTACGAAGAAGATGATATTTTAAAAAAGTCTTTGGAAATTTTTGAAGAGGTCTATAATGGTGAGAAGTTAAGACTTATTGGTATAACTGTATCAAATTTAGCAGATTTAAATATAAGACAACTTACATTTTTTAATTTATAAAATAAGGACAGCAAGAACTGTCCTATTTTTGTGAAAATTTTTAAATTAGATTTTTATTTTAAAAGTCAAAAGCAGTTGCTACAAATATTGCAATGCCCTTGTAAAAAAGGGATTCATCTAAATCAAATTTTGGGCTGTGATTTGGATAATATTTTCCATCCTTTGCCTTTCCTAAATTTGAAAGAAATAAAAAACTACCAGGAACTTTTTCTTGATAAAAAGCCATGTCCTCGCTGCCCATTGTGGGTTCTTTTAAATCGAAGATATCTTCTGGGAAAAGTTTAGAAGTAACTTTTTTTATATAAGATGTAAAGTCGGGATCATTATTTAAAACTGGATAATATCTCTTATATTCTGTTTCGGCAGATCCACCATAACTTTTAGCAATTCCATCTGCTACTTCAGCAATTCTTTTTTCTATTAAGTCTCTTGTTTCTTCTTTTAAGGCACGAGATGTCCCCAGCATATCAACTTCATCGGGAATTATATTTTGACAAGTTCCACCATTAATTTTGCAAACAGATATTAAGCCTCTGTCAACGGGAGAAATCTCTCTTGAGATAATTTTTTGCAACCCTAAAAGAATTTCACCTGAAATTATAATTGGATCAATAGCAAGTTGAGGATTGGCACCGTGACCGCCTTTGCCTTTTACTTTTATAGAAAAGATATCCATTGATGCCATAAGCTCATCTTCTTTAAATCCAATATATCCTTGAGGAATATCTGCAAGTTTTCCACAGTGCATTCCAATTATTGCATCTACGTGAGGATTTTCTAAGCAGGATTCCTTTATCATTAGATCAGCTCCACCTGGCACTTCTTCACCTGGTTGGAAAATAAATTTTACAGAAGCTCTTAACTTATCTTTATTTTCATTTATAATTTTTGCAGCTGTAAGGGCAATAGCAGTGTGGGCATCGTGACCACAAGCGTGCATACATCCCTCATGAGTAGACTTGAAGCTAAGACCGGTTTCTTCTTTTATGGGAAGAGCATCCATATCAGCTCTTATGGCAAGACACTTACCCTTTTCTTTTCCATAAATTGTTGCCACAAGTCCATTGCCATTTACATATTCTTTGTATGTAATTCCGAATTCATCTAATTGTTTTTTTACATATTCTACAGTTTTTGGAAGTTCAAGCTCAAGTTCAGGAATTTTATGTAAATCTCTTCTAATTTTTATTGCGAGATTTTCATTTTCCTTAGCCAATTTTATTATGTCCATCTATATTCCTCCCTTAAATGAAAATTTAGTTTTAATTATAAATTAAAAGAGAGAAAACTTCCAGTTAGCTTGCATAAAAAAAGACAGACCTAAGTCTGCCCTTAAAAATTATTTTTCGCTTCCAAGGATATTATAAGTAATTGCCACAAGACCACCACCAATAATATTTCCAATTGTAACTGGTATTAAATTTTTTAAAATTAGCCCAATAGTAAATTCTGGATTTAACATTTTTGCTAGGGCAAAGCAAGTCATATTTGCCACACTATGCTCAAAACCAAGACTTACAAAAGCAAGTATACACCAAAAGATTAAAATTAATTTTGATGAATCAGAAATCTTTCTTGAACACATTAAAACTGCAAGGCACACTAAAATGTTACACATAATTCCCTTAAATAAAAGTGAAGTGAAGTCAAAACTTGACTTTGTTGTTGCTAGATTTAATAGTGAATTGTTAAATTCAGGAGAAACTCCTGTCATTTTAAACAAGAAAGAAATTAAAATTGATCCCAAAAGGTTTCCTATGTAGGAAAAAATTAAAATCTTTAAAAGTGTAGAAGTTTCAATTTTTTTGTTTAATCTTCCAATACTTGTCACAAGGACATTACCTGTGAAAAGTTCGCCTCCTGCAAATATAACAAAGGATAGGGCAAGGGAGAAAACAAAACCATTTATTAGTTTTACTGCTGGGATAGCTAGGGAAGAGAATATACTTCCTGATAGGGTCATTATTAACATTCCCATTCCAATAAAAAATCCTGCAAGTACTGAAGCTACCATATACTTAAAGAGAGAATCTTCAAGCAAATTTTTCTTAGTGTTTGCAGAATTTGTAAGTCCCATTATTATATCTTTGTACATATCACACCTCTTTTTTTACTTCATTAAACATTATATCAAAAAGAGGTGACTTTTCAATTGGTGAAAGAATCTTTATTTGAAAATAAATTAAAATATTCTTTCTAAAATATATTTTTATTTCACATTTGAATTTGATTTTGTATTTAATTTATATTTATTAGCCTCTATTGCCACAACAATTACTTGGACAAGGGGCATTAATAGATTAAAAACTAAGAAGGGAAGATAGTGAACAGTAGATACACCGAGAACAGTGGACATATAAGTTCCACAAGTATTCCAAGGTATCATGGCAGATGTCACAGTTCCTCCTGATTCTAGAGTTGATGACAACAATTCTGGCTTAAGATTTCTTTTTTCATATTCATTTTTAAACATTCTGCCAGGAACAACAATCGAGATGTACTGTTCAGGCATAGTTGCATTTGTAAATAGACAAGTTAAAATTGTAGAAATTACAAGACCAACTAGTGATTTTACCCTATGAAGGAATTTTCTTACAATGGCTTCAAGGATTCCAGTTTCTTCAGCAATTCCGCCAAACATCATGGCGATTATTGTTAGAGAAATGGAAGACATCATATTGTTAAGTCCACCTGTGGTAAGAAGTTTATCCACTGCTTCAAGGCCTGTGTCTGAAACAAAACCATTTAAGCCAGCTGATAAAATATCTCCAAAGTTTATATCTTGGTAAATTGGTCCTAAAATAGCAGCTATAATTATGCCGAGAGTTATTCCAGGAACTGCTGGAAGTTTTTTAGCAATAGAAATTATTACAACTAGAGGAGCCAGCAAGAGAACTGGAGAAATTGTAAAATTATCCTTTAGTCCCTTTGCTATTACACTTACATTAGATAAATCTGCAGAAGATCCTTTGTATTTAATAGATAAAATTCCAAAAATTATTAGGGTCAACACATAGGCAATAATAGTTGGTTTAAACATAGCCTTTATGTGAGAAAATACATCTGTACCTGCCATAGCTGGAGCAAGATTAGTTGTATCAGATAAGGGACTCATTTTGTCACCAAAATAAGCTCCAGATAAAACTGCTCCTGCAGTAATAGGTGCGGGAATTCCAAGTCCACTTGCTATTCCCATAAGGGCAATACCCATAGTACCTGCAGTTCCCCAACTTGTACCAGTAGCAAGAGAAGTAATAGATGTAATTATAACTGTTGCTATTAAAAAAATAGAAGGTCTCAAAATCATAAGGCCATAATAAATCATTGTTGGCACAACGCCTGCTAAAATCCATACACCAATTAAAACTCCAATTATTGCCAAGATAATAATAGACTGCATGGCTTGAGAAATTCCTTTTATCATGGAGTTTTCAATAAATTTCCATGAGTAACCAATTTTTAAAGCAACTAGAGAAGCAATTAATACTCCAATTAACATTGGGATATGAGGACTTTCTCCGTATTTTATTATGCTGATAAACATAATTACAGTGAGGGAAGCGAAGGTGAAAATTGCTTCGCCAAAGCTAGCTTTTCTCACTTCTTTTTCATATTTATTTAAATCTTTTTTCTTCATAATTCACCTCTGGATAAATTCCAAAATTTAACATATTATACCATTAAAATTACTTTATTAAAAGTTTTTATTGACTTACAAAGATGGTATACTATAAGAGAATGGGGGAAATTATGGAATTAAAAGATACAATTCGTGCAATTGAAGATTATCCAAAAGAGGGAGTTATTTTTAGGGACATCACAACTCTTTTAAAGGATAAAGATGCCTTCAAAAAAGCAGTGGACGAGATGGCAGAAAAAATCGATCCTGATGTTGATAAAATAATAGGAATTGAAGCGAGGGGTTTTATCTTTGGTGCAGCTCTTGCTTACAAACTAAATAAGGGATTTATACCAGTTAGAAAACCAGGTAAACTTCCTTGGGACAAATTAAGTGAATCCTATGATCTTGAATATGGAAAAGACTCAATTGAAATCCATGAAGATGCAATTAATCCAGGAGAAAAAATTGTAATAGTTGATGATTTACTTGCAACTGGTGGAACTTCAAAGGCTTGCCTAAAGCTTGTTGAAAGTTTGAAGGGCGAAGTATCAGCTTTAGTTTTCTTGGCAGAACTTGAAGGACTAAAGGGAAGAGAAGTCCTTGAAGGCGAAAAAGTTTATTCAGTTATAAAATATTAAAAATAAAAAATAAAAATCTGCATAGATTATTAACTTGCATCTTAGTGCCTGTAATATTCTTTGCAGATTTTTTTATTTTCATAATTTTTTTATCCAGCAGAATTAGCTCTATCAGTGTCTTTTATGTTATTTAGGCAAAGTGTGAGAGCGAGGAGAGCTTCGGTATAATTTTCATCGTGAACTGTGAGTCTATAAGTATCAGTCATGGCAAAAAAAGTTTTTTCAATCTCGCCAATTAAATCATCACCCTTAAAAATTTCAAAATTCATATCAAATATCTTGCCTTTTAAATTAAAAACTTCTCCTTCATAGTTAATGTCGATTTTTCTAGTAAGAAAGCTAATTTTTGATTCAACTCTCATATACCTATTGTCATAAAAATTTACATTAAATTTTTGAAAGAGACTAAAAATTTCCTTGTCAATTTCTAAAATTGGATTTCTATTGCCATCAGAAATAGTGGAAGAATAGCCTAAGAGTTTAAAGTCTTGGTCCACAAAATAGGCATCATTGCCATTCTCATCTAGGATTGCATAGTGATCTGTAATTTTAAAAAACTTTTCTTTAAAATAATAATTTTTCATAGTTCACCTCTTTATTAGTAAATTATACCATGAAATTTTTACATTTATAATTAAAAAGGAAGAGGACATAAAAAAGCCCCACAGTTACCTGCAGGGCAATTTAAGATTATTTATTAGTCGATATTAAGTGAATCAACAGCATTATCAATTAATTCATCCTTAACAAGGTAAGGAAGTGTAATGTGTCCAAATTCATTATCTTCGTTAAATTCTTTAGAAACTTCAATTGCGTGATCATTTCTAGCCCAGTTACGTCTAGCAACACCACTCATTACGTCCCAAGTAAGTGAAAGTTTGATGATTTCGTCAACCATTTCAGATCCGTCAAGTACTAGACCAAATCCACCGTTGATTGATTTACCAATACCAACTCCACCACCGTTGTGAAGAGCAACAAGA
>QWCE01005063.1_pt1 | contig 12933 bp, 9 predicted proteins | sample 1972531 | NCBI WGS metagenome assembly QWCE01 (sample SAMN09866716, study PRJNA288562) | Human gut metagenome isolate term4_stool, whole genome shotgun sequencing... | reverse complement strand
AATATGTTGTTGGCGACTACAATAGTTATGGCGTTACTTATTTTCCTTTCAAAGCTGATTTGAAAGCAGGAAAAAGATACAAATACACGATTACCATTATGGATGACTTTATTGGCTACCCAGACCAAAATACAACACTCCAAGAGCCTAAACTTGGTTGGGTGATATCCGATGCTGGCAATATTTACTCGACTTGTGAAGAAGCAGACAATGCAGGTGAGAAACCTGTTGCCATGATTGCATATATAAGTGATAATGGTAACGGCCCTGCACCTTATAGCAAACATGGGCTTGCCATATCTTTGCGAAATCTAAAAAGCCCGGACAGAACCAACTTGTTTTTAATAAAGGAGTTGGAGAAAGTAGACACATACCTTTCTGAATATCAGAAAGTAGCGCCATCTTGGACCCAATGGTATGTGCCAAGATTCAAAGATTTTGATTTAATATTTGATGCTTTTGGCGGTACTAAATATAGTAATAAACCACATTATACAACCCAACCGTGGGACTATGGAAGACTTAATGATTTTATGNNNACATTATACAACCCAACCGTGGGACTATGGAAGACTTAATGATTTTATGGAATCAACAGAACGGTATGGTGAAGACGAGGTTTATCATGATTGTTTTATTGGATTCTTACCACCGTATCACGATTGGCAACCATCCCGTTATTGGATTAATGTTTCCGAGAATTCAAACTCATCATTTTTTTGGTTATATAATATTAAGGATAAACAATACTTACAATGGCACCGTACTGCAACAGCAGGATGCTTTATACGTCCTGTTTTTAAATTTTAATGCTTAAAATGTAAAAAGATGGAAACAAAAAAAATAGAAATATACAATCAGATAAAGAAAAAATATATAGCACCAAACATTACTATTTTCGAAATGGGTGAACCTGTACTGGCAGCAACTTCGCCAAGTGAGAATCCGAGGATGGAAGTTGGAGTAGACGACTGGATTGATGATGAAGAATTAAACTCAACAAAGGCAAAACATTTTTTCCATGTCTGGGAAGATTAAAATAAAATTAACAGGAGTAGGAGGGATCTATAACGTTTCGGGTAGGTAAATCGGTTTCAAGCCCCACACCACAAAGTATATAATCGTAACCCCAATACCACACCAAATATATCTAAGATTTCTCATCTTACCCACACGAAGCGCTATAAAGTCGTATTATTACTTCTATGATTTAGTTAATCTCTTGTGCTGTTTTACAGCATTTGTTTGTAAAGTCAAATGTCTATTTGTGTAGTTAAAAATTTTTATCTAAATTTACAAATCAGGATTTTTGTGTCCTTATATGCAACATTAAAAATAGAATGTAGAGTCTTTTATAACAAAAAATCTGGCTTCCCGTTTTTTAATTTGTGTGGGTTGGAAACCGTTAAGCCATCCAAAATCTTGTTGTGTAAGCTGCTTGTATTAGGGGCAATAATTGGTTTTTTGAAAAATGTTACGGAACAGTCCCTAAAAGGCTCGCGAGTTTTCGAAGAAAAGCTGGCGAGTTTTTTAGGGACTACTGTTCCGTGAGTGCTTTTTTCTTTACCTTGTGTTTGGTTTTTGTGTCATTGTTACTTCGATGCAGTTTTTTTGATTGAGAAGTTGCCGAAGGGTGTTGCGGATTTCTTCGCTGGTCATGCTTTCGACGATGGATTGGAAGTTGGTGTCTACGTCTATTCCGTTGAAGAGGTCGTTGTAGACGACGTATTCCCAGTAGTTGTTCATACGCTGTACCTGATTGTACACTTTCAACTCGTAGGTTTTCACCTTGTCGAGGTCTTCCTGTGTGGGTCCTTCGTCCGCCATCTTGTGAAGTTGCTCGTAGATGATGGGAATGAGTTCTTTATATTTCTGCGGGTCGGTTTGGAAAGCTATACGCAGCATGGCTTCATCATAGGGATGGTGCTGTAGGCTTCCGGATACCTGTACGTCATAGACGCCGCCTTTCTCCTCGCGCACCTTGTCGGTATAGACGATGCGCAGGAGCTGCCCGATAGCGTCCATGAGCAGATCGTTACGGTTGTTGTATTCCATCTTGCCTTTAATGACGATGGTGGTGATGGCTGACGGCGTGGTCTGCTCTTTGGTGAAGATGTGGATTTTTTCTCCGTCGATGAGCTTTGCACCGTGTGTTCCCACTTGTTCAAAGGTGTCGTTGGCAGGAAGAGTTGCCATGTATAGGCAGAGCAAGGGGCGGAGGCGTTCGAGGTCGATGTTGCCCGTCAGTATGAGCTTGAAATCGGCAGCGTTGGCAAAGCGTTCCTTATAGATTTGCATGATGCGGTCGTAACTGACCTTTTTCAGGAGTTTTTTATTCATAGACTCTAATCGGTCAGTAGCGTATGCCACTTTGTGCAGGGTGTCGTTGTAGGCAATCATCGGATTGACGTGAGAGTTGGTAAGAAATTCGTCCTGTTGCTCCATGAGGTTGCGGAATGCTTCAGGGTCTTTTCTGGGTTGTGTGAAATGTAGGTGTATCAGTTCGAGGAGTGTCTGGATATCCTTTACGTTAGAGCTTCCTCTCATACCTTCTGTCTCGTCGTCTATGAAGGGACTGACGGATGCGGTCTTTCCTGCCAGCATCTTTTCCAATGTAAGGTTGTCGTACTGCCCAACGCCGCCAATGGTTGCTCCCGACATCAGGTAGGTCAGGTTGGGCATATCCTCGTCGGGGTAGTGGCTCTTTCCGCCCATGCTAAAGAGCTTGAGGTTCACCTCGTCGGCCTCAAAGTCGGTCGGTCGCACATAGACGTGCATTCCGTTGGAGAGCGTCAGCTCGGTGTAGCCGTATTTGTAACTGCGTTCGGTGACAATGCTGCCCGGCGTGGGGAGCGTGTCGATGAGCCTGTCGGACAATTCTTTCTCCACATAAGGCGCATACCGTTCTGTCTGTGCTTTCAATATTGTTTTTTCGATGGTTGACTTCGAGGGCATCGTGAAGCTGTCTTTTTCCGGACCGAATAGCGTTACCACCTGATTTTTGTTGGTGATGATTTCCTTTGCCAGCGCATTGATATCGGCAAGTGTAACGGTGGCATCCAGCTGTCTGACGATTTCGAGTTCCTTTTCGGGAGCGATGATGGGGGCTGCTTCGAGGAAGTTTTCCACGCATGCCTCCACAAAGTCGCCGTTGCGGCGGTTGTCGCGATCGTTGTAGCCACTTTCGGCATAGGAGAGCATTTCGGCTTTCCCCCGTTTGAGTTCCTGCTCGGTGATACCGTTGGCACGCGTACGTTCCACCTCTCCTACAAGCATTCTGATACCTTCGGCTACTTTTCCCTCCTTGAACACGCCCGATAGTTCAAAAACATCCTTCGTGGTCGACATGAAGAAGTTACCGTCGCGCACGGATGCCGATATGAAAGGTGTGTTGGCGGCTCTGGTCAGCTCTTCCAACCGGTCGTTGATAGCCATGCGGAGGATACTTGTCTTGTAGTCATCGGCATAGTTGCGGAGTGTGTTTCGCTGTTCTTTCGGAGTGATGTCCCGTTTCATATAGAGGGTAAAGTTCACGGTGGGTTGTTCTTTGTCGGTTGCGGTGTAGACTATCATTCGTTGGTTGTCACCGACAGGATAATAGATGCGCGGGGCAGGGTTCTTCGGCATGGGAATGGGACTGAAGAGTGCTTTAATTTTCGCTTCGATTTGGTCTTCGTCAATATCGCCGATGACGATAATTGCCTGCAAGTCGGGTCGGTACCAGCGGTGGTAGTAGTCGCGCAGGTCTTTATATGGGAAGTTTCTTACGATGTCCATGTTGCCAATGGGCATACAGTCGGCGTATTTGGTGCCAGCATAGATGACTGGCATGGACTGCTCGGCAAGTCGCTGCATTGCCATTCCCGTGCGCCTTGAACGCCATTCTTCCTCGATAACCCCACGTTCCTTGTCAATCTCACGGTCAGTGAGAAGCAGGTCGTGGCTCCAGTCGTGGAGTATGAGCAGGCAGGAGTCTATCACTCCCTCTCTTCCTACAGGCACTGCGGATATGTTGTAAACTGTTTGGTCCACACTGGTGTAGGCGTTGAGGTTGGTGCCGAATTTGATACCGACGCTCTCGCACCACTTGACGATGCCGGGCTGAATGGAGTCACCGGGAAAGTGGCGTGTGCCATTGAAGGCCATGTGTTCGAGGAAGTGAGCCAGTCCTCGTTGTCTAGGCTCTTCGAGAATGGAACCCACTTTCTGGGCAATGTAGAACTCTGCCACTCCCTTTGTCTGGTTGTTGTGGCGAATGTAATAGGTCATTCCGTTCGACAGTACGCCTTTGCGGATGGTCTTGTCCGTCTCAATGAGGCTTTCCTGTGCGCAGAGGTTGCAGGCAATAAAGGCTGCAACGATGGTGAGAATTTGTTTCATTGTTGTCTATATCTCTTTCTTATGTTTCATTGTCATTCAAGCAGCGTCTACTGTTGCTGCCTTTGTGGTTAGTCATTTTCTCAAACATTGCTTACGGCTTCCTCAGGCAGGAAGGTACGGCATTGGGCAGGAAGTCTTCTGTAGAGTTGTTGGTGTCTATCCATTTGCGGCCTTCCTTCTTTCGTATGACAGACTTGTTGTAGCGTGTCTCGTCGAAATCCACATGGCCGCAGTAGGTAAAGCCCTTGTCGAGTGTCGGCGAAACGAGATTCCACTCGTGTACAGTGGGTACGGCAAGGTTAACGGCATCGATAATCCATGAGTTTGGCATGAAGTATTCACGTTCGTCCATAGGCACGACGAAATCGCCCTGTCGGAAGATGTAGCCAAATTTGTAGCGAAACTTCGTCATGTATGTTTTCATATCCACCATTGGGCGTGCCAGTGCATAACTCTTTACGCCACGTGTGTGCATGACAAAAGTTCCCTCGAAGTTAGCATACCAGTTCACGAGATTGGGTACCTTCGGATTGTCCTGATCGCCTTCGGGGTGTGAGCATTTGTCGTAGATTTCAAAATCAGCCTTGCTCAGGTCGAAGGAGTTGGGGTTGATGGGGCGGTGGTCGATAGCTGTTAGTGCAATGAGGAGCTCTTCGCCCGGCTGGACAGGCACGTCGCGCCCTGTTCCTGGCACAACGTAGATGGCCACGATGGTCATTGCTTCGTCCATGATGTTGGGCTGATAGTCGTGCTTGTCGTCACTGGTGAAGAACGACTCGATGAAAGCAATACCGTCGGCATACATTGTCGTGTCGCTGTTGTTGCCAATTTTTATGTATTGGTCGTCAGTGTACATGAATCCGTCGGGCGTTGTCGTGCCGGTGAAGAATATTTCGGATATGACAAATCCCTCCTGTGCTGAATAGACGTTTAGGGCTATATCCGTCGTTGTCTTTTGTTCCACCTCACCAATGGCGACGTTTTCATGGTTTGCCTTGACCTTAGCTTCGATGCTCTGCTTGTTGAGCTGATAGCTGATGGTGCCTTTCACGGCGATGTTGTAATTGCCTTCTGGTAGCGATATGTCAGCTATGAACCCTTTGTCTGACGGAGTGAAACTTTCGATGTTGTATTGCTCTCGGGTTCGGATATTGGTCAGCACCGCCGTTCCTTCAGTCAGTGTTGCATCCTTGATATTGAGCGGCATGTTGAGAGAGAGGCGGTGGCTGACAGTTCGTGTTTCCGTACCGTCTTCTTTGTACTCGTTGCAGGAAGATACCGCTATGCAGAATACCGCAAGGGCGGCAAAGTTCCTGTACAATTTGTGTCTGAAAATACTTTTATTCATATTCTATGTGTTTATTTGTTAGTTTTGTTCATTGTTCTAAGTATTTTATAGTCAGAAGAGCACACCGACGGACGCGTCTGCTTCCACCTGATGAATCAAAGTTGTATGGCTGTAGGCAAAAGCTGCCTGGAGAAACAGCCCTACTCCTTTCCATTGCCTCGGGTGATGATAGACGGCATATTGTGTTCCCAATGACCAAAGATGAGCGGTCTTGGCAGCGTAGGTGTCGTTTACCAACCGTGTTATCTTCTTGTCCATGACGGCATAGGGCATGACAATCCGCTTGGAACGATTATGGTAGTAGGCAGCATCGCCGCTCCATTCCAACAGCCATTGCTTTCCGCTGCGCCATAGCCATTGCCACCCCAAACTGCCAAAGGTTTTCGTGAAAGCTATTTCGCGCTTCAGGTCTGTATATTCCGAACGCTCGTCAATCCACCCCAACTTTGTGAGTAGCATAAACCGGGACATGCGTCCCATGCCGAATGCTCCGCCGATATGGTAATCCGTCTTGCGACTTCGGAACATGGAGAGTGTGATAAGCGATTTGTATTCGGTGCTTGATGAACTTCCGGCAATGTGTTCGTTGCCTCTTCTGTTTTCCATGTTCCAGCCAGAGAAGGCAGCCCATCGGAACTCTCCCTCGTGTTTCCAACCAGCCTGCACGGAGGTTGTTCCGACCTCCAATCGACTGATGGGGAGTGCATTCAATTCGGTGAGGATTTTATCATAGGGCATAAAACAGCCTTCGATGGAAACATACGCTCCGCTGGACTGAAAAGGTGACAATTGCAGGTCGGCAATCGCTCCCGTTCCTTTGTAGTAGGAAGAACGGACTGCTCCTGCAAAGCGCACATAGTCGGTCCCCAACCCTGTCATGTGGAACTCGGGAATCACTCCTAACGGATTGTAGAAGTCCACGTTATTAGTCTGCTTGTAGGTTTTCATGCCCAGACCTGCTCCAATCTCGTAATGTCCGAGCGTGTGGGCAAGTCCAACGCGGAGGAGCAGGTCGGTGGCAATGCCACGCGGACGGGGGTCTATGGTTCGATATTCGTGTTCCGCCCTGAATTTGAGCTCAGCACCGAAAGTCCATCGTTTTATCTTCACGGCATAGCCTCCGTTGAAGGCATATCGTTCGTTTTCCATGTTTCCACCGATAGTGTCTGCCATGACATAGGGATAGAGCATGTCGTAGTCGGATGTGGAATTGAAATAAATATTGTACTTTTTGCCTGTTCGATAGGAGGCTCCGCCCCACACGGTATTGTTTGGATTAAGTCGAAGATAGGAGTCTACGGCGACATTACCCAATATGTGTCCGTCGCCAGTTTCGGCTTGAAATGGACGATTGGCTTTCTTGTATCTGACACTCATGCACATCTGCGTCATTGAGGTGTTGTAGGCATCGTGCATGAAAGTGGGATTGCTTCGGAAGTCTCCCAAAACATGTTTCCATCTGTTTTGGTGTTCGGCTGTTGCTGTTGTATCCTGCACCTGCGCTATTGTCGACGAAAACAACAGACTGCAGCAGGCTGTTATCAGTAATTTTCCGTTCATCTCTTACATAAAAATAATTTTCGTGTTTATCTGCACGGGGTGATCGATAATTTCTATATAGTTCTCCGAAGCCCTGTAGTATTTCACTTGTTCCTTTCCATCGGGCATTCTACAACGTAATGTACCTTCGGCATCAAGCATATAGGAGCCGCGCAACACTTCGATAGTGACAGTGGTTTCTCTGAATTTGGATATGCTGTAACTGCGTCCGTTAGACAGGTTTTTGAGAATGACCGTTCCTTGTATTTTCAATGGTACAATCGTATCGGGCACCTGCAGCGTAACGGCTGCCTGTGTGTAGTAGTCATCCTCTTTCTGTCCGCAACTTCCAACAAGGAAAGATAACATGAGGACGGTTATCAAATAAAATAAGCATTTCATTGTCTTAAATGTGTTAAAGTTTCTACGGCATACACAGAGTGTACCCTCGCTTGTATCTACAGTCTTACGTTCATTTCCAATCCAAAATACGGGGTAACATATCGTCGGATAACGAAGTCGCTGCGTTCGTAATCAGGATACACGTCCCAAAGTTTATTCACGAAGAGCGCAACCATGAGCTTGTCCTTGAAAAGCTTTTTGGTTGCCTTGAGGTTCAAATCCATGCAGAAAGGAACGGTCTGGCGGAGAAACATTCCATCGGTATAGGTCCGCACGAGATGCTGCAAATGAAGGTCGTGCGTGTCAGCTTCCGTATAGGGATGTATTGTTCCGTTTGTGTCCATGTATTTCAGCGGAATGTTTTCTTTGTACATGGATTGTTCGGCTGTCATCCACACACACTGAGCCGACAGTGAGAATCCTAACTTCAGTTTAGGAATAGTGGTGTCGAAAGTGAAGTTGGTATTAACCATTTCCCGGATGAATCCATCGTCGTCTTTGTATATTCCAACGATTTCCAACGGTTCTCCACCAATCATCTTGGTAGGTTTGTACATGATGGGCAGCGAATTGTGGTACTCGGTTCGGAACCATGCACCACTGATGGTCAGTCGGGTGTTAATGACGGGAAAGCGAACTGTGGAGAGCATCCATTCCAATCCCCTTTTGTAGGTACGGCTTCCGTTGGACGAATGTTCGTAAGCACGCATTACATTCTTGACCTGATAGGGCAGCGTCTTGATGTCAGGGCGGTCGGTAAGTGCGTCAGGATCGATGCCCGATGGGTCGAACTCCTTGTAAGCGTAGGGAGCATAGACGCTCATGGAACGAAATCCAGACTTCATATCCTCTACGAAATAGGTCATAGTGAGACGATTTCCTGCCCAGTCAATGTCGCCTTTTACCTCCCATTTAAGGTTACGAGCAGCCTTAAGGTCTTTATTGGTAGGATTGACGACATAAGTCTGAAGATACATTCTGCGATATTCCGGCTTCTCGTGGTAATAATTCAACTCTACAATATCCATATAGGCAAGTTCGGGATAGAGCAGGTCTATGGTGGGAAACATGCTGTGCCAGCCAATACCCCCGGTAAGATTGATGGTCATTCTATCTTTTCCGAGCCTGAACGATGGGAAAGTCCACCCCACATTAAGGCGTGGGTCTGCGTTGATTTTTCCATAGGTAGCAAAGCGCTTGCTTATACCCGGCATGGTTTCGGCTCTCACGCCAGCTTCAATGTCGAGCTTGTTGCTGCCAATTCCCAAGCTGAGCCGTTCTTCGGCGTAGGCTGCCAACATCTGTGATGCAGGGATGTCGGCATATCGGCGTGGACGGAACGAAGCACCCGTGTAAACAGGATGCAGCCGGTCATAGACTTGCCCCTCGCCGAGATTACGGTCCATTTGGTAGTCGATACCCGCCAGCAGTGTGTTAGACAATCCCTTGATGGGGACGCTGAAAGTGGCGTTTGCTTTCAGATACAGGCTGATGGGCTTTCCGTCTACCGTGTGTGTCGCCGTGTATCTGTAAGGCGTAATCAGCACGGCATCGCTTTCTCCTTCCGTCATGGTCATGGCAGCTGGCGTGTCGCCGTCCAATTGCACAAGCCTTGTACGCTCCAAGAGATTTCTCTCGTAGGAGAACGCTGCCGAAAGTTCAGCCTTCTTGAAGAATAACCGCTCGTTGTTGCTCTCCATATTGAAGGAAAGATTCGTGGCATATCGGTTGTACTTGGATTTGTATTTGTCTATTCCGCCATGATTGAACTCGGGATCCACCTTGTCGTTGTCGAATGAACCGCCATAATCAATATTGAACGAACCATTAAAGTCCATCGCTTCCGTATGCCACCGCTTGTTAAGACGTGCCGAGAGGGTGATGCGTTGGTAGGTTTCAAGGAGATTTCTCGGCTCTGCTTTATTGTTCAGATAGTCTGCGCTAAGATTGAGCGAGAGTTTCTTCTTTTGCCATTCAAATGCTTTGGAGAGATAGAAAAGTTTTGTATCCATATCAGCCTTGAACCTTGCCGATATGTCATTCCCTCCCTTGCGTCGCTTCACTTTCACAAGACCGCTGGTAAGGTCACCGTACTGCACGGAAGGGATACCGCGTATGATGGTAACTTCCTGTATATCATCGGTTGATATGGCGCGCATGTCTACACCTGCATTGACAAAGTTTCGCTTGCCAGACGTGCGGTCCACAGCTCCAGAAAGATACTGCATATTGCCATTGACACTCACTGGGGCACCATCAATGACAAAGCGCGTACCCAATGAAGTGGTGTTGTACTGGTTGCTTCCTATCGGTACTTCGCGCAGTTTGATAGTATTGGGTACATTCAGGTGTGGGTCGTGGGCTCTTCCGCCAGGCAAAAGCTCCAGCAAGTCGGCAAAACTCGAGGGCTGCAAATGCTCCATAGCCTGCTTACTGATGGTTGAAGCACTTGAAAGTCCGTGTCCCTCCTGAGCAGTAACAACGACTTCCTGCAAACTGTTTATACTTGAGGAAAGATAATAAATATTTGATGTTTTTGGTGTAACTTGTATGCTCTTGTAACCGAGACATGAAATCCTGACAGGTTTGTTGAAGCCTTCAGACAGTACGAAGCAACCGTTCTGATCGGCTACAGCAATGATTTTCTTCGTCCCGACTATCATAACTGTTGCACCGATAATGGGTTCGTTTGTGTCTTTTTCCAATACCTTACACAGTATCTGTGCTTGTATCTGACTGAAAAATATACATGCCAAAAATGCCAGTAAGAGTCTTTTCACCGTCCTAACGAATGCTTTTTTTTATAAAGTTTAATATTTGTTTTGCAAATTTACACATAAGCTAAAAAGTGGACAATACCTAAAAGTGGGTAAAATTATCGTTACGACAAGTGAATCAAATATAAATTTCTTTTTACAAAGATTATAATAGGTATTGTAGAAATACTTAAAGCTCTTTATTCGAATTAAGTTAGTTCGAGTACCTTCTCTTGACTTTTTAAGTATTTGCCCAGCCTTTTTTAGTTTTTTCAAGGATAATATTGTAGATTCAAAAGCGAAGTGCAAAACTTGTTGGTAGACTCTACGTGTTGCAATTCATTATATGTTTTTCTTTTTTTTACACAAAATATTATATAGTCGACCCTCAAAAAAGCGAGATAGCATTTTTGAGGGTCGACTAATTAAGGCAAGGTTGAATGAGCATTCCCTCCTTCTCAGGTGGCAGATCCTAAACTTATGACTTCAAAGGTAAGGGAGTTTATAATAAACTTGTATGAATAAGTTTTTGGATTTATCAGATTCACAGCGAAAAAATGTCTATGAATCATTTGCACATAAGGCAGGACTGACTGCCCAAGTGATTGAGAAAGATTTTTGGGTAACCGCAATCCTGCAGGCGGTCTTTACACAGTCTATTGTCAAGCATATTGTTTTCAAGTGTGGTAGAAATATTAGCAAAGACTGGAAACTCATATGTCGGTTCTCGAAAGATATAGATATTTCGGTGGAGCCAGTTCTTCCTGGAGTACCAGAAGCAGACCTTACCAAAAAAGCAAATCTAGAAATTAATAAACGTAACATTGCTCTTTATTTTCGGAGGAACTGACCCATTACTTTGTGAAGAGATGAAACAAGGAAGGATTGCATCCATTCGTTATGGTCAATGCTCAGCCCAATGGAAAAAGTGACAACGCCTATCCAGAACTATGCCAAATCTATCTTCACTACAAGATCTGTCTTTGACAAGACACTTATGTATCTTCGCTTTGATGTTGTTTTAGAAGTCAGCTCACGTTCTTTGCTTGAACCAACAAAACATATATAAATCAAAAGAGTCCTTGGTGAGAACCTTCCTTTTATGCCATTGGCAGACAGTGTCGTTTATACAGTTATTCCTGCAAATATATTTCTTGAAAAGATATTCCTGCTTCACGAGATAGTTTCTGTTCCAGGACATGGAATGATAACTGAACGCAAAGCCGACACCTTTACGACTTGTACTCCATGATGAATAAGGATTTCGCAAGGAAAGCTGTCATAGATGATATCTTATGGGAATCTATCTGCCACCTTCGGGGTATTTATACTTCTATGCGGGATGTAGACTATACGCCTGATGTATGCAAACGACTCCAGCTTATCCCCATAGAAACCTTTTTGATGCATGGAGAGCAGAGTATGAAGCGATGAAGAGATCCATGAGTTATGGAATAAACCATCATTTGAGGAATTGCTGTAAGGCATGTCAGAACTTCAGGGAAGATTTTAACAACAAAAAAACTTACCTTTGCAAGCAAAGATTGGCTACAGATTTATCACACACAATAAAGTAGAACTCGCTTGGCATACCCGTAAGAACTGCCAGTGGTATTTTATACATACTTTGGAGAATAAGAGGCCTCGCATTGGTCTATGCTATATTTTGGCAATAAAAAATATATTGTCGAAATCTCTGTATTATAAAGAATAAATATGATGTTTTTTATCTTCCTTTTTATAACTGTTGGAATTTTTTCCTACAAGTCAACTATTAGTTTACCTGCAAGAAAAAAAAGCAACCAATTGGCTGCATTTACAACATTCTTTTGTATTTTTGCAGCAGTTTTTAATGGCAGATGAACTATGAGTGTATCAAAAGAAAAAAAAATAAACCAGATGCTTCTATCTGGACAGAAGAATGGGTTGTTGTTTGCTTCATGGCTTATAGAGCAAGGCTATTCCAAGCAGTTGTTAAGTAAATATCGTTCTTCTGCTTGGTTGTCTTCTCTATGCAAGGGGGTTATGTACCGTACTGGTGATAAGTTGTCAGCTTTTGGTGCTCTGCAGTCCTTTAACGATCAATTAGGAAAGCGTTTTCATATTGCTGCACATTCAGCTTTGGAACTCTGGGGATTCAATCATTATGTACCTATGGGAAAAACCTTGTTGATGGTATCAACGGGTAGCAGTGATAAAATGCCACGATGGATGAAGTTTGACGTTTTCGACCGTGAATTTAAGTTTTTCAAAACAGAAGTCTTTATATATGAACAGATAACCACTTTGACATATTTGGACTGGAATCTACTTACATCCTCTCCGGAACAGGCTTTTATGGAATGCCTGCTGCTTGCACCACGCCAATATGATTATATGGATTTATTCTATATCATGGAACAACTGACCACTCTGCGCTCTAATATTGTTCAATCGTTATTAGAGACGACAAAACACTACAAGATGAAGAGATTGTTTCTATATATGGCTGAAAAGGCAGGGCATTAT
>QWCE01012719.1_pt1 | contig 12940 bp, 9 predicted proteins | sample 1972531 | NCBI WGS metagenome assembly QWCE01 (sample SAMN09866716, study PRJNA288562) | Human gut metagenome isolate term4_stool, whole genome shotgun sequencing... | reverse complement strand
CCGGCGGGCCTGGGATATGAAGAAAACTTGGAAGAAAAGGGAAACAGGGTATGATTACAAAGCGCGAAAAGCTGCAGTATGTCTATGTCTTTTTAACAGACATTGCAGCTCTGGCCGCCAGTGTGATTCTGGCATGGCTGATCGTTGGCGGCATTATGGGGCAGCTGCTGCCTTACAGTGTTCTGGATTGGGTTCAGGCGCTGGTTTTGCTGGGGCTGGCCTATACCGTTACATTTTTCTGTTTTGACCAGACGGAAAACATTGTCAAGCGTACCCGCGGGCAGGAAGCCAAACTTTCCATCAAGTCCAACCTGCTGATGATGGTGATCTATTCTGCTTTTCTGATGCTGTCCAAAGCGGTTTTGCAGGATTCCCGCTATTTTCTGGTGGGGGTCGTGTCGTTTAACCTCTTCCTGCTCCCGGCGGCCCATGCCCTGCTTAAAAAGCTGCTGGTAAAAGCCCCTGACAGTCTCCAGAACGAAACGCTGGTTGGCATTGTTACCACCGGTGACCATGCAGGCAAGATGATCCGTGAGATCAGCAACGACTGGTCCCGCCGTGTGTGCGGTGTGGCCCTGCTGGAAGCCACGGGGGATGCAATCGGTACCAAGGTGGAGAATATTGAGATAAAAGCCAATTATGATACCTTTATGAACTGGCTGCGCCGCGCCGCTTTGGATGAAGTGTATATCGATGTTCCGATGGACAGCGGCGAATCCTTTATCCCGTACCTGGAAGAGATGGAAAGCATGGGCCTGACCGTACATTTCCACATGCCGCTGCTGGACCGCATCGAGGAAAGCTGCTGCAACGAAACCAGCTCCGCCCGCCTGTGCCGCGATTTGGGCCGCTGCGCTGGCGGCAACCTGGTTACCATGGCTACCATTGAACCCAAGCTGCGGGACCAGCTCCTGAAGCGCCTGATGGATATTTTGGGCAGCCTGGTGGGCTGCATCATCAGCATCCCCATCATTGCCATTACAGCCATCCCCCTGAAACTGGAAAGCCCCGGCCCGCTCTTCTTTAAGCAGAAGCGCGTGGGCCGCAATGGCCGTGTTTTCTACATCCATAAGCTGCGCAGCATGTATATGGATGCCGAGGAACGCAAAAAGGAACTGATGGCCCAGAACGAGATGAACGGCCTGATGTTCAAAATGCAGGATGATCCCCGCATTACCAAGGTGGGTAAGTTTATCCGCAAAACAAGCATTGACGAACTGCCGCAGTTCTTTGATGTTCTGCGCGGAGATATGAGCCTTGTCGGCACCCGCCCGCCCACGCTGGACGAGTATAAACAGTACGAAAGCCACCACAAGCGCCGCCTTTCCATGAAACCGGGCATCACCGGCCTATGGCAGGTCAGCGGCCGCAGCGATATTGAGGATTTTGAGGACGTTGTCAAACTGGACGTTGAATACATTGATAACTGGAGCCTGTGGGGCGATATAAAGATCCTCTTCAAGACCGTATGGGTCGTCTTTGCCGGCCGGGGGGCAAAGTAAATCGTTAAATGCTCGATAAGACATCCAGTATTATCTGCGCTTTTGGCTTGGCATCTGCCGCACCTCGCTCGCCGTATCGGCACTTAGAATTATGCGGTATTGCCATAAAAACATCAATCCGGAACCCATTCTTTCAACACAATAAGCGGAGCAGGGAACTGCTCCACTTCTTTTACAACAAAAACGCAGGAGGTACTTTGATTATGGCTGCAACGCAAAACAGGGATATGGGGAGCGGTAGCATTCCCAAGCTGCTGGCCCAGCTGGCACTGCCCGCTGTGGTGGCGCAGGTGGTAAACCTGCTGTATAACATTGTGGACCGCATCTATATCGGCCATATGCCGGAGGTCGGCGCATCCGCGCTGACGGGCGTTGGCCTGTTTACCCCCATTTTGATGCTGATTACCGCGTTTGCCATGCTGTGCGGCTCCGGTGGCGCGCCCCGCGCGGCCATTGCCATGGGCCGCGGCGATGACGATGCCGCCGAAAAAATCATGGGCAACTGCTTTACGCTGCTGCTGATTCTGGCGGCTGTGCTGACCGTTGTGTTCTATTTCGCCGCGCCGTCCCTGCTGGTGCTGTTCGGTGCCAGCGAAAAAACGCTGCCTTATGCGCTGGATTACGCCCGCATCTATATCATCGGCACCATTTTTGTGCTCATCGTTATGGGCATGAACCCCTTTGTCACCACCCAGGGCTTTGCCACGTTCAGCATGATGACCACCGTGATCGGCGCTGTGTGCAACATCATCCTGGACCCCATCCTGATTTTTGCCCTCAATATGGGGGTGCGCGGTGCCGCCACGGCGACTGTCATCAGCCAGGCGGTGGGCGCGGTGTGGGTGCTGCGCTTTTTGACCGGCAGCCGCACCAGGCTGCGCCTGAGCGTGAAAAACATGCCGCTGGTGGGAAAAGTCATCGGCCCCTGCCTTGGGCTGGGCGTTTCCACCTTTGTGATGATTGCCACCGAAAGTATCCTTTCCATCAGCTTCAACTCCAGCCTGGCGCGCTATGGCGGCGATATCGCCGTCGGCGCCATGACCATCATCACCAGCGCCACCCAGCTGCTCAGCATGCCGGTGCAGGGACTTTGCCAGGGCGCACAGCCCATCATGAGCTTTAACTTTGGCGCGGGCAAGGGTGACCGCGTCAAACAGGCGTTTCGGTTACAGTTCATCATCTGCGTGGCATATGCAGCCGCGTTCTGGGCCGCCTGTATGCTGGTGCCCCAGATGTTTGCGAGCATCTTCTCCACCGATCCGGAACTGGTGCGGTACACGGCCTGGGCCATGCGCGTTTACATGGCGGGTATTTTCTCCACCGGGTTCCAGGTTTCCTGCCAGCAGAGTTTTGTGGCGCTGGGCCAAGCCAAGATCAGTCTGTTCATGGCCTGCCTGCGCAAGCTGATTTTGCTGATTCCCCTGATCTTTATCCTGCCCCTGATTTTGCAGGACAAGGTTTTTGCTGTCTTTTTGGCCGAGCCGGTCAGCGATATCATCGCGGCAACCGTAACCTGCAGTGCATTCTTTATCCGCTTTAACAAGATTCTGGCCACCAGCCAGAAAAAGGCGTAAGAATTTGCCTAAAAGGATAACGATTTTACCCAAAGGCATGTGCCGGAATCCCGCACATGTCTTTTTGTTTGCATCATAGCAAACTGTTTACCCGGCGCACCAAATTTGCTCAGTTGCCCTGCCTGCCGCTGACGAACAAATTTCCGCCAAAACTCAGCATTTGGCGCGTCAACGGCCAAACAAGGTGCGCGTTCCCCCGGAACTGTATCCGATAAAAAAAGCAAATTACGCACAGCCAACCTCAAACCCGGCGGGGCAGGGGATGGCAAACGGCGGATTTGGTGTTATAATTTCCGTGGAGTAAGAACGCTGGAAAGCCAGCGGAAAGGAACCAACCATGAAAGGCAAATGGATGAAAATAGTACGGCAGTATACGATCATCACGCTCGGCATTAGCATGATGGCGGTGGGGGTGTATTTCTTCAAATTTCCCAACAACTTTGTTTTTGGCGGTGTGACCGGTGCGGCGGCACTGGCTGCCAAGCTGACCCCGATTTCGGCCAGTGAGTTTTCAGCCGTGGTCAATATGTTGATGCTGCTTCTGGGCCTGATTTTTTTGGGCAAAGAGTTTGCGCTGACCACCGGTTATGCCACCGTGGTGCTTTCGGCGGAATTGATGCTGTTGGAAAAGGCCTGCCCGCTCAACGCGCCTTTGTCGGACCAGCCCATGCTGGAACTGATTTTTGCCATTGCGCTGCCTGCCATTGCTTCGGCATTGCTCTTCAGCGTGGGGGCTTCCAGCGGCGGCACCGATGTGATTGCCCTGATCGTGGAAAAATACACCCACCTGCACAGCATTGCAGCGGCGTTGTTTTTGACCGATCTGGTCATGGTGGTGGCGGCCTGCTTTGTGTTTGACCTGCACACCGCGCTTTACTCTTTCGTCGGCCTTACCGTTAAATCCCTGATGATCGACGTGGTGTTGGAGCGCATGAAGATGTGCAAAGCTATCTTGATCGTCTGCGACGACAAGGAGCCGATCTGCGACTTTGTGAATAAGGAACTGAACCGCGGCGCAACATACACCCCCTGCAACGGTGCATACACCAACCAGCCGCGCTACATTATCTATACCACCCTGACCCGGCACGAAGCAATGCAGCTGCGGGAGTTTATCCACAAGGAACACCTGAACGCCTTTATGTCCATGCTGAGCACCACCGAAGTGTTCGGCAAGGGCTTTGATAACGCCTGAAAACCCGCACATACCGCACAGTTCAAACGCTGTGCGGTATTTTTTGTGCCAAAATGCTTGACAGAAATCCGAACCCGGACTATAATATAAATCCGAAATCGGATTATAACACATCACACAGCGGTGCACAAATAAAGCATCGCCGTTTTGCTGTGAAGAATAGGAGAATGATAGTGTAATGCCGGAAGAACACCATCTCACTGCCCGAAATCTGTTGGAACAGATGAACCGCCAGTTCAATGAATGCAACGCCCTTTATCATGAGCTTGCCGTGCATTACGGTGTTTCGGATACCGTGTTCTGGCTGCTGTATACACTGTATAACAGCAGCGAACCGCAGACCCAGAACCGCCTGTGCATGGAATGGAACCTGCCGAAGCAGACGATGAATTCAGCCGTGGCTTCGATGGTCAAGCAAGGACTGTTGGAACTGGAACCCGCGCAGGGCCGTTACAGCGGCAAACTGCTGCACCTGACGCCAGCCGGGCGGGAACTGGCAGCCAAAACTGCCAAACCCGTGTACAGCGCAGAACAGGCGGCACTGGAACAGCTGGGCATGGCGGAGGCTGAACATTTCGTCCGCCTTGGCCAGGAACACCTGAACGCCATCCGCACGGAATTTAACAAAATTTTACAACAGGAGAAAGTATGAATCAGCGCATCCAATTATCGGACCATTTTACCACATCGCGCATCCTGCGCTTTGCAGCATCCCCTATCATCATGATGGTGTTTACCTCCATCTACAGCGTGGTGGATGGATTTTTCGTTTCCAACTTTGCCGGCAAACAGGCATTCGCTGCCGTCAATCTCATTATGCCGTTTTTACAGGCATTTGGCTGCATCGGCTTTATGCTGGGCACCGGCGGCAGCGCTCTGGTTGCTATGACGCTGGGCACCGGCAATAAAAAGCGCGCCAATGAGCTGTTTTCCATGCTGGTCTGTGCCACTGCGGTGCTGGGCGTGATTTTTACGGTGGTTGCCCTGCTGGTGCTGCGCCCCGCGGCTGTTCTGCTGGGGGCCACTGCGGAACTGCTGGATGACTGCATCTTGTACGGCACCATCATCACGGTGTTCCAGACGGCGTTTATGCTGCAATTTTTGTTCCAGAGCTTTTTCATCACGGCCGAAAAACCAAAGCTGGGCCTTTTCTTTACCGTGGCAGCCGGCCTGACCAACATGGTGCTGGACTTTGTGTTTGTCGGTGTTATGGGGCTTGGCATCACCGGTGCTGCAGCTGCAACGGTGATTAGCCAGCTGATCGGCGGCATCGGCCCCATGTTCTATTTTGCCCGCCCCGACAACGGCAGCCTGCTACACTTTGTGCGCCCGGTGTTCAGCGGCAAGGCGCTGCTTAAGGCCTGCACCAACGGCTCCAGTGAACTGATGACGAATCTGTCTGCCTCTTTGGTAGGCGCGCTGTACAACTGGCAGCTGCTCCGCCTGGGCGGCGCCGATGGCGTGGCCGCTTACGGCGTTATCATGTATGTCAGCTTTATCTTTGCCGCCATCTTTATCGGCTATGCCCAGGGCTGTGCCCCGGTTGTCAGCTATCATTACGGTGCCGACAACACGGACGAGCTAAAAAACCTGCTGCGTATCAGCCTGCGGGTCATTGCCGTGGGGGGTGTGGCAATGCTCTGCTTCAGTGAGCTGCTGGCCGCCCCGCTTTCCCGCTTCTTTGTGGGTTATGATGCGGAACTGCTGGAACTGACTACCCTCGGCATGAAGCTGTATTCCCTCAGCTTCCTGCTCTGCGGTTTTAACATCTTTGGCTCGGCATTCTTTACCGCGCTCAACAACGGCATAGTATCCGCCGTTATTTCTTTCCTGCGCACCCTGGTGTTCCAGGTCACCGCCATTCTCGTGTTGCCCCATCTGCTGGGCATGAACGGCATCTGGCTTTCCGTTGTGGCAGCCGAAATCGCCGCACTGTTTGTCAATGCTTAAGCACCGCTCCGACGGCTGCGGCACGGCATCTGCGTTGCCAAAATACTCGATAATACACAAAGTATTATCTGCGCTTTTGGCTTAGCATCTGCCGTACCTCGCTCGCCGTATCGGCACTTAGAATTATGTGGTATTGCCTTTACACTTATGCGGTTTTACGCATCCGAGCGGGAGTAGCAGTTTTTCATCTGGCAGCTCAGCTCATACAGCACTTTGTCCAGTGTGTCGGCGGCCAGGCCGCGGATGGTATCGGCCATGGCTTCGTTGGCCTGCTCGCGCAGGGCGGCGCGGGCGGAAGCATCCTGTTCACGGCGCAACTTGGCATCGTAAGTATTGATGTTCGCATGCCCGGCGGAAGCCGCCGCCAGCTGGTAGCGCTCAATATGGAACACCGATTTGCTGTAGGCAGCATCGGCCATGGCGGCGATCATCCGGCTGTTCCAATAGAAGTTGTCGGTGGAAACCGCGCCCGTAGTGTTGGAAAGATACGCAGGGGTGGTGGTTACATTGGCATAGAACGGCACCATCACATTGAACGCGTTGGAAGCAAAGGCGATCCATTCCAAAACGCGGGAATCCTCCGGCTGGTCGGGGCGCATCTGGATCAGGGCCATAAAGTCGTTGCGGTTGATGCCGATGGAGCGGAATGCGCCCTTCTGGTCCGACTGGCTGCTGCCATACGGGTCATACAGTGTGCCCTGATAGTGGGAGGATAATACGTATTTGACATCCTCCGGCGTGATCTTCTTTTCCGGTACCATGCACCACGGCAGGTCATCACTGCGGGGTGTGTAGTCGGCGTTGGGGCCGTCCCACTTCTTGCTGTGTGGGTTCAGATAGCGCAGCATGAACCAGGCACGCGGCGTGTTGTACACATGGTCAGAATCATCGTGGCTGCCAAAGGCGTCCCGCGGGTTCAGTACCCCGTTCCAGGAAAGATCCAGATGGTTGTTCTCGATAAAATCATCCAGGTCGGCGGAGCAAAGGTGGTTCTTTTTGGCGCCAAGTGCGTCTTCCAGATCAAACTGGTCAATGCCAAGTTGGTTGGGCATCACCACATAGGCATCGTCCGGAACGCGCTTAGCGATCCAGTGGTGCCCGCCGATGGTCTCCAGCCACCAGATTTCGTGCACATCCTGGAACGCAATGCCGTTCATCTCGTAAGTGCCGTATTTTTCCAGCAGCTTGCCCAGCCGCAGCACGCCCTCGCGCGCAGTGTGGATGTAAGGCAGTACCAGATAAACAATGTCCTCCTCGCCAATGCCGCCGGGAACTTCTGGCTGACCGTCCTTGGCGGGGATATACTCCACCAGCGGGTCAGCCCCCAGAACGCGGGGGTTGGAAGTGATGGTCTCGGTGGCGGTCATGCCGACACCGGCCTCGTTCACGCCGCCTGCGGCCCAGATGCCCTTGCCCTCCACGGCGTTGGGCATTGCGGTCATCCGCATCGGGCTGCCGGGCAGCTCCACTTCCACATGGGAAAGTACCGACCGGTACACGGCCGGGTGCTCCTGCGGGGGAACGACCACGAACTTTTTGGGGGTGAAATGCCCGGAACCGGAATCGTCATTGCGGGCAATCATGGTAGAGCCATCATAAGAAGCTTTTCTGCCAACCAGAATTGTTGTACAAGCCATATTAGAATGCAAGTCCTTTCTGTATGCTGCGTACCGGAGAATCCGGCACGCAGGAAATGATATGGTTTATGATACTTATAGAATAATCGTTTGCTGCCGTAAATACAACTGGGCTGCCGCAAAAAAATATGCGGTTTGGACGCAGAATTACTTGCCGACATGTACAAAGTATGATATAAACAAATAAAAGTTTAAGGACAAAGAAGGGGAAACCGTGGTAGAAATTCTTACGCATGCCGGGTGTTTTATCGGCATCATTCTGTTGGGCTGGGCGCTGCGCCGGGTCGGATTCTTTAAGGAGAGCGACTTCCATGTGCTCAGCAAAATTGTGATCAAGATCACCCTGACGGCGGCGATCGTGACAAACTTTTCCGGGCGGGAGATGCAGACCTCCATGCTGCTGCTCACCCTGATGGGCTTCGGCTTCGGCGTGCTGATGATGATCGTTGGCTCGGTTATGTATCTCCCCCAGGGGAGGGAGCGCCAGGCGTTTGCCATGCTTAATGCCTCCGGCTGCAACATCGGCAACTTTGCCATGCCCTTTGCCCAGGGCTTCCTTGGCCCGGTGGGCGTTATCGCCGTCAGCCTGTTTGACTGCGGCAACAGCATGATCTGCCTGGGCGGGGCTTACAGCATTGCCAGCATTGTCAAATCCGGCGATGGAAAGTTCCGCATCAAGCCGATTTTGAATAACCTTGTGCACAGCATCCCGCTGATGACCTATATCTTTATGACGATCCTGGGGCTTCTGCACCTGAGCCTGCCCGCCCCGGTTGTGGAGTTTGCGGGCATTGTGGGCAATGCCAACGCCTTTATGGCCATGCTGATGATCGGCGTGGGGTTCCACCTGAACGGCGACCCGTCCCAGATCGGGGATATCATTAAAATTCTGGGCGTGCGGTACATCATCGGCATTGCGTTAGCATTGGCAGCCTATTTTATCCTGCCGCTCCCGCTGGAATACCGCCAGGCACTTGTGATCGTATTTTTGGCCCCGGTGGCCAGCGCCAACCCGCCTTTTACCGCGCAGATGGGCAGTGACTTCGGCCTTGCCAGTGCGATCAATTCGGTTTCCATCATTGCCAGTATCGTTTTGATCACAACCGCATTGGTTATCATGCTGTAATCCATCCCCCTGTGCAGACCTTACAAAGCTGCACGGGGAAATTTGTTCAAATAACTAAAATGCAGCATTCCTGAACAAAAGTCCAGAAATTTAAGCAAAGAGGTCTATCTTTCCGGGGCGCACTTTGCTATACTAACAAATAAGAAATACGGCATTCCGCTTGCCAAAAAGGAGTCCTGCAATATGTCCAACTTTGTACCGGAAAAGACAGCTCTCGGCATCGAATTCGGCTCTACCCGCATCAAGGCAGTGCTGATCGGCCCGGAGCATACCCCGCTGGCACAGGGGGATTATACCTGGGAAAACCAGCTGCACAACGGCATCTGGACCTACCCACTGGAACAGGTCTGGCATGGCCTGCAAAGTGCTTACGCTGCCCTTGCCGCTGATGTACAGCAAAAATACGGCTGCACCCTGACCAAGGTGGGCTGCATTGGCATTTCTGCCATGATGCACGGCTACCTGGCCTTTGATGCCAACGGCGAACTGCTGGTGCCGTTCCGCACCTGGCGCAACACCATCACCGGCGCAGCGGCCGAGGAGCTGACTGCGGCGTTCGGCTTCAACATCCCCCAGCGCTGGAGCATTGCCCACCTGTACCAGGCTATGCTGAACAAAGAAGAGCATCTGTCCAAGCTGGACTTTTTTACCACGCTGGCAGGCTATGTGCACTGGCAGCTGACCGGCCATAAAGTGCTGGGCGTTGGCGATGCCAGCGGCATGTTCCCCATTGACAGCACCACCGGCGGTTATGACGCCGCCATGCTGCAAAAGTTCAACACCATGGCCGCCGCCAAGGGCTATGCCGTGGACCTGAACGCCCTGCTGCCGGAGGTTCTGCCCGCCGGTGCGGACGCCGGCACCCTGACCGAAGCCGGCGCCCGCCTGTTGGACCCCGCCGGCAATTTGCAGGCCGGTATTCCGCTCTGCCCGCCGGAGGGCGACGCCGGAACCGGCATGGCCGCCACCAACAGCGTGGCGCCCCGCACCGGCAATGTCAGCGCCGGCACCAGCATTTTTGCCATGGTTGTGCTGGAAAAGGCCCTGAGCAAAGTTTACCCCGAAATTGATATGGTTACCACCCCCGCAGGCGACCCTGTTGCCATGGTGCACTGCAACAACTGCACCAGTGACCTGAACGCCTGGGTGGAGCTGCTGGCCCAGAACGCCGAACTCTGCGGTGCAAAAGTGAACAAGGGTGAGCTGTTTACCAAGCTGTTCAACCTTTCTTTGCAGGGGGCACCGGACTGCGGCGGTGTGATCCCCGTGAACTATTACTCCGGCGAGGGCGTGACCCACTTTGATGCAGGCCGCCCCATGCTGCTGCGTGGGCCGGAAAGTGATTTCAGCCTGGCAAACCTGATGCGCGCCAACATTTACTCCGCGTTTGCCACGCTGGCCATCGGGTTGGATATCCTGAACGAAGAACATGTGACGCTGGATACCCTGCTGGGCCACGGCGGCCTGTTCAAGACCCCCGGCGTGGCCCAGCGCTACCTGGCCGCTGCCGCCCACACCGCTGTGACCTGCACCGAAACCGCAGGCGAGGGCGGCCCTTACGGCATGGCCCTGCTGGCTGCTTACCGTGTGGAGCACGCCGATGGCGAAACGCTGGCAAACTACCTGCAGAACCGCGTGTTCGCCGGTGCCGCCAGCACCACCATGAACCCGGATGCCGCTGATGAAGCCGGGTTTGCCGCATTCCTGAAAGAATACAAAAAGGCACTGTGCGCCGAGCGCACCGCCGTTGAAACAATGTGAGGGAACAATTATGCTGGAAGAACTGAAACAACAGGTATACGAAGCCAATATGGAACTGCCCCGCCGCAGCCTTGTTACTTACACATGGGGCAATGTGTCCGGCATTGACCGGGAAAAAGGGCTGTTTGTCATCAAGCCGTCCGGCGTGGAGTACGATGAACTGACCCCTGATATGCTGGTGGTCATGGATCTGAACGGCAATCAGGTGGAAGGTGACCTGAACCCCAGCAGCGATACCAAGACCCATCTGGAACTGTACAAGGCATTCCCCGCGCTGGGCGGTGTGGTGCATACCCACAGCACCCACGCCGTGGCATGGGCCCAGGCCCGGCGGGATATCCCGGCGTTCGGCACCACCCATGCAGACTATTTTTACGGCCCGGTGCCCTGTGCCCGTGAGCTGACCCCCGAAGAGATCGAGGAAGATTACGAGAAAAACACCGGCAAGGTGATTATTGAAACTTTCCGCACCCGCGGCATTGACCCGGTGCATGTGCCCGGCGTTCTGTGCGCCAGCCATGCAGATCAACCCCAACGCGGAGCCCGCCCCCCAGCATGTGCTGGACAAGCACTTTATGCGCAAGCACGGCCCCAACGCCTATTACGGCCAGAAAAAGTAAAGCCGGTCCTGAACTTGACGGCCCGGCCGGAAAGGCTATAATAAGGACGGAAAAGGCACGAAGGCAAGTGGTCAGATCTTTTCTGGAAAATTAAGTATTTAAGTATAGCTCGGTGGCTGCTGCACCTGAATTTTTCTTGTGCAACAGCCCTTTTTTGTAGGAGGCTGTCGTGAAAAACTCCGTAAAACGACATGCGTCTGCACTGACGGCGGTGTTGGCGTGCCTTGCGCTGGCACTGGTGCTGTATCACTCATTGGCTGGCGGCACGCTGCTGCAAAGCTCGCCTTATAACAGTTATGCTTTGCAGGCCGAAAACTGGCTTGCAGGCCGTAACAATATAGAAAATGGCGAAAACTACACATGGCTGGAATTGGCAATTTATCAGGGACGGTATTATCAATCCTTTCCACCGGTGCCAGCGGTACTGATGCTGCCTTTTGTGGCGGCAGCCGGGGAATGGAGCGCCATCCCCGGTAATCTGATCGCAATGGGGCTGGCGCTGCTTTGCGCGGGCGGGGTGTATGCCTGCTGTATGCGCGGTGGTATGCAGCCTGTGACTTGTGCGTTCTTTACCCTGTTTGTCAGCATGGGTTCCAATGTCTTTTGGATGTCAACCAGCGATGGCGTGTGGTTCCTGGCGCAGGTCTGTGCGCTGGGGTTTGCTTTTTGGGGGCTGTTTTTTGCACAGGGCGGCAACGCTGTGCAGGATGCCGCAGCGTCCCTCTGCATGGCGTTGGCAGTGGGGTGCCGCCCCTTTTACGCGTTGTTGCTGGCCTGTTGGCTGGGTTGGCAGTTTTATCAGCGGCGCAGTCTGAAAAGGATTCTGCCCGCGCTGCTGCCCGCCGTTGTGATGGCCGCCTGCATGATGGCGTATAACTTTGCGCGGTTTGGCAGCGTGACGGAGTTTGGACACAACTATCTGCCGGAATTTGTCCGCGCGGAGAACGGCCAGTTCAGCCTGACCTACCTTGTACCCAATTTGCTGCAGCTGCTGCGCCCGGTCACACTGGACGCGCAGGGACAGCTGCACTTTGAGATATACAATGGATTTTTGTTCTTTGCTGCCAACCCGCTTTTCCTGCTGGCGATGGTACGCGGACTGTTGCTGCGCCTGCCCGGGCACCAGGCGGAAGTGCAGGTCAGTGTTCCACTGCCATCAGCGGGGTGGTTTGTTGCGGCGATGTGCCTGTTAATGACCTGCCTGACCTGTATGCACCGCACATTGGGCGGCTGGCAGTTTGGCGCACGGTATATGGTCGATCTTTTCCCGTGGCTGTTTGTATGGTTCCTGGGGCGCCCTAAGTGGAGACCGGATTCCAGCGCTTGGGCACTTTGCGGTGCGGCAATGCTGTTCAACCTGTATGGTGCGCTCTACATGCTGAATACATAAAGCAGACAATGCCCCTGCAGCCCGGCATGGATATACAGGCTGAAATGGGCTGAATTCTCGGCTTTTCAGCCGTACCCGAAGCCTGACCGTACAAACTTGTGCGCTTTTAACGGAAAAAGCTCGCAATATTAGTCGAATCTGCCATTGACGGCATGCTGCCGTATGGGTATTATAGAAATACCATA
>QWCE01005385.1_pt1 | contig 12951 bp, 9 predicted proteins | sample 1972531 | NCBI WGS metagenome assembly QWCE01 (sample SAMN09866716, study PRJNA288562) | Human gut metagenome isolate term4_stool, whole genome shotgun sequencing... | reverse complement strand
ATTTAATTAGGATCACCCCCGCCCACGCGGGGACTACTTCATTCCTTGTCCTCCTCGTCTAACATATCTAGGATCACCCCCGCCCACGCGGGGACTACTGTGTATTCCTCGCAAAGATAGATAATTCTTTGGGATCACCCCCGCCCACGCGGGGACTACTCTTCTCCATCAAATTTAACTTTAGCAGTTCCAGGATCACCCCCGCCCACGCGGGGACTACCATCGTGTCGGTTATAAATAATAAAGATTCTGAGGATCACCCCCGCCCACGCGGGGACTACGATAACTTCCTTGACGTAACCTCTTTCAACGAGGGATCACCCCCGCCCACGCGGGGACTACTGTCATCGAAAGAACTCTTACAGATCCAGACTAGGATCACCCCCGCCCACGCGGGGACTACCCTAAGCTACCATCGACATGCTGAAGAAAGCTAGGATCACCCCCGCCCACGCGGGGACTACTTTGCAAGTTCTTCATCATCTGCAAATGGATTAGGATCACCCCCGCCCACGCGGGGACTACCATAGACATTTTCTCTGACTGTTCCTGCTGTTGGGATCACCCCCGCCCACGCGGGGACTACTTCGTTTTTAGCATTTTCTGTACTTTTGTCTAGGGATCACCCCCGCCCACGCGGGGACTACTCATCAAATAACTTAATTACCAACATAGACGTAGGATCACCCCCGCCCACGCGGGGACTACCAGGTAGTTTTTACATAGCCCCCACCCTTAGAAGGATCACCCCCGCCCACGCGGGGACTACCTGGCCACACTACTGACTACTATATAAATTCCGGGATCACCCCCGCCCACGCGGGGACTACTAATTGAAAGTGCTGGAATTTTTCAAACTCAAAGGATCACCCCCGCCCACGCGGGGACTACGAACTTTCAGACATCTCTGCTTCAGTTATTGTAGGATCACCCCCGCCCACGCGGGGACTACCCAATCCTTAAACCTCACATCTTCCTTATCTGGGGATCACCCCCGCCCACGCGGGGACTACTCCAGTACACTCTCATGACCTCTCTTGATTATCAGGATCACCCCCGCCCACGCGGGGACTACTGGATTCTTTAATTTCCGTAAGCTCATTTTTAAGGATCACCCCCGCCCACGCGGGGACTACTTGACTTGATTGTTGCTAACTACCCATTTTCCAGGATCACCCCCGCCCACGCGGGGACTACGGGAGTTTGCAACTGCACACCTGCAACATCAGGGGATCACCCCCGCCCACGCGGGGACTACAAGATAGATAATTCTTTGTTGTTCCTCATATAAGGATCACCCCCGCCCACGCGGGGACTACCTCATCTTGGCCATTGCCTATGCCAATGTAGTAGGATCACCCCCGCCCACGCGGGGACTACTAGGAAGTTCCTGGCAGAGGAAAGAGAAGTTTAGGATCACCCCCGCCCACGCGGGGACTACTCCTCAGGATCTTTGCCAGTTAGCAAATAATCCAGGATCACCCCCGCCCACGCGGGGACTACTGGCAAAAATAATTGGTATTTCACGAGATATTAGGATCACCCCCGCCCACGCGGGGACTACCTTCAAGTCCACCATCTGACCTCTTTGATTTAAGGATCACCCCCGCCCACGCGGGGACTACTGTAAAAGAAAAAATAAATCAAGCAGCAGATGAGGATCACCCCCGCCCACGCGGGGACTACTCGTTGTACTCTTTTTTCTTTACTGGGACAGCGGGATCACCCCCGCCCACGCGGGGACTACGCTTTTCAGACTTTTTCTTATTGAAGTTAGCCAGGATCACCCCCGCCCACGCGGGGACTACTTAAAAGATTTTAAAGATACCTTAGGTCAAGAGGGATCACCCCCGCCCACGCGGGGACTACTTCCAAACTGTACTAACGGCAGATTTCACTCCAGGATCACCCCCGCCCACGCGGGGACTACTATGGTCGGGTGCTTTCCTCAATCATTTTGCTGGGATCACCCCCGCCCACGCGGGGACTACACTCGTTTACACTTTCTGCGTTGTCTATAAATAGGATCACCCCCGCCCACGCGGGGACTACGGTAACAACAGCTTATTCCATTCTGACCCATGGGGATCACCCCCGCCCACGCGGGGACTACGAGAGTTTGAATTAGGCGCTTCGAAGATTGACAGGATCACCCCCGCCCACGCGGGGACTACTGTGCTCTGAGCACTGTTTGCTGTCCTTTGAGCAGGATCACCCCCGCCCACGCGGGGACTACGGGCATGACTGAAATTTCTGATAAGATTGCTGAGGATCACCCCCGCCCACGCGGGGACTACATTTTACCTTCGTTAAGTATTCTAACTTCACAGGGATCACCCCCGCCCACGCGGGGACTACGTCAAGTGTTAAAACTTAATTCTGACGGACAAGGGATCACCCCCGCCCACGCGGGGACTACTAGAAATAATTCCAAATGAATTAGATAAAATTAGGATCACCCCCGCCCACGCGGGGACTACTTGTATTAATTTCAATTATTTCTCCTTTCTCTAGGATCACCCCCGCCCACGCGGGGACTACACCAACTTGTCTAAGGGTCTTCCCTCCAAGTTGGGATCACCCCCGCCCACGCGGGGACTACTTTTTAATACACCTAATGTTTATGTCGGTGTAGGGATCACCCCCGCCCACGCGGGGACTACTAGGGTTAAAGATGAGTCAGATACATGGTCTGAGGATCACCCCCGCCCACGCGGGGACTACTACCTTGTAGCTTTTTAATATCGGCTTGTGTTAGGATCACCCCCGCCCACGCGGGGACTACTCGGCTCTATCCCCTTCAGTAGTTTCTACCTTAGGATCACCCCCGCCCACGCGGGGACTACCAATATTTTCCAACTTATTTTTTTCTGCATCAGGGATCACCCCCGCCCACGCGGGGACTACTGGAGATACGGTATTAGACCAAAAATCCTATGAGGATCACCCCCGCCCACGCGGGGACTACCTGCTAGATTTAAAATTTACATTAGAGAAAATAGGATCACCCCCGCCCACGCGGGGACTACACTTAAAAGATCCCATGATTTTGCCTTTTTTATTTTAAAGTGTCCATTAATTTTTTCACTTTTAAAATTAATTTTTCTTCCAATCTTGAGTCTTCCAATGCTCTATGAGGTACTTCTTCCTCTATTCCATAGGTTTTCAAAACTGTGTTAAGTTTATAATTTTTAAGAAATAAGTTTTCTTTTTTTACATATTGCATTATGTCATAAACTTTATTTTTTATTTTTGGCAAATTTTCTCTATCCAAGGCTTCGTTTAAAAATTGTATGTCGAAGTTTACGTTATATCCCACAAGGTTATTTTCGCCAATAAATTCAGAAAATTCTTTTAAGGCTTTTCCTAAAGGTACTCCTTCTATTTCTAGCATTTCATCATCTATAGTAGTGAGCCTTACTATTTCTTCTGGCAATTTTTCTTGAATTTTTATCAATCTGTGAAATTCTTCTCTGTTTTTTCCTACTTTCACTGCACCTATTTCAATAATTTTATTATTATTTATGTCTAGCCCGTCTGTTTCTATGTCTACTACTACATATTCTTTTGCTTTTTCTTTCTCTACTTCTTTTTTTAATTTTCTATGCTCTATATTTTTTATTTTTTTAAATTGAGCTGCTTTTGAAAATCCTTCTTTTAAGGTATTTTCTCTTTCTTTTTCATCTTTTTTTACAAGAACCAGTGGAATACCCTCCGAATCTATTACTTCTCTAATTCCATTTATGGTTTCAAAGTTATAGCCAATTTCGTTCCTGTTGTAATAAGATATTGTCGCCTCGCCATCTTTTAAATTATCTTTTACTCTCTCCCAAAGTTTTTCTCTAACTTTAGTGTTGAGATTTCCAACATATACTCCTGTAGCAACTTCTTGCAGCCATTTGCTCAAATCTCCTCTAAGGGAATTGGGAACTTTTGATAGTGTTATTACTGTGAAAGGCATTAGTTATCACCTTCTGTGTAATTCACTCCATATTTTACTAATTTTCCCTTGTCATCCCAAAGACTTATTGTGTCTAAATTTACTAAATCATCTGGATTTATTTCCATTAAATACTGTAAATCTTCCACAATTTTTTTCATTAACTTTCCATCCACACACTTGTCTCGAAGCATTTGTCTAGCCATTCTTCCTATGTCGTCGTCTTCTGATGCTTCTTCTGCTATTTTAAAGGAAAGGGGTATTGTGTATTGAGCCTTATATAAATCTGCTACATCATAGACAAAGGATTTATCGTGACCTGTGTGGACGAAGCCAAGTCCTGGCGACATTCCTAAGGCAACTATTACACTGTGACAAACTCCATATAGTGCTACATTGGCAGCTGATAGCGCCTTATTCACTATTGTGCCCTCTTCATAATTGTCTGGATCGTAATCTCTTTTTGTCCATTCAACTCCGTGCAGTTTGGCTTCTTTTCTGTATAAGTTTCTTATTCTAGCTCCTTCTCTTCCTCGAAGCTGCTGCATAGTTAGTTTCATGACATCTTCATCTGGAAAACGCATTTGATACATTTTTCTTGCCACTAATAATCTGGTGTTTCTGTTTGAAAATAATACTGCTTGTTTTTCAAGAAATTTTGTCGAATGTGCCAAAGGTCTTCCGTTAGCATAAAGTCTTACTCCTCTTTCTCCAGCCCAAATTATAGATGTGCCTGTGTCAGCTAATAATTCAACTGCTCTATGGCTTATGTCTGTTCCTGGCCCTAGCATCAATATCCCAATTATGGCAGCTGGTATTTTTATTATTCCCCTGCTGTCAACAACTGTCAGTGCTCCGTCTTGTCTATTTATCTTTGCGTGCTCAAGGTAAATAAAGCTAACTCTATCTTCGATTCGAGGTAATTCTGTAAGTTCGGGCTTTTTCCCACCAGCAATTTCATTCATTTTACATCACCGGTATAACAGTCATCATTCCAAATCCATAAGCTTTTTCTCTTCCTATGCCCTCTTTAAGTGTCTTTATAAATTTTTCTCTGTCTTTTATTTTAAGCTTACCTTCATAGACAACTTTATTTAGTTTTACATGTTTCATGCCTCTTTTCTTGAGAAGAGGATGTGCCCTTTCAACTATTTGAAAATCTTCGTCTTTTAATTCAAATCCATTTTTTAAGGATCTGTCTAAGAAAAATTTTCTTTGGTCTTCGATGTTATAGCAGGGATATATTTTTCCTCTGCCTTTAGTATTTTCATCCATTTTTGATATTACAGGGTTTAAGGCTACTCTAAATCTAAGTGTCTGACCTTCTTTTAATTGTTCTAAAAATTTTTTATAATCCTTTGTCCTTGCAGTATTAGCTACGCCATATTTTTCCAAGGCTTTTAAATCTGGCTTTACTTCTGATACTATTAAAAGAAAAGTTCTGTCGCCTATTCTATCAATTCTCCATAGTTTCCTGCTGCGCTCATTTTCATTAATTTCCTCTGGAAAACTCATCTCAACCCAATTGTGGTAAGCTCCAAGATGAGTGAGGTCTCTAATTTTTCTTCTGTTGTTAAGGTCAATTTCAACTTGTGATATATACATATTAACCTCCTATTGCCCCAAAGGCATCGTGCTCAGTTTCGCCCACATTTCTATCTACTTCGATGTATAAGAATGATTCGCCCCTATAGTCAAACTTTCTCTCCTTTTGTGAAAAAGAGATTGCCTTGTCCTTTCTAAGTTTTTCCCTGGAACTTTTTATAATTTTTGAATCGCCACAAATTTTTAGTCTATTGCTCTTAGTCAATCTATTAAATTTACTTGCTTGCCAATCTGTCTTTTTTAACAGTTCAATTGCTTCTTCTTCATAAATTCCCATGATAAAATCATAAGTAACTGGGCAAGATCTTTTTCCTAAGAATGTTTGGAAGTAAGGCTTTTTTAAGCTTTCATAAATCTCTTTTATAAAATTATCGTCATTGTGACTTAAAGCTACTAAAAATATAGCATCGGAAAGGTAATATCTATTTGTTACATAATTTCTATCAAGAGTGCCATTAGATTTTAATTTTTGCGCAATATGATAGTCTCTTAATAGAACTCCTGCTTGGTCGATTCTCACTCCAAAGTCTAATTCATTTAATTTTTTTAATTTTTCTTCTTCATCTCGCCTGTATCCAAGAGACGCTGCAACGATACCTAAAACTCCACTCTTTGATGGATAGTCGTCAGTATGCCTAGTTTCAAAATTGGAGCCCGTGCCCCATGCTTGCAAAGGTCCCTGAAGTTTTAATAAAATACTTTTCAATTTACTCACCCAATTCGTCAGGTATTATTTCTCCAAGTTTTTCTTCTAAATCTTTTAATAGAGCTTTAAAATTATCTTCAACTTTTATTCCATCAATGCTATTAAATTCATTTAGTGATAGGCAAAAAGTTGCAAGAGGTTCTTCAACAAATTTTTCTGATTTTTTGTATTCTTTCAAAAGTTTTTCTACTGATTCTTCAACAAAGCCTTCATTCTTGTAAGCCTTTACTGGATTTTCAAAGGCACTTACAAGATTTACTGGTCTATCCTCTCTCAAAGTAACCATAATGAATGAAGGTATGGTTGTGTTTGCAAAAGTGTTTACTTTTCCTGTAGGAAGTGATTTTGCAAAAGCTTCTACAAAAAGTTTTAAGGCGTTAATTGTCTCTTCCTTATCGGATAGTTGTCTCACAAATTCGTGAACAGCAACATTGGCGTATCTATATAGGGTTGAGGAATTGTATTCAATTGTGCCCAACATTCCTGCTCCTGCATTTGTTTCTTCTTGCAAGTCATCAACGGCTGTGAAAAAATCAAATTCTGTTTCTACTGAGTGAGTTGATATTGCATGAGCAACTTGACATGATGCGTCTTCATTAAGTGATGGATCGTCTGCAACCATTCGTCCAAAAAGTGCCAAGTCAACAGCTGGATCATCTTTTAACATTTCCTTTAATAAGTTCTTATCCTTAACTCCATCTACTGCAGCTCTTGCTAATTTTTCCGCTTGAGAATTTCCCAAGAAAAACAAGGCTGTAGTTTTAAAGTTTTTAGTTTTTACTCCAGCATCTTTTAAGATTTCATCAGCCATCTTTAGTGCTTCTTCATCATTTATGCTTGAATCAATTTTCTTTATTTTTGAAGCAATGTAATCAGTAATTTTATAACTTCTCACTCCAACATTGCCATCTTCAGAATTTTCCAAAAAATAACTTCTTATTGCTCTCTTCCAACTTTGAGAACTAACTCTAGCTCTCCTAACTCCACCATATTGAGCAGTCTTAGGGCTACCAGTGTCATCTCTATTTATATTTGATGGTGGCAAAGTTTGTATTGCATTAACATCCATAAATAAATTCTTAGTTTTCATTTTCTTCTACTCCTTCTTCTTTTTCATTTTTTACAAAATAGTATCTGCTTGCCCATGAGAATTTTACTTCTTCTCCATATCCAGTTAAAAATTTATATAAATCTCCTGAAAGTTTTGTATAATTAACTTTCGCATCAGTCTTTGACTTTAAAAGTTTTATCATTTGTCTCATGTGATGTGACAATTCTTCAAAGGTTGATGAAGTAATCATAGTGTTAAATCTTCTGTCTGCTGCTAAAGAATCTTCTCCCTTTCTGAGAAAACTTAGTGAATAACCAAAATTTTTCCACTTTTCTGCATCTTTACTTAATAAAACACTTTCTGATTCAGCTTGTTGATGTAGTGCATAAAGCTGGATTGTTGTCACTATTGCTTTTTCTTCTTGAGATAATTTTCCATCAGAACTTAAAAAATCTTCTGGTAAATATCTAAAAAGCAAAGGCAAAAGATCAATAGATTCAGTTAGTGGTCTATTAATAGAATTTCTAATATTAGCCAAATTTGCCCTGCCATTACTAGAATTAATTTCAGATTCAAGCTCATTTAATATATTTCTTGTAACCGATTCAACTCTAAAGGTCTTGCTCTTTCCTTTAATCATTTTATCCTCCTATCCTATAGTTTTATTTAAAATATTTATAAATTTATTGTAACAAGTTGCAATATTCATAACCTTTCCATCTTTTTCGATGCCCCTATAATCTCTTGAACTTGCCTCAAAAATAATAGTTTTTGCTTCATTTTTTACAAGAGATTTTAATTCATCTCTCCACTCTCTAGTCTTTTTATTTTTGTCATCATTTTTCTCTATGCTAGCAAGCCATACCTTAAAGGGCTCATTGAGTTTGTAATAAAGTTCCTCAATTTTTTGATTTTTAAAAGTTTTACTCTTGTCATTTCTAACTGTCATTAGGTCAGAAATAAAATATCCAAAAATTCCAGATACAACTTTTTTGGTAAGCTCAACCTCATCATTTATTCTAGGCACCCAACCATTTTTATAGGTATCACTAAGTACCATTTCCTTTATCGCCATGTCGTCATAAATTTCATCTACGGGTACCCAAGAAGTTGCATTGCCATCATCTTTCATACTTATGGATTTTATGACAATTTCATATTCGCCAATGGTTTCCTTTAAATTATTGTTAAACTTAATTATTCCAGGTACTTTTGTCTTTGATTCACTTGTTTCATCTAGGTTTGAAATTAATCCAAAGGACCTCCAAAGCGATTCACCAAAAGTATGTTTTCTTGGTTTGAATTTATCTTTATCTGGTCCACTGGCATCAATTTTCCAAAGTGTCATTACTTCTAAAAATGCATCCAGATGATTTATCTCTGGTATCTTAACGATGTCAAAATAAAAAGCTTCAGAAAAATCTTTTTTAGGATCAACATAGATTGCTCTTGACCAATTTGTGTATAGTTCTGACAAATTATCTGGGTTTTTATTAGATAAGTAGTTTCTAATAATTTCTGAGCTATCATATTCCCAACAAGGTCTTTCTATTTTTCCAATAAAGTTTTCATCTGGATTTGGCAAAATTAAATTCAAAAGAAGTGTGTCAAATAAATTTTTGCCAGATAAATAAATTCCACCAATGTCAAATAGCCAGCCCTTTGAATTTGGAACATCATATTTATCTTTACCAAAAATTACTTTATCAGAAAGTCCAGAGTAGCCTTGGAAGGTCAAAAGCCATCTTAGCGCTTCATCTTCTTTTAATATCTCCTTGTTTGAATTTGCATCAGACTTAGGAGAAAAGAGTGCAACCTTATTTCCACTTTCAGAAATCATTCTATTTATGTTTTTCCCACTAATTGAACTTGGATTTTTCTTGTTAATATTTTTCTCGCCAATATCTTCCTTCCTCACTTGGTAAAAAGGATACTTATCATCTAAAAAATAAAAGTGATCCTTCCACACATTTAAGTAATCTGAAACTATTTTTGGAAATTTTTTACTTTCCCATAAATTTTCCCAAGTTTCTCTTAAACTATCTGTGTATTCATCAATATAATCTTCATCTACATCATGAACTTGCCTAAATTTCTCATCAAGTTCAATTCCTATGTGAGGGTTTCCCTGGTAGTCAAAGCGAGAGAATACAGTTTGCAAAACAGCTAATAAAAGTCTAGTTATTGCAAAATCTTGAGTCTTAGTATCTGTTGCAAGGTCTGTATATTTTTCTGCATTCTCAAAAATTTCAATAAGTGAAACTTTTTTACTCTCCGAGTTCTTCGCCTCAATAACTGGAATCCAACTTTCTTCCAATAAATTATATCGTCCCAAATTTTCACACCCTTTCATAAAATAAACCAAATTTTTTATCGTAAATTAATTTATAACCATTTAATATAAAGCTATTATCTTCATCAAAAATAATTCCAAGAGATCCCTTGAGCCAAGTTTTACTTTGCCAGCTTGCAAGATTCTTTTTGTTATATGCTTCAAGTTCTTTTATAGTATTTTCAAAAGCCTTTGGAAACTTACTTAGTACTAGAGGTAACCTTAGTGTTTCTCTGGCAATAATTTTTGCAGTCTCTGGATTGTCTATATCCATAGAAAGATCTATGCCATCACTAAAGCTTCCGTAGCCCTTAGAAACTTTTTTTAAGGCAATAACTTCTATTGTGTCGTCAATGTCTCTTACCCTGGCATATCCAATTTCTTCTGTGTCAAGTGGTACTGGAGTCTCCAAAAGACCGATAAGAGTTTTTTTACCAGTGCTATCCGGTTTCCCAAGTTTATAAGTCTTTGCCCGCTCTTCCTTATTGTTAATATTAACTTTTCTTTTAAGAGCTCTATCCTCCATTATTTTTAACAAATCATCTGCTAAGTCAACTTCTCCGCCTTCATAAACTTTATCAACTAAGATAGAAATATCTTCTGGAATTTTTATCACTTCAGGCAAAAAGTAATCACTCATCATTAAAATATATTCGTCATAAATAGCCTTGGTCTTTTCCTCATATTCAAAAGTTTCACTTGTGCCAAGGACATAAAGTCTTGGGACTTTGTAAAATTGGCTCCTATCTATATCGTGTCTTTGCAGTCTTCCAACTCTTTGTATAAGTAAATCTATTGGGCAGAGGTCGCTTATCATTACATCAAAATCTAAATCAAGACTTTGTTCAATAACTTGAGTTCCTATTATAATTTTTCTCTTTGGTCTCTTTGCATTTTTTGAAACTAAGCTGAGTAATAAATTTTCTCTTTCAACCCTATGCCTTGCAATGTAATTGGAGTGCAAGAGTTCAACAGAATCACTTCCAAATAATCTTTCACACTCTCTTGCAAGTTCCTGCGCATCCTTTACAGTATTTAAAATTACTCCAATTACGCCTTCCTTTTCATAAAGCTGTTTCAATAAATTTAATAAATTTTCCTTGTCTTCTCTTATGACTTTTATCTCTTTATTTGCTATTTTTCTAAAATTATTTTGAAATTTTATCTCGTCCCCATCAGTATATGTAATCAATGGATATGCTGTAGATAAAACTTCTTTAGGTTTTTTCACTTCCTTCCACTTGAGACCGCCACCTCTCATATAGTTTTCCACAAGTTCAAGTCTCCTTTTTTTAGGAAGAGTTGCCGATAAAATTATTACAGGAACTTTATAGGCGCCCATCCACCTAAGAGCTTCCTTTAAATACTGCATCATGTAGGTATCATAGGCATGGACCTCATCTATAACTACAACTTTTTTCGTAAAACCGAGATGCCTAAGTGCCAAGTGTTTTTGTTTTAGTGCAAGAAGTAAAAACTGGTCCACAGTACCAATAATAAAATCGTCTAAAGCAGTTTGCTTCCTTCCAGAAAACCACTCATTAATAATTACGCTGCCTTCTTCATTTTCGGGATCCACATTTTTTGCAAGACTGGTATAATTATCGTTTAATGATGCCTTGCTGTGGGCAAGCCTAATACTTGCATTTGACTCAAGGTCTCTTGACAAACTTTCAAGCCAATCTTCCACTCTTGTAAACATTCCATTTGAAGTAGCTTGAGTTGGCAGTCCAAAGAAAAGCCCACTCCTATTGGTTTTGTAAATTAATTCTTCTACAGCAACAAGAGATGCCTCTGTCTTTCCAATGCCCATTGGCGCTTCCAAAATTATAAGTCCTGGCTCCTTGGCACCCGAAATTGCATCTACAAATTTTTCTTGAATTTCATTAGGAAAATAATGTTCATTACTGCTGATCCAGTCTGCCATAATTAGAAGACCAGAAAGAAGAAAGGCTCCTTCTTGAGAAATTTTTGGAATATCTTCTATACTTTTAAACTCAGCTTCATCCATGGCATATTTAAAATTTTTTCTCTGCTCTTCGTCCCATTTTTTATGTACTTCATTTTCCTCATCTTCGTATTGGAAATAATTTGAAGCATAAGAAGATTTTTGAATGTCAATTATTCTCTTGCTGTCAATTGGCTTGCCATGGTGAGCACCAACTATGGATGCCACATCATCGCCCACTCCATACCAAGAAAGGAGACACTCTGAACCGAGAGCGTGATGACTTTTATTAGCTGATGCTCTGTCAAAAATTTTTAAGTCATAAAATCCATTTGATTCCAATCTCTCTATTAAATAATCATCTAAATCCCTTGAATTATTGTAGCCTGGCATAGTTTGAAAGGCTGGGGAGCACTTATGTAAATCATGCGTCAAAGCCAAAAAAATAGAGAGGTTTTTTGCAATTTCCTCTCCACTAAGATCTACTGAATTAAAGCTCAAGGAATTTATGATGAAATTTTTTTGACCAAGGCTTAAATAATGCTCCCAAAGACAACAAATTACATTTTTTGTATCTTCGAGATGCTGTTTGAGAGGCAGCCATTTAAAAAGTCCACCCTTTTCTTCTTTCTTCGCCCAAAAAAATTTATTTATCATAATATTCTCCTGATAATTTTAAAATTTTTCTCTTGCTAATATAAAAAATATATTCTCTTTAATAAAATTTTACCACTTTAACATCTTATTTCAATTGAAATAAGAAATATATTTTAATTTTTATATTAAAATTTAAAATAAAAAAACTCCCTACTTTTTAAGTAAGGAGATCATCTTCTAAATAATATTAAAATTCGCAAATTATTATTTTGCCAAGGCCTTCTATGTTAATCTTTTCTTTTTCAAGATATACTGCTGAGAATTTTTCAAATTCTTTTCCCTCTACTTTTAAGTCAGCGTCGTAATTAAAAATCACTGCGCGAGATTTTGCAAAGTATTCAAAGTTATTGATGTTAAGGGCGTACATCATTGCGTCAAGTCCCTTTTTGTAAATCAAATTGAAGTCTCTAACATCGCCAGAGGATTTTGTCTCGTCATCGCCATCGAAAAATAAAACTTCATAGGGAGCCAAGACAAATTTTTCGCCAGCTGTTTCTATATTCATTACATTATTTATTGGGGCGATGTATCTGTTAAATCCCTTGTAAGGTGTGTAGTTTGAAACTTTTTCATTGCAAGTTGCAGTGGAAATTCTAAAATCAAAGTTTTTCTTGCCAACACTTGCGCCTTCTGGATAAATAAAGACTTCTGTTGTTACTCCTGCTGACCATTTTGAATCTTTAAAGTCATCTTTTTTTATAAATTTCATTTA
>QWCE01009491.1_pt1 | contig 12964 bp, 16 predicted proteins | sample 1972531 | NCBI WGS metagenome assembly QWCE01 (sample SAMN09866716, study PRJNA288562) | Human gut metagenome isolate term4_stool, whole genome shotgun sequencing... | reverse complement strand
TTTCAGTTGCAGATTCGTTCTGGTTTTTAATACCGAGGTTTTCCACTGCAAAATAGCAATTGGTTATTTCGCTTCTCTTGGTCGCAGACGACTGCTCTGCAAAGGCATACCGAAAGGGTGATGAGCCTGTTACGATGCCGGTTGTAAAGCAATTTGTAATGGAGCCATAGTAATTTGGGTCAGAGGCATCGGTACCTACAAAAGAGGCCATAGCAGCCGCAGCCTGTGATACATTGCCACTTGCATAGCAGTTTTTGATATTCAGTCCCCAAAGGCCGCCAGCAAAGCCGCCTGTATATGCGCCGCCGGTAACATTGCCCGTGGCGTAACAATTTCGAATAATCGTTTCTGCATCTGTTTTGCCGTTTCCTTTGCCGATAAATCCGCCGACATTCGCACCGCCACGGGAATCTGCCGTCACATTTACCGTCACATCGGATCTGCTGTATGTGATTTTCGCTGCTTTTCCCAATTCACCAATCAGTCCGCCGATAGACCCCTTACCGGCTTTTTCCGTAATGCTGCCGGATACACTGCACTCGTTGATGAGCTGCGCTCCATCCAGTGCACCTACAAGCCCGCCGACCCAGTATGCAGCAGCATAACCGTTGCTCGGTGCGCTCATATCCATAGCCAAACCTGTCACATGACAATTTTCAATGGATCCGGCTGAAGAACCAACCAGACCGCCGGCAATTCCGACGACATATCCAGAAGCAATCTTTGCTACACCGTGGATAGAAACCGTGTACAGATTCAAGTTGCTGATTTTCCCCCCCGTTGCACCAAACAACCCAAATACATCCGATTCAAACGGGGTGGTTTCAGACCCAATGGAAACGTTAGAGCAGCCCGTTCAGGTTTATGTTGGCCGTCAAAACAAAGTACTTATCTTCGTAGGTTTCTCCGCTATTCACAGAACTTGCAAGATATGCAAGCTCTGCTCCATTAGCGATCTGATAAGGATCCTCTGCGGTACCTGTTCCACCTGCGAACGCTGCCGCTGTGCTGCCGTTCCATGCGTCATCCTCCGCCAGCGCTGCCGTAGGCAGCAGCGTAAAGCACAGCGCCAGAATAAGAAGCAGACTTCCGATGCGTTTTTTCATGGTGTATCCTCCTCGTATGATGGTCAAAATTTTGTTCATGCCCGCCTGACCGCAGCGGGCAAAGTCCACTGGTCACAGAGAAGTATCATCCCGTGTGTACACACGGGATGAGGGGCGCGCCCCTCATCATAAGTTTTTCACTTTATACTAATTCATAATAATTATATCCGCATCTTTGCAAAATGTAAATCGTTCTAAAGCATGAGGATGGATAAAATTTTTGAATATGCTACTCGCCTTCACGTTTTACAACATTCAGCCATTTCTTTTTCCATGTATTAGGGTGGATCAGCAGGGTTGGCTTCCCCAACGCAAGAGCATAGGCCATAGCCTTGTCCTCTGCGCTATCGCTGGCAAGTTCAGGGTCGTATACGGCCACCAGCATATCAGACTGCTTGACGATCCGCCGATAGGCCATAAGCTGTGCGTTGGGTGTCTCCTGATAGTCTACACAGGAAAGGTCGGTGCAGTCCGCCAGCATATCGAAATAGCGTTCACGCAGCTGCGGCGTCCACTTGGTAGCCTGTTCCTCAAAAGGGGTTACGCAAACAAGGCGCATATCCTCCTTAATCTACATCTCTTTCAGACGCCTGTAGAAGGTTGATCTCGAACTGATACCGGCGCGATGCATGGCTTCTTCCTCCGTTACTTTATGGTTGCGGAAATCCTCTGCGACTTGAGAGAGCTGGTGAGATTCTGTTTCATCCCAGATATGAGCGCCACTCCTCAAAATCTGAAGGAGAATCTTTCTGAGCTGGTGGCTGGTCTTCGCGATACTTTGAAACCCCTGAATCGAAACAAGGTCGGCTGGCTGGAGATCGGACGGCAGGCTGTTGATCGATTCAAATGTGATAGTCCGAGCGGCTTCTGCCCGCTCAACGATCAGGTTATCGGTACCGCAGCGCATATCCGTCCGGAGCAGCCACTCAAAGCGGTCATAGTAATCCAGACCAACTGCGTCAAGGAGTTCCCAGAGATCTTCTCGACTTTCGCTGGGGGTACGATCAGAAATGAAGTACGGCGTCATATTGACGCGATAATATCGCTCAAGCCGCATGGACATGTCGAGTCCGGGAATACCCTGGAAAATGGAGGACGGCAGGGTATCGATTACACTCCATTCAGGAGTGAAAACATACTGGAAGTTCTGATCATCAAAGCGCTCAAGATCAACTCGCCCCACAGCATACTTATTGCCGTTGCGGTCCACGGCATAGATTATGCCGCTGCTGCGGTAATAGGGCTTTCCCTGCAGGGGAAGCGTATATTCGTTTAGGCTTTGGTAATCATGCGTAACAGGCCTCATGAGCCACTCCTTTCCATGTCACAACTGGCGATATGCGTACATAAGGATCTTTTCATACCGTTGCTGCAGCATGACTTTATAAAAACGCTTACGCACCTCTGAGATCCCTTCCACTTCGTCAATAAGAGTATTGATTTGATTAAAATCGATGCGAGGAACAATTCGCTTTAGGGCATCATTGCATGCTTCGAATTGCAAGCTGCTGATCACTTCAAAATAGGAACTCTTGCGATTCTTCACCTTGATGTGGGAGGTGGGGAACTTATAGATCCGTTGGTCAATTTCTTCCTCGGAGGAGAGTACGGCCTCCAGCTTCTCGTCCGTATTCAGCTTCGGATACAGGCTTGAACCATTGTCATATACCGGGGCGATCCGGTATTGATTATCTTTCTTAATGAAACCCCAGTTCCCGCCATGCCGGTCAAAATTACCAATCAAAGCATCCACGATGAACATATCCCAGAAACGGTCGATTGTCTCCTCAACATTTGTTGACTTCATATTCTCCCGCAACATTGCGGTAATATCTTCATAAGTGTACTGATAGAGCTCTTTGTCCCTTTCCAGCGAGCTTTCGCCAACGCCATTAAAGGCCACAAGGGCATCCTCCGGCTCAAGGAAGTTCTTCATAACGACCACATTTTTGCCCTCATAAGTGCCAAGGAAGGTTTCCTGTACGGGAATGCCAAGTAGTTGAAAAATATGGCTTCCCAAATACTCAGAAACATAATTGAAGGTCAAGCCCACTTCGGAATTCTTCTGAAACTTAACAATATAACGAAACCCGTCAATGATGATTTCAAACTTCTTTTCTGCCCCAGAGAATAACACGGGTGTCTTTTCGTACTTGCTGTAATCTCTCATGATAGACCTCCAATTTTGATCTTCACCATTATTATATCCGCAACGAGCAAAAGTGTCAATAGAACTAATATATATTTTGATACATACGTAAACTGACGAGTATACATCAAATGAAAAGCCGCACCATTTATATGGTGCGGCTTAGGAGATAGTACTAACCGTGTCGAAATCGATGCGGTTAGTCTTTTTCACCCTTCCGGGTCTTATAGTCAGCTTCAATTGGCGCTTTCCAATCGGCACTCATAGCGGTGTTCGTATTGATGATCTCTCCCATGTCTTATCCTCCTCAATCGATTGAGAGTGATCTCATTAGAGCCGTTGCTTTTTTCGCGGATCAGGAAAAGGTCATGAGGGGGTGGCCGCATACAATATTCCTTTACACGACCGATGCCCCAAAGGGCATTAGAGACAGCTTGGCCATTTTGAAGCATTGCTTTCCGATTGGAATGCCAAGGATCGTGATGCACCAGAGACAGCCCAGAATGCAGTATCCGATTGCCATCTCAAGGCCAAAGAAAATGATCCAAATCAGGTTGACGAGGAAGGAAAAGCCTCCACCGCCATACACAACTTCCTTCCCAAACGGGAAAAAGGCGAGACTTGCGAATTTGAAGCATTGCAGGCCAACGGGTATGCCGATGATGGTGATGCACCAAAGACAGCCGGCCAGTACCCAGGCAAGCCCGCCGATCAATCCTCCAAATAGGAACCAAAGAATATTTCCAATCGTAGACATAGTCGTTACCTCAATTCCTCGCTATTTCGCACCCATTGCAAGCTGTCGCTCGATCCATGCCATCAGCAACCTTACGATGCGTTTCTGCTCATCCTCCGTCAGCTCACGCCCTATCGGGACATGATACCACTTGTTTAAGCAGCTGCGACAGCAGCAGGCGCAGGCATGCTGGGCAATAAACACCGGATGCCCACGCATTGGCGTTTGCTTGCCGTCATTTGGGATGATCGCCGGCGCAAGCCGCGTTCGGATGAAGTCGGCAGCATGGTGCTGAATGGTTCCCATGCCCTTGTCCATTATGTACTGCCTGTCCTTTTCGCTCAAATGAAACTTTGCGCGGAAAGCGGATTTTTGCAGGCGCAAAAGCGTTTGCTCAATGGTTGACATGAGCTCAATCCAAGACCTTCAGTCCCAACTCTTTCATCTTGCGAATGATATCTTTCTCATCCATCATTCCCTCTGGAGATGATGCCTCCTGACCAGGGAATGCTCCGATACCGCTAAACTTAGCTGCCAGCTCATCCGGTTTCCAACCGCAGGTACACCACAAGCGGCTTCCATTGTGATACTGCACGATGAGCTGCATAAGAGTATCTTGCTGCTTTTCCGTCAGGTGGACACCTACCTCGCACAATTCAATCAGCACATTCTGGATCATATCCGTTGTGCGCAGATGACCAACATTCTCGGCTCGCCGATGAAACCGCATAATCTTTTCCGCCTCTGTACCGCTGTACTCTGCCAACAGGGCAGAATAAGTGGCGGGGACTTTCTTGTAATAATCCAAATTGAACCGCTCGTTCAAATTGAGAAAAGAAAACTCGTTTAATTTCTTCCCGCGATTCTCATTCGGATAGGTTTTACGTTGTTTTGGGGCGCACTCCATCACCGTGGACTTCAGGTTCCCAATAAAATCTGCGAGTGATTTCTCCTCTACAGATGCTGTTGGTTCCGCATATGAGAGAAAATCATCGGGGACACAATAGGGGCGATCATCGCGCTCGTCCATCAGTGCATAGAAGGAAAACATCTTACCATAGCCAGCACCAATCAATTCTTTTGATACGATGTGCCGATCCAGATCATTGTGCGGTTCTTCCGTGTACAGTTCTTCAATCTCATAAACCCAATAGGGTTGCACCTCTCGACGGACAATAGAGGAAAAGGCGATAAGATCGCGTCGATGAATCCGCGGCACATCGCTTTTTAGCTCCTGATAAACCGACCATACATCGCGAAGGGCGATGGTGCCATATAGATTTGCACAGGCGGCGAATAGAGAATGGAGGAAAGCACATGTTTCCGTTGATAAACCCGCCTGCATATATAGCCGGTTTAGAGATTTCTCCGATAGTGGTTTTGGATAGGACATATACCGTTCCTCCGCGTCCAAGGTTCAAGCTTTATTCGTACTGTGCTGCGATCGACTTGACGTGCTCCGCCATCTGCTTGACTACATCATCAGGCCCAATGACCTTCGCCGCCGTCTGAAATCCATAGAGCCACGCAAAGAACTGTGGGCTGACGATCACATCTGTCCATACTGTAAAGTGATCTTCTCCATCCGGGACTAAGATCACATCCCGCCCGAGACGGTCGAGTACGGCGCCCACGAGATGATTTTCGAAACGGAGATGAACCTTGACCTCCTCGCCGGTGAACATGCCGAATGTCTTACGCGCATAGACGGCCATATCGAGCGCCTCGTAAGCGTCCTGACCATCTCGTTCTTCATCCAGAACGGTGATCTTTTCCATCTTATCGACGCGGTAGTGTTTGATGATCCCTGCAGCAGAATCAAAGGCCACCATGTAGTAGTTCTCATCGTCCCATGTCATTGCAAATGGGCTGACAACATAATAAGCTCCACCATGTCGGTACACGCGCTCCTTGGCGACATTATACTCGAAATACAGGAACCGGATCTTCCGATTACTTGAGATGCCGTTATGAATCTCATCGACATTATAGTAGATTGACTCATTCATCGTCTTGATCCTGTTCTTCACGAATACCTGCCGGTTGAGCAGTTGTGCGCTATGAATGCTGGCCAGCTTTTCAATCTTTTTGATCAGGGACAGCGTTTTCTTATGGGTAATAAATTTCGAGGATTGGACGCTATCCACGAGGAGCTTGAGCTCCGGTAGTTCAAAGTCACGGCGTGCCACGTAGTAGCCGTGATTGTTCCCCTCAGATACCTGGATGATGTCCAATCCAAAATCTCGTAGAGCATCGATATCACTATAGATTGTCTTTCTCTCCGCAGTAATATCATGAGACTTCAGGTAGGCAATAATCTGGCTGGTAGTTACGGCATGGTCTTCATCTGAGTTCTTCAGCAGGTACTCCATGATGTAGATAATCTTCAGCTTCTGAAATGAGGAGCGAGGCATATGTTCATCATCCTTTCAACCTGGTCGAACCAATTTCTGTCAAGCAATGATATCATAGCATAAAACCTGTCCAATAGAAAGGACAACCTTCGATAATGGCTATTTGTATCGCAAAAAGGAAGCCACGGGTTGAATACTCTCAGGTATTCAACCCGTGGCTTTCTATGAGTGTCCTTTTATTGCATCGTTATCCGGATGTTCCTCGAGGCTGCTCTCTTTGGTCAAGTAGTCTAAAAGAGCCAGCTGTGTTTTCGCTTCTGCTCAAGCAGTACACGCTCCGCTCTCTGGAGTATATCTGGAGAATAGGCTTCAGATAGCAAATTCAGTTCTGACCTCAGTTCTTCATGCGATATGCGAAAGGTGAGTTGTCTGCCATAGAGTTGCTCAGCCGCCGTCACCTGCTCCACATGATCCGAATCAAAAGGCTTCGCTTGTACTCGCTCAATACAGGTATATAGATCATCGGTAAGCGGGTAGTCATTCAGATCTGAAAGAAGAGAGAGCCCATTATCAAAGATCGGGCAAAGGCGAAATTCCTTTGTTTCTTCATTCCGCAATACAGCGAGATTGTTTGTGTGGCGATCTTCATTGAGCGTCAGGCAGTCCAATTCAAGGATAGCAGTAAGATATGCTCCAACACCGGTTAGATTTGTGACGCGCTCAACAAAACCAACCGTGTAAGCAATTCGATCCGCAGGAGAGTCGAATTTTGTCAGCGCTTGAGCAAGCCCGCGACCTTCATAGGCGCGATGGAGCCGTTCAAATGGAATCAGCATTTCATCTTTGCGCATGAAGTCATGGCTGGAGCATCCCGGTATTACTTTATCGTTATAGTGAATGAACACTGGTTGATAAACCACGAAATCATCCGCATTTGACCATGTGAGCAAACGTGAAACGATTATTTCCGAGAGCGCTTCGTATCCCATGTGGTCCGCTTTATACCAATTGCCTGACTGCTTCCATTTGGGTTGGTCACCCTTTGAGGTATGGCCTTCGCTCATAATTCTATCCGCGCTCGTAAAATCAATGACTTGCATAAATGATCTCCTTCCTCGGAAGATAACGAAGTCTTAACCACATTTCGTCATCAGCTAAACGGCCCCTCGTCTTTTCTACGATCTTCAACGGATCATAATCCGTTAGATCCATTTCTTGAAGCAGTTCCTTGCAGTTGCCGCGTGTCTGAGGAAAGCAGCGATCCCGTAAGAAATTTTCAAAGTCATTCCAGGTTGGGTGCTCCAGTACACCGAATGCACGATGCAGAATGTCATCCGTTTTGTTCTGGATGACCACCTTTTGGTCAAGGAAGTCTACATCAATAACCGTACAAGGCTGCCTTCTGAACATATAAGTGATGCGCATTGTGCAGCCATCGCCTGCGGCTGTGTTTAGGTATCGCTCAACCGTTTGACGAGAGAGCCCAAATGTCCTTGCCAGTTCCTGCATGGATGTGCCGGCGTTGCGCATAGCCCTCATTTTGTGGATATCTTCGTCGGCTATTTTGCGTTTCCGGCCAGCGTTGCGTGTGTTCTTCTTCCTATATTCTGCAGCGATCTTGCGAAGTGTGGCCTCATCGTCAGTACCGAACAGTTCTACACATAGCTTTCTATAGTCCATTGTTCTCCCTCCTTCGCATTGAATATATGCAACTAATTTAATTTTGATACATTATAGCATAATCTGGTCAACGTGTCAAATTTCACATGCCCACGTTACAAAACTCTGTATTTCTCTTCAAGAGCTATTGCATTTTGCGTGCAATAGCTCTTTTCACATCCGTTCACAAAAAGTTTACAAATTTCTTTTCGAAGCGACGGGGGGTACCCCCCTGTTTTTCGAGTGAACTCTAGTAGAACACAAAAAAGGAGATGACCATTTTGAAAAAAAGAAAGACCCGAGCCCAGCGCAGTAGATCCTTCCGCTGTCCGCATTGCGGGGCGGCCATGATCCTGAGACCTGCATCCGAAATCTATCATGATGCGAAATCTGACCGAAAGCTCTATGTATGTCACAACTATCCCGCCTGTAACACCTATGTTGCGGCACACCCGAATACTGACAAACCAATGGGTGTGCCGGCGAATGGGAATCTCCGGAATCTCCGTATTCAGGCTCATCGAAAGTTCGACCTTATCTGGAAGAACGGGATCATGACTCGTGAAGAAGCTTATCGCTGGTTCGCGGAGCAGTGAGTATCGATGCCGTGAGCTGATCCGCCTCTGCAATGAAGTACTTGCCAGAAACAACTGTGTCGCATAAAGGAGGTGCTCGACATGACTGATTACGACTGGCAATATCTCCGTCATTACCCAGATGGCCATGGACAGCGGCAACTACGCTCCCACCGGCGCCTCTTATGGGGAGTTCACCATCATGCAGATGTCCGGGACACCTACGGCGAAAGCGTCTTCCTTCCAGAAGGAGGATTTTGTAGCCAAGTACGCGCTCTCCAACCGTACTCTTACGGCACGAGAGCTGGCAATGGTGCCCACGCTGCCCGACTGGTACATCATCCCCAAAGAGGTCGTCCGTGTCTGTGAGCACGCCAAAGTCACTACGGCATCCAGCCAGCCAATGCGTAACTTCCTGTTCCGGGGCGAGGCTGGTACCGGCAAGACCATGGGCGCACAGGCAATCGCAGCAGGGCTCAATCTGCCCTACACGCTTATGACCTGCAGCGCCAACACGGAGATCACCGACCTGGTTGGTCAGTTCATTCCTGATACGGGTAATTTCCAGAGCGGCTCAAACTGCACGGAACTTCCCAAAATCTCCGATATCACGATGCATCTGCCCAGTGTTTACATGATGCTGACCGGTGAGTACGACGAGGAGAAGACAGAAGACGATGTGCTGCAGAAGCTCATCGAGATTGCTGTTGGAAATCTGGTGGAGAAGGAAGAAACGCCCGGCCAGCGCATCCGCTATGTGGATACACCTCTCGTTGAGGCGATCCGGCACGGCTATGTTTGTGAATTGCAGGAGCCTTCCTGTATCGCAAACCCCGGCGTTCTGGTCGGCTTGAACTCTCTGCTGGATAACTGCCAGGTGATCACTCTGCCCACCGGAGAGCGTGTAAAACGCCACCCGGATACGGTGATCGTAGTCACGACCAACTCGGACTACTCCGGATGTCGCGACATGAACCAGAGCGTGATTTCCCGTATGGATCTGATCTATGACATGGAAGCTCCCGACTTGAACACGATGGTGAAACGCGTCATGAATGTCACCGGTTTTACCGATGAGCAGGAGGCGACGAAGATGGCCATTGTCGTGCGTGATGTCGCTGAGCGCTGCCGCCAGACCATGATTACGGACGGCAGCTGCGGTATGCGTGAGTTCAAGAGTTGGGTGCTGTCCACCATGGTAACTCATGACCCGTATGAGTCAGCCTTGTCCACCATCATTTCCTCTGCCTCTGCGGATCCGGATAATCGTGCCGAACTGATCTCTGCGTGTTTGGAGCCCCAGTACACAAGAACAATTTGACGAAAGAGGTGTTTATTGATGAAAGTCGAAAGAGAATCCTTTGTCCGTTTTGCCGTTGCGGTTGCTTTGGCCTGCTATGACCTGCCCGCAGATCGGGCCATGACCTCCGACGAGGGCGCAAGGCTCGTGAAGGGGGTCATCGACATGGCACTCGGCCCTGCTGCGTCTGGCGTGCTCGTTGAGCCTATGCGGAACTATCCTCCCTCCGGGAAGATGCCGCTGATCATCAGCGTGGCCGGCGTCCAGCAGCACCTGTTCTGGTTCTACCCCCAGCAGCCCTTCGAGGAGATGTGTGAAACGCTCTCAGCGATGCTCAATGAGATCCCCGTCACCGGTGACAGTGTCCCGGCGTGATCGGAGGAACTGCGTATGAGAACATCACATCGACAGATCCGAAAGCGGATCCTTGACGCAAAAAGCAAGATATCAGATGAGGAGTTCTTCTCCTCAAGAGCCTATAACGGCTATCTGACCGACCTTGCCGAGGCGGCAACAAAACGCTATAAGCGGCCGCTGCGTGTGCGTGTTGTGGCAGACCATGACGATGATACCGTGGCTTTTACGGATTACCACGGCATTTATATCAATGCCTGCAACCACATCACCTGGAGCTTACCGACCCGACTGCTGCGCTCCATGAGTCTGGAGGGCTTCAATGCGCATGAGTGTGGACACAACCTGTTCACCGATAACCGCATTTGGAACAGCTACTTCAGCAAACTGGAGAAGGGTAAATTCTACCCGAAGATGCCTGACGGTCTGGACAGTATGCAAAAGCTCCATGCAGGCGACATCCTCGAAGCAGTTCTCGATGAGGCCGACACGGTTCCTTACCAGGTCATCATGAGTGTGGCGCATGCGCTGCAGAACATCTTGGAAGACGGATATGTGGATGCCAGGTATTCTTATGAGTTTCCTGGCTCCCCCGCCAAAGGGATCGCACTCAATAACCTGCGCTTCGCGGATACCGTGCCGGAGATCAGTGAGATGATCAATCGCAAGTATCATGACCACAGTATCGTACTCAACCTCCTGATCCAGTATATCCGGGCACACGAGGTCAATAACCTGTCCGGCTACACCGGTGAGTTCATTGACAAACTCTACCAGTACATTCCTCTGGTCGATGAGTGTGTCTACGACGACGATGCCAGATCCCGCTGTGAGACCGTGAGCAAGATCCTGATAGATCTCTGGCCAATGATGCAGCGCTGCTTTGACGCTCTGCGAGATAAGCAGAAACAGGCGCAACAGCAGGCTCAGCAGCAGAAAGGAGTCGGTAGCGGTAGTGGTTCCGGAGGCGTTCCTACCCCTGGCCAGTCTGGTAGCGGGAATGATGAAGACGATAATGGATTGCAGCAGGGCAAGCAGGCGGTTGAGGAAGACCTCTCCAGCCAACTCCCTAAGGCGGCGCCTAACTTCACGATGAAGACGACACCTGTCCCGAACAATGGCTCCTTCACGCCCGATCCTGGGCAGATGAATGCCATCCGGGCACAGGCCGAGCGTGTGATTTCGGAAGAGAGTGACCGCATTGCTGCCCATCTGACGAATAGTATCACAAGCAGCGGCATTGGCGGTGTGGATCAGAACAGCGAGTATGACGGCTATGACTACGAGCACGCAGCAGAGGACATTGAACGGCTTTTGGAGCATATGGCGGAGGAAAAAGTCACAGAGGAACTGGAGGAAGAACTCTCTGAAGAACTCCAGCGTGAGGCAAATTCCATCCGATATGGCAACGCGCACCGCAATATCCACATCACGGTCAATCGTATGGCTCGCGTGGATCAGGACCTCATCGACAGCTATAACCGTGTGGCTCCGGAGCTTTTAATGCTCTCCAAGCGATTGCAGCGTAGTGTCAGTCCCGCTCTCCGCGATCGGCGGCAGGGCGGCAAGCAGACCGGTCTTCTGATCGGCAAGCGACTGAATCAGCACGCCTTGCACCGGACTGACGGACGCATCTTCTACAACTCCCGGCTCCCGACGGAGCCGATCAGCCTTTCCGTTGGCCTGCTCATCGACGAGAGTGGCTCTATGTGTTCAAATGACCGCATTACCAGAGCCCGAGCAACTGCCATTGTGATCCAGGACTTCTGCGAGTCGTTTGGCATCCCGCTGCTGGTCGTTGGTCATACCGCCTGGAGCTCACATGTTGAACTGTTTTCCTACTCGGATTTCGATACCTACGATAAGAATAACCGCTATCGGCTGATGGACATGAGTGCCAGAGACTGTAACCGCGACGGTGCCGCGTTGCGCTTTGTGGCGGAAAAACTCTCTAAGCAGACATCTGAGGTAAAAATCCTCATGATCATCTGCGATGGGCAGCCAAATGATGACGGTTACTCCGGATCTGCAGCAGAAGCTGATCTGCGTGGGATCAAACTGGAGTATGCGCGAAAAGGTGTCAAAATCTACGCGGCAGCCATTGGTGAAGACCGCCCGCGAATTGAGCGGATCTATGGTGATGGCTATTTGGACATCACCAATCTCCAAGAACTGCCGGTGATGCTGACGAACCTGATCGTGCGTAGCCTCCCACACTAAATGAAAAGGAAAACCTACGAATGATATCTTTTGAAGACTATTTGTGCAACCGAAATGATGCGATTGACAACGCTGCGTATCAGTTAATCTGCGCCATGACCGCGCAAGATCACAACGAGCCGAAAGAAGATGATCCTGCCGTTCCGGATTGGAACATGGAAATCATCGGCGAATTGGTCGATGCAGCGGAGGAGATCATTCAAGAAAAGGCTGGACACACCTGTCACCCATTCTACAGCGACAGTATTCCTTGTTATCAGACTGGAGATTGCAAAAATCAGTATTGCGCTTTCTTACAGACTGGCCCAAAGGAGGGAGACATGTGAAGAAACCAGTGGATTTCGACTGGTATTGCAAGACCAAGAAAGACGTGATCAATAATGCCGCCTACGAACTCATCGTAGCCCTGACGGCCAAATCGGCGCCGCCGAGGAAGTTCGAGTTATCCATTCCTCAACGGGACGATGAGATGATTGCCAATGTTGTAGAGGGCGCTATCAACGCGGTAGAA
>QWCE01004809.1_pt1 | contig 12966 bp, 9 predicted proteins | sample 1972531 | NCBI WGS metagenome assembly QWCE01 (sample SAMN09866716, study PRJNA288562) | Human gut metagenome isolate term4_stool, whole genome shotgun sequencing... | reverse complement strand
TTCGGGCAGCAGGGCGTGCTCGATGCCCATCTGGCCCACATCGTAGAAGTTGAGGATATCGTATTTGTTGGCGAACTCGCGGCACTGCTTGGACTGGGTGGCACTCTTGATGTCCTTGTTGGGCACAAAGTGGTCCAGCACGATGGCGATGTGCTCTTTGTCGAACACGCTGTCGAAACCGGCGCGCTCAAACTCGTTGATGGCGACGGGGGTGGTAATGTCGTTGCCCAGCACGATGTCCAGCTTTGCGTTGATGAGCTGGCCTGCCTTGACCTCGGCAAGCCCGGCATGTGCGGCAAGGATCTTCTGCGTCAGGGTCATTCCCATGGTGGTACTCTCCTTTTAAAAAAGCCTTTTTACTTATTATTGATCGCGCTCACCAGTGCCTTGACACCGGCCACGATGATATCCGTGTCAGTACCGGCACCCCAGGTGACGGTGCCGTCGCCCCAGGTCAGGCCCACATAGGAGGCGGCACGGGAGGTGGAGCCCTCGTCCAGGCTGTGCTCGGAGTAGTTCTCCAGATGGAACTCCATGCCGGTAGCACTCTGGATGGCGTTGGCCACGGCGTCCAGACGGCCGTTGCCCACCGAGGTGACCACCTTGCGCTGACCGTTCAGGTCCAGCGTGACCGTGGCGGTGATGCCGTTGACCTGAGCAAAGTGTGCCTCGATGACATTGAGGGGCTTGCGGCGGTTGAGGAAGGTGTCCTCGAAGATGTGCAGCACCTCGGTGGCGCTCAGCTCCTTGTGGCTGTGGTCGGACACGCTCTTGACCTTGTAGCCCAGAGCTTCGCGCATCTTGGGGGGCAGGTTGTAGCCGTAGTTCTGTTCCAGCACAAAGCCGATGCCGCCCTTACCGCTCTGGCTGTTGATGCGGATGACGTCGGCGTCATAGGTGCGGCCGATGTCGTGGGGGTCCACCGGGATATAGGGGCAGGTCCAGCGGTGCTCGTTGTGCTCCTTGCGGTAGGCCATGCCCTTGGCAATGGCGTCCTGATGGCTGCCGGAGAAGGCGGCAAACACCAGCTGACCGGCGTAGGGAGTGCGCTCATAGATGTGCATGCGGGTCACGCGCTCATAGGTGGCGCAGATCTCCGGCATGTTGGAAAAGTCCAGCTTGGGATCCACGCCGTGACTGTACATGTTCATGGCCAGGGTGACGGCATCCACGTTGCCGGTGCGCTCACCGTTGCCGAACAGGCAGCACTCCACACGCTGGGCACCGGCCAGCACGGCCAGCTCGGCGCAGGCCACGCCGGTGCCGCGGTCGTTGTGGGGGTGGGTGGAGATGATGACGCTGTCACGGTACTTCAGGTGCTTGTCACAGTACTCGATCTGGTTGGCATACACATGGGGCATGCTCATTTCCACGGTCACCGGCAGGTTGATGATCATCGGGCGGTCCGGGGTGGGCTGCATAATGTCCAGCACGGCGTTGCACACATCCACGGCGTAGTCCACTTCGGTGCCGGTGAAGCTCTCCGGGCTGTACTCGAACAGGAAGTTGCCCTCGTACTCCTGGCTCAGCTGCTTGACCAGCTTGGCACCGTCGGTGGCGATCTTCTTGATCTCTTCCTTGCTCTTGTGGAACACCTGCTCACGCTGGGCCACCGAGGTGGAGTTGTAAAAATGGATCACCGCCCGGGGGGCACCCTTGACGGCCTCGAAGGTGCGGCGGATGATGTGATCGCGGCACTGGGTCAGCACCTGCACGGTGACGTCCTCCGGGATCATGTTCTTCTCGATGAGGGTCCGCAGAAACTCGTACTCGGTCTCGCTGGCAGCAGGGAAGCCCACCTCGATCTCCTTGAAGCCGATCTTCACCAGCATCTGGAAGAACTCCAGCTTTTCTGCAAGGCTCATGGGCACGATCAGCGCCTGATTGCCATCGCGCAGGTCCACGCTGCACCAGGCGGGAGCCTTTTCAATGTGATCCTTCTTGACCCAGCTGTCATAGCCGGCGGGTACCGGGTAGTACCCCGGTGCGTACTTGGTAGCGTCCATCATCGTTTTGTCCTCCTGATACTTCTTACACTTTTTGTACAAGAAAAGGCTCCCGTCTTTCAAGGCGAAAACCTTGAGAGACGAGAGCCTGTAAGTTTTATCACAGGGCACCCGTGGTACCACTCTCTTTGCTGCACCTTTTGTGGATACAGCCACTTTGCACGATCGGCTTTTTGCGGCGAATCGCTGCCCTTGTAACGGCGGGCGTCCGTCAGAACCTACTGCATCGTTCAGCTCTGCCGCTCAGGGGCCAGTAACCGAGACCCTCTGCACCCGCCTTGCACCACCCGGCGGCTCTCTGCACGCAGAAGAAAATCGTTTTATCCCCGTCAACGCATTTGTGCTTTTTTCAAAGTGAGATAAGTTTAGCATGGTTTCCAGAACCTGTCAAGAAGAATGGCTCATCGGCAGGATGAAACAAATTCACAAATCCATGGTCAGAATTTGCCGGAATTTACGAAGTACGTTTGTTAAAAAACTGCTAAGTTTTTGGAAACAAGCCCTCAAGCTGCTTGTTAAGCTGTTTTTGGCAGTGCTATACTATGATCAATGAGATGCAGACACACTCAGATACCGATATGAAGGAGGAAAAACCCTATGAAGGAAGTCAAACCTTCCAAAAAGCCCTTGGCCATCTACTACGCCATCGTGCTGCTGGTGCTGCTGGTGCTCAACCTTGTTTTTGTGCCCTGGCTCACCGAACGTCAGGTCAAAGAGGTGGACTACGGCACCTTTATGTCCATGACCGCAGAAAAACAGATCGGCCGGGTGGATATCGAGTCCAACCAGATCATTTTTACCGATAAGGACGAGAAGCAGGTGTACAAGACCGGTCTCATGGATGACCCCGGCCTGACCGAGCGCCTGTATGACGCCGGGGCCCAGTTCTCCAGCGAGATCGTGGAGCAGGGCTCCCCGGTGCTGAGCTTTTTGATCTGGTTTGCCCTGCCCATCCTGCTGTTCAGCTTTATCGGCAACCAGATGAACAAAAAGCTCATGGAAAAGGCAGGCGGCGGCCCCGGTGCCATGATGTTTGGCGGCGCAGGCAAGTCCAACGCCAAGGTTTATGTGCAGTCCACCCACGGCATCCGCTTTGCAGATGTGGCCGGGGAGGACGAGGCCAAGGAGAACTTGCAGGAGATCGTCAACTACCTCCACGACCCCAAGCAGTATGAGGAGATCGGTGCCTCCATGCCCAAGGGCATCCTGCTGGTGGGCCCTCCGGGCACCGGCAAGACCATGCTGGCCAAGGCCGTGGCAGGTGAGTCCAACGTGCCCTTCTTTTCCATCTCCGGCTCCGAGTTTGTGGAGATGTTTGTGGGCATGGGTGCCTCCAAGGTCCGGGACCTGTTCAAACAGGCCAAGGAAAAGGCCCCCTGCATCGTGTTTATCGACGAGATCGACGCCATTGGCCAGAAGCGCAACAGCGGCAATCTGGGGGGCAACGACGAGCGGGAGCAGACCCTGAACCAGCTGCTGACGGAGATGGACGGCTTTGAGGGCAACACCGGGGTCATCATCCTGGCAGCCACCAACCGCCCGGATTCCCTGGACCCGGCTCTGACCCGTCCCGGCCGCTTTGACCGCCGGGTGCCGGTGGAGCTGCCGGACCTGAAGGGCCGGGAGGAGATCCTGAAGGTCCACGCCAAAAAGGTAAAGATCGCCCCGGGGGTGGACTTTAACACTGTGGCCCGCATGGCCTCCGGTGCCTCCGGTGCCGAGCTGGCCAACATCGTCAACGAGGCCGCTCTGCGGGCGGTACGGGCCGGGCGCAAGAGCGTGACCCAGGCAGACCTGGAGGAGAGCATCGAGGTGGTCATTGCAGGCTACCAGAAAAAGAACTCCATCCTGACGGATCAGGAAAAGTGCATCGTGGCCTACCACGAGATCGGCCACGCACTGGTGGCAGCCAAACAGACCAACTCCGCCCCGGTGCAGAAGATCACCATTATCCCTCGCACCTCCGGTGCCCTGGGCTATACCATGCAGGTGGACGAGGGCAACCACTACCTGATGAACCAGACGGAGCTGGAAAACAAGATCGCCACCTTTACCGGAGGCCGTGCCGCCGAGGAGCTGGTGTTCCACTGTGTTACCACCGGAGCCTCCAATGACATCGAGCAGGCCACCAAGCTGGCCCGGGCTATGATCACCCGGTACGGCATGAGCCAGGACTTTGACATGGTGGCCCTGGAAACGGTGAACAACCAGTACCTGGGTGGGGACACCTCCCTGGCCTGCTCTGCCCAGACCCAGCGGGAGATCGACCAGAAGGTGGTGGAGCTGGTAAAGGCCCAGCACGCCAAGGCCCTGCAGATCCTTACCGAGAACCGGGACAAGCTGGACCAGCTGGCCAAGTTCCTCTACGAAAAGGAGACCATCACCGGGGAGGAGTTTATGGCCATCCTGAACGGAGAAGAAAAAACGGAATAATTTTTTGCATTCCCTGCAATAATCCAGCCGCCGCATTCGTTTACAAGACAGATGCGGCGGTTCTGGTTCAGAGCCCCGCAGAAAAAACCATGGTTGCAAGAACATGAAAAACACAGCCGGACCCCGGCTGCAAAAACAGGAGGATTTTTCTATGAAACTGCAGAATCATAAATTTGCCCGTACCCTGGCTGCCGCTGCGGTGGCTACCTGTGCCGTTGCCATGCTCAGCGTAGGCGCATTTGCTGCCGACGTGGCCATTGGCGAAAAGGACCCCACCTACGGCGGCTACGGTGCCCCGGCAGGCCCTGCCATCCAGGGCAACATCATGCTCATCAGTGCCGACGGTGATGTGGCCGTTGGCGAAAAGGACCCCACCTACGGCGGCTACGGTGCCCCGGAAGGCCCTGCCATCCAGGGCAACATCATGCTCATTGGTGCCGACGGTGCTGAGAGCGACACCCTGAAGCTGAACTACAGCGTCAAGGGCCTGCTTGGCCGCCAGGTGCTGTACACCGCCCGGCAGAACGGCACGGTGCTGACCCTGGATGTGCCTGCCAGCGTGGCTACCTTCCGCTGCACCATGGAGGACCTGACCACCATGATGAACAACGGCATCAACACCCTGGTGTTCAAGACCGAAAAGACCTCCACCACCCTGAACCTGAGCCTGCTGACCGAGGGCTATGATGCCGATGCCAAGGTCAAACTGCACCAGTGCGGCAGCACCGTCCGCCTCAGCGTCAATGGCCGGGGCCGCCGGGATCTGCTGATCGGCCGCTGAGCCCCAGCTCCCTGCATTCCATAAGCATCCAAAAGCTCCCACTGCTACTGCTGCGGTGGGAGCTTTTCTGTTAAGTTTTTGAAAATTTGCCCGGCAGAGGGTGCAACCTTTGCCGGGTTGTGTTATAGTTAAAGCGGATAAAATTACATGGTTGCAAAGGAGAAAACGCCATGGATCATTTTGTGGAGTTTGAGGACGTCTGCAAATATTACCAGACCGGAAGTGTGAAGATCGCCGCCGCCGACCACATGAACTTTTATGTGGACAAGGGGGAGTTCTGCATCATCGTAGGCCCCTCCGGTGCCGGCAAGACCACCTTGCTGAACATTCTGGGCGGCATGGACAGCTGCGATGAGGGCCATGTCTGGCTGGACGGCCGGGACGTGAGCCGCTTTTCGGAAAAGGCCCTTACCACCTACCGTCGGTACGACGTGGGCTTTGTGTTCCAGTTCTACAACCTGGTGCAGAACCTGACGGCGTTGGAGAACGTGGAACTGGCCAGCGAGATCTGCCGGGACCCTCTGGACCCGGCCCAGACCCTGACCAGTGTGGGCCTGGGGGAGCGGCTGAACAACTTCCCGGCGCAGCTGTCCGGCGGCGAGCAGCAGCGAGTGTCCATTGCCCGGGCCCTGGCCAAAAACCCCAAGCTCCTGCTGTGCGACGAGCCCACCGGTGCCCTGGACTACAAGACCGGCAAACAGGTGCTGGGGCTTTTGCAGGAGACCTGCCGCAAGACCGGACGCACCGTCATCGTGATCACCCATAACACGGCCCTGACCGCCATGGCCGACCGTGTCATTCAGGTACGCAGTGGGCAGATCGTGTCCAACAAGGTCAACGAGCACCCGGTGCCAGTGGAAGAAATTGAGTGGTGAGTGCAGTGCAAAAAAGTTATCGCAAAAATATCCTCCGGGAGATGAAGGGCAACGCCAGCCGCATGGTGTCGCTGTTTGGCATCGTGGCCCTGGGGGTCATGATGCTGACAGGCCTCATGAGCATTGCCCCCAGTATGCGGAGCGCAGCCCAAAAATATTATGTGCAGCAAAATGTGTTTGACCTCCGGGTGCTGTCCACCCTGGGCCTTTCAGACCAGGACATTGCCGCCATTGCCGCCACCCCCGGGGTGGAGGCTGTGATGCCGGTAAAGACCCTGGACCTGGAGGCCAACTGGCAGGGCCAGGAGGAGCGCATCGTGGTGCAGCTGCAGGCCCTTCAGCAGGACCCGGCAGCGGACACCGACGCCAACATGAACCGTCTGGTGCTGCGCTCCGGCCGGATGCCCCAGGCCGCCAACGAGTGCGTGGTCCATGTAATGGGCTACCAGGCCGAGATCACCGAGGGCACCGTGCTGACCCTGCCGGAAGATACGGAGGGGACAAAACACAAGGAATATACGGTGGTGGGGCTGGTGCAGGACCCTCAGCACATCTCCACCGACAAAGAGAGCAGCACCGTGGGCAACGGTCAGCTGAACTACATCGCCTATGTGCTGGACGGGGAATTGACGGCGGATTACTACACTGCCTGTTATATCAAAGCGGAAAATGCCGGCCAGTACGATAATTATTCCCAGGAGTACCAGGAGGCGGTGGACCAGGTGGCGGACCGACTGGAGCAGATCAGCGCCGCCCAGTGTGTGCAGCGTCGGGAACAGCTTATCGACACCGCCAACCAGAAGCTGGCCGAGGCCCGTCAGACCTACGACGACCAGAAGGCCGAGGCCGAGCAGAAATTTGCCGAGGCGGAACAGCAGCTGGACGATGCCCAGAAGCAGCTGGATGACGCCAAGGCCCAGCTGGACGCCGGAGAGGCAGAGCTGGCCCAGCAGAAAAAGAACCTGCCCGACACCATGCAGAACGGTGCCGACCAGCTGGTGGACGGCGAGGAACAGGTGCTGGAATTTGAGGAACAATTGCAGCAGATCCAGCTGCTGGTAAACCTGAAAAAGGTAGCCGACCCGCTGCTGACCTACGCCCAGACCGCCCTGGACAACGCCCAGAAAGCGCTGGACGAGGCGGAGCCTGCCGACGAGGACTACATCGAGCTGCGGGACGCCCTGGCCAAGGCCCAGGCTGCCTATGACAACATCAACGGCCAGCTCCAGGGCTACCAGGCCCAGCTGGATGAGGGCAAAAAGCAGATGTACGCCCAGGGGCTCATCTCCTCCCCCAACCTGGACAACGACCAGCTGGTGGTGGAGGCCAAGGCCGCCCTGCGGCGGCTGAAGGTGCAGCTGCTGGAAGGCCAGCTGCAGCTTACCACCGGCACCGCCACGGCCTACAGTCAGTTTGAGGCAGCCCGGGCCCAGTTGGATGCCGGGTGGCAGGAGTATCAGGCCGGGGTGCAGCAGCTGGCAGACTCCCGTGCCGAGTATGAGACCCAGAAGGCCGATGCCCAGCAAAAGCTGGACGAGGGCCTGCAGCAGCTCACCGACGCTGAGGAGCAGGTGAGCAAGATCAAAAAGGGCGAGTGGTATGTGCTGGACCGCAACAGCACCCTGAGCTTTGTGACCTTTGAGCAGTACGCCGACCGGATGGATGCCATTGCCCGGGTGTTCCCGGTGTTCTTCTTCCTGGTGGCGGCCCTGGTGGCCACCACCACCATGACCCGTATGGTGGACGAAAACCGCCTCCAGATGGGCACTCTGAAGGCCCTGGGCTACTCCAACGCCAGCATTGCAGGCAAGTACCTGTTCTATGCCCTTACCGCCAGCGTGCTGGGCAGCATGGTTGGCATGGTGGTGGGCTTTTTGGTGTTCCCCAGCATCATCTGGTACGCCTATCAGCTGATCTTCAGCCTGCCCACCTTCACCCTGCGGTTCTACCCGGGCATGGCAGCAGCCAGCATGGCCATCAGTGCCGCCGTCATCGGCCTGGCTACCTGGAGTGCTTGCCGCTCCAGCCTGAAGGAAAAAAGTGCAGCCCTGCTGCTGCCCCGGGCTCCCGTGGCAGGCAAGCGCATCTTCCTGGAGTACATCACTCCTCTGTGGAAGCGCATGAGCTTCTCTCAAAAGACCACCGCCCGGAACCTGTTCCGGTATAAGAAGCGGTTCTTTATGACGGTGCTGGGTGTGGCAGGCTGTACGGCCCTGCTGCTCATTGGCTTCGGCCTCCAGGACTCCCTGCTGCCCATCGTCACCAAGCAGTCCACAGAGCTGTCCCACAACGACCTGACCGTCACCCTCAGTGACCCTGCCGCCTTTACGGTGGAAAAGGGCCTCACCGATGCTCTGGAGAGGGGTCAGGTGGAGAACTGGGCGGCGGTGTACAGCAAGTCGGTGACCATCTATAATGCCGACGGAGAAAGTGCCGGCGTCAGCGTGGTGGGAGCCCAGACCGACAGCCAGTTGAGCCGCTATGTGACCTTCCGCACCCGGCAGGGCCACAAGGCCATCCCCTTTGAAAAGGACAGCGTGGTGCTGACAGAAAAGACCGCCCTGAACCTGGGGGTGGAGCCGGGAGATTCCATCTGGGTGGAGAACCCTGACGGAGAACGGGTGGAGATGACCCTGACCGGTGTGACGGAGAACTATATGTTCACCCGGCTGTATGTGTCCAATGCCCAGCTGCAGACCCTGCTGGGCACCCAGGATATCCCCTGGAACACGGTATACGCCCAGACCCGCTGCGACAGTGCCACCGACCGCAACACCATGCGGGAGACCCTGCTGGCCTGCAACTATGTGACCGGAGCCTCCTTTACAGAGGATGCCACCTCCATGTTCGACAACCTCATCGTGAGCCTGAACTCGGTGGTGGTGCTGATCATTGTGTGTGCTGCGGCCCTGGCGGCGGTGGTGCTGTATAACCTGATCAGCGTGAACCTGGCCGAGCGCAAAAAGGAGCTGGCCACCATCAAGGTGCTGGGCTTCTATGATAAGGAAGTGTACCGCTACATCTTCCGGGAGATCGACCTGCTGGCCCTCATGGGCTCTTGCGTGGGCCTGCTGCTGGGCATCCCCCTGCATCAGTTCATCATCCGCACGGTGGAAATGGACCAGCTCATGTTCATCCGGACCATTGCCCCCCACAGCTATCTGCTGAGCGTGGCACTGACCATGATCTTTACCCTGGCTGTCTGCTTTGTCATGCGGCGGCATGTGAAGAAGATCAGCATGGTGGAGAGCATGAAGGCACCGGAATGAGAAACGTCAGGGTTCATAAAAGATTCACGGATGCACAACACTTTTGCCGAAATTCTCTGGTAAGATAGAATCACCGGAAGGGAACGCCGCAAATCCCTTCTCCGGGACAACATGATTCCTCCTTTTCCAAACCAAATACCGTAAAAAAGCACCGCGCAACGGGAAGTAGACCCGTTGCGCGGTGCTTTTTGCGTGCCGGAAAATGGCAGAAAAAAGGCTGCTGCACTTGTTTTATGCAGCAGCTTTTTCAGGTCTGCGTCAGGAGGCCGGCAAAAACTGCAAGGTGACCGCCTCAGCGGCAAGGGCGTCGGCCTGCTCCCGGGTCAGCTTTTTGCACCCGACCATCCGGTTGAGCACCACCTGCATCCGCTTGACGGCCAGGTCCGGGCTGCTGTTGGGCGAGTAGGCCGATGGAGCATTGGGCAGGCCCGCCAGCATCACGGCTTCGGCGTCGGTGAGCTGCAGCGGCGTTTTGCCAAAGTAGCCCTGCGCGGCTTCGCCGATGCCGTAGTGCCCGCTGCCGAAATAGATGGTGTTGACGTACATTTCAAAGATCTGTTCCTTGTTGTACTGCTTCTCAATGGCGAGGGCGGCGAACATCTCCGCCGCCTTGCGGGCCAGATGCTTTTCCTGAGTGAACAGGGTGTTCTTGGCCAGCTGCTGGGTGATGGTGCTGCCGCCCTCGGCAAAGCTGCCGGTGCGCAGGTCGGTCACCAGTGCCCGGGCAATGGACACCGGGTCCACACCCTTGTGGTGGGTGAAGCGGGAATCCTCCGCCGAGATCACGGCGTTGATGTAGGTCTGGGGCAGCTGGGCATAGGGAACGAACCCCTCGCGGGACGAAATGCTGCTGTACAGGGTATCAATGGGGGTGACCTGGATGGCGCTCTCATAGAGTTTGTGGCCTGTGACGGCAAAGTACCCGCCCGCTGCCACGAGGACCAGCAGGGCAAGCAGCAGCACCGTGAGCAGCAGCTGCCGGAGAAAACGAAAAACGGTATGCATGGTGTGCTCCTTTCCGGGCGGTGGCCCGAATGACTGTATCATAAACGATTTTGGCCGGTTTGACAAGGGTCATTCCGGTCTTATTATAAGGTGTAGATTTTGCCGTTTTGTGACCAGAGCATGAATTTGTGCCGGTGTACGCCGTCGGACGGGCCGGAAAATCAAGCAAAGTAATACTCTTGACCGGAATGCACAAGGCACGGCACCGCGCAGCGGCCGTTCATCATGCACAAAATGCAAAATTGAAAAAAATGGAATTAACCTATTGACAAACTGGGTATTTGGGAGATATAATGCGAACAACAAATCCACAAACCTTGTGGGGAATTGAAATGGAGATTCCCGGGTTTGTAGAGGAGTGGGAAAAAGCCGGAAAGGAGGGCACGAAGATGAAACTGATCTGGAACGAACTGCTGCATGCAAACTTCCGCTGTGGGCGAATGTGTGGGGAACGGGCAGAAGAATTCACCGTGACCTGTACGATGCCCTCCTGTGCACGAATGTGTACGCCGATGGAGCGTTGAACAGAAGCAAACGGAAATGATCTGCCCGGTACGCTGGAACTTGAGTGCGTATCGGGTGTTTTTGTATCAGGAAATTATACTAAAAGTTTAATGAGAGAGGTATACTACAATGTCTAACTATAAATTTGAGACCCTTCAGCTGCACGTTGGCCAGGAGCAGGCCGATCCCGCGACCGATTCCCGCGCAGTGCCCATTTACCAGACCACTTCCTATGTGTTCCGCAACAGCCAGCACGCTGCGGACCGCTTCGGTCTGGCAGACGCCGGCAACATCTACGGCCGTCTGACCAACTCCACTCAGGATGTGTTCGAGAAGCGCATTGCCGCTCTGGAAGGCGGCGTGGCTGCTCTGGCTACCGCTTCCGGCGCTGCTGCCATCACCTACACCATTGAGGCACTGGCACAGGCCGGTGACCACATCGTGGCACAAAAGACCATCTACGGCGGCAGCTACAACCTGCTGGAGCACACCCTGACCCAGTTCGGCGTTTCCACCACCTTCGTCAACGCCCATGACCTGGCCGAGGTGGAGAATGCCATCCAGCCCAACACCAAGGCTGTCTATCTGGAGACCCTGGGCAACCCCAACAGCGATATCCCCGACATCGACGCCATTGCCGCCATCGCGCACAAGCACGGCCTGCCGCTGGTCATCGACAACACCTTCGGCACCCCGTACCTGATCCGCCCCATCGAGCACGGCGCTGACATCGTGGTGCACTCCGCCACCAAATTCATCGGCGGCCACGGCACCACCCTGGGCGGCATCATCGTGGACAGCGGCAAGTTCGACTGGAAGGCCAGCGGCAAGTACGGCAACATTGCTGACCCCAACCCCAGCTACCACGGCGTTTCCTTCGCCGACGCAGCCGGCCCCGCTGCCTTTGTCACCTACATCCGCGCCATCCTGCTGCGTGATACCGGCGCAACCATTTCTCCGTTCAACGCCTTCCTGCTGCTGCAGGGCACCGAGACCCTGAGCCTGCGCATCGAGCGCCATGTGGAGAACACCAAGAAGGTCGTGGAGTTCCTGGCCAACCATCCGCAGGTAGAAAAGGTCAACCACCCCTCTCTGCCGGATCACCCGGACCACGCCCTGTACGAGAAGTACTTCCCCAACGGCGGTGCTTCCATCTTCACCTTCAACATCAAGGGCGGCCGTGAAGAGGCCTTCAAGTTTATTGATAACCTGAAGGTGTTCTCTCTGCTGGCCAACGTCGCTGATGTGAAGAGCCTGGTCATCCACCCGGCTTCCACCACCCACAGCCAGCTGAACGATGAGGAGCTGGCCGAGCAGCAGATCTACCAGAACACCATCCGTCTGTCCATCGGCACCGAGCACATCGACGACATCATTGCCGATCTGGAAGCCGGTTTCGCAGCAGTCCGCGGCGAGTAATTACCCGTCTGCACGAGCTGCATCAGAACCTTTGTCTCTTTGTCCATTCTTCCTTTTTTCCAAAACAAACGCAAAAGCCCTCCGGTCCTGAGCCGGAGGGCTTCTGCTGTTTCCGGGGTGTGATGCACCCAGAAAAAGACCCCGCCGTGGAGCACACAGCGGGGCCGGAAGAATGCGGTTTATTCGTTGCCGGGGAAGTGGGGGATGCCGTCAAAGCCCTTCTGCAGGTCGGCGTCGGAGGGGATGCAGTCGGTCATCTTGCCGTCGTGGAACAGTGGGTTCGAGCAAACGAAAAGCACCCGGAAACTTACGTTTCTAGGTGCTGTTTCTTGGTGGGCGCGGGTGGATTACGCGAGCCGCGCATCTAAAAAAGCCCCGCAGGGGCTTTTTTCCCCGCCGGACTATTCGGCGGGTCGATGCTGTTCTCATCCACCCTTGTAGTGCGTTATAAAGTCCAGATAAAACAGAAACTCCAGCGTCATAACAACGCTGGAGTTCTTGGTGGGCGCGGGTGGATTACGCAAGCCGCGCTGCTAAAAACAGCCCGCAGGGCTGTTTTTGCGCTGTCTTTGGCGACAGCGCCGCAGCTGTTCTCATCCACCCGCTGTGTTCGCCGGAAAATTGTGCAAAACAAAAAGTCCAACGCACTTTCATACGTTGAACTTTTTTGGTGG
>QWCE01004807.1_pt1 | contig 12973 bp, 11 predicted proteins | sample 1972531 | NCBI WGS metagenome assembly QWCE01 (sample SAMN09866716, study PRJNA288562) | Human gut metagenome isolate term4_stool, whole genome shotgun sequencing... | reverse complement strand
CTTCAAAAACATTCGTAATCCGCTCATTTTTCTTCAAAAAATGGCTACTTACTCATGTTTTTGGCGAGTCAAGAGATCAAAAATCCTCTTGCAAGCGAGCTTGCATCGGATTTCTGACCTTTTGACCCTGGTATCATATTATCCAATTACATCGCGCATGGTATATACACCTGGCTCTTTTCCCTGCAGAAACTTTGCTGCCTGGACAGCGCCCTTTGCAAATACACCTCTTGAGAATGCCTGATGGTTCAGTTCGATTACTTCATCCTCTCCTGCGTAAATTACATCATGTACGCCTACGATGGTTCCACCTCTGACTGCTGAGAATCCGATCTCCTTTGGATCTCTTTTCTCGCGTCTTTCACTGCGGTCAAATACAAAATGATATTCACCATTTAATGATTTGTTTGCTGCGTTTCCGAGCATGATTGCTGTACCACTTGGTGCATCAAGCTTGCGTCTGTGATGGCGCTCTACAATCTCGATATCAAATCCAGCGTCTGCAAGTACAGGCGTAATAAGCTCTACGATCTTTGCAAGTGTATTGATTCCAAGAGACATGTTGTAGGACTGTACAATCGGAATTGTTTTTCCTGCCTCCTGCACATGAGCAAGCTGCTCATCGGAAAGTCCTGTTGTTGCAAGAACTAGTGCAAGTCCTTTTTGTGCACACTGATCTAATACCATATCTGTAATTTTTGAAACGGTAAAATCAATCAGTGCATCAGCCTCTACATCACACGCCTTGATAGACTCAAATACAGGAAATGGTGTATCGGCTGCCTGCGTGATATCAATTCCAGCCACAACCTGTGCCTGCTCATCCTGTGCAATGATATTAGCTAACATCTTGCCCATTGCACCATTGCATCCGTTTAAAATAATACGTACCATCGTTTGTTCCTCCGTCTTAAGGTCAGTTTCAGATCAGTTTTAAATCAGCTTCATTGCCGCTAATTCTTTACGAAGCAGTTCCTTATGCTGCGGCTCCATCTCGCACAGAGGAGAACGTACTGCACCTGCATTCCATCCCATCATATTCAATGCTTCCTTTACCGGAATAGGATTTACTTCACAGAAAAGTGCCTTATTTAAGTTCATAACAGACAACTGAAGCTGACGGCTTAACTTTACATCACCGTTTAAGTAGCTCATAACCATATCATGTGTCAGCTTAGGCATTACATTTGATAAAACGGAGATAACACCCACACCGCCAAGTGACAGAAGCGGAACAACCTGATCATCATTTCCAGAGTAGATATCGATGCAGCCATCTGCAAGTGCTGCAAGCTCTGCTACCTGAGAGATATTTCCGCTTGCTTCTTTGATTGCTACAATATTCTTTACATTCTTTGCCAGTGTAACAGCAGTCTGCGGCAAAATGTTAACACCTGTACGTGACGGCACGTTGTACAGAATGATTGGCAGATCTACGCTGTTTGCAATTGCAGTATAATGCTGAATCAGACCCTTCTGTGTTGCCTTGTTATAATATGGTGTTACAAGAAGCAGCGCATCTGCACCGTTGTTCTGTGCATGTGTGGACAAACGAATTGCTTCTGCTGTGGAGTTTGATCCTGTACCTGCAATAACAGGAACTCTGCCTGCTGTATGCTCAACAGCAAACTTGATACATTCATCATGCTCTTCATGAGTCAATGTGGAAGATTCACCTGTTGTTCCGCAGATGATGATCGCATCTGTTCCTCCGGCAATCTGGAAATCAATCATTTTCCCCAGTTCTTCAAAATTAACCTTGTCATCCTGTGTAAATGGAGTGACGATTGCAACTCCTGCTCCCTTAAATATTGGCATACTAATACCATCCTTTCTTGATTCAGGTAATACTCTATTCAAATGCAGCCACCAGAGTGTCTTGGGATTTCTCCAAAGAAAAAGCCGGTCACATGCGGCCGGCTCATAAGGTTTTCTTTTTCTATTTCCCTTAGTAGCTCCCCATCTGTGAACAGATGACAGTCATATACCTATTCGATATATGCCCAAGAACAGCCTTTGCACAGCCATTCTTTCGGCGCCAATGCCTTTTAGCTAACTTCACTTGCTCTTGCCTGCATCCATCAGCCTACTCATCAGTAGCGCAACCTCTACCTTTTGTATGAATTTTCTTTAGTGTACATCAATTTTACAGTGCTGTCAACCCTTCTGTTCGACATATTCTAATTTACTTACGGAAACTTCATATGCAATTCGTTTCTCACTCTCAGTCTCGCTTATCTTTTTCATATACTCTCTGCTCTGAACACGGCCCCACACGCGAAGTCTGGTGCCAACCTCAAAAGTGGACACATAGCGGGCGTTTCGTCCCCATGCAATACAGGGAATATAATCACTCTTGCTGTAAGGGCGGTTGACTGCTACCAGAAGATCTGCGATCTCACGTCCAAGCGGTGTCTTTCTATACACCGGCGGTTTACAGATGTATCCGTCAAGCATGATCTGATTTGTCTTCGTATAATCTGTAAATGCCTCCATGAAATGATATTCTCTGACAAACACAGAGAGCACAAGACGATTTCTCGTCCCCTCATGACGATTATAAGAACGAAACTGTCCGATTGCTTCCATTGTGCGTCCTCTGTAATCCTGATTGATATCGATAAGACGCTCTGAAATCATCACAGGGATCGTATCAGACTGATCGCTTAAGCGATTTACTGACAGCTCCATTATGTAAAAGCTCTCCCCAAAGACCTCATGGCTAAACTCAAACCCTGACACGACAACTCCAATGACACTGACTCTGTTATTTTCTGCGTTTCTTTCTGGCATTTTTGATTCCTCCTGCTTTTTATTCGCAGCTGCTGGTACCATAGCGGCTGCTGCATGTACTAGTTATTCTGCTAACTGGTTGTATAAAATTTTTTGCAGCTAGTTATTTATATGTCTCAACACACGTACATTATAACGAAGTTATTTTCAAAACGCACGGAAAATGCTTCGCAGGATTCGCGGTCTGACCACTATTATTCGACAAAAAGCAGGCTTTTTTTCATCTTTTCTTTCCCAGTTTTTCGGGTATTTTTCCTTTTTTCGACATATCTTTTGTTGTTACGATGAAAATAGATATGCCTAATGAAAGACATTTGTGATGAAGAACGCGAAAAGACGGGCTGATCGACTCAGTCCGCCTTTTTTCACTTTTGTTTATTTGTAACTATTCAGAGCCATGCAAAATTGCTTTCTGTGAATGCTTGCATTCAGACAGAATAGCAATTTATATGGCGAGGTAACCACATAAGCAAAATAGAAGCATCGAAGATGCGATTTTGCGAATGGGGTTCTGAATAGTTACGTTTTTTTATTATTCTTTGTGATTAATGTAGTTAATTAAGCCGCCCTCACTGATGATTTTCTGCATGAATGGCGGGAATGCCTGTCCCTGGAAGGTTTCTCCTGTCGTCTGGTCTGTAATGACACCAGTATTAAAATCAATATCTACCTGATCTCCTGCCTTGATCTTTTTGCTTGCCTCTGGACATTCAATGATCGGAAGACCAATATTGATTGCGTTGCGGTAGAAAATTCTTGCGAAGGTCTCTGCTATTACACAGCTTACACCTGCTGCCTTGATTGCAATCGGTGCATGCTCTCTTGAGGAGCCGCATCCAAAGTTTTTATCCGCAACGATGATGTCACCCTTCTTTACATTTGAAACGAAATCCTTATCGATATCCTCCATGCAGTGCTTTGCTAACTCTGCCGGATCTGATGAGTTTAAGTAACGTGCCGGAATGATTACATCCGTATCCACGTTGTCGCCATATTTAAATACACATCCATTTGCTTTCATATCTTCTTTACCATACCTTTCTGAATCGCCTGACCAGCTGTTTTTATGTCACAGTCTGCGAGACTTCTTTATAAAACGTCCTTTGGTCCGGAGATTTTTCCGGTTACAGCACTTGCTGCTGCAACATATGGACTTGCAAGATATACTTCACTTGTTACATCGCCCATACGTCCTACAAAGTTACGGTTTGTGGTAGAAACGCATCTTTCATGCGCAGCCAGAATACCCATGTATCCGCCAAGACATGGTCCACAGGTCGGTGTGCTGACAACAGCTCCTGCCTGAATGAAGGTTTGAACAAGTCCTTCCTCGATTGCCTGAAGATAGATTGCCTGTGTTGCCGGAATTACGATGCAGCGAAGGCCTTTCTTTAGCTTTCTGCCCTTTAAAATCTCTGCTGCTGCACGCAGATCTTCGATACGACCATTTGTACATGAACCGATTACAACCTGATCAATTGCGATATCGCCTACCTCATCGATAGTATGAGTGTTCTCTGGCAGATGTGGGAAGGATACTGTTGGCTTTAAGCTGCTAAGATCAATAGTATATGTTGCCGTATACTCAGCATCCTCGTCTGCCTCGTAAACCTTATATTCCTTTGTGGAATGCTCCTTCATATAGGCGATAGTCTTCTCGTCTACCGGGAAGATACCATTCTTTCCGCCTGCCTCAATTGCCATATTTGCAATACAAAGACGATCATCCATTGAAAGATAAGAAATACCATCTCCTGTAAATTCCATAGACTGATACAGTGCTCCGTCAACACCGATCATTCCAATAATATGTAAGATAACATCCTTACCAGTTACATACTCAGCTGGCTTTCCAGTAAGCACAAATTTGATTGCAGACGGTACCTTAAACCATGCCTTTCCTGTTGCCATACCTGCTGCCATATCTGTACTTCCCACACCAGTGGAGAATGCGCCAAGCGCACCATATGTACATGTATGTGAATCAGCACCAATTACAACGTCTCCTGCAACTACAAGTCCTTTTTCCGGAAGAAGTGCATGTTCAATTCCCATCTCTCCTACATCAAAGAAATTTGTGATTTCGTTGCAGCCTGCAAATTCTCTTACACACTTACAATGCTCGGCAGACTTGATATCCTTATTCGGAACAAAATGATCGAGTACTAGTGCAATCTTGTCCTTATCAAATACTCCCTTTTTGTCAAAGCGCTCCATCTCGTGGATCGCTACCGGAGAGGTAATGTCATTGCCTAAAACAAGGCTCAGATCTGCCTCAATCAGCTGTCCGGCCTTTACCTCTGACAGCCCTGCTGCTGCAGCCAGAATTTTTTGCGTCATCGTCATACCCATAATCGAGTCCTCCTGCTTGTAAATACCTGCTTTTGCTGTGCCAAACTGCACACAAAATTTCAAAATCAGGCAGCTGCATGCGCAACTGCCTAATTTCCTGCATTATTTTTATTTTACTGGATAATAAAAAGTTCGTCAATGATTTTTCTTTTTCTTTTATATGTGTATATTTATTCGGGTTACTGTTCACGGATAAGCCAATATTGCGGCAAAGCCCGAAGGTGAACCTAATTCCTTACAGTTCACTGGACACCCATTCGCAAAACCGCACGTTCCGTGCGTCGTTGCTAATTGCAAACAAGTTTGCGTGCAACTTTGTTTTGTTCATGAACGGGCGTCCACTTCGTCCTGCTGATCTGTCAAATCTTCATGCAAGCATGAGATTTATCCAGATCTAGCATGACGTGTGAACTGTAACTAATCACATCCCATACCCAGAAATAGCATCTAAGACCGCGTCTAAACTTTCTTTGCTGACTGTGTTGACCTGATCTGAGTCGTCCATGGAGACGTAGTAATATGCATCGTCTTCTGTTGTTGCTCCTATTGTCAGCTTTAAGGTGGTTTCTTCTTCGCCTGACTGGTATGTTATTGTAAGAACTGTTGCATCATCTGTTAAGCCATATGATTCTTTTTCTTCTTCGTCTGCGTAATAATCTGCGCAGTCGTTGAAGGTAAGACCTACCATGTTGACTAACAAATCATGAATATCATCACTTTCGTCAACGCGCTGTGTCTTATTATCCTGTGTGAATACCCAGTGTGTTACATCAACCATTTCTACGGTTGATTCCTCTTCTGTTAATCCTTCTTCTGTAGAATCTGATACAGCTTTCGTTGTCTCTTCTTCTGATACTTCACTTCCCGTTTCTGCTTCCTCGGATGCGTTTTCGGTCGTCTCTTCCTCGGTTGCCGGTTCTTGTGTAACTTCCTTTTCCATATCAATTGTAGTGCCGTCTTTTACCAGCTGTACATCTGTGATGGATGTGCTGGTGATGGTTGGGAAGCTTTCTTTTTCCTGCAGCGCTGAAATATCGTTGCTGATATCTGAGACATAGCTTGATGCTATTGTATAAATATCATCTGAGCCTTCTACTTTTGCATAATAGTCTGAATTATAGCTGTTAAGGCTTCCAATCTGAATCGTTACCTCTGTGTCATCAGATCCCTTTGCTGTGATCGTGCAGCTTGGATTGTCCAGACCATACACTGACAAGTCATCCTGTACTTCCTCTAGCTTACGCTCTGCAGTAAATGATTTTAAATCACTTGAAATGGAAGTCAAATAGCTTTGTGTGACAGGAAAGTGCTCGTCGCTGTCATAGCTCCAAGTCTCGTTCTCAGTGTCATAGCTGAATGCGAATGTTCCGTAGCTGTTTGTGTAGCTGATTGAAACAGGCTCTTCCATCTGGCTTAAATAAAATGTGTTTGCCTCTTTTTCTGCCTTTGACTGCTCGGCTGCCTTTTCTTCGTTATTCTGGTTGATCCACACGATTCCGCCGTATGCGCCGCCAAGGACAGCAAGCGCACCGACTAAACCAAGTAGTTTTTTTGTATTCTTTGTCATATACTCACACCATTATGCCTTTCTTCTGCGGATCCATACAACCAATCCTGCGACAATTGAGAAGACTGGGATGACAATTATAAACAATGCATTCCAAATACTGCTTCCTGTTACAGTATTGTAGGTAACTGAAAGGCTCTTTGCCGGAATTGATACGTTCTGAACATCATCAAAGTAAGATGATACGATGTTAATGAACTCATTTAAGTTTTCAATTCCAGTGAAGTTCCCAATCAAACTGGAATCAATCATGGTGGATGCTGAGATAACAGTCAGCTTAGAATCTGCTGATGGTGTCTCAAGCCAGCCATCTGTGTTTCCAACTGAAATGTCAGTCAGAACATCCTCAAGAGTGCTTTCCTCGGTAGATTCTGCCTCAGATGCTGCTTCAGACGTAACTTCCTCTGATGCATTTTCAGTTACACTTTCAGTTGAAGCTTCCTCTGAAACGCTCTCAGCGGATGTCTTTTCAGTTTCTTTTGTATCACTGCCAGATTCTAACTCGCTCTCGCTTTCTGTATCTGTTGGTACTGTCTTCTGTGCTGATGCTGCCAGAATAAACTGTGTTGCCTCATTGCTGTTTCCTTCACGAAATGCATTGTTACTTGTAGTTAAAAGTGTTGTCAGCGTTACATCTTCTGGTGTATTTTCTGATGCTGTCATACCTGCTACTGCACCGACTAAGATGCTACTTGTTGTTTCTACATTTGTGTCATTGCTTGTGATCATTGGGAAGAAATAGAACGCACTCTGTGCTCTCTGGTAATAACGATCACGATCTCCAATATAGGAGTTTACCATAGTCATACCATAATCTTCCATCAGCTCATTGAAGTTTGTAAGCTCCTTATCGGTGACACCGCAAAGCAAAAGTACATTTCCGCCCTGATACAGATAGTTATGAAGTTCTGTATATTCATCAGTTCCAAGATCACTTGTAGGATTGTTGATAATCAAAAGATCACAATCATCCGGCACAGATGCTGTCTCAAGAAGATTTAAATTTGATGTTGTCATGCTGTTTTTAGTAAGCAGCTCGCCAAGCTCCTGACTTATTGCTGACTCACCATGACCTCTTAAAAGATAAATCTTTTTATCGTTATCGGAGGTAACAGCTGCCACAGCACTTGTCAGCTGACCCTCTGCATCAAATTCTGATTCGCTGCTGTAGCCATAATAATTTTGCTGACTCACAATTATATCGCTAAAGGAAATTACCTGATTCTTTCCAGTTTCCTCGCATGATACAACAACAGAGTTTGCTGAAATTCCATACTTTGTAAGAATTTCAGGGTGAAGAACAGGGTCTATATAGCTAACCTTTAACTTAGATGAGAGATCGCCATAGATAGAGATAAACCTTTCAATACGAGAGTCTATATTTCCCGTCTCTGCCACTACCTCAACAGTAACATCCTTGTCTAAGTCCTTTAATAATTCTTTGGAAGTATCTGAAACACTGAAAATTCCAGTTTCGCTCAAATCCCAATTTAATAACTTTGATGGAAGCTGTCCTATAATCAAATTTACTACTACAATAATTGCCAGCACAATTGCCGTCACTGCAAGGCTGAAGCTTCCATTTTTCAGCTGCACTACAGATGAAATATTTTTACCTGACGGCTTTTTTTCTTTCTTTTTTTTGATATCCATTCCTGCCTGCTTTCCTCTCATTCTGCCGCTTTTTCGGCTTTTTTCTTACACCAATCTAGCGCTTATCTTAGCTCCATCTTCTCTTCTGGATTACCTGTGTGGTAAGGAAGATGCATGCCGCACAAATCGAGATCAGCTCCACAACACCCTTTACATCAAACACATAATCAGAAACAAAGCTTGTCATTACCTTTGCAAATGCTATGTTTTCGATCATTCCTGGAACAAGTCCCTCAAAAAGAGCTGGCTTTACAACGTAAAGAATGATTAAAACTGCTGCTCCACCGATCAAAAGACCAAACGTAGCTGCATTGCTCTTTGTCATTACATAGACAATGACGCAAAGAAGAACTAAAAGAATCAGACAGCCTATCAAAGAGGCAATTGCTGTATTTGGCACATATTGGGAAAGACCATTTGACAAATTGATCAAAAGCAGTGTAATGATCGTTCCAACTGCCGCGATGATGACACTCTCTGTCATTGCTGAGATCAGCATTCCAATGGCAACATAAGCGCAGCCGATCAGAAAATATACAAGAATAGTTGAATAGTCAACAAGAAAATATGCTGTTCCGGTGCTCTTAATGATCAATGGACACAGGCAAAAGATCACACATGGAATCGCAACAACTGCTGTCATTGAAAAGAACTTTCCTAAAACAATCTGTGTCACAGATACCGGTGATGTCAAAAGAAGCTGATCTGTCTTTGAATGACGCTCCTCTGAAAAGCTTCTCATTGTCAAAAGCGGAACAGTCAGTACAAATACGATGGCAGAGGCACTTAATGTGTAGGCAAAGTAAGGATAGCCATAGCTCATGTTATACACCATAAAGTAAATACCTGTCACGAGCACAAGTGCGGCCACAAATACAGGTCCAATCATGGATGTGAAATAAGATTTAAATTCTCTGTTAAATATTGCTTTCATTGTCATCCTCCTTATTGGCCTGCTTTGTCTGCTCTGCTTCCTTTACGGCCTCCTCTGCCGATTTTTTAATCTCATCCATCTCTTCTTCATGAGCCTTATTGTCGGCAGTCAGCTCCATAAAGACATCTTCAAGTGTTGCCTTTGAATATTTCATCTCATAAATCGGCCAATTTTTTTCTGCGCAGATACCAAATACAGCCTCACGCACATCAGCGCCATCTGTACGTATCTCAAATGAGGTCAAATTCAGATGCTTATCATCCTCATTCTGCTTTGTGGCTTCCAAAACTGCTGCAACATGATGAAGCTGTGCAAAGCTGTTCTTTGCCTGCTCCTTTGGCGCCCTTATGCTGATTTCAAGCATAGCATCACTATCCATGTAGTGCATAAGATTTTCTGTTGTATCACTTGCAACTAATCTTCCATGAGAGATAATCAAAATTTCATCGCATACGGCACTGATTTCAGAAAGGATATGTGAGCTTAAAATAACTGTATGCTCTTTTGCAAGCTCTTTGATAAGAGAACGTATTTCAATAATTTGAATTGGGTCAAGACCTACAGTCGGCTCATCAAGAATTATAATTTCCGGCATGCCAAGCACAGCCTGTGCAAAACCAACTCTCTGACGGTAGCCCTTTGAAAGGTTTTTGATAAGTCTCTTTGCGACATCGACAAGTCCAGTCATCTTCATGGCATTTAAAATGCTCTCCTGACGCTTTTTCGCCGGAATATTTTTTAACTGTGCCGCAAATTCAAGATATTCCCATACTGTCATATCTGTATACAACGGCGGAAGCTCCGGTAGATAGCCTATACAGCGCTTCGCCTCTGCTGGTTCCTTCACGATATCGTGGCCATTAATTAAAATCGTTCCCTCTGTAGGACCGATATATCCGGTCATCATATTCATGGTCGTTGATTTTCCAGCTCCGTTTGGACCAAGAAAGCCATAAATCTTTCCTGGCTCTAGGCGAAAGCTTAAATGATCGACAGCCACATGGTTTCCATACTTTTTTACCAGACCTGTTACTTCAATCAAAGTCTTGTCCTCCTGCATCTCATTTTTGCAAACAGCCTTATTGCTGTTTTGCTATCATTTGTAATGTTAGGCGTCAAATGTGATGACTCTTTGATAAATTTGTGTCCATTGTTTGTCCTCTTGTGAAGAATTATTGAAATTAGGTATTGACTTATTTCTAATTGAGTATTATATTATACTTTAATATGGTAAAGCACCATAGTAAATCACTGCATCTCACCGGTCTTTGACCGCCCGATAATATCTAATGCAGCGATAAGGAGGTTTCTTTATGGGAAGAGTTTATAATTTTTCTGCTGGTCCAGCTGTGCTGCCAGAGGAGGTACTGCAGGAGGCTGCAGCTGAAATGCTTGACTATCAGGGAAGCGGTATGTCTGTCATGGAGATGAGCCATCGTTCTAAGGTTTACGATGCGATCATTAAAGAGGCTGAGGCTGATCTTCGTGAGCTTATGAATATTCCGGACAATTATAAGGTTTTATTTTTACAGGGTGGTGCATCCCAGCAGTTTGCTATGATCCCAATGAACCTGATGAAAAATAAGAAAGCTGATTATATTGTAACCGGTCAGTGGGCAAAGAAGGCTGCTAAAGAAGCTGAGCTCTACGGCGAAGTTAACGTTGTCGCTTCTAGTGCTGACAAAACATTTTCTTATATTCCGGACTGTTCTGATCTTCCAATCGATGATGATGCCGACTATGTTTATATCTGCGAAAACAACACTATCTACGGCACCAAATTCCACACACTTCCAAATACAAAGGGAAAAACACTTGTAGCTGATATCTCTTCCTGCTTCTTATCTGAGCCGGTTGATGTTACTAAATATGGTATGCTTTACGGCGGTGTTCAGAAAAATGTCGGTCCTGCCGGTGTTGTAATTGCAATCATCCGTGAAGACCTTATTACTGATGATGTTCTTCCAGGAACACCTACCATGCTTCGCTACAAGATTCATGCAGATGCTGATTCTCTTTACAATACACCTCCATGCTATGGTATTTATATCTGCGGCAAGGTCTTCAAGTGGCTTAAGAAAATGGGCGGTCTTGAGGAAATGCAAAGAAGAAATGTAGAAAAGGCAAAGATCCTCTATGACTATCTTGATTCTAGCAAGCTGTTTCACGGTACAGTTGAGCCGTCCTCTCGCTCTTTAATGAATGTTCCATTTGTAACTGGCGACAAGGAGCTTGATGCAAAATTTGTAAAGGAAGCTGAGGCTGCCGGTTTTGTTAACTTAAAGGGTCATCGCACTGTAGGCGGTATGCGTGCAAGTATCTACAATGCAATGCCAAAGGAAGGTGTAGAGGCACTTGTTGCATTTATGAAAAAGTTTGAGGAGGAGAATTTGAAATGAAAAGTGTTTATTGCTTAAATCCAATTTCTAATGCCGGAATGAGCCGTTTTGATGATACATACTGCATCGCTGATTCGATTGAAAATGCTGATGCTGTGCTTCTTCGCAGTGCTTCTATGCATGAAATGACACTTCCTGATTCTCTTCTTGCAATTGGACGTGCCGGTGCCGGTGTGAATAATATTCCGCTTGATTCCTGCGCAAAAAAAGGTATTGTTGTTTTTAATACACCAGGTGCAAATGCAAATGGTGTAAAGGAACTCGTTATTGCAGGACTCATGCTTGCTTCACGTGATATTGTAGGCGGCTGTCACTGGGTACGTGAAAATAAGGATGACCCAAATATTGCAAAGACAGCTGAGAAGGCAAAGAAGGCTTTTGCTGGAAATGAAATTAAGGGAAAGAAGCTTGGCGTAATCGGACTTGGTGCAATCGGTGTTCTTGTTGCAAATGCTGCAAGTGAGCTTGGAATGGAGGTTTTTGGCTGCGATCCTTATTTAAGCATCCAGAATGCAGTTCGTCTCTCTCACCACATTACAATCGTAAAGGATAATGATGAAATCTATAATCAGTGTGATTACATCACCATCCATGTTCCTGCACTTGACTCTACAAAGGGTATGTTGAATAAGCGTACTTTTGATCAAATGAAGGATGGTGTCAAGATCTTAAATTTTGCAAGAGATATTCTTGTAAATGATGCTGACATGGCTGATGCTCTTGCAAGCGGCAAGGTTTCCCGCTATGTTACAGACTTCCCGAATCCAGCTGTTGTAAATATGCCTGGTGCTCTTGTACTTCCTCATCTTGGTGCTTCAACTGAAGAATCTGAGGAAAACTGTGCTGTTATGGCTGTCAACCAGATTATGGATTATCTTGAAAATGGAAATATTGAAAACTCTGTCAACTATCCATCCTGCAGCCTTGGCTACCGCAAAAAGGTAGCACGTATCTGTGTATGCCACTACAACAGACCAAATGTTATCAGTCAGCTGACTTCTCTTTTTGGTGAGGCTGGTGTTAACATCAGTGATATGGTTTCAAAAAGCCGCGGCGAATATGCATATGCAATGTTTGATGTAGAAGCGCCTGTAAATGATGAATTTGAGAAAAAGTTAGAAGCAATGGAAAATATTATTCGCATTCGAATCTTATAACACCAAAAAGCAGCGATCAATCTGATATGTACCCAGTTTTCTGGACACCGGGTCAAAATTGAATAATTAAGCTTCCATCATGGATGCTTCCCTGAACTTAGAGGGAGGCATCCATTTT
>QWCE01011826.1_pt1 | contig 12975 bp, 11 predicted proteins | sample 1972531 | NCBI WGS metagenome assembly QWCE01 (sample SAMN09866716, study PRJNA288562) | Human gut metagenome isolate term4_stool, whole genome shotgun sequencing... | reverse complement strand
CAGAGTGCGAGGGGCTTTTGCCCCCGAAGCACGATGCGGGTACCGCAACCCGACATTATCGAGCATTTTGACAACGCAGATGCCGTGCCGCAGCCGCCGGAGCGGTGCTTGAGCCGTCAGGCGGGAATTGTGCGGTATTGCCTTTACGGAAAAGAGCTTCCTGCCATGGCGATAAAACGCGTTTTTCAAAAAGAGCCTGTTCTAAGCATTGCTGCCTGTCTGGCTTTGGTTTCATCCTGCTTCGTTCTTCCGGATGCAGAATATCTTGGTTATATTGATTTTCGCACGCTTGCGATCCTGTTCTCACTCATGACCGTCATGGCCGGGCTGCGGGGGCAGGGCGTTTTCGATCGGCTTGGGCGCGCGCTGCTGTCCCATACCCGCACAACGCTTCAGCTGACCGCTGTTCTGGTGGGGCTGTGCTTTTTCTCAAGCATGGTGATCACTAATGATGTATCGCTGCTTACCTTTGTTCCGTTCACATTTGTTGTTGTAAACAGCTTGGATGCTGCCGTTCGGGATAAGCTGCTGCTTCCCATCGTCTGCATGCAGACGATAGCCGCAAACCTCGGCAGTATGCTAACACCTCTTGGTAATCCGCAAAACCTGTACCTGTATGGAAAAAGCGGAATGGATATGGGTTCTTTTGTTTTGCTGATGCTCCCCTACTCCATCCTGTCGCTGGCACTTCTTGCGCTATGGGCAGTGGGGCTGTGCCACCGTGGCGCAAAGATCTCCATAGCTCATTCTGCGGCTGCTGCAAGCCCGAACAAGGCACTATTATCGCTGTACAGTATTTTATTTGTGCTCTGTCTGTTGGTAGTACTGCGTGTTCTGCCCTATGGTATCGCGTTTGCTGTGGTTCTGGCCTGTGTGCTTTTGGCAGACCGGAACACATTATGCCGTGTGGACTATTCGCTGATCCTTACCTTTGTTGCGCTCTTTATCTTTATTGGCAATCTGGGGCGTTTTGCCGCCTTTTCCGGATGGCTGCAGCATATTCTTACCGGCCACGAGGTATGGGTTTCTGTGCTTGCCTCACAGGTAACCAGCAATGTGCCTGCGGCGATCCTGCTTTCGGGATTTACAGAGAATATCCGCGCCCTGATCATCGGCACAAATCTTGGCGGCCTTGGCACGCTGATTGCCTCAATGGCCAGCCTGATCTCGTATCGCGAAATTGCAAGGGAGTTGCCGTTACAAAAAGGCCGGTATTTTGCGTTATTCACAGTTTCCAACATCCTGTTTGTGACGGTTCTTATGGGCGCGTGGGCGTTAGCTGGATAAAAACATCACCGCACAATTCTAAACACAGCCGCAGCGGCTCTTAGAATTGTGTGGTGATTCTTTTATAAGCAATTTAGATTACGGAATAGCTGTTTGAGCTAACTAATCAGTGCACAAAACTTTATATCCCATTATACTACATCTTTCATGGGTCATATTCTCTGCTCAATAGCCACTGAAGTCCTGCTGCTGTTCGCTGTACCACATCTTTAAAGTGATTGCCGGGATTTAATTGGAAGGTCGTATCTATTCCCTGCTCGTGGTAATATCTTTCGATGGATTCGGTATTCTGCTGAACACATCTTAGAAGCGAATTCTGGGTGCGGCACTCCCGGTCGCCCAGCGAAAAGAAGATATCGGCAGGTTTTTTCACGGGTGTACGGGAAACGACATGCTCTTTAATTCCCGGAAACCACAGCGAGCCGGAGACACTCGCAACTCGCGAAAAGGCGTCCGTCTGATAAATAGAATACAGTGCAAACAGTCCGGCCAGTGAATATCCCGCAATTCCCCGCCAGGCGGGGGTCCCCTGCAACAGACTTTCTGCTTTCGGTATAATTTGGTTTATCAGAAGGCGCAGGTACTCATCGGCTCCGCTGGTATATGATGCACCATTTTTGAATATGGGCGGAATATCCCATGGCACCATATCATGATTCCATTCCAGCTTACTGACTGCAACCAGCGAAAAATCCTGACAGCCGATGTCTGTCAAATACTGAAAGATCTGTGCTCCCTCGCGCCCATAGGTATTCAGATAAATCACCGGCTTGTTTGGCGCGGCACTTTCGAATACATCTACTCTTTTTTGCTCTACCGAAAAAGAATTCATTCTGCCGCCTCCCCACCATTGGCGAATGCTCCGCAAGCTGCGCGGGTCAGAATCTCCTGCACCTGTGCCGAGCTACTTATATTCACCACTGGTACCACCATATTTTTGTGCCTATATCGTATTCGAAATCAGCACAAAAGTCAACTTTTGCTTTATCAATTTTGACGCAAGCAGCCTCCCTGCATTTTCTCCGAATCATGTCAAAGATCGTCAACGAGGCAAAGATTGGCCACCTTCGTTCTGGGCTTCTTCTACTGCTTCCAGATATACACGGCACAGCAGCACGCCGAGTGCCTTCCTCACACAAGCAGTATTGCACAGTTTCAGCCGCTTGCTTTTGGCGGTCTTGCAAAAAACAACAACACGCCCGGACAGCTGCACAAGTGCAAACTGTCCGGGCGTGTTTTACGCTTTCTGAGCGGGCAAACGCATCATCGCTGCGCTCAGGTGATTCCTGTAGAAGATAAGAGACGTCGTCTTAATCGCTGGTTGGGAAAATGACCTTGTTGACGAAAAAGAAGATTACCATGGAAACACCGCCGTTCAATACCGTTGTACCAATATTGTAAATAAAATCCGGCACATATCGCGCAGCTGTTGCGACCCAAATGCAGTTTATAGAATTTACAATACAGGTTATTACGCAAAATGCAACCGCATACCAAACGATCTGCCGGGTAAGATTCCCCTTGCTGCGGAAAACGACATTTCTTTGTATTGGGAAATTGATAACCTCACCCAGTATCATGGCTATCATATAAGCGCAAAAATAAGGCAAACCACCATGTTCTGCGTCATAGCCCAAAATGTTCCATTTGAAGGTTGCTCCCAGCATAGTCACTTCGATTCCCGGCCAGCCAAAATCCACCTTGGGCATATTTGCAAAAGCAGCAGGCAGGAACTGCAGCAATATGTACTTAAACACCGTAATGAGGTTGCATACAATTACGAACAAGCCTCCCTCACGGATCCACTGCATTATATCCTGATTGGCTGTTTTTGCTGTATTCCTTTTATCTTTCATAAGACATCTTATTGCTCAGTATCCTCGTCCTCTTTTTTTGCCTTGCGGTATTTGCGGATTGCGCAGATTTCCCAAGCGACAAGGATGATTGCAACAACTGCATCCACTGCGTAGGTCGTCTTTACCCACTTCGGCACAGATACCGCACGCGTCACAGCGAAGGAGTTTGCCAATGCATACAGCGTGCCGTGCGCCGCATTGCGCATAGCCGTTACCGTACCGACAGAGTTCAAATCACGGTAGAACTCATTCGTAATGTTAAACGCCAGCATCTTCGTGCCGCCGGTACGAATTGCCAGATTACCGTCCATATACCATGCGCTGACGACTGCGTCTGTAATGACAGCGCCATGGAAGCCCCATTCATCACGCAGAATGTTCGTCAAAAGAGCCTTACAGCCACCGGCCCAGACAGGACCGACCGCATTCATAGAGGTCATAACGCCCATGCCGCCTGCCTTGATCGGCTGTTCAAACGCCTTGAGGTAAATTTCGCGGGCAGACTGTTCATTCAGCCATGTGCAGATGTTATTCTGACGATAGTTGTCCTGATCGTTGAAGGCAAAATGCTTCACATAGCAAATCAGACCATTTTCGGTTGCGCCGGACACCTCTGCAGCTGCGGTCAGCCCGGAGAGAACGCCGCACTCGGAATAGTATTCAAAGTTACGCCCGCCGAATGCGCTGCGGTGGATATTCATTGCAGGTGCATACCAGCCTGTACAGTTGATTTCAGCACATTCCTTTGCAATCTGTTCACCGCGCGCCTTGGCCAGCGGCTGGTTCCAGGTACATGCCAGCATCACAGAACCGGGATAGCTCGGACCTGCGGCAGGATTGTAGTTGCTGTGCACACCTGTCGGGCCGTCACAGTCCTCCGTTGCGGACAGGCCGATGGATTCAACACCAACGGTATGGTAACCACCGTCTGCCGTAAGGCTGAACAAGTCATTGACCGTGAGTTCATCGAGAAGCTGCTCCCACTTGGGGTCATCGTAAGCAACGCCGGTCAGATCAGCAAGTTTCAACCCGTTATTCGCCCCGGTGGTCGGCATCACAGCATTGGGGTCATCGTATTTTGCCGCATCAAAGGTTGCTGCACTTGCATAGTCTGCCAGTGCCTGTGCACTCAGGCTATGGTTTGCAGGCGCAGCGGTAGCCTCTGCATAGTTGGCAAAGCCATCGGCACGGCTGAGATAGGTCACATCTCCCTGCGCAAAGGTGAGCTGGTTTGTAGCAGCCACCTGATCTGTGGAGCGAGCACCATCATGTGCATCGTCATAGATGACGTCCTTGTCCACCTTAGCAACATAGGTATCCAGGATCGTATGAGAATCCGAGCAGAGATTGATCTTATAGTCGCCTGCCTCGAGTACATACGCACCATTCGCACTCTTGATGCCGTTCGAATCATAGGAGGCCATATCCTCATAACGGAAGGTGATCTTCAGGGTCTGTGCTTCGCCGGGCTGCAGGATTTCCGTCTTGGCGTACTGCACAAGATTTGCTGCTGCCTTTTCGATGCCACCGTTATAATACGGCGGCTCATAGAAAATTTCTGCAACATATTTTCCTGCTGTATCGCCGGTATTTTTAACTGCTACATCCAGCGTGATTTTCTCGCCATCATCCTCGACAGCTGCAATTGACGAATCAAAGGTAGTGTAGCTCAAGCCATAGCCGAACGGATACTGAACCACCTTATCATAATCAATAAGGCCCTCTGCAGCAGCCGTTTCATAGAATTTGTAGCCAACATAGATGCCCTCGCAGTAGTTGACAAACATGGCACGGTTGTCCTGGCTCCCCGTAACCTCTGCATAGTTATCATACGCAAAGCCGCCGAAGTTGTTGACCGTGGGTGTTGCGAGCAGATCGTAGACATAGGTATCCGCCAGATGTCCGGACGGATTCACTTCACCGCTCAGGATCTTTCCGAGGGAATCAAAGCCAAGCTCGCCGGGCGCACCGCACAGAACGGCTGCCTTAATGCTGTCATACTGATCCAGCCAGCCAAGCTCCATAGCATTGGAGGAGTTGACCACAACGATAACATTCTTGAACTCTTTACAAACGCGATCTACCATTGCAATCTCGCGGTTACTTAATTCCAGGTAGCTCTTGCCGGCATCGAGGTCTTCTGCCTGCGTTGTAAAATCATAGAACTGTGCGAGCCCGCCGTACTGTGCATTGTATTCATCCGGGCCGGTGATGCTCTGCGGGACATCAAAGCCCTCGCCGCCGGTACGGCTGACAACAACCACCGCTGTATCTGAGTAAGCGACCGCATCCTCAAAAATGTTAGCGTTCTCGTACTCTGCAATGGTAGGCTCCGGAACGGTGAAATCGCCGCGCTTGCTGCCGATCTCACGCAGACGGATCGTACCGACAGGACGCTCTGTACGGAAATTCTCATAGAATTTCACAAGCTCCTCATTAACTTCAAAGCCCGCATGCTTAAGGCCGTCAATCAGAGAAACTGCATTGCTTGTATCACTGTCACCGGAGCCGGTGCCGCCATACAACGGGCGAACGCTCGACCAGCCAAACAAGTTGAGCTTTGTACCGGCGCTCAACGGCAGCGCCTTGTCATCATTCTTCAGCAGAACGATGCCCTCGGATGCAATCTGGTCTGCAATCGCACGGCCGGATGCCATTGTTTCGTCCGAGACCTTGACATCCTCAGCAAAAACACTGTTCACCACCGAGTATTCTACGCCGAGAATAACCCAGTTGACGGAAAGCGTAATAGCCAGCAAAATTGCAATCGGGGCCTGTGCACGCACCAGCGCGCGCTTCGGCTGTTTTAGCTTTCCGGCTGCGACCACTACGATGAGCGCCGCGATTAGTACAACAACAATAAAGATAATAGCCGGGCTACAAGCAATAATGCCGTTCTTCAAATCCTCGGTCGTAACTGCCAGGGAGCCGCCAAACATTAAATCGTACAGTTTTTTCCCTATTACTGCCAATGCCGCAATGATAACTGCAGCAATCAGCCACGGCACAAACCTCTTCTTATTTTTCATTTCGTTTCTCCTTCAAAAGTAAATGGGTATGCGGTTCAATGCGTATTTATTGTAATTCAAACCAGTGGAAATTCATTTTCCCACTACCCGTAAAACGGAAATACAGTGGATAGGTTCCGTCAGGGATCGTAAGGGACACCTTTTCCCCCACCTGGCTGCCGTTTTTTATGAAAATATCGGCACACAGCGTGGAAAAATCCGGTGCGGTTGACACCTGAAGGCGTCCGTTTGCAGAGCCGGTACAATGTACCTTTATCTCAGCAGCATCTTTAAAGGCAAAGTACTTGAATCCTGCCACTGCACCATCGCGCATATTGGCAATGTACTGATTGCCGCTGTCCTCTCTGTCCGGCCCGTCCTGCGTGAAATAGGGGTGATTGCGCAGCCGCCATTTCGGAAAAGGTCCGTCATAGCGTCCGGTACCATTCTTCCCCCAGAGGTTGCAGGCAATACGCGCCTCATAACGGCCTTTTCCCTTTAAGGGTCCATCGTTTAGGCCGCAGCTTGTAACCTCTGCCTGCAGAAACGCTCCGTTTTCGTTACGCCGAAGCTTCTCGGCACAAGCCTGCCGGGAATACGAATGACGGTTGGTTTGCCTATGATAGAAAACATACCATTTGTCCTCTAGCTTGAGCAGCCCGCCATGTGTATTGCCCAAATAGTTAGCTGCGTGCTTTTCGGACAGGTTGCTGTCCAGGAAGATATCACCCTGACTAACCAGAGTGCCGCCGTAAGAGAAATCTCTGTCAGGGCTTTGGCTGGTAGCATAGCACAATTCATGGTTATGACGAGAGGAGTATACGAAGATATAGGTTTTCCCTTCCTTGCGTATCGAGCTTGCTTCAAAAAACTCATGTCCTTGAAAGGCTCCCGGCCCTTTTTTAGGGAAAATCACGCGCGGCTCCGTTTTTATCGTCACCATATCTTTTTCAAGTTCCAGAACTGTACCGCCGTCACATCTAAGCTTGTGTCCACCTGTCAGAATAGCAGGCACTGCATTATAAAAGCCGGAATACAGCCACACGCGCCCGTCATCATCTGCCAAAACGCCGGGATCAAACGGAAGCTGATCTCCCCTTCTTCGTCCCCAGAGTGTGCCGTCCGCATAGTGAATATGACCCAAAAATTTATATTCTCCCGCAGGTGTATCACAGACCGCCACGCTCATAATGCCTAAAAAGTCAAACGCATAGTAGAGGTAGTACCGGCCGTCCGGGCCTTGGCAGACATCCGGTGCAAAAAGCAGATGGTATCCCAATGGATTTTTGGGGTCCTGTTTTTTGCGGTAGATAACTCCCTCGTACCGCCATTCGGAAAGATCTTCCACCGGCGCCGACCAGCAAACGTAGTCATTCACACAGAAGATCGGTGCGTTGAAGCGGTCATGTGAGCCATAGACATACACTCTACCATTGAACACATGCGGTTCCCCATCCGGAATATATTCCCACGATGGCAAATATGGGTTCACTGCTTGTCTGTTCACAGTTTTCACCTCCTTCCTTTCTGCTGTTACGTTTTAAGTGTAGCACAACTCCTTCTTTTTTCGGGGGATTTTGGCATAACCCGTCTCCACAGTGGCACAACTTGCATTCTTGAACACTTTTTTCGGGCATATATGTTTCCTTTTGTGCATTCCACAAAAAAGCGGTGCATGCTCGATAATACACAAAGTATTATCTGCGCTTTTGGCTTAGCAGCTGCCGCACCTCGCTCGCCGTATCGGCACTTAGAATTATGCGGTATTGCCCTAAGACAAGCACATATCATGCTTCGTCTCTGCCGCGCGGCAGAAATTTTTATATCATGTAACCGCACAGCCGTTCTGTATAGGATCAGGCTTTTTCCGGCAATGGAAGGAGAACGCTCAGATGGAACCAGTTATCTGAACAATCTGCCGAAACCGATCCGCCATACTTCTCTGCTGTATATCGGATGCTTTTTATCCCGTAGCCATGCATATCCTTATCATGCTTCGTTGTGCGATACTCTCCGTCCACAACAGAAAGTTGCGCTGTACAGTAGTTTTCCACCCGGATGATCAAAAACACATTCTGCGTATAGACAGCCACCCGGATAAGGCGCTGCTGCGGGTCAGCCAGCTTTTCCACACCCTCTATTGCATTGTCAAGCGCATTGCCGAATATGCTGCAGATGTCCATCGTTTCAATAAAATCCAACCTTGCACCGTCCGCAACGATCGTCAGCGTGATCTGATGCTGACTGCAATACAGCTGCTTATCTGACAGGATCGTATCCAGCACATCATTTCCGGTATGCTGATTCACACCCAGGCTCTGCATTCCTTTTTCCAGTTGCGAAAGGTATTCCTCTCTTCTGGCCGCATCTGACTCCATCCGAATGACCTGTATCTGATGCTTTAAGTCGTGGTATTTGCGGTTGATTGCTTCACTGTTATCACGACTGATGCGGTATTGCTCATACTGCCGCTTTAAAAGTGTCTGGATTGCCGTTAATTCGTGTTGGGTCTGCATGTCCTGCCACCTATCCTGCATGGAAAGCAGCACAGCCACGCCCGCGAAATCCACCAGCGTTCGTATCCAGAATATTTCCGTGGTCATACGCCCGCTGAACGGCGTATTGGTCGTCACATAGCTGATATTGCTGATTAAAAATGTGCAGATCGCTATAACGGCCGCTGATATGCTTTCACGCCTTGTCATATGCAGTGGCGCTTTATCTCTCAGCCTTTTCTGCTCAAGTCGCAGAAAAACGCCAAAGCCGCCGCCATAAAAAACCAGCAAGAACAATCCCTGTATCCACCAACTGCCCGGCATCTTTGATGCGCCGAATGAATAGAGCTGCCACTCCAGCGATGCAACAAACTCTGCCAGCGTGAACGCCAGCGCCCACCAAAAACCCGTATCACAAAAGTTTAAGCGGCAGCACAACCAGATTGTAGCGTACATCAAAACCAAAGCCACGATCATGCCGGGAATCCAAAGGCTTAGCGGAACAATGCCGATCAACCACTGCACCAAGCCGAATAAGGGCAGCGCTGCTGCCAGGATCCCGGCCGTTTTTGCTGCATTATAACGCTGGGGCAGCAGCCTTACAAACAGCACACATGCCAACCACTCCGCCAGCGCAGTATACAATTTCGGAATATCCTGTATCACGCCTGTTATTCGCCTCCCATATATGCAGCAAGGGCTTCCATAAAGCTTTTCTTCCGTGCGCGGCTGATTTGCAGATCCTGCCCTTTTACGGTTACGACCAGCTGATTCACACGCTCCACATGCGCCAGATTTACCAAATAGCAGTTGTTGCACTTATAGTAATGCCTCTGCGCAAGCTTTTCCTCGGCGCTTTTCAGTGATCCTCTCTCTGCATACTCACCGATCTCGGTATGGTAGATAATTGTATGCCCGCGGCTTTCAATATACAGTATCTGGTCTGCATCCAGCCGGATCATCTTGCTCTCCTGTATCAGATGTATATAGAACTTGGATTTTCCATGTACTTTTTTAACCGCATTATGCAGCACCTGGGAGAAGGCAAAGTATCGAATGGGCTTCAATACATAGTCTAATGCCTCGACCTTATATCCCTGCACAGCAAATTGCGCAGAATTTGTAATAAATATAATGATGACATTTTTATCCATATCCCGTATGCGCATGGCCGCCTGCATACCGTCCATATGCTTCATTTGGATATCCATCAGGATTATGTCATACTCGGATTTATATTTTTCGACAATTTCCAATCCGTCTGAAAATTCAGATACACTGACCGTTTCCGAAAAATCGCTTTGATACTGGTCAATATACTTTCCGAGTTGACTGCGATACCCTGTATCATCCTCTACGATTGCGATGCGTATCATGGTAAATCCCCGTTTCGTGATCCGATGCAGCTTACCCGCCAAATATGGCAATCGCCTTGCATCAACTGATATTGTGCGTTTCTGTCTTGCCTTACCGTATATTTCCTATGCCGATTGTTCAGATTATACTCTTTTTCCCTTCCTTTTGTAAAGCTACAGAACGGTGCAGACATATTGCTCTTTTTTCCTGCGGGCAGGTTTATTTGCCTTATTGCAGCCTACCCCCCCCCAATACCTTTTCTGAATTAACGCTCAAGTTGTTTGGGGTCGTTCCACCACAAAACGGGAGCCTTCCTCCCCTGTTTTCCCGTTTGGCACAAAGCCGCATTTTTCCAATATGCGCTGGGATGCGCGGTTGTCCGGGTCGGTTTCCGCCTCCACAAAATTCACATCTTGCTGCGCAAATGCCCACCGGATCATGCCTTGAACCGCCTCGGTCATATAGCCGTTTCCTTCGTAGGAAGGCAAAATGCCGTAGCCTATCTCAACAGCGCGGTCTTTAGCAGGCCCGCTGCTATTCAGCAGCATCTGGTACAGGCGCAGCGCTACATTGCCCGCGAGGTGGACAGCCTTAGGCAACACCGCACAATTCCCGCCTTGCGGCTTAAGCACCGCTCCGGCAGCTGCGGCACGGCATCTGCCGCACCTTGCTCGCCGTATCGGCACTTAGAATTATACGGTATTGCCCTAACTCCCCCGCGCGATGGCTCGTGGGCGGGCATTGGTAACCAGAATAAGCAGGCGCGTGTACGGCGCACGGCAAACGGCTACGAGGTGCAACTCTTCACACACGGTGATGACAACGTGCATGGACATTTTCCGCGCTGAGTACGGCTACCAAGGCCTCGTCATGACCGACTGGGTCACACCGATGACCGGGGATGCGCGCTCTGCCCACCGAGATTCGCAGGCGCAGTATGTAGCTGCGGCAGGCGGCGACCTGTTCATGCCCGGCAACAAGGGTGATTATGACAACCTGCTGCAGGGCATCGACAGCGGCGCAGTGACACTGGAGCAGGTAAAAATCAATGCCTCCCACGTGGTCAGAACGGTCCGGGCGCTGACACAAGAATAAAACACAAAAACCTCTGCCAGACTGGATGTTTGCCTGGCAGAGGTTTTTTAATAAGTATTTACTTTTCACGGTACTCCATTGGGGTTTGGCCAGTGACCTCCTGAAAAATCCGGCTGAAATAGTTGCGTGTGCTAAATTTTTTATCGAGATTCATCTCAATATAGTCCACGCACTTTTGCACCTGCTGGCTGAGATGCGGGTTGGTGCGGCATTTATGCACGCGCCGGACAAAGTCGTCATACATCATAAGGCCGAGCGGTTCAAGATCTTCCAATGTTTTTGCATTTTCAGCGGATTGGATGTAGCTGTCCCCCAGCGCGTAGGCTTCCTCCGGCGAAAGCCCGCCCTCGATGGCGGCACGGCATACCAGCGAGGTAAACACGATGATGCTGGTCTTGCTCTGGCGCAAAGCGTCATCGCTGCGCACCGGCACACCCGCGCTGATTCCCATACTGGCAGAAAGGGCCTGCCTGTAGTTCAAGTCACCGGTGCGCACCATCTGCAGAAGTCCCTGCTCTGCCATCCAGACCTTGTGGCGATCGTGAGCGGGCTGCTGCACTGTATTGCGCACCTGCGCCAAAAACTCGCTGTTGATATCGCTGATCGCAAGGTGGTTGCCGGTCAGACAATAGTGCATCATCAGCGCGTAGCGGTGCAAGACCGTGCATTGCAGCACAGGGACGGTTTTCAACACCTCGTACAGCTGCATGGTCCATGCCACGCTCGTTTCCAGACGGTTATAGTATTGCAGCCCCTGCTCAATCCCGCGCAGCGAAACATCCTGATAAAACACCGGCCCGATGACCCAGGCGCGTTTCAGCACACTGCCGTCCTTTTCAAAGGCAGCTGCCCATGTCATGCCAATGGCCGTGCCGAGCGTGACCGGCGTTGTGTGCCGGCTGCCGTAGTCCAGCATTTTTTTCTTGCAGCCGAATATCTCAAATGCGCCGGAGAGGAACCCCGCCTCCGGGCAGTTGCTCTGCAGCAGACTGCCATCGGCATTATAGCACCATGTATAAATGTTGCCGCCGCACTGGATCAGCTCAGAAAACAGCTCCATATTTTGAAAAACATCCATCGAATCACCCTCATTTTATGCCAGTATACCAAAAAAAGTGGCTGCCGTACAGACAACCACTGACATTTTTATGCGTTGGCGTATCCGCCCAGCGCCGCAAGGCTGGGCTTCGGGGTGCGCTCCATCGTTTCGCGGTTTACGGCAATCAGGCCAAAGTTCATAGCATAGCCCTTCTGCCACTCAAAGTTATCCATCAGGCTCCAGTGGAAGTATCCCTTGACCGGAATACCATCAGCGATGCAGTTTTGCACACCAGCCAATGCGGCCTCGATAAACGCCACGCGGCGGGTATCATCGGCGGTAGCAATACCGTTTTCGGTCACGATCAGATCACCGTGGAAATCCTGCGCCACCTTGCGGATTACATTTTCCAGTGCCTGCGGATAAAACTCGTAGTCCATCTGGGTCAGCTCGGCCCCCTGCGGTGCGGGCAACTGCCCATGCGCACCGTACAGCGTGCGAGTGTAGTTCTGCACGCCGAGGAAGTCATCCTCCTTAATATAAGGAAGATAGTGGGTGAACTCTTCCTCCCACGCAGCGGCGGCAAAGGCTTCACCGCCCGGCTGGGCCTGCAGGTCATGCAGCGAGAGGGTCAGACCGACCTTAACCTCAGGACAGATTGTCTTGATGGCCTCCCGCGCGGCGGCGTGAGCGTGTAGAACCAGCAGATCGCCCTCCGGCGTGCGCTCGCTGACGAAAATTTTCGGCTGCGGCGTACCGAACACGGCGGCGTTTTCAGCGGCAGCGTACTTCATATTCTCCATCATCTTCTGGAAGTTCATGCCCACCTGCACGCTGCC
>QWCE01004805.1_pt1 | contig 12975 bp, 12 predicted proteins | sample 1972531 | NCBI WGS metagenome assembly QWCE01 (sample SAMN09866716, study PRJNA288562) | Human gut metagenome isolate term4_stool, whole genome shotgun sequencing... | reverse complement strand
TAGCTCTAAGGACTGCAAAAAAAGCAGGTCTTAAAACTGAGGTTGTATATGAATACAGTGACAGAAGTATTGATGTGGTTATTTCATGTTCACCATCAGAAAGAGCATCTGTTTCAAAGAACAGTATTGTTACTTTAAAAGTAAGTAGAGGAAGAACAGTAAGCAATAATCAGAGTGTATACACAGTGCCTAATTTAGTAGGAATGGAACAGGGAAAAGCTCAGGCTAAGATTATAAATGAGATGCTAGATGATGATAAAAAGATTGAGATATTGACGGATATTTACGACAAGGTAAAAGTAGATTTAATTAGTCAAAATGACATTTTATCAATGATAGATGCTAGAATAATAAATAGAACGAAAAAATCTCTAGATAAGACTTTTCGCAGGCTAAATATAAGTATTTCTGATAATTCTTATATTAGTCTTTTAGTTCATATATCTTTAGCTATCGAGAGGTTAAAACAGGATAAACAGATAGACTTTAATGAAGATATAGTAAAAAATTTAAAATCAAGCCAAGATTATATTTTTGCAGAAAAAATAATTGAAGATTTAGAAGAAGAGTTTTCTATAAAAATTCCAGATATTGAGATTTATTTTGTGGCCATGCACATTAAAGGTATAAAAATAATCGACGAAGATGAAGTAAATATTTATGGAAATAAAACAGACGAAGTATCCAATATTACAAATGAATTGATAGAAAGAATGGAAGAAATCTATGGTCTTGATTTAAAAAAAGATTTAAGGCTTAATCGTGATTTAAGAGCGCATATTTTGCCAGCTATCAATAGGCTGAGGTATAAGCTTTCGATAAAAAATCCTATTATAAACGAAATAAAAGATAAATATGGTGATATTTATAATAGCTTAAAGGAAATCGCACCAGATGTCATAAGAAAAAATGGTAAACTTAGTGCAGATATTCCAATTCCAGATGATGAAATTGCTTATATAGCAATTCATTTTATAACATCTATTGAAAGTAGGATTTTAAATTATATATCCGTAAATCTCCTTACAGTGTGTCCTACAGGTTATGGAGCGTCAAGATTGTTGGCGACAAATCTTATAAATCATTTTACTAATATTGAAATAGTAAATAATGCTTCAATAATGAATCTAAATAGATCATTTTTGGAAAATAATGGAGTAGACTTGATAATATCCACAATTAAAATTGATGGTATATTAGAAGAAAACGAAATTAAAGAGTTTGATTATATAGAGATGCCGGCCATACCAGATGAGGATGATTATTTAAAACTCACCAACAAATTAAGAGAAATTTCAAGGAAAAAATATTACAAAGCTGCTAGTCAAAGTGATAAAAAGTCGAGAAACACTCTTGATATATCCCCATACTCAATAACTTCACCTGTTGCGGAAAAGCTATTTGATATATCAGTCAGATTAAATAATATTTATGAAAATACCAAGTATTTCTTAGTAGAAAAAGGTGAAGATCTTTATAAAAAATCAGCAAAGTTAGTTTCAAATAATCAAGACGAAGAAATTAAGATTTTAGAAACGATATTAAAAAGAAATGAATTAAATCCTACTTATTATGACGAGCTTAACCTACATTTACTTCATGGAAAATCTGAAGTAAGTGAACCGAAATTAGGCTTTGTAAAGGTATCAGATACTGATGATATTATAATAATAATGATATCAAGAGTAGATGAAGAAGATGAAGTGGTTAAATTTTTTTCTGAAATAAGCGGTAAACTTGTAAATAATGATGATTTTCTAGAGGCGATACAAAATTTAGATCAAAATAAAATCAAGCTAGGACTTAAAGAAATAATACACAAAATAATTGGCGAAATTATAGAAAAAGAAGGAGTAAAAAATGAATATTAAACTTGAAGAAAAAAATATATTTCTAAATTTAGAAAGTGTTAGCAAGGAAGAAGCTATTACAAGAGCAGGCGAAGAGTTGGTAAAACTTGGCTGTGTTGACGAAGAATATATAAACTACATGTTAGAAAGAGAAAAGTTAACAACAACTTATATGGGCCTTGGTATAGCAATTCCTCATGGTGTAAATGAAGCAAAGAAAACTATTCATAAAAGTGGTCTTGTATTCCTTCAATATCCTAATGGTGTAGATTTTGACGGTGAAAAAGCCTACCTAGTAATAGGTCTAGCTGGCAAAGATGATGAACATCTAGAAGTATTATCTAGTGTAGCAATCAAAATTAGTGAAGAATTAGTAGAAAAACTTAAAAATACAGACAATAAACAAGATTTTATAGAAGAATTTGGAGAGTAAAATATGGAAAAAGCTATACAATTTGGAGCAGGAAATATAGGTAGAGGTTTTATAGGATATTTACTAAATAAGTCTGGATATAAACTTGTATTTGCGGATGTATTTGATAATGTAATTGATCAAATAAACGAAGATAAAACTTACACAATCCATGTAAAAGATGTAGAAAATGAAGATATCAAGGTAGAAGATGTATCAGCAGTAAATTCAACAAGAGATGAAATTGTGGTTGAAATTACAGATGCATCTATAATTACAACTGCAGTTGGACCATTAAATTTAGTTAAAATTGCTGATAAACTCGCACAAGGTATTACAAAAAGATATGAAGAAAAATCTGAAAAATATTTAAACATCATAGCTTGTGAAAATGCCATCAAGGCAAGTGAATCCTTAAAAGGCTATGTGTATGAAAAACTTGAGGGAGAAGTTAAATCCTATGCTGATGAATTCGTAGGATTTCCAAATTGTTCAGTAGATAGGATAGTTCCACCATCTAAAAACGAAAATCCACTAGATGTGACAGTAGAAAACTACTATGAATGGAACGTTGAAGAAGCTGGTTTTAAAGGTGAAATTCCTGAAATAGAAGGAATGAACCTAGTAGGAAACTTAGAGGCTTATATCGAAAGAAAACTCTTCACCCTAAACACAGGACACGCATCAACAGCATATTTAGGAAGTCTAAAAGGATATAATACAATAGATCAATCCATAAATGATACGGAAATAGAAGAACAAGTTAGGAAAATAATGCAAGAATCTGGAGAAGCTCTAATTGCTAAATTTGGTTTTAACAAAGAAGATCATTTTGCCTATATAGAAAAAATTATTAAAAGATTTAAAAATCCTTACTTACAAGATGATGTAAAAAGAGTAGGCAGAGAACCAATTAGAAAATTATCAGTAAACGAAAGATTTGTAAAACCAATCAATACAGCTTTAGAATATAATCTTCCAATAGACAATCTTTTAGTAGGTCTTGCAGCAGCACTTAATTTTAGAAATGAAGAAGATAAACAAGCAGTAGAAATGCAAGATGATATAGAAAATCTTGGTATAGAAAAGATTATAGAAAAAGTAACAGAAATAAAAGATGAAAAAATCATAGAAAAAATTAAAGATATTTATGGAAAATTGAATAAATAGTTTTTTATAGGAAAAAATAGCAAATAAAACCAGATAAAAGATCCTTTGTACGAGCTTTTAATCTGGTTTTTATATTTAAAAATCAATCGAATTTTTTAAAAAGCATAAGATTAATCATATTTTCCTCGTTATCAGTGATTTTAAAACCCAAATCCAAGTGAATTTTTATAGCAGAAGCACGTTCTCTTTCAAAATCATTATGAAGAACTTTTATAGAATCGAAAGAAAAAGCCTTCTTGATTAAAAGTTTTAGTCCTAATTTTCCGTATCCTTGGCCCCTAAATTCGTCTTTAATCACAATTCCTATATCTCTTGTATGAGGATTTAGTTTAGAAGGGTGGAAATTAACATCTCCCACAAAAGTTTTTAAATCTTGGTCATAAATATAGGCGTAAAAATACTCGCCTGGATTTGAAAAATAAAGGTCATACCATTTTTCTAAGTAGCTATCAGAACAGGTTATAGTTCCACTTTCTTTATCATAGCCAGGAAAATCTAAATCATAGCCTTTGTTGTAGGCCATGGTGGCAGGATCATTCAGGAGATTTTTGGCAAAGTCTAATTCGTTTTCTTTTGGGATGTATAGTTTGATATTTTTCATTTTTTATTTTTGCATACAAATAGTAGGTGGTTTGTTGCACCGAGTGTTTCTGGGTCTTTACAGTGACTTAAGTGCCAGTCCAGATAGTTTTTAAATGATTCCTCAGTCATTTTCTCTAGGTACTTACTCAAAACTTCTGCGAATCCATCACTTGCTATTATTTCTTTTATTTCAATATTTTCATCTTCAATCATTTGTTTTGCTTCATTGAGTTTGAAAAATACAAAGGGCCTATCAATTAATCTTTGTTTTTTACTATCATAGCTAGGGCCTGAAAAAATATTTAAATTATAGTTGATAGATTCGCTAATTAAAATCATGTCGTGATTTATATAGGCTATTAATATGTGGCCACCATCCTTGCAGACTCTTTTAGCTTCTTTTAGTACGTCCTTTCTGTCTTTTTCATCAGAGAGATGGTACATGGGTCCGAAGATTAGGACTAGGTCAAAATAATTTGTTTGTAAATCTTTTAGGTCGAAAGATGACTTATTATAAGATCTTATATTTAGAAAATCTTTCGCCTTTGTCCCTAAGGTCTTGAAATTTGAACTAGATGGCTCAAAAGCAATAACTTCTTTAACTTTAGAAGCAAGGTCGATCGTATAAACTCCAGTCCCAGCCCCGATGTCAAGAACTTTAGAATTTGTATTAATTAATTTTTCTATTTCCTTTTGTGTAGTGATTTTCTCAACTAGTCCAGTTCTTGATTTAAGACGTTTTTCTTCATCAAAAAGTTTATAGAGCTCTTCATTTCTTTTTAGATCATCATCTATTTTAATAATATTTTCCATATCCATAAAATCCTCCTTTATGTAAATATACCATAAAATAATTAAATTTTGGACAAGTGCTAGAACTTGGAATTATTATATGATTAATCATATAATAATTTCAAGAGAAGCCACCTCTTATCCTTCAAAAAGCCGCAAAGCTTTCAAACTTTGTAAAACAAAACTTATCAAGTTTCACCCATCGGGACATCGAAAAAAGAGGAGCTGCAACTCCTCATTTTTTATTTCTAACTATTTTGAGGATAATTATTAGATAGGTTAAGATAGGGTAATATATTTTGTATTATAGAATATATATAAGAAAACTTGAATATGATACCATATATGGTACTATAGAATTAGGAGGTGAAAAGTATTTGACTAAAAAAGATAAGCTTATCAAGAAAATGAAAACCAGTCCCAATAGCATAAGTCCGGACGAAATTGAAAAAGTGTTAGAATGGGAAGGATTTGAAAGAAGAAAATCCAATGCTGGTAGTCATCAAGTTTTCAAAAGAAAGTCAGACGGTAAAGTTTTTAACCTAGTTTTAGCTAGAAACCCAGTAAGAAAATACCAAGTTGAAGACTTACTAAAAATACTAAAAGGGGATGATTAACTCCCCTAAGAATAGTCAAATACATTTTTAATGAAAGAACTTAATTATTATTTATCTTTACCTTGGAATGTCAAAATTCACAAAGTAAAAGATGAAAGTGGTGAGTATTATTTTGGACAAGTTCAAGAAATTCCAGAAGTAAGGGCAGATGGAGATACCCTTAAAGAATGCTATGATTTAGTAATGGAGATGCTAGAAAGCAACTTGGAATTAATGATTGAAGATAAAGTAAAAATTCCAGAGCCTGTAGATAAAACATATTCGGGAAAATTTAATTTAAGACTACCAAAATCATTACACAAAAAACTAGCAGAAGAGGCTGAAGATGAAGGTATTTCATTAAACCAATTAGCCTTGTATAAATTAAGTTTATAAGTATTATGCGATTACCTATGTAGTCGCTTTTTCAATTCTTATAATCAAAAAAATGAAAATCTGTGTTTAATTTACTTTTTAAAATTGTTGAAATTTAGATAGTTTTTGAATTTGAGAGATATTATTATTTTGGATGAAGTGATTAATTTAGTGTTGATGATTATTTTATGGAAAGAATTTTTGCTAGACACTGGGAGGATTAATAAGATTTAAAATAGTTAATTGAGATATATAAAAATGAAAATCCTAATGCATAAAAAAAGAGGTAAAAGTCTACTCTTTTTTTAAAATTGTTACATATAATTGTTACGTCTGTTTGATGTTTTGTGACTTCTTTTGATTATCGAGTTATCAAGAAGTAGTTTATTTGACGGATTTTGATGTCTCTTGATTTATTTGGTGGAGTATAAGGGATTTGAACCCTTGACCTTTCGGCTGCCAGCCGAACGCTCTCCCAGCTGAGCTAATACCCCAAATGCTTATCTATTATACCATAGATTAAAAATAAAAGCCACTCGTGTGAGTGGCTTTCTGACTTAGTGAAATTACTATTAGTTATTTCCTTCGTCTTTTGTTTCTGTTTCTTCTTCTACTTTTTCATCAGCTGCATCTTCAGCTGCGTCTTTTGCTTCTTCTTCAGCTTTGTCAGCTGCGTCTTGAGCATCTTTTGCATCTTCAGTTGCTTCTTCAGCTTTTTCTTCAGCTGGAGCTTCTGTTTTTGTAGTTGTTTCTGTTGGTTCTTCTGCCTTTTTGTCAGCTGAGTTACCACATGCGCTTAGCACTAATGCTAATGCTAATAGAGAAAATAATTTTTTCATAGTACCCTCCTATATTTTCTTGTGTACCCATTCTCCTAAATTAAATCTGTGTCTTAGACTTACAAATCTTGATGCCTGGTCAGATAGGATACCAATCCAGATACCGGCAAGTCCTAGGTTTAGGACGTTAACACAGATAAGAGTTACTATTGATCTGATAAAGGTTACAGACACTAGTGCAACTCCTAACGTATATTTTACATCACCTGCGGCTCTTAAGCAACCCCCATAGATAACTTGTGATATTTGTAGGAGGACAATTATTGTAAGAAACCTTGAAATTACAACACCCATATCGAGTATATTTTCTTCAACAAAAAATATAGAAAATATATTTCTTCCGAAAAATATCATTATAAGTGAGATTATTACTGAAAATATAAATCCTAGTTCTTGGCAGGTTTTGCCGTAAATTAATGCTTCGTCCTTTTTTTCTGCACCAAGGGCGTTTCCTGTTAGAGCAATGGCTGCAACTTGCATTCCGTTTCCAAAGGAGAAGGATAGGCTTAGAAGGTTCATACCAACGTTATGGGCGGCGAAGGCCTCTGTACCTAGTTTTGCAGCTGTGATTGCTGTTATCATAAAACCAATTCTTGCTGATACGTTTTCTATAAAGAGGTTTATGGCGAGATTTTTGATTTCTTTTGCAATTTCAATGGAAAACTTAAATTTATTTTTTGCCATGGTTTTAAAATTCATATAAGAAGTTTTATCCATTAGAGATACTATACACATGATTGATGCCACAACTGTTCCCAAAACAGTTGCAAGGGCTGCACCTTTTACTCCCATTTTTGGAAAACCGAATCTTCCTTCAATTAGTAAAAAGTTTAGGCTTATATTTACAACTGAGGATACTAGATTTGATATAAAAGCAATTTGTGTATGGCCACAACCTCTGTGTCCTGCGTTTATGAGCATTGATAGGGCATTAAAAAACATTCCTATCATTATTATCATGTAATAGTCATAGGCAAGTTTGTGGGTTTCTGCGTTTGACCCAGCAAATTCTAGGATTTTATTGGCGAAAGGCACCATTATTAAGTCTACTAGTATTACAAAAAATACCATGATGTAGAGGGCTGTGGTTAAGGTGACGTTGGCTTTATCTTTTTTTCCTTCACCTTGGCGGCGGGCTATTAGGGCTGAAACTGCAGCGTTTATTGCAAAAAACACTGACAGGGCTATAAATTTTGGTTGAGTGGTGAGTCCAATAGCTGCGATTGCAGCAGGTCCTAGACTTGATACCATGAAGGTGTCGATAATGCCAGCTATTGCTACAAAGAAAAACTCTAAGACTGCTGGCCATGCTATTTGTAGAGATTTTTTGAAATATTTTTTTCTATCTATTTCCATAAATTAACCTTCAATCAGTGTTAAGTATTTTTCGATATTTATTTCATTTGATTTAGGATAGTCGTTTTTATTAGCTATTATAATTTTTATTATATCTTGGCAAGTTTTTTCTATAGCGGAAGTTTGTTTATGACCTTTGAGGAAGTAGCCTATGAAGAGAGCATCAAATAAGTCTCCAGTTCCACCTACTGTTATATCTTGTTTTTGATAAGAAATTATATTTTCTTGCTTGTTATAATAAAGTACACAAGATTTATTTTCCTTAGTGGCTGATGTAATTATGATTTCTTTGCCATATTTTGTAAGTTTTTTTATATCAAGGTCTAGGAATTTTGCTTCTGTTTCATTAGGGATAATAATATCAGCGATTTCTATTAGGTCTTTGTAGTTGTTGATTTTGCTATCATCAAGACCTGGGTATAGACAGCCTCCATCTCCCATTATTGGGTCAAATATTATTATCGGCTTATAATCTAAATTTTTTATAAAATTTTTTATGAGATTTTTCTGATTTTTATCTTCGATGTAGCCTATAAAGATTAGATCAAATTGTATGCCGAGATTTTCCCGGTTTTCTAGGCTTTCTTTTATAAAAGGATCTATGTTAAAAAAGGCATTACCACCTAGGGAAAAATTGTTTGCTATCATTGTTGTTGGCAGGAAAAAAACTTCACAGTCCATGTATGAAAGCACAGTGGACATGAGTCTTCCAGCGATTTTCCCCTTGGAGACAAAGTCGTTTAAAAGTAGTACATTTTTCATTTTTTTACTCCTTTTATATATCTTATGGATTTGAAATTATAAAGTCAAATTTGAGGATAATTATAAATGACGAAGTATAATATTACCATGAATGAAAAAAAGAATAATGTAGTACATAAAATAAAAGAAAATAAATATGTAAAGAAAACCAAAAAAGGTTTGGGCTCATTAGTATTTTCTAGGGCAGGACTTTTTGTCTTTTTGATACTCTTTCAAATATTCCTTCTGGTTTCCCTTTATAGATATTTGGGGATAAACCAATATTGGCTTTTTGGAGGTTCGTCTGTAGTTAGTTTTATCATGATGATGGTGATTTTAAATGTTGACGAAATGAATCCTTATATGAAGTTATCTTGGTCGATGTTTATCTTTGTAGCACCGGTTTTTGCGATTGTTGCTTTTTTAATGTCATATTTTAAAATCGGTTACAGACGTGAACACAAAAGGGTAATTGACCTTGAAAAAGAATCTAGGATTTATCATAGGAGGTATGTAAGCAGGGAAGAACTTTTGGAGGTTAAAGATAAAAGGTTTATAAATCTTGCAACCTATTTAAAACATATCGGAGGATTTTCTACCTACAAGAGAAGTAAATCACAATATTTCAAACTAGGTGATGATATGTTTGAGGCGATGGTAGAAGATATCAAAAATGCCAAAGATTTTATATTTTTGGAATTTTTTATCCTGGATTATGGCTATATGTGGGGGACAATCCTTGAGCTTTTGGTTGAGAAAGTCAACCAAGGTGTTGAGGTAAGACTTTTAATTGACGGTTCAAATCTCATTACTAGACTTCACTCAAATTTTGAAAAAGAAATGGAAGAGTTTGGTATTAAATTTAGAGTATTTTCTAAAATGTATCCGATTATTTCTACCTATTTAAATAACCGTGACCATAGAAAGGTCGTTGTCATAGACGGCAAGGTCGGTTATACTGGTGGGATAAATTTGGCTGACGAATATATAAATAAATATGAACGTTTCGGTCATTGGAAAGATTGCGGTTTGAGAGTTGAGGGAGAAGCTGTCGAAAGTCTTAACGTCATGTTTTTAACCATGTGGAATGCAGCAAAAAAAGATGAAGCGGTAGAAGACTTTAGTAAATATCTAGCTAGTGCAAAATCTACTGGTGAAGATGGATATTATATTCCTTTTGCCGACAATCCTACAGATGATGAGAGGATTTGTAAAAATATTTATCTAGATATGGTAAACAATGCCAGAGACTATGTTTACGCTCTGACACCTTATCTAATTGTGGATAATGAAGTTATAACTGCTCTTCAAAGTGCTGCAAAAAAGGGTGTTGACGTAAGAGTCGGCATACCTCATATTCCTGATAAAAAGGTAGCCTTCACCTTGGCTAAAAATCATTACGCTGAACTATTAAAATACGGGGTCAAAATTTATGAATACACACCAGGTTTCGTTCACTCAAAAACTTGGCTTGCTGATGGAGAAATAGGTGTTGTAGGAACTATAAACCTCGATTATAGAGCTCTTTACCAAAATTTTGAATGTGGAACTTTGGTTTATAAGGCGAAAAGTCTTCAGACAATGAAAGAAGATTTTGATGAGTTTTTTGAAGTTTCTAAACTTGTCACAGATGAAGATGTGAAAAATATGAAAACATCAACTAAAATACTCGGCAAAATTCTAAAACCATTCGCCCCTTTGTTGTAAGTGACTTTATAGAAAAATTTATAACTATAAATTAGACTAGCTTAGGCTGGTCTTTTTTATTTGACAAAAAATATTTACTTGATATAATAATCTTAAGATGTTTGGTGTGTGACCAAACGGTAAGGAGTTATGATGTTTAATTTAGATCCAAATTCAGACACAGCTCTTTATATGCAGATAGTTGAGCAAACAAAACTTGCCATAGCTGCTGGTTTATTTAGAAACGGCGATAAGTTTCCATCAGTTAGGGATTTATCCAAGGAGCTTCTGATCAATCAAACTACCGTTTCCAAGGCATTTAAAGAGCTATCTAATCAAGGGATTATAAAAACTCAACCAGGTATTGGTACGGTGATTTCTCTTGACTATGATAAAATTGACTTAAAGAGGGAAGAGTTTCTAGAAAAGCTCGAAGAAGACTTATCCCAAGCGATTTTCCTTAAGATAAGTAAGGAAGAAATAATAAAGTTGTATGAGAAAGTTGAAGGTGAAATAGATGTTATTTGAAGTTAATAATATCAATAAGTCCTTTGGCAAAAATGAAGTCTTAAAAGACGTATCTTTCAGTCTTTTGCCAGGTACTATAACAGGAATAGTTGGTAGAAACGGGTCAGGAAAGACAACCCTACTTAAGATTCTTTGCGGGATTTATTTGGCAGACAGCGGAGAATTTACTCTTGATAAGAAGAAATTAAGCGAAGACGCAAAATTAATCAGTCATATAGGATTTTTGCCAGATAGGTTTGATTATTTTAATTATTACAAGGCAAAAGATGTACCGGAATTTTATAAAATAATTTACAAAAACTTTGATAGCGATTATTTCTTTTGTGAATTAAATAAAAATGAAATAGATCCCAATCAGACTATTAGAAATTTTTCTAAGGGTCAAAAAAATCTTTTGGGACTAATCACAATTCTTGCCACAAAGGCTGATATTATCCTGGTAGATGAGGTCTTAGATGGAATGGATGTTTTAAATAAAAAGCTTATTTTATCCTATATTCTAGATGCCAAGGATGCTGGCAGAACAGTACTTGCTTCAAGCCACGACCTAGACCATTTGACAGGGATTTGCGAGGAGATTTTATATCTTTCTAAGGACGGCAGGCTTAAAAATACTAGTGTGGATACTAAAAATATCAAAAAAATCCAGATAGTTGTTAAGGATAAACTACCAAAAGACTTGCTAGATAATTCTGTACTTGTTTCCTCCCTTGGCAGGGTTAATATTATCTTGATTAACGCCAGCGAAGATTTATTAGACCATATGCTAGCAAATGATGAAATAGTTCAATACGATATACTTAATCTCAAGATAGAAGATTATTTCTATATGGAACAGGGAGGCGAGATATGAAAGATTTTAAGAAGATGTTAAAACTTACCTGGAAAAGATATGCAATATGGATAATCCTTGTAGCATTTTTCTTTACATTACTAAATACATTAGGAATAAAAAACAATTTTAAATGGGAACAAAAAAGCCTAATTGATCCAGTAATAGAAATGGAAAGAGACCTTGGTAAAGAGAGCAAACACTTATCTGATGGTAAATTAGATAAAGATTTTTTTGAAAAAAGTGAAAAACTTGCCAAAGAATATGCTGAAAAATACAATTTAAAGGAAGAGGAAGAAAAAACTTTCGAAGAATCCTATGATATAGAACCAATAGAAGAAAAAAATAACATATGGGAGAAATACAGTATCTATAATAATTATTTAAGATCCATGGAATATTTCAAAAGTGGGAAATACCTTGTGATAGAAAAGCTTTTAAGTTCTATGGCGATATCCCTTGTCTTTATTATCATTGCCTCAATCGGACTTACATCTATCGAAGAATCATTAAATTACTATGATTTCACAAGGATGCTTCCTTGGTCAAAGGAAAAAGAATTTCTCATGAAAGTGGGTATATCGTTAATATTTGGTCTAGCCTTGTTCATAATAAATACTGTAATAGTATTTATAACAATTAAAGGTTCAGCATTTTCTGAAATAGCAAGTTTTGCAGGGTTTCCTAGTTTTCTTTTAAAATGTATAATCTCCTTTGTTTCAGCAAGTCTTGTTGGTGTTTCTCTTGGACTTTTGGCAGGAAATTTCATTGGCCATATAGGTCTAGGAATTATAGCCGTAGGTTTTATAGAGTGGTTTAAACTAATAGTATATTCATTTTTAACAATCTTCGGTGATGGTTATGCTGCTAGGTTAAATGAACACTATTATAAATTTAAAGAGGGATTAACTCCAGCAGCAAAGACTTTCCTTTCGCTAATGAATGCTAATTTTGAACAAATTTCTACTATTTGGGCAGGGCTTGTAGTGGCAATAATAATTGCGACCTGTGCATATTTCTTAATAGGAAAATCATCCGCAGAAAGATCAGGTTATATGGTTAAAAATAAGGTTTTATCTGAAATTTGCAAGTGGTCAGGTATTTTAAGCTTAACATCAATTCTTTTTATGATATTAACAGGAATGATAGGTTCTGATGGGACAAATATAATAATAAGAATCCTAGCCTACGGCCTTTCCCTCTTGATATCTTATAA
>QWCE01004797.1_pt1 | contig 12988 bp, 10 predicted proteins | sample 1972531 | NCBI WGS metagenome assembly QWCE01 (sample SAMN09866716, study PRJNA288562) | Human gut metagenome isolate term4_stool, whole genome shotgun sequencing... | reverse complement strand
CCTATGATTAAGCGTCAGAGATACTACCAATCTCTGGGCCTGGCTGCATAGGAAATGATATCTTTGAGATAAATGTGTCAACCAATATTGACAATATCAGAATACATAATAATCCGCTCATGAACACAGATTATTCGCAGACTGGACAACAGATTTTGGAATCCTATATTGAGAATCTGAGTTCAAAGGATCGAAAAGTCATGCTGCACAACTGGTATATAGAAGAACATTTATCTCAGAAAAGCGGTAGATACGCTCTTGCACACGGAATCGTGACAGGGCATACCCGGTTGCCGGATTCCATTTTTTGTCATACCTCCAAGATCCGAGAGACATACGTAAATGAAGAAGACGAGCTTGTGATTTTGACTATGAATACGGAGTACCATTGTCCTTTAAATTCATGTGACTGGAATAAACAAGATCAGTACCCGGATATGATTTCTGATTATGAGAAGATAAAGGCAGAATATAAAGATAAGGCTTTGAGACCGGAAATCGAGCCGGGCAAGGTACTGCTGGTACTTTCGAACTTTAGTCATTATTACTTTCATTCCTTATATTGCATTCCAGAAGGAGCTGACCAACCATGTGAATACAGTGGGGACGCGCATATAGGGATGTTTCAGGACAGCTATCTGATCGAAGCAGACAACGGACGGATTGATTTGAGGTATTTCCCGCATTTTCAGAATATTGAGTTTTATTCCGAGCACACACAGGGGATGCCTCTGTTTCTTGAAAATGTAGGGGACGTAGTGCTGTATGCAAAAACTTCGGCAGGAATGATGAAATTGGATCCGGGCGATCGGAAAGAGGTCATAAAAGCAAACGCGGAATCTGAAACGCTGAGCTTGCCGAATGGGGATCTGTATCCGGCGGGGATTATAGAATAAACATGTGGAAGGCAGAGACAGGAGACCCGATGATAGGTCTCCAAAGTCTTTGCTCTTATGAAATTTATCTAGGATTCACATCATATCCAACAATTTTAAAATCGTCATCATCAATTGGTTCATATATTGGACGCACACGATAGTATGTTTCGTAATTTTCAACGGAATCAGATTCAGTTATATATCCACAATCATTAAATATACCTGAAACTTCCCAACATCGGTTATAATCTTCTCCATCCCAACCAGATAATACAAGCAGTTTACCATCAGCTTCAATGATAGGATAGTCACGATCATTCATTAAAGCACCTACAGCTTCCACAGCTATATTATCCATGTTTTCAATTGATTTTAAAAAGTTTGTTAATTTAATTGCAACTTCAGTTGTATTAGTCCAGATGATATCAATTGAAATCTGAGGCCAATCTCTTAAGCGTACTGTATGACGATTAAGAGTGGGATTAAAGTAGTATTTAATAGGACTGTACATTCCACGAAATGAGCGAGTCATTAAATTTGTGAAATCTTCTTGTGAGCTCTCTTGCGGGAAATCATGAAGTGCGTTGATATTTTTGCTGAATTTTGTCAGTGCATCAATTGTTGTCATAGTGAAATCCTTTCTAGTACACCAGCATTGCTAACCTATAGGAAAAAACGATTAGACAACAGGTGACATTTTGTGGTATTTTTATTAGTTAACTTAAATATGTGTGAGTGAATTGCAAAGGAATGCATTTTTAGTGCATTCCTTGTGTTGTAACAAAATTATTTATCATTCATAAGCTCTTGAAGTTTATCTTTAATCAGTTCTCGCTGAAGCATGTTTACCTGACGTGTGTTTCGACCAGCGTTTTTCCAGTCGTTAGCCTTCCATACTTTTGAAGAATTATTATGAGAATTAATCCAGGCATCTCTCTCTGCACCGGATAACTCATTAAGTTTCGGAATCGTCCAGAAGCCAGCCCGATGTCCGATAATGCAGGAATTTAATACAGCCCAAGCCATGTCACGAACTTTGGTCTTTGAGGTTTTGGTATCAGATTTGAGCCAGAACGCATCCCAGTCGCTTATTGTACGCAGACATGGAATGGTAACCTTTCGTTCACGGTATTCTTTAAATTCAGCAACGGAATGGAAAGGAACGGTTGTAAAGTTAGCGATTTCGTATGTAGTGTTTTCAACAGTAACAGTGCTTGAAGAAAAGCTTTTTCTGTCGGGTTTCCGTTTCATGTCGAAATCCATACGGATATGTTTCACAGTATTTTTGACAATGAAATCCTTTCCTTGAACTAAGTCTTTAAAGGTTGTCCACTCCTCATTTTTATACTCAACTGCTTTGGTACGACTTAAAACCTGTGTCGTTAACCACAGTCTGTCTTTATAAGTGTCGGAGTCGTAACCGGATTTTGTGCTGTTGTGAGCGCACACGCCTTCGTATTCCTTACCATCAAAAAGCATAGGATTCGACTTACAGTACAAAGATACATTCCCGCGCGTCGTAAAATTAATGAGATCGTCCTGACAGTGTTTGATCTCCCAGATTTCAGGATTCTTATTATCAGTTAAGAATAATCTTGCCTGTTCCATAGAATGTCTGAATCCGAATAAATCGAGCGATTTCAGAGTGTCTTCCGGAACGTCTGATATAAAACCGTCTGTTGTGACGGAACAGGTCATGAATCCGAGAGCGTGGCATTGATTCTGCGTTGCCAAAAGCACAGCGCGTACAATTGATGTAATCATGCAGGCGGCAACCGGGTTGGTGATCGACGAACACCCCAGATTTTCCATCTCGTCTTTATATGCACTCCAAGTGGATTTCTCAACAACATTCTGAGCTGTTTTTCCGTATCCGCTGTTCACCATGGTTTTTAAGATGAGTTCCTCAAGAGATTTCTTTCCGTGCTCTGCTTTAGCTTTATCCCGGTCTGCCACAAGTTGCTTTACAGCGGAACGGAGCGAGTATGACATTTTACCGTTTTCAGGATTAATGATCGCATTCAAAACATATCCCTGTTCCACAAAAACCTTAGCACCGAGTTTCAATGCCAAAAACAGCTCCGGACCACAAGCGTAAACACCATCAATACCCTCTGATGTGGACGGATAAATCGGTACCCCTTCAACGTTGACCGGGATACATGGATATTTAACGGTTTCCGGGAATTCAAATCGAACATAGCAGAACATCATAGTTAACGATGCATATCCACCAGAATCCGGGTTCACAAAATCCTGTAAAGTAAGTTCTCGGTTCACGATTTCAGATTTAATCGGATTCTCCCAGTCGACATCTGGAACCAAGCACATACAGGTTGGATACGCATTTTTTAAGTCATAGTCGAATGTGGTTTGAAAAAAGTATCCAATGTCTGAACTTCCGTTGTATCCGCCATGGTAGGCCTGTGATGCATAATATTGAATCGTGTTCGCCTTGTCTGAAATAGGTTCAAGACTGGAACTCTCAACATAACCTGGTTTATTAGGTCTTTTGACCAATCCGTGTCCAATCTTTTCGAGACCACGGTATTTACGGTCAAATTCGGCAGTATTATCACAACCCAGATATGACATCATAGAATCTTTCATAACGTGAGCAGCTGCAGATGTAATCGTCACAGGTGGTTTGTTATTATAGCCGTAGAGCGCGGATTCATATAATAAGGCGACCGTGCTATCGTTGGCAGCGTATTCAAAATATTTACATGGGTCGTCCATAAGAAGCTGATCCATATGATCGATAACACCTTTTTTAAGCTCAATTTTGTTCCAACCAACCGCTTCACCGAGATCTTTTAAGGATTTCATTTTCGCAGGTGCGTGGCACATGGTATCTGCCAAATTGAATTCGATCGGGTAGGTATGCGGATTACGGCTATAAGCATACTTAGGATTCATGCTAGGAGCATACAGCCTGGTTGGTTGCATGGTAATCAGACCACCTTGAACTTCAGTACAGTATTTCAGGATGTCCTTATTTCGTTTCCCGCTCTGGTCAAATCCGGAAATGTCTACCTTACCTGTGTGGCAGAGCAGAACGACCGGAATATGAGGAGTCTTAGACCAGTCATATCGGATACGAGTTTTCTTACCGTCAGGATATGGATATCTGCTGTGTTCGAGAGCCTCCTTATCAGTACCATATAATGTAGTCGTGTAATCACCGGTACTAAGATTCTTACCAGTTTGAGATTCATATTTTCGGACTTTTCTATTATCGGTACAGTGGTAACTGAGGCTGTCTAAGATACGTCCGATTGCGAGTTCCAGGTTCAAACGGTATTTCTCATGTTTTCGGATAAAGATGTATTCCACAAGATCGTTTCCATCGATTACAGAAAATTGCCAGGACAGGAGGAAACGATCAGATTTATTCACAGGGTCTTGGTAATACCATTCGCTATCAAAACTGATTACCAAAGCTGGACTATCAGGTCTGATGGCCGACAATGACTGATAATTAGAAAACGAAGACAGAACCGGAAGATTATTACCAGGTCTGATAACTGACCGATCCTGTTCTTTCGATTTTGTTTTCAATGGTGTCAAATCTTTCTTTGGGTTTCCCATAGGGGGATTTGACACCGTGTCCGGAAAAGTCTCGAAACCATTGATTTTACAAGCTTTGGACCGGTTTGCTGTATCAACCTCATTTGACGATTTTTTTAAAATATCGTCATTCTGCATCATCAGTTTTGAAAGATTTCGTCTTCTAATATAGAGATCAAATCTTTTGTTAAAATCAATTTCTGAAGACTCTCCGGTATTGAACTGTTTCCAACCTGATGTTTTAACTGCTGGGGATATAATGCTTGTAATCGCTTCCAGATTCAATTCTTTAAGAACTGTACCTGTTCCTTCTGTGGTTACCGATTTCTGGTTATCGATGTTGCCGTTCTGCAATGTCTGTAATGTCTTTGTGTTTTCCATATTGTGTACCTATCTCACCAATTACAGTGAGTCCTTTCTTTGAGTCGTATAAAAATATGTGCTTTACGCTCATGCGGTAGCGGAGAAAGGAAACCTCATTGAACTGACAGTCATGGTTTGATTCGTAATGTAATCAAAATGGGAATCAAATTCTTTTTGAATCGGTTGTATGTAGTCCTTCCTCGCGTTCGTACTAGAATATGGACGAGTAACTAACAGACAAATAAGCTTTTTGAAATCAGCAATCTGATTAAAATGTTATGGAACATGAACTTTTTGAAATAAATATGAAATACCTGACGAGTTTTCAGAAATGTGAGCCTTATTATGTATGTAAAAACAAAAACACAACACTTAGTAAACGAAGGAGAGAAAAATTATGAAAACAATGAGAAACGCATTAAACATTACCGCAGACAACCATGAACTCGTCAAAGCCGGATACATTCAGCTTCCGGTTCCAATCACGATCACAGAAGAGTGGCTTAATTCACCGTCGCTTTTGTATAAGGAAGAGACTAATCGGGAACGGTTAATGTACGACTTAAGAGCATCCGGGATTACAGAGACTGACTTTGAAAAATTAATCGGGAAAACGATATATTCTGTTCCGGATGACGCTATTTACAATGCATATCTGGAAGTCACGAGACTGGATAAGCTGACAGAACAGGAAGATATGGTGTACGAGGATATACAGAAATATTTATCCGAGAGTGATGCCTACGTTGAACAGATGACGGAAGCATATTCGAGATTTAGTGAGCTTCTGGTTGATCGTGTTTGGAATTATTATTTATTCAAGGAACAGGTTAAGCTGGATCGTTTAATGCGTGCGTATAAAGAGATGGTTGCTGAGTGCACGGTACAGACTCTGTTGTTTATTTCAGTCAATACACCTAATTTTGGTCTCGGAATCTGTTTTAAGAACGAATAAAACTGAGGGAGTACGAATCAGAGCATCTGACAATCACAATCGGTTGGATGCTCTGAGAATAAAAATTAGCTGTAAACAAAAACAGTTGGTTTCCTTTACACCGGGAGAAGCACTATATAAATAGGAAAAGATACCGATTTCTGTAAAAGATATTCAGGATACCTTTTTGTTAACACTTAGGAGGATTGCATGATTTACGGATATGCACGTTGCAGCACAAATGAGGAACGGCAAGATATCAATCGTCAGAAAAGGGAACTGCATACATTGGGCGTCACAGATGAAAAGTGTATTTACTGGGAATATGAGAGCGGAATGAAGGATGACCGAACTGAATTTAACAAGTTGCTGGATATTGTGACTGAGGGAGATACCGTTGCCACAACAGAGGTGTCCCGTCTTACCAGGTCAACGAAGCACTTATGCGAGATATTACAGACGGTGAGGGATAAGAAGCTGATCCTCAACATCGGTGGCTCGTTCGTGGTCGATTGCTCAAAAGGAGAACTCGACCCTATGACGGAAGGGATGATCAAGATGTGGGGCGTATTCTCTGAGATGGAGCGCAATATCATTTCTCAAAGAGTGAAATCGGGTATAAAGAATGCCAGAGCTAAGGGAAAACAGATCGGGAGACCTCCGACTACGGTTGACGGTTTGCCTGACAAGTTTTGGAAATACTACCAGAAATATAAAAATGGGGAAATCAATGTGGCTGAGTTCGCGAGGCTGTTGAAATGTTCGAGAGTGACGATATATAAATATCTTTCGATGGTAGAATAGGATTGGAATAAAATTGATGGAAAGCTTGCAAAAAGTTTATGGAAAATTCAGTTGATTCCGTGCAGACTCTCACTTATAATGATATTGAGGCAGAGAGCCTTTTGAGGAAACTGAAAGGTGCTATGCACAGTACAAAAGGAGGAATGCCGACTTGAATACCGAAATAACAAATGCTGTGAATGCAGCGGGAGACAAAGCACAGTATGATGCCCGTGTTAAAAGGATATTAGCACAAAAGAATATTTTAGCTCACATTCTGGTAAAAACGGTTGATGAGTTCAAGGGAATGAAGCCGGAGGATGTAGTAACATACATTGAGGGTGAGCCAAAAGTTGGGATTGTACCAGTTGAACCGGGATTGTCTAATATAGAAAAAACAGATGCCACAGGACAGAGAATCGTCGGACTTAACACAGAGAACGCCGAAATCAATGAGGGACTGGTCAGATTCGATATTATTTTTTATGTTCGCATGAAAAATGGGCTTTCCCAGATTATTGTGAATGTTGAGGCTCAAAAGGATGAACCTACTGAATATAAGATATTAAATCGGGCAATCTTTTATGTGAGCAGGCTTGTATCATCACAAAAAGAGAGAGATTTTGTAAACACGAATTATGATGACATAAAACAGGTATTCAGCATTTGGATTTGTATGAATATGGATTATAATAGTTTAAGCCATATACATCTTGCGAAGGATGAGATGCTGAGTCCATATGACTGGAAGGGCAATATGGATCTGTTGAATATCGTGTTAGTTGGGATTACGAATGATATTCCAGAACATGACGAAAACTATGAGATGCACCGTCTGATTGGGGCACTTCTTTCGACCGAATTGAGGGAGCAGGAAAAACTGGATATCATAGAACATGAGTATAATATCCCAATCAGCAATGAATTAAGAGAGGATGTGAGAATTATGTGTAATCTGAGTACAGGCATTGAAGAAAAAGCTACAGAGAAAACAAGCGAAAAATTTATTCTGAATATGTATAAGAAAGGTTATACATTAGATCAGATCGCAGATATTGCAGAAACAAGCGTGGCTGCTGTGGAAGCAGTTATTAAGAAGAAAGAGCCTGCAATGGCATAGGCGACAAGTGAATACGAAAAGAATTAGGCAGTAGATCAGAAATGATTTGCTGCCTTTGCTTTTGTGGAAAGAAAGATGAGTGATATTAATTTATACTTGTATAATTTTTGATTTAAGAGTATTATCAGAAAAGATTGCAGACATCGCATAGGATGATAACGTGTTGTGAACATTTTGTTTACTTTGGAAATTGAAAGACGCAGACCCTTGATTTTACTGGGTTTTAAATTACGTAAATAGTTCGAATCTTCTCGCGCACGTATGCTAAATAGTCTTAAATTCTTGAAAAATCAAGGGTTTAAGGCTATTTTTGTATATGCAGATTTTATGAATCCTTTTTAATGCGGAAAATTCCATAAGATGGTATAATAAAAAAGATAAATTACTGGAAACAATGAATTAAGGTAACCTTAAGGTTATTCGAGTTGGAAAGTAAGATTTACGTGTTAAGATGGCATCATCAAAGATAAGAGGAGGAAAAAATATGTGGACGAGAGCGGAATTAAAAGACAGAGCAAAGTTTGCATTTAAAAGAAACTATTGGAGAAGTGTGCTGATCAGTTTACTGCTGGCGCTTTTGATAGGAGGCGGCAGTGGCGCAGGAAGTGCAGGTTCGGCTATGTCATCAGCTTTAGGAAGTGACGGAAGTGATATTACCTCGGACTCCTATGATGATTTTTATGATGACGCAGATGACATCTGGTATGGGATGAATGATGTCTATGACAATACAGATCATACAGCACTTCTTTTTGCAGGAGTCATTTTTGTTGTGATCTTTATGATTGTATTTGTGATCATTATGACTGTTACAATTCTTTTGGATGCATTTATTTTTAATCCATTGGAAGTGGGATGTAAACGTTTCTATTTAAGAAACCTCAATGAGGCAGCTTTAGTGGGAAATGCCGGATACGCATTTGATAACAATTATAAAAATATTGCAAAGACAATGTTTTTCCGTGATCTGTATACTGTTTTGTGGTCAATGCTTTTTATTATTCCTGGCATTGTAAAGTCATATGAATACCAGATGATCCCATATCTGCTGGCAGACAATCCACAGATGACAAAAGAGGAGGCATTTGCAGAGAGTAAGAGAATGATGCAGGGACAGAAATGGAATGCATTTGTTTTGGATTTATCATTCATTGGATGGGATATTTTATCTGGAATGACAATGGGAATCCTGGGAATCTTTTATGTGCAGCCATACAAAGATGGAACACATGCCGCATTATATGAAGCTTTAAGATACAGAACTCCGTATCAGCAGATTCAGAATCCGGCACCTTACCAGCAGAATACTGCAATGAATCAGCAGACAACAGAGATGCCGAATAGATTTGAAAATCAGAATATCGATCAGCCGTTTGAGGACAGAACGGATTATTAGGAGAACAACTACGGATGGATTACAAAATCTTGATCGCAGATGATGAGCCGGAGATCAGAAATCTTCTCCGGCTTTATCTGGAAAATGAAAACTATCATGTAATAGAAGCGGAGGACGGACAGCGGGCGCTCGATTTATTGCGGGCAGAGCAGCCGGCATTATGTATTTTGGATATTATGATGCCGAAGATAGACGGCTATCATGTATTGCAGCAGATTCGCAAAGAGAGTAATATTCCAGTGATCATTTTGTCAGCGAAGGACGCAGATTCGGAAAAAATCCTGGGATTAAATCTGGGAGCAGACGATTATCTGGCAAAACCGTTCAATCCTTTAGAGGCAGTTGCCAGAGTGAATTCTAACATTAGGCGTTTTTATTCTCTTGGAACAAAAGTGGTTCAGGAGGGAAATTTAGCTGTTCGGGATCTGGTATTGAATCAGGACGCGTGTACTCTGAAAAAAGGAGACAAAATCATACAGCTGACCTCTGTGGAATATCGCATCATGGAACTGTTAATGAAGCATCCGGGCAAAGTCTTTACAAAACAGCAGATTTATGAACATGGATGGGGGGAAGATTATATTGTGGCAGACAATAACATTATGGTCTGCATCAGTAAGCTGCGGGCAAAACTGGATGATAATCCTTCCGCTTATATTCAGACAATCCGTGGTCTGGGATATCGCTTGGAGAAGTAAATGAAGAAACAGAATGATTTACAGTGGTTTTTGATCAAAAAATTTATTGAAATACTAGCAGTTGTTGGAGTTGTGGAATATCTGTTGACTTTTCTGGTCAACAGATTTGTGCTGCCTAACGTACTGCTATATTTTTTTCCGGGCGTGGAAGAAAATCCGCTTTTGCTCGGCTCCGGCGTGATCTTCTTCCTGTCTGCAGTTTTAATGTTACTGATCTTAGGAGCATTGAATGCAATGTTTCCATCACCGCTTCATGAGATGGTACAGGCGGCTTTGGAACAAATGCAAAAAAATTTCATGCATACCGTTTCCGCTGGAAAAACTAATTTTTCTTTTTATGAATTAAACAGAGGGCAGGCAATTCTGCTTTTTCTGGTTGCTTTTGTAGTAGTGTTGGTAATTTTAACCCCGTATGTGTTAGGGGCAGTTTGTTTTGCAAAAATAACGATTAAAGAGTTTCGTCAGATCCAGAGAGAGAGGGAGGAGGAACAGAAAGAGTTTGACCGTAAAAGAAATCTGATGCTATCAGACATTGCACATGATCTCAGAACGCCGATGACCACGGTTAACGGTTATGCAAAAGCACTGGCAGACGGAATGGTGGTGGAGCCGGAGAAACAGTTGGAGTATTTGCAGGCAATACAGAATAAGTCGGCAAGGATGAACGATCTGATCCATTTATTATTTGAGTATGTAAAATTAGACAGTGAAGGTTTTTCACTGGACAGAAAAGAAACAGATCTGAGTGAACTGTTACGTGAAAATGCTGCACTCATTTATGCAGACTTTGAAGATGCAGGGATGGAATTCGAGATTGATATTCCGGAAGAAGTGGTTTCGGTATCCGTTGATCCAATCCAGTTTTCCAGAGTGATCACGAATCTTTTGAATAATGCAATGAAGCACAATGAGAGTGGTACGCATATAAAGATTGGCATGTACCGGAAAAATGGATACATTTATATTCTTGTAGCAGATAGTGGCAGGAGAATTCCGGGCGAGCTTGCGGAACATTTATTTGAACCATTTACAAAAGGAGATGTATCCAGAAAAAGTGGAAGTGGAAGCGGACTAGGACTTTCGATTGCAAAAAAAATCATTGAAATGCATGGATTTCAAATGGATTTTATACAACAGCCGGACGAGAAAAAAATTCCGCAGATTGCAGGCTATACAAAAGAATTTGTCATCCAGATCGCGGACGACAGCTACGACTCATCCCTCACGGCATGACGAAAAGCGCAGGGCAATAAAAAGAAAGCTGCGCATATAGACAAGCCGGAGGGATTTTTATATAATGAATAAAAAGTATTGCAACAGGAAAAAGGAGACTCTCATTGGATACATTTGAGATGTTAAAAAGGCTGTTAAGCCAGAATGAATTTGAACTTTTGCTGCCGGATCAGACAGGAGCAAAAGAAAAGAACACGGATAAAACAGATATTCGTCTGGTATATCAGATGAATGACACGATAGAAAGCTTTCTTGTTTTTAAGGAAGCAAGAATGACAGGTACATACAAAGAAGATTATGAAGGGGCTATTGAGGCCTCTTTTTATCGCGATGGGGATGATTACGCACTTGTTGTCCGACAGGAAGAGGAGGATTGTGTTGTCACTATCCTTTTTAAAACGCTGGAGCTGGAAACAAATCTGTATAATTATGGTGATATTGCGCATTTTTGGAGAAAAGGTTATGAAAATCTGCGGCAACTGGAATTTCGTATTGCGGTATTATGGGATAAATATGAGTATCTTGGTGAGGCTGTCTGCAATGAGGAAGAACGAAAACTCGTGCAGTTAGCCTATTTTCCACCTCTGAATTATACCTGTTATCCGGCGGTTTCAAAGCAGTACATTGTGCCGCGAGACAATCCATGGATACCGTCGGATGGTGCATTTTCCTTGATGAAAGAGATGGCAGAGCAGGTGGGTGACAGAAAAATTGAAAAATGGATACATTTTTATGAAAGGTATCCATATCCTGTTGTTGCAAGGTGTCTTGCAGTTTTATTACATCGGAATGCGCATGCAAAAGTAGTGGATCTGATCACAGAGAGGTTAAAAAAAGCGACATCCGTTTATCCTAATCGATCTTTTGGCGAAAAAGAGGATGAAAATATCGGGAAACTTTTAGGGCGGGCAGAAAAACGGAAAGAAGAATTGGAGCGTGCGGGAATCCATGCGGAGGTACTGCACGAAGAGCCGTTTACGACCGCAAAGGATACGCTGGATTTTCATGTGTATGTCATGCAATTGAAAAAAGGCGTAATAAACAGAAAAGTTTTGATCGAGGAAATTTCAGAATAATCACAGAAAAGAAAGAAGAATTTTGCAATGAACGAATTAATGGAGCAGATTAAGAAAAAAGATGCCAGGTCATTTACGCATGGAGGAAAATTTCATGCGGATGATGTGTTTTCGGCAGCACTTTTATTTTATATAAATCCGGAAATTACGATTTTACGTGGAAATCGTGTGCCGGACGATTTCGATGGAATTGTGTTTGATATTGGAAGAGGTGCGTATGACCATCATCAGAGGGACAGCAGAGTCCGGGAAAACGGTGTGCCATACGCTGCGTTTGGATTGTTGTGGGAAGCAGTCGGTGCAGAGATCCTTGGGGAAGAGCTGGCAGAGGAGTTTGACGAGGCTTTTGTGCAGCCGCTGGATCATAATGATAACACGGGGGAGAAAAACGAGCTTGCAACACTGATTGGGAATTTCAATCCGACCTGGGATGCACAGGGTGGAAATGATGAGGCATTTTTTCAGGCAGTAAGCGTTGCAGGCCTGATCCTTGAAAACAAATTTGAGCGTTATCGCGGAAATGAGCGGGCAGACAGGCGCGTGGAGGAGATTTTAGAAGAACACCGGCAGGCGGTTACATCTGGTAAAAGGGACAGCGAAGATGCAAAGATTCTGATTTTACCGGAGTTTGTACCGTGTCAGAAGCGGTTGTCGGAGACGGAGATTGCATTTGTCATATTCCCATCCAATCGTGGTGGATACTGTATACAACCACAGAAGAAGGAATATTCCATGAATTACAAATGCAGTTTTCCGGCAGAGTGGCTTGGTCTTGAAAATGAAGAATTGGAACAGGTTACCGGATTACAGAGTGCAGGATTTTGTCATAAGGGAGGATTTCTTATGACGGTGGGAATGTTAGAGGACGCGGTGAAAGCCTGCCGTATCAGCATGGAGTTATATCATGAAAATCCGACAATCGTAAATCTCGGCGGGG
>QWCE01004791.1_pt1 | contig 13001 bp, 10 predicted proteins | sample 1972531 | NCBI WGS metagenome assembly QWCE01 (sample SAMN09866716, study PRJNA288562) | Human gut metagenome isolate term4_stool, whole genome shotgun sequencing... | reverse complement strand
TTACGTTGGGTTCGTGACATTGAGAGTTCCTCCTTATTCTCTTTTATTATACATGAATTCCTTGAGAATAAGGTGTCAACTTTATTTATACAACATCATCTCTTTATTTTTGTCATTGAATTTCACAATATGATTTTAAATTGTTATGCAGATAAAAGCGATAGTTCCGGATTGAAACGACATATTTCGCTCCATTTTGGTCTTTTCATGCACTGCTTTTGCAAAATATCATCTTTCCCGATATAATGTGCGTAAGCAATGAACAGTGCCCATCGGGAATATGCAGACCAAACATGCTGATGTATGTATATATCGTGCACGGTGGACTGTGCTTCATGGTACAATAGAAGAAAAAGCAAGAGGAATACCAACATGAGAATTTTAATATGTGATGATGATCCGTTGGCAATTGAACAGATCCATAAAAATTTAAAATCTTTTTTTACATACAAACATATAAAATGTCCTGAAGTTATTTCTTACTCCTGCGGAGAGGATTTATTAAATGACACTGGAAATAAGGATATCGTTTTTTTAGATATTGAAATGCCGGACATGAATGGCATTTATGTAGGAAACGAGTTAAAGAAAAGTAACCCTGCTGTGATCATTTTTATTGTCACATCTTACTCTGAATATTTGGATGAGGCTATGCGTTTTCACGTATTCCGTTATCTTTCCAAGCCTTTGGAACAGCAGCGTTTTTTCCGCAATATGCAGGATGCTGTCAACCTCTATCATACATCCACCCTTTTGATACCGGTGGAAACCAAAAACGGCGTCCATGCCATCTCTGCTACTGATATTATTGTCGTTGAAGCTGCGGAACGCAAAGTTATGGTTTTCACTGTGCAGAAAAGTTACGAGTCTGTACGAAATATGGCGTATTGGCTGGATACACTCCCAAAAAGCTGTTTTTTTCAGACACACCGGAGTTTTATTATAAATCTTGGGCATATAACAGACTTTGACCACACACTGATTCACTTAACGAATCAGCTCACTGCTTATTTGACGCGGCGTAAATACCGCACTTTTAAAGATGCTTATTTGCTTTATCTGGAAAGTATGAGGTAATATCCATGGATGAAAGAATATGTTACTTTTTTAGCTTTTTGATAGAGGGACTTGTATTCTGGAATTATGTATCTATCCTGTTTGTTCCAAAATACAGTACCAAAATCCGTTTCGTTTGTTTATCTTCCGGATTTTTTATTCTCTTTTTATCTAGTTTACATAATGTATTCTTACTGAATTGTATATTGTACACTACAGTTTGTTTTCTCTACCTTATATTTCTCTATAAGACCAGCTGGTATTATGCACTTTTTCATTCACTCCTATTTGAAGTACTCACAGGAGCATGTGAACTTCCGGTATATAGTTTCCTGTCTACTTTTTTGACTTCTGCAAGCCTGCGTGCTGCTGATTTTCATTTAAAGCTTCTTTTTGCCGTTATGAGCAAAACTCTCTTTTTTGCTGTAATGTCGGTACTTCTGTTATGGTTAAAGAAACGACAGAAACCGTTTTTACAGTATGATAAATCTGTTTTCTTTACGATTTTAATTCCATTCATTGCCCAGATAATCGTATTGATTCTAATTGCAGTCTGCGATTCTACTGCAATGACAGCCGCCCAAAACCGTCTGATCACCACCAGTGCTTTTTTCCTTCTGATTGTTAATCTGTTAATTTTCGGTCTGAATCAATACAACCAGAAAAAACATCTTGAATTTACAGAAATGCAATTGCAATTACAAAAAGAACATGATTCTGCAGAATATTATAAAATGCTCATTGCACAAAATGAAAATCAGCGTATTTTAATCCATGATATGAAAAAACATCTTCAATCCATTGCACTGTTAAATGAAGATAACGAGAATGAAAAAATCAGAGCTTACATTGATCAACTAATGCAGTCCTCTGATTTATTGGAATTTTCTAAGATATGTGATCACAAAATATTAAATAATATTTTATGCCGCTATAAAAAAGTGTGTAATGATCTGCATATTGCATTTCACGCAGATATCCGCAGTAATACCACTGCTTTCCTCTCGGATTCAGATGTTACTTCCCTATTCTGTAACCTGCTGGATAATGCGGTGGAAGCGTCACAACGCATCAAAGATTCCTATATTGAAATCTCTGCCACCCAAAGAGAACATACACCATTTATCATTATTACAATCATTAACTCATGTGCCTGCAATCCGTTCTCTCCAAATGGGGAACTTGTTTCTTCCAAACCTGACCCACAGGCACATGGCTTTGGTATTAAGAGCATAGAAAAAATTGTTCATAACTATAACGGAAATATGCAGATGTACTATGATGAGGAAACTTTCACTTTTCACACGATTATTATGTTAAAAATGAAGCCATAGTTTACCATTACGGAGATTTTTATCTCACGCTCACTTCCCCGGCAAGCACGCGCTTGTAGTCCTCATAATTTTTCTGTAACAATGCTGGGGTATCAAGTCCATACGGACATTTGCTCTTACATTTGTTGCAGTGTAAACAATTCTCAATCTTCTTCATTTTCTCCTGCATTTCCGGTGTGAGCTGTGCATCCGATGGTGCGCGGCGCAGCATGAGTGACATTCTCGCACAGTTATTGATCTCGATTCCTGCCGGACATGGCATACAATAACCACATCCACGACAGAATTCCCCACTTAATTCTTTTCTGTCATGCTCGATGAGCGCTTTGATCTCATCATTCATCACCGGTGGGTTATCAATATAGGAAATAAATTCCTCTAACTCTGACTTTCTCTGCACACCCCAGATAGGGAGCACATTGTCATACTGCGCCTCAAATGCATAAGCTGCTGCCGAATTATTGATCAGTCCACCGGAAAGTGCCTTCATAGCGATAAACCCCATATCTGCTTCCTTACATTTTTTCACAAGTTCCAGATCTTTTTCTGTCGCAAGATAGCAGAATGGAAACTGTAATGTCTCATACAGACCGGAATCAATTGCCTCATTTGCCACTGCCAGTCTGTGGTTTGTAATTCCAATATGGCGGATTTTTCCCTGTGCTTTTGCCTCTAACATCGCTTCATACAATCCTGTGCCATCCCCCGGCTTCGGGCAGAAAGCTGGATTGTGGAACTGATAAATATCAATGTAGTCAGTTCTTAAATTATGCAGGGAAACCTCTAAATCTTTCCAGAAGTCCTCCGCATTCTGGGCAGCCGTTTTTGTGGCAATGTAAATCTTTTCCCTCATGCCCTCAAATGCTTCTCCCAGCTTTTTCTCACTGTCCGTGTAAAATCTTGCCGTATCAAAAAAAGTCATGCCAGCTTCATATGCCCTTCTCGCAAGTGCAACTGCATCATCTGTGCTGATCCTCTGTATTGGGAGCGCCCCGAATCCATTCTTATTGACCGTGATCCCGGTCTTTCCAAGTGTTACCACTTCCATTCTTCTGTATCTCCTTACCTGTCTATCGTCTTGTAGGTGTTTGCCATCATCTTTTCTTTCCCAGTATACCACCTATCATTTCATTGTGAAACTTATATATAACGTAAATTAGATTGTGACAAATTGACAAGAGCAAAAGAAAACACTAGGGAGCCGCCGGTTCTTAGAAAGCAGCAATCGTGTTTCGTTCTGATTTATCAGATAAGAAATACGACTGCTGCTTTCTTAGTACCGCTGCGAGCGACATGTAGCGAAAGCGTGTTTTCGTTGATCTTGTTAATTTGTCACAATCTTCAATACCTAAATTTATATTTCTTCCATTATTGATTTTGTAAATATGGAAAGAAAACCTTACTCTGCTTCTTTTTGTCGAACATATTGTTATACTGCAAAATCTGATATTTATTGATCCACTCAGCCTCTTCTCCCGTCGCCTCTTCCAAATGTTTAAAACAGCCACTGGAAACAGAATAGTATCCCCTCGAATTAATTGCAGGAATCGTCTGCTGCATATCCGCCAAAAACTGATTGTAAGACGGAAGTGCGATCCCGGCACGCTCCAGCGCCATCGTGGAAAGATAATTCAGGCTTGTGATTGGAACTTCCTCTGTCTCTGTCTCATAGTTCGTCCAGATAAAGAACGGCACAGTATAAAGATTCTCCAGTTCATCCTCTGTCAGCCCCGACAAACCTTTTCCGTTCAGCCCTTTGTAAAAATTCGTGTTCAGACTCGGCTGGTGATCCCCGAAAAAGACAATCTCCACCGGATTATCCACGCTCTGGAAATAGCTGATGAGATATTCCAACGCTTTATCGCTCTCATGAAGTAAGGACAGATACTGATTCGCATCGGAATAACTTGCTCCGAGTGTCCGGATCTGCTCATTAAAATTCGGGTATTTTTCCGTGTAACCGCCATGGTTCTGCATGGAAATACTCATGATAAACAGATCTTCGTTCGCTTTTTTGCTCTCATAACGTGCTACGATATTCTCATATAATTCCTGATCCGTAATATATTTTCGCAGCAGTTTTGTCTGGTCAAAATCATCAATAAAATGTGTTTCATCAAATCCCATGGTCGGATAAACCACGTTGCGGCTCCAGCCTGTCTCATAATAAGGATGCATCGCCACGCAGGTGTAACCGATATTCTTCAGATTCGACACAATGGAAGTCGGCGTATCGCTGATATACTGCTGATATACAACCGAACCGCTCGGCAGAAATGCCATGGAATTGCCTGTCATAAACTCCCACTCAGAATTTGGTGTCTTTGCACCAAAGACAGAGGACAAGGCATGTCCCTTGATCATATTATCCTTTAAGGAATCATAATACGGTGTCACCTGCTCATTCGTCAGAATATCTCCAACGACAGACAGATCCGCATACGACTCGCTCATCACCACAATGATCGTCGGTTTCTTCTCTATATTTTGGTTTACATAACTTTCTCCATCGCCGCTATACTGGTTTTCAAGTTCTGTCACCACTTCCTCGGAATATCCGTCCGGCTCCGCAATAAAGCAGTCACGGATACTCAACACATAATTCAAGATATAACCGTTGCGGTAGCTTCCCTTCTGCTCCCACGTCTCAGTCACAGTGCCTTCTGTCTCGGTTCCAATATAAGCACAGCAGAATACCGCAATGGAAATACATACCACTGCCATCCACAGCCTTTTTTCAAATTTCACATGGATTTTCCGCACGAATGCCACATAAAGTACCGACAGCAGTACCACGTAAACTGCTCGGTCATCCAGCACAAACTCATAATTTCCAGCCACGCTTAATCCGGTGGAAATAGAACGAAGATCGCTGAAAATAAATTCATTTCCGCGGAACAGATAGACAAAATAGTTGATCCCCGCAAAAGTCATCAGTGCTATGTGAGAGATAACGCAGGTCAGCCCCACATTTTTTGTAAACACCTGAACCACCAGATACACCACCAGACAGCACAGGACGTTCAAAAACATTTTGTTGTCCATGATCCTTGCCCGAAGTTCCGCATCCAGCAAAAGATACTGCACCATATGAGCAGTCATCACACTGCTGCCGCCAAGCATGAGAATGCCAAGCGCCAGTCTTAACCATTTATTGTTCAATTCGACGGAAAGACTCTTGATCAGAAAGTAGCTGACTCCAAAACCTGCCAGCACATAAACCGGAAATGCTACCTTATAATATAGCACCGCAGCAAATATCATTGCCACGATAAGACGTATCAGATTCGTTTTTTCAAAGTTCAGACGGATTTTCATCTTTAAGCTCCCTGTATTTTTGACTTTACTTACTTTTTACACTTTACCAACGATATTCTATCATCCCATAAAAATTTGTCAATTTTGTGAAGCCTAAAGATTTTACATTTTTTGCTTAAAAATTTTTCATTTTGCGCCTAAAGATTTTCCATTGCCCGCCGTTCCCTGATCTTTCGTGTGATCACCACAGCTACACCGATCAGAAATGGAAAAACAAATGTGGCAAAACGATATAACAGAGACGCCGAACCGGCTATGCCTGTCCCGACAATCCCGGCAAAAAGTCCGGTAAATACAAACTCGGTGGAACCAATCCCCGCCGGTGCCGGGATCACGGCAGCCAGCATAACAGACAATGCGGTGATCGCCATTGTTTCCACCAGATTAATATTTTTATCTCCTGCAAAAAGAAGGTACGGCATTCCATACCAGAAACAAAGCTTTAACAGGTTTAAGCCGATCACACCTACGACCATTTTCTTCTTATGCAGAAGATATTTAGAAGCGGTTTCCAGATCTGCGCACTGTTCTCTCAACTGGTGTTCCAATGCGTCATACTTTCCCTTTTTATTAAAGAAATCAAGCATTGCAAAAATCAGCTGATGGAACTTTGTGGAACAGCAGAACAGGATCAGTGCCAGTGTGATCACCATGGTAATAGCATACCCTGCCAGAAGCAGCCAGGTATAACCTCCAAAATGTCCGCACATATAATTCCAGCTTAGGAAAAAGAAAATCGCCGAATAAATCGCTATGCTGATCTTATGGAATGCATACTGGAGCATGTACATTCCAAATCCTTTCGAATAATCAACACCGTGTTCATTCAGATAAATGATCGCTGCAACACCGGAGCCGCTTCCAAGTGTCGCAACACGATAAAAGGAACAGAAAAACATGTTTTCTATTCCCCATTGATAACGAAAATCAGGGTTATACTGTTTTGCCAGCACTGTAGTGATCAGTGCCTCAACAAGACAATATATCCCTGACATCACGCATATACCTGCGAGAACAGACGGTGTCGTTTCTTTTAACTGCTCTAAGATCGGTCCCGCTGTATCCCGGAAGGTATATACGATCGCTCCTATAATTAAAATTACAAATAGCCATTTCAAAAGATTTTTCTGCTTTTTACTAATTGGTCTCGCCTCTTATTTCTTCTTGAAATTTGTGTATCCTTTCTGATGATAAGGATGCTCTTCCCACAGTTTATCCGCAGTTTTCTTCCACTCGCATGCATATGCTTCGCATTTTCCGCATAAATGTTCTACCGGCTCAGCCTCTTCCACATCGGTAGAATGTGCTCCGGTTTCATGTACCATCTTCTGTAACAATTCCGGATTCTCAAGCATTGGACATGGTCTTAACATATTGTCATTGAATGGCTGACCATCCCTGTATGCCATGAATAATGGCTGTTTCAGACATTCAAGCAATGATTTCTCACGGATATTGGCACCGGAGTAGTGGATAAATACGCAAGGCTCAACATCTCCCTTTGGATTGATGTGGCAGTAGTTTCTGCCGCCTGCGATACATCCGCCGACAAACTCACCATCATTCTGGAAGTCCATAACGAAGATTTCTTTTCCGCCTTCTTTTGCACGGACCTCACGGATTCTGTGGTAAATATATTCACGCTGTTCTGCTGTAGGCATCAGTTCCGGAGCTGCCTTCATACCAACCGGCATCAAATGGAAATACCATGCAAAACGGCTGCCATGCTCGATCAGCAGATCGAAGAATTCATCGGAAGTAACTGCGTCCATGTTTTTACGAGTATAGCATACGCTGTTACCAAAAATCAATCCATTTTCATGGAGCAGATCCATTGCATGAAGCACTTTATCGTATACACCGGCTCCTCTACGGAAATCGTTCGCATCTTCGAATCCTTCCAGAGAAATAGATAAGGAAAGGTTTCCGACACGCTTCATCTCGTCACAGAAGGCCTGATCTACCAGCGTTCCGTTTGTATAGCAGTGGAATGCACATTCATTGTGCTTCTCACATAACTTGATAATATCTGCCTTACGTACCAGTGGTTCGCCACCTGTCATCATATAGAAGTAAATACCAAGTTCTTTTCCCTGTGTGACAATGCTGTCCATCTCATCAAATGTCAGGTTTAACTTATTACCATACTCTGCTGCCCAGCATCCGGTGCAATGCAGATTACATGCAGAAGTAGGATCCATTAAGATCAGCCACGGAATGTTACAGTTGTGCACTTCCCTCATCTTACGGATTGTCTTTGTTCCTAAAAATGCAGCCTGAAAACCAAGGTTTAATGCTGTCATTTTAGCAACGTGTGGATCTGTTTCGTCTAAAAGACGGTTTACATATCTCATCCATTTATGATCTGGATTTTTGATCATTGCTCTCGCGCCATCATACGCTTCTTTGCTGAAGTTGTTTCCCATAAATTTCTCTGTAAGGTCAACAATCTGCAGAAGTGCTTTCTCACGATCCTTATTCAGATTTTTTAATGTTGCATCGACTGCGACACCAAATGCTTTTCTTTCCATTGTCTCTACTAAATTTGCCATCTCTTAATCCTCCGTTTTCCACACCAATCAACCTATCTGTCTCTTTTGTATAGATATTTAGGCTCTCACAACTATATTCTCTCTTACTAGTGGAAAGTATATGAAATTTCATGTTTTTTTTAAATATGCAAAAATTTTTCTTTGTCGCATGTCAATATACATTTTCCACTTATTGTCTATCATCTATATACAGAAACCGTCATATTGAATATAGATATTATGATATGTAGTTTTTAATACTATATGCATTATAACATTGTTTTTTTCAAAGTCAATTTATTTTATCAATCTTTTTGCACAGTTATTATATTTTTCTTAATAATGACTTCTCTGCTTAACAGCTACTGATTTTGTGGGTATAATAAAAATGTACTGAAAATGAAATACTTTTACTTAGGAGATGACTTTATGCCCGGCTATGTGACACATTATATTTTTGGTCGTGATATGTATGAGAAATTGAACGATCCGGTTTTGAAAAACAATTTATATAAAAACAGGGCGGTTTATGCCTTAGGGCATCAGGGACCTGACATTTTTTTCTATTATCTGCCGGCTTACGTACTGCACGGACACAATTTGGGCGACATGGCGCACACCGAAAATACCGGCGCTTTTTATGCCGCACTTTTAGAGAGCCGCAGTATCTTTAAGAAGCCGGAAGATCTGCAGATCGCAAATGCTTATCTGGAAGGATTTTTGGGACATTATATATTAGATTCCATCTGCCATCCGTTTATTTATGGACGCACCCATTATAAAAAAAATGACAGAGGTTATTTTTCCCGCCACGCTTATTTAGAGACCGAGATTGACACCTCCCTGCTTGAGCTGAAATACCACAGACGGCGTGCCGATTTTCATATTGAAAATACGATCATGCTGACACCTCGTCAGAAATGGATCGTCGCACGTATGCTCCATTACGCTTACCAGCACACTTACCACGGTCTGTTTGTGAGCCGCTATACGATTTTTATGGCGATTTTTGCAACGCAGCTTGGTTTCCGGATTTTATACGACAGCACCGGACAGAAAAAAGTGCTGTTCCGTTTTGCAGAAAAGCATACACTTGGCTACCCGGTATTTTCACCATTGATCGCCAACGACTCGCTGTTATTCCGCACTGATCCTTTTAACATGCAGCACAAAAAATGGACGAACCCGTGGGATTCATCCATTTCATCTGTGGAATCTTTCTTCGATCTCTATGGGCGGTCCGAAGAAAAATATCTCCATTGTCTCGCTGAATTATCTGCATTGTTAAAGGAACGGATACATTCACCGAAAGCATCACTTCTGACCGAAGAGTTTTTGAAAGACTATGGAAACGCCTCTTTTCACAGTGGTTTAGACTGCACTATTTGAAATATTCTTTTACCTGACCAAGAATGATATTCATCAGTCTTGTTCTTGCCTCAACACTCGCCCATGCGATATGAGGCGTGATAATCAGCTTATTGCTGTCCTTGATCTCACGGAGTGGGTTGTCTGCACTCATCGGCTCGACACATAGCACATCCAGTCCTGCCGCTGCGATCTCATTGTTTTTCAATGCATCTGCCAGATCCTGCTCCACCACGATTGGTCCTCGTCCGAGATTTAAGAAAATCGCAGATTTCTTCATTTTTGCAAAGGCTTCGGCGTTCATCAGATCCTGTGTGTTGGCATCTAACGGCGCATGCACGGATATAATGTCGGAAGTTGTCAGCAAAGTATCAAAATCGGCTCTCTCATACCCCTCCTGGTTATTCTTACCGGAAGTTGAATAGTAAATGACATGGCAGCCAAACATTTTTGCGATATCTGCAACACGTCTGCCGATATTTCCAAGTCCGACAATTCCCCATGTCATGCCGTTTAAGTCATGGAATACGTTCGAGAAATGTGTAAAAATCGTATCTCCGATATATTTTTCTGATTTTACATATTGATCGTAATAGTTCAATTTTTCCAACAGATAAAACAATAACGCAAATGTATGCTGCGCAACGGTCTCTGTGGAATAGCCTGCGACATTGCGCCATTCGATCTGTCTCTTTGCCAGATATTCCTTGTCCAGATTATTGGTACCGGTAGCAGTCACGCAGACCAGTTTCAGGTGATCTGCCCTGCCGATCGTCTGCTCGTTGATCTGTACTTTATTGATAATGACAACATCTGCGTCCTTCGTGCGCTCCCCTGCTTCCTCTGGTGTGGAGAATCCATACTTTACTACTTCTCCCAGCTGATCAAAACCCGAAAGGTCAATGTCATCTCCAATGGATTTTGCATCTAAAAAAACGATTTTCATCTTTTTGTTTACTCCTTTTATCATTTTCATAAATAGACAATTGTGAAACTCCTCATCACATTCTTTAAATTTTCATGAGTTTCGCAATTGTCTATTTTCTATAAATCCTGACACTCCAGATATTTTCTCAGTTTTTTCATTTTTTCCCGACCGATGCGGTAGCCTTCCTCATAAAGTTCCCTGAGTTTCTTTGGATCAGACTCTGTACGTCCAACACCGAGTGTCGTCTCCGGTGCGATCACAAAAACTTTTCCCTGCTGCTCAAGCTCATCCAGTTTTTTTACATCCTCATTGTAACGCTCAGCCCTTGTATCCATGGCTTCCACGATTTTGGGATACTTTTTGTAAAGTTTGTCCGTGATCCGGATCGCTTTCTCAGTCGTTTTCACATAACCATGCTCTCTGGTAAGCACGACGATCAGTTTGTCGCAGCCCTCCTCCAAAGCATGCCGGAATGGGATAGAATCTGCGATTCCTCCATCCAGATAATAATGCCTTCCGATTTTGACCGGTTGAAATAAAATTGGAAGGGAACAGCTTGCCACCAGTGTATCTTTCATTTCCACGCTCTGTGGCACTTTCAGATACTCTGCTTTTCCGGTATGGATATTGGTCACACACGCCTCCACGACACCCTTGTATCCTGCAAAAGTTTCGTAGTCAAACGGCAGCAGCTTATTCGGTACTTCGTCAAAAACGAATCCAATGTTATAATAACTCTTCTTTTTGCGGTCAAACAGATATTTCAATCCCATGTACCGCTTATCTGCCATATATTCTTCTAAAATTTTCAGGTTACGTCCCTTCTGTTTTGACAGATACGACACACCAAATGCGATTCCTGCCGAGACACCGATAAAGTAATCCGGCATCAGTTCCTCTTCCAGAAATGCGTCCATCACACCGCAGGAAAATGCTGTCCGGCTCGCACCGCCTTCAAATACCATTCCTAATTTCATTTTTTTCACTTCTTTCTATCTCTCTGTCATACCATGTTGTCTGATTTTTGTTTACTGTTCTGATTCCTTTGGTGCTTCTGCTTCCTCTGCTTTTTTCGGCATTGCATCGCTCTCTGTCACATAAAGCGTCACGCCGCGGATTTCTTTTACCTTCACGATCATACCGGCCTCAAAAGTTTTTCCATCTTCGTAGGCGCGCGCAGTCCATTCCTGTCCATTTAACACGGCGGTTCCGGTTCCCTTAATATTATCTACCGCCTCTGTCAGGCATACGTTCTTATCTACTGCTGCCTCATAATTTGTTTTCACAAGACGCGGCTTCATATATTTTAATGCCCATGGTCTTGTAAATACAAGCAGGATCACCGACACGACCACAAATGCTGCAAACTGCCATACCGGTCCAAGCCCGGCTGCATCTACAAGCAATGCCACCACTGCTCCGCCTGCAAACCAGATGGAGGTAAGACCTACCGTGATGATCTCCACCACTGCAAATATAATAATCAATGCGATCCAGATAATTGCTGCTTCCATAATTGTTCTCCTTTTTTGTTATTTTCCTAGTTAGGCAATTGCGAAACTCCTCATAATCTTCTTTAAATTGTTCAAAATTAACAAAAACATTCAAGACACGCTCTCGCTACGTGTCGCTCGCAGCGGTACTAAGAAGCCAGTCACGACTGACAGTCGTTCCTGCCTTCTAAGAACCGGCGGCTCCCCAGTGTCTTTCATGTCTTTTGTCAATTTTTCACAATTCAATTTAGTTTTTTATGAGTTTCGCAATTGTCTATATTTTGATATTACACATTATAAACGATTTATCGGAATTATACTAATTAATTTTATCTTACTGCCGATAAATATTACAGCAGAAGTATGAATATAACGAATTTAAGGATAGAGCATATGTTACTGGAATCAGGTACGAGTGAACAGTAACGAGATTATTCCACGGAGGGAATTATGGCAGCAGTTGCAGGAACCGGCACATCTCTGAGTGCCAGTTATTATCTTAGAAATTTTTATACAGCAAACCGTAACGCAGTCACTTCATCCAAGCGCAAAGAGATGACAGGCGGTACTCTTTCACAGGCGGATGCCACAGCGCTTCACCGTGCAGCGAAGAAGTTACGCAATTTTAATTATGAGGATGACACTACAGACAGTGCCAATATTTACGGAAGCGTCAACGCATTTATACAAGTTTACAATAACACGCTGTCATCCGGAAATAAAACAGATGACGCTTCTTTGAACCGTTACTCCAGATATCTGAAGTCACTTTCCAAAGAACATTCGAGTGAATTGTCCAGGATTGGGATCACCGTTAATTCCGATGGAAGCTTAAGTGCCAATGACAATCTGCTAAAATCAGCCAAAGTTTCCAAAGTCAAAACATTATTTGCTGATGATGCAGAATATATCACAAAGGTAAGCCGTTATTCCAAGAAAATGGCAGAAAAAGCTGACTTAGAAAAAAGAAATA